>ERZ773075.378-NODE-378-length-35770-cov-71.5356_pt1 | contig 35770 bp, 51 predicted proteins | sample MGYA00580614_ERZ773075 | MGnify/ENA primary metagenome ERZ773075 (study PRJEB29015, sample SAMEA2738021) | human oral metagenome | biome: human oral; feature: human-associated habitat; material: dental | place: China | collected 2043 ...
GCGTGGCAGGACGCGGCCTCTTCGTCCTCGGGGTCGGCTTGACCTACAGCAGTGAGCACGAGAAAGCCGACAAACGATACCGCGAACAAAACCCGGAACTCACCGCCAGCGAACGACAAGCACGCGTCGCCGAGAGCGCTACCGTGCGAACAACCTCTCAGGTGGCGGCGTCAGCTGCCGCAGGCGCTGCAATCGGCTCCATCCTCCCCGTAGGAGGAACCGCCGTCGGCCTGGCAGTGGGCGTCGTGGTCGGGTTGGGCATGAGCTTCGACACTGGTGAGGGCAAAAGTCTCGGAGATCGCGTTGCCGATGCTGGCGAAGGGTTCTGGAATTGGTGCAAAGGGGTGTTCGGCGGATGATAGGTCATGCAATTCTCCTGGAAGGTCTCGTCCCCGGGGACATCTTCACCGCGATCTTTCTTCTTGTCATCGGCATCCTCTGCCTCTGGCAAGGCTGGGTCGCCTACACCGAACCCATACCCCGCTTCGTCATTAACTACCACGGTTGGACCTGCCCACCCCTCGCCATGTTCTACGGGGGCGTGGCCATGCTGCTCATGTCCTTTGGAGCACTCAAACCACCCCTGTCCCGCATCCCAGGAGGAGTGATCGGGCTGATATGGGCGTTTTGCATACTGAGCTTCTTGATCGGTTTTTTCTTCTGGTTTCCCCGATTTCTTCTCCCCCGCTGGTACCGCCGAGCCGTAAAGGCCGGCGTCCCACGCAACGACCCCAACGCCATGGGCGCCTTCAAAGCCCTCCCCCTAGAACAACAACGCGAAGCAGCCCACCGAGGAAAACAACGATGACACCCCCTCGACGCCACCAAATGACAGCCCTTGAGACGGAGACACAACCAGCAGACCCGCACCGGCACATCGGCCCTCGGACGCGCGGCAGGACGCGGCCTCTTCGTCCTCGGGGTCGGCTTGACCTACAGCAGTGAGTACGAGAAAGCCGACAAACAATACCGTGAACAAAACCCGGAACTTTCCGCAAGTGAACGGCAATCACGCGTCGCCGAGAGCGCTACCGTGCGAACAGGCTCACAGGTGGCGGCAGCCGCAGGAGCAGGAGCTCTGGTTGGCTCCATCCTCCCTGTAGGAGGAATCGCCGTCGGGCTGGCAGTGGGCGTCGGGGTTGGGGTCGTAATGAGCATCGACACCGGTGAGGGCAAAAGTCTCGGGGATCGCTTTGCCGATCTTGGTGAAAACGTATGGAACGGGCTTAAGGGGTTATTCAGCTGATGATGACTCTTGTAACTCTCTTAGAAGGCATCATTCCCGGCGAACTCTTTGCCGCAATCGTGCTCATCCTGATCGGTTCGCTCTCACTCCGGCAAGGCTGGGTAGCCTATACGGAGCCCGTCCCTCGCTTCGTCATCAACTACCGCGGCTGGACCTGCCCACCCCTCGCCATGTTCCACGGGGGTGTGGCCATGCTGCTCATGTCCGTACCGGCATTCAAACTCCCCCTCCCCAAGATCGTGGCAGGAGTGATCGGACTGACATGGCTATTCTGCGGGCTGACCTCTCTACTTGGCCTCTTCTTTTGGTTTCCCCGATTTCTTCTCCCCCGCTGGTACCGCCGAGCCGTAAAGGCCGGCGTCCCACGCAACGACCCCAACTCCATGGGAGCCTTCAAAGCCCTCCCCCTAGAACAACAACGCAAAGCAGCCCAACAAGGAAAACAACGATGACACCTCGCCGCCACCAAATAACAGCCCTTGAGACGGAGACACAACCAGCAGACCCACGCCAGCACGTCCACTCCTGGGCGTGCTGGCACAGGACACAGCTGCTTCCCTCCAAGAACCAAACCAACCCACAACGGCAAACACAAGAAAACAGACAAGAAACAGCGCGAACAAAACCTGGATCCCATCCCCACCAAACGATGTTCACGCGCAACAGAAACCACCGCAATCCAGGCGAGCCCACACGTACCCACATCCTTGCAGACAGCAGCTAAGGTCGGTTCCATGATTCCGACGGAAGGAACCGCTGCCGGTCCAGCAGCAGACGTCACGCTCGGACTGGGCCTGAGCGTCGAGATCAGCGAGACCAGAACCGCCGGAGATCACATCGCAGACTTCAGGGAAGACTTTTGGAACTGGAACAAAGGACTGCTCGACAGATGATAGGTCATGCAATTCTCATGGAAGGCCTCGCCCCCGGCGACATCTTCACCGCAATCTTCCTTCTTATCATCGGCATCCTCTGCCTCTGGCAAGGCTGGGTAGCCTACACGGAACCTGTTCCCCGCTTCGTCGTCAACTATCACGGCTGGAGCTGCCCACCCCTCGCCATGCTCTACGGGGGTGTGGCCATGCTGCTTATGTCCTTGGGAGCACTCAAACCACCCCTGTCCCGCATCCCAGGAGGAGCGATCGGACTGACATGGCTATTCTGCGGGCTGACCTCTCTACTTGGCCTCTTCTTCTGGTTTCCCCGATTTCTTCTCCCCCGCTGGTACCGCCGAGCCGTAAAGGCCGGCATCCCACGCAACGACCCCAACGCCATGGGCGCCTTCAAAGCCCTCCCCCTAGAACAACAACGCGAAGCAACCCAACGAGGAAAACAACGATGACACCCCCTCGGCAGCACTGGCCGACAAGTTCTGGGCCGGAAACACGGCTGACAGACCCACTCCAGCACATCCCCCTAGACATGGGCGTCAAGGTCGGACCTACAATGAGCACCGACACTAGTGGCGGCAAGGCTGTCGGAGATTGTTCCATCAACCTTCGCGAAGATTAATGGAATTTTACTAAAGAAATGTTCGGCGAATGATGTGTCAAATGATTTTACTGGAAAACCTTGTTCCTGGTGAAATCGCCGTTGCAGTCGGCGCTTCCCTCCTCGGGCTGCTCGGAGTTCGCAAAGGCTGGGTTGCCTATACTGAACCCATTCCTCGTTTCGTCGCAAACTACCATGGCTGGAGCTGCCCACCCCTCGCCATGCTCTACGGAAGCATAAGCATGCTGCTCATGCCACTGCCAGCATTCAAACCGCCTTTACATCGAATCCTTGCCGGCGCGATTGGGTGGACATGGGTATTCTGCTGCTTGACTTTTTTAATCGGTTTTTTCTTCTGGTTTCCTCGATTTCTTCTTCCCCACTGGTATCGCCGAGCCGTAAAGGCCGGCGTCCCACGCAACGACCCCAACGCCATGGGCGCCTTCAAAGCCCTCCCCCTAGAACAACAACGCGAAGCAGCCCAACAAGGAAACCAACAGTGAGACGCTGAACCAGACACGGGCCGCCCAACGTCCACATGGCAAACGCCCGTAGGCTGAGGATCGTGTACGACGTCTCGATGGTGTTGTTCGAGGGTTTCGAACTGCTCGACGTGTTCGGGCCGGTCGAGCTCCTCGCCCGGCTGCCCGAGGAGTACCGGATCATCTACGTGGCACCCGACACAGGGCCGGTTCGCAGCAGTCAGGGAGCAGAAATCGTGGTTCCCGTGTCCTTGAAAGACGCAGCACACTCCGACATCGTGTTCATGCCGGGCGGCCCCGGCACCCGCTGCCTGGTCCGCGACCAACAATTCCTCCAGATGCTCAGCCATGTGGCAGCCCCCGCTTCGATCGTCGTCTCGGTGTGCACCGGTTCAGCAGTTCTGGCGGCCGCTGGTTTGTTGAATGGGTACCGGGCCACATCCAACAAACGGGCCTTCGACTGGGCGTCAGGACACGGAGACGAGGTCACATGGGTACGCAGGGCGCGGTGGATACACGACCGGAACCGTTGGACCTCCTCCGGAGTGGCAGCCGGCATGGACATGACGGCCGCGTTGATCGCTCACCTCACGGGCCCGGAAGCCGCAGCGACGGCCGCCCGTGAAATCGAGTTGAAGATTCACCCCGACCCCACACGGGATCCCTTCGCGGACCCCGGTGACGATCCCGAAACATCATCCGCGCCGCTACGATGTTGACACGTTCACGACCCCGCAGACCGAGGTATCGTGCGGCCCTCACACAGAGACCTTCTGCCACAGATACAGGACACCGTCACACGGGTCGTCGACAGTCGAAGGAGACCTGATGAATCAACCGCACCCCGAGCAGATCAGCTGGCTGGACAGCATGGAGCATCGCAGCTGGCTCGCACAGCACCGGGAAACATTGCTGGACTTCTTCCAACCCGAGGTAGTGCTGCCCGGCGCGGGCTACGCCTACCTTGATTCACAAGGCCACGCCCTGCCCCGGCTGGGATCACAACTATGGCTGGGTGCACGCATGCTGCACTGCTTCTCCATAGCGGCCATGCAGGGACGCCCCGGAGCCGAGGACGTGGCCCGGCACGGCATCGGTTTCTACCTGAACGGCGCCGGTCGCGACACCGAGCACGGTGGATGGTTCCCGACCGTCGGAGGCGATTCCCCCAGCTTCCGCAAGGAACTCTACGGGCAGGCCCACATCCTGCTCGGCGCCAGTTCCGCCACCACCGCAGGGATTCCCGGGGGCGAGGAGCTGCTGGCCGCGGCCCTGGAGGTCATCGAGAAGTTCTGGGTGGAGGCCGATGGTGCGGGCATCGATGCCTTCGACCGCGAATTCCACCAGGCCGAGCCTTACCGCGGCCAGAACGCCAACATGCACCTGACGGAGGCCTGTCTGGCGGCCTACGAGACGACCGGCGATGAACGGCTCCTGGAACGGGCCACGAGAATCGCGCACCGCATCGCGGGCCGGGCCGCAGACGCCACGGAAGGGGCCTGGCGTCTCCCAGAACACTTCGACGCCACCTGGCGGGAACTCCCCGACCACAACCGCGACGAGCCTCGGCATCCGTTCCGGCCCTACGGTTCCCAACCCGGGCACTGGCTCGAATGGTCGAAGTTGCTGCTCCAGCTCCGTGGCCTCGGCGTTCGGGAGACATGGTTGCTGGACGCCTCCCGGCACCTCTTCGATGGCGCATTCCACGACGCCTGGGCGGACAACGGCGGTTTCTGCTACACCGTCGACTGGGACGGGAAACCGGTGGTTCCGGAGCGGTTCTTCTGGGAGATCGCCGAGGGCATCGGCGCAGCCGCCGGACTGTTCCGCGCCACCGGTGAGCAGCGCTATGAAGACGCCTACCGCACTCTCTGGGCCTACGCCGATGAGCATGTCATCGACCACGTGAACGGTTCCTGGTGGCAGGAACTCGACGTGGAGAACCGTCCCGTCACCCACACGTGGGAGGGCAAACCTGACCTCTACCACGCCTATCAGGCCACCTTCTACGCCCTGCTGCCCGAGAACCGAGGAATAGCCTCCTGGGTGCGCGACCAGCACCGCGGCGACATCACAGCGAACTGAGCCGAGCCGCGAGCTATCGTGGTTGGTTTCGCCCGGGACCGCTCGTTCCTCAGGACCCGGCTCAACTGATGCCTCCCGAAGAAACTTCGCGGGCAACGAAACGGGGAGGCATCCTGGGTCAGGATGCCTCCCCGTTGTTTCGGACTCAGTCCTCGTCCTCGGACTTCTTCTTCACCGGGTCGGTGACGAATTCCAGGACCGCCAGAGGCGCGGAATCACCCTTGCGGATGCCGATCTTGGTGATGCGGGTGCAGCCACCGTCACGGCCCTGAAGGGTGGGGGCGATCTCCTCGAACAGTTTCGCCACCACGTCCCTGTCGGTCACCGATTTCAGCACCAGGCGACGAGCGTGAAGGTCGCCGCGCTTGGCCTTAGTGACGAGCTTCTCGACCAGCGGCTGGACGCGGCGGGCCTTGGTCTCGGTGGTGGTGATACGGCCGTGCTCGATGAGCTGGGTGGCCAGGTTGCGCAGGATGAGGCGCTCATGGGTGGGGCTACCACCCAGGCGGGGGCCCTTGGTCGGCTTAGGCATGTCTCAATTCTTTCGGTCTGGTCCCGAGCAGCGCTCGGTATGGGTTCTCAGTACTGCTCGGTCTCGGCGTAGTCTTCGTCCGCTTCGGTGTCGATGTCATCCTCGCCCTCGTGCTCCTGGTCGTAGCGCTCGATGGCCTGGATCGGGTCGAACCCCGGGGCGGCGTCGCGCAACGAAAGCCCCAGGTTGTGCAGGGTGACCTTGACCTCGAGGATTGACTTGGAGCCGAAATTACGGATGTCGAGGAGGTCCTCCTCGGAGCGGGCGACAAGCTCACCGACTGTGTGGATGCCTTCCCGCTTGAGGCAGTTGTAGGAACGAACCGACAGGTTCAGGTCCTCGACGGGCAGGTTCAGCGACTCGGCGATCTGCTCATCCACGGGCGAGGGCCCCATCTCGATGCCCTCTGCGTTGACGTTGAGTTCACGAGCCAGGCCGAAGAGTTCCACCAGGGTCCGTCCAGCGGATGCGACGGCGTCTCGGGGCGCCATGGAGGGCTTGGTCTCGACGTCAATGATGAGACGGTCGAAGTCGGTGCGCTGCGCCACGCGGGTGGCCTCCACCTTGTAGCTCACCTTCAGCACGGGAGAGTAGATGGAGTCGACGGGGATCCGTCCGATCTCCGCGTCGGGATCCTTGTTGAGGACGCTGGAAACGTATCCACGACCACGTTCGACCACGAGCTCCATCTCAAGTTTGCCGCCTTCGCTGAGGGTGGCGATGTGCAGTTCGGGGTTGTGCACCTCGACCCCAGCCGGCGGTTGGATGTCGGCCGCGGTGACCTCACCGGCTCCCGCCTTGCGCAGGTACATGACCACAGGTTCGTCCTCCTCGGAGGACAGGACCAGGCCCTTGAGGTTGAGGATGATCTCGGTGACGTCCTCGACGACGCCCTCCAGGGTGGAGAACTCGTGCTGGTTGCCCTCGATCTTGATGGAGGTCACTGCCGCGCCCGGGATAGACGACAGCAGGGTGCGACGCATCGAGTTGCCGAGGGTGTAACCGAAACCGGGTTCGAGGGGCTCGATGATGAACCGTGACCGGTGTTCGGAAACCGTCTCTTCCGACAGGGTCGGACGCTGTGCGATGAGCATTTTCTTCCTTCCCGCGCCACCCACTATTTGATGGCGCGAATACCGCGACCGGAACCGCTCCGGCTGCGGGGCCCGGAAACCCGAGCTGGGGTGACCGGCAGTTGTGGTGCCGATCACCCCGGTGGCGTCTACTACTTGGAGTAGAGCTCGACGATCATCTGCTCCTGGACGTCGATCACGATCTGTTCGCGGACGGGGAGCTGGTGGACGAGGATGCGCATCCGGTTGGGGCGGGCCTCGAGCCACGCGGGAACGGAGCGCTCGCCGTGGGTTTCACGAGCCACCACGAGCGGGTGGATGTTCATCGACTTCTCGGCGACGTCGATGATGTCGTGAGCCTTGACACGGTACGACGGGATGTTCACCTTCTTGCCATTGACGAGGAAGTGACCGTGCACCACGAGCTGGCGGGCCTGCCTGCGGGTGGCAGCAAAACCTGCGCGGTACACAACGTTGTCGAGACGCGATTCGAGGATCTGCAGCAGGTTGTCACCAGTTTTGCCTGGGTGACGGTCCGCCTCCTCGTAGTAGCGGCTGAACTGCTTCTCGAGGACGCCGTAGGCGAAACGGGCCTTCTGCTTCTCCTTGAGCTGCAGCGAGTACTCGGAGTCCTTGGTGCGACCGCGACCGTGGACGCCGGGCGGGTAGGGACGGCGTTCGAAAGCCTTGTCGTTGCCAACCAGGTCGGTCCCGAGGCGACGGGACTTCTTGGTCATGGGGCCGGTGTAACGAGCCATTTTCTCTTCAGTCCTTTACTTCTCGGGCGCTCAGACGCGGCGACGCTTCGGCGGACGGCAGCCGTTGTGCGGCACGGGCGTGACGTCGGAGATGGTTCCGACCTCAAGGCCCACGGCGCCCAGCGAGCGGATCGCGGTCTCACGGCCCGACCCCGGGCCCTTGACGAACACGTCGACGCGCTTCATGCCGTGCTCCATGGCGCGACGGCCAGCGGCCTCGGCTGCCATCTGGGCGGCGAAGGGGGTCGACTTGCGGGAGCCCTTGAAGCCGACGGTGCCGGCGGAGGCCCAGGAGATCACTGCCCCATTGGGATCAGTGATCGAGATGATCGTGTTGTTGAAGGTGCTCTTGATGTGAGCCTGTCCGGCGAGGACGTTCTTCTTCTCCTTGCGGCGCACCTTGGTCTTGGCGGCCTGCTTGCGGCTTGTTGCCATCAGTAGTCAAATCTCCTGTCTCAGCTCACCGCGCGGGTCAGCGTGCCTTCTTCTTGCCGGCCACGGCCTTCTTCTTGCCCTTGCGGGTGCGCGCATTGGTGCGGGTGCGCTGACCACGGACCGGGAGGCCACTGCGGTGACGACGGCCCTGGTAGTTACCGATCTCGACCTTACGGCGAATGTCGGCGGCAACGGTACGACGGAGGTCACCCTCGATCTCGTAGTTGCCTTCGATGTGGTCACGCAGCGCGACGAGCTGCTCGTCGGTGAGCTGGTGGACACGGAGATCGCCGCTGACACCGGTGGCGGCGAGGGTCTCGGCGGCGCGGGTGCGACCGATCCCGAAGATGTAGGTGAGGGCGACCTCCAGGCGCTTGTCGCGCGGCAGGTCGACACCAACGAGGCGTGCCATGTTCTACCTTTCAGTGTTTCCGGTCCCTATGGGCTTCCGCCCGATCAGGTCGGGGACCGCGAAGGTGTGTGGCGTGTCGCGTCCCCTCCTGGCGCGCGGCGGTTCTGTCGCCGCAAAGGGGCCTTGGCCTTCGTCCAAGGGTCGGGAGTCACCGTTTCCGGCGGCCCTTGCGATCACGTTGTGTTCACTTGTCAGGCGGGCTGGGCGACCTGCCCCGTTCCGCGATGTTCTGCGATCCCTCGTCGGGTTGTCAGCCCTGACGCTGCTTGTGGCGCGGGTTGTCGCAGATCACCATCACACGACCGTGCCGGCGGATGACCTTGCACTTGTCGCAGATCTTCTTGACGCTCGGCTGAACCTTCATTCGAGCAACCTTTTCAATCGGCGACTGGGCAGTCTCCTGCCCAATCTGTGGTGGATGAGCCGGTCGCCGGAAATCCGGGCCATCGCAGGCACACGACAGCATCCGGGCATGGACGACCGACGACAAAGCCTACGTCACATCGCCGTTTTTGCCAACCCGCCGCGGTAAAACAGACGCCCGGCCATGGCCGGGCGTTGAGAATTCACACGTGTTCAGGACCTGGCTGGTCACTTGTGCCGGTACACGATACGACCGCGGGTGAGGTCGTAGGGGGAAAGCTCGACGACCACTCGGTCAGCGGGCAGGATGCGGATGTAATGCTGGCGCATTTTTCCGCTGATGGTGGTCAGAACCTTGTGCCCGTTGGGCAACTCAACGCGAAACATTGCGTTGGGCAACGCCTCGACCACGGTCCCCTCGAGTTCGAGGGCTCCTTCTTTCTTCGCCATGTGCTCTCAATCGTCGATGGAAACCGGTTTCCGGGCGCGGTGGGAAACCGCAATACTTGAGGCAGTTTACGCGGCACGTGGCGACGCCCCAAATCCACCCCGGAAGGGTTACCACCGCCGCGGCGCCGTACCGTTGACCCATGCAGTATTTCGCCGTTCATTACACCTACGTCAACGACACCGAGCTCATCGCCCGTCACCGCCCCGATCACCGGGCCTTCCTGTCAAGCCTGACCGGCAAGGGACTCATCGCGGGTGGGGCCTACCCCGAGGCCGCACCCCCATCGGCCCTCCTCGTGGTCAAGGCCGAGAACGCCGAGGCTGTCTCCGATCTGCTCGCCGACGATCCGTTCCGGCTCAACAATGTGCTGGCCGATGTCCGTATAGTCCACTGGACCCCGGTGATCGGAGTATTTGCGGAGTAGTTTCCGTCTTCCATTGTTCAGCCACCTATGCGATGTCCCTGTCAACGGATCGGCTTCTTCGGAGCTGATGAGTACCGGCAACTCAGCACGGATATGGGCCACGTTGTCCGGCTTTCCCACCCAGCGTGTGCCCTCCATCAGGTTCACGAACAACTCTGCACTCGGCGTGAACCCGCAACACGGATCCGCCCGGTAGGCATCTACCCAGGTTTCATCGCGGGTCAGCCAGTCCGTGCGCCAGACACAAGCACCCCTACCGGTTCCTCACCAGGCAACCAGCTACGGCTGTACAGGGGGTGATTATCGAAGGCTGGGATCACACGGACAGCGGGTTCGTTCGTGGCTAGAGACTACTCATCCCGGACCACTTCACACGGCTGGTTTCCTGCTCAAACCAGCCACAGCAGCAGGATGGCCACAATGGCCAGCAGGGTCGCAGCACCCGCGATTGCTCCGAAGGCAACCCAGCCGACACGCGCCGGGGTGCGGATCTCGCCAACCTGCCCCGCAGGTAGGTTTCCTTCACCGACGATCGCAGGAGTGTTGACCGCAGCCGCCGGGAGCTGTTCCACCACCGGGACCAGTTCGCCCAGGGTCTTGGCCGCGTAGATCACATCCATGGACTGCCGATAGGCATCCGCGTCCAGCCGACCATCTGCGAAGGCATCCGAAACCCGCTTCGTCAATGATTCCCGCTCCGCATCATCAACTGCTTCGCCAGCGCGTTGAAGATACCGGGAAGATGGTGGCAAGTTGCTCATGCGATCCATGGTAAAAGCCGTGGACGTCACTCGCCGAGCGGCCCGAAAGGGATGCCGCGGGCGGTCAGTTCCGTTTCTCCCCCATCGGCTTCTGTGAGCACCCAAAGCCCGCGCTCCGTAATGGCCACAGTGTTCTCCCAGTGGGCTCCGCGCTCCCCGTCGCGGCTTCGCACCGTCCATTCATCGGCAGCGACCACCGTCTGATGCAGCCCCAGGGTCAGCATCGGTTCCACCGCGATGGCCATCCCCACGCCGAGACGTGGGTTGGGGCGGAACCTGAACTGATTCGGAACGTCCGGCTCCATGTGCATGTGGGAACCAATCCCGTGTCCCGTGTAGTCGCGCAGCGATCCATACCGACGCGGCTGGCACTTGACGCACTGTTCGATGGCCCGCGACACGTCTCCGACGCGACCGCCGTCACGGACAGCGGCGATGCCGGCCCACATGGCCTGCCGGGTGGCCTCCAGCATCTCGAGATCCTCCGCCCGGGCCTCACCGACCACGAAACTCCGGGCCGCATCACCATGCCATCCCTCCACCACGGCGCCGAAATCGATGGAAACGAGATCGCCGTCGCGGATCACGCGATCACCGGGGACACCGTGAACCAGTTCGTCGTTCACGGAGATGCAGGCGACACCGGAAAACGGCGCGCCATACTCGGCGCCGTATCCCAGGAAATTCGAGGTCGCACCCCGCTCCGCGAGCACTGTTCGGCCCACCTCATCGATCTCGGCAGTCGTGACGCCCACTGCGGTGGCCTCCTGCATCCGGCGCAGCCCCTCGGCCACGACTAGCCCCGCGGCGCGCATTTTCAGCAGCTGTTCGGGCGTCTTGATCTCGATCGACATCTCAGGCCTTGTGCGCCGCCACCGCATCGAGCATGCGCTGCCGCACTTCCTCGACGGTTCCGGTTCCCTCCACCTCAACGAGCAGCCCTTGCCGCTCGTAGTGGAAGAGCAGCGGTGCGGTCTGGCCGGCATAGACCTCCATGCGGCGCCTGATGGTGTCTTCGTTGTCGTCCGTACGCCCTTCCTTCTGGGCTCGGTCCAGCAGGCGCGCGACCAGCACGTCGGGTTCCACCACCAACGAGACCACGACATTGAGGCGCTGCCGCTGATGGGAAAGGTTGTGGTCCAGGAAGTGCACTTGATGCATGGTGCGTGGGAAACCGTCGAGGAGAAACCCAGAGGAGCAGTCATCCTCGGCCAGACGATCGGCAACGATGGCCTCCGTGACGTCGTCGGGCACGTATTCTCCGGCGTCGATCAAGGCCTTGACTTTGACGCCCAGCTCGGTGCCGTTGCGGATGTTGGCCCGGAAGATGTCGCCGGTCGATATGGCTGGTATCGCATATGCGTCGGCCAGCGCTGTGGCCTGGGTGCCCTTGCCTGCTCCGGGGGCACCCATGATGAGCATTCTCACCTCAGGAATCCTTCGTAGTTGCGTTGTTGCAGCTGACTCTCGATGCGCTTGACCGTGTCAAGGGCTACACCGACGATGATGAGGATGGAGGTCCCACCGAACGGGAAATTCTGGTTCGCGCCGACCGCGATGAACGCGAGGGTCGGAATCATCGAGATGACCGCCAAATACAACGAACCTGGCGCGGTCAGACGGTTCAGCACGTAGGTCAGGTAACGCTCCGTAGGCTTGCCCGCACGGATACCGGGAATAAAACCGCCGTACTTCTTCATGTTGTCCGACACCTCCTCAGAGTTGAAGGTGATCGCGACGTAGAAGTAGCAGAAACCGACGATGAGCAGGAACTGCAGGGTGCTGTAAACCCAACTGTTCGTGTGGAAATTGGCAGCTATCCACTGGCCGGTTTCCGACTCGGGCCGGAAGGTGGCATAAAGAATCGGTAGATAGAGGATGGAGCTGGCGAAAATCACGGGAATGACACCGGACTGATTGACCTTCAGCGGGATGTAGGTGGTCGATCCCCCCACGAGCCTGCGTCCGACCATACGCTTGGCGTACTGCACGGGAACGCGCCGCTGTCCCTGCTCCATGAACAAGATGCCGAGCATCACGAGCAGACCGATGGCGATGATGGCCAGGAAGAGAAACCAACCGGTGGCCCCTGGGTGGCTCTCCTTGATGGACCACAGGCCGGTCGGGAACTGAGCGGCGATCTGGGTGAAGATCAGCACGGACATGCCGTTGCCGACGCCACGATCGGTGATCAGCTCGCCCAGCCACATGATCACGACGGTCCCGGCGGTCATGGTGAGCACCATCGTGATCAGCGGGAAGAGCTCCTGTGCGTAGAGGATGGGCCGGCTGCACTGCAACAGCTGGCCCGTGCGCGCCATGGTGACGAATGCCGTCGCCTGGAGCAGCGCCAGGACGAGGGTGAGATACCGCGTGTATTGCGTGATCTTGGCCTGCCCGGCGGCGCCCTCCTTGCGGAGGGCCTCCAGCCGCGGGATCACCACTGCGAGCAGCTGCAGGATGATCGAGGACGTGATGTAGGGCATCACGCCCAGGGCGAAGATCGTCAGGTGAAGCAGGGCACCGCCCGAGAACAGGTTGATCAGGGAGTAGAGCCCGGCCTTCGAACCTGTCGTTGCATCTGCCACGCATGCGTTCAACGCCTGCATGTTCACGTTCGGGGCAGGGATGGTGGAACCGAGGCGGAACACCAGAAGGATCCCAAGCGTGAAGAAGATCTTCTTGCGCAGCTCAGGTGTTTTGAACGCGCTAGCGAAGGCGGAGAGCATCCGGCCCCTCTTTCAGTTGCTCAGCAAATTACCCGTCGCCCATCTCAGGCAACCCAGGCAGCGTACCAAGGGGCACGCGCATTCCCCAATGCCGCGCCACGGATGAGACCTCACGGGGGTGTCGGGCTACCGCCCCGGCGCGCACCCGTACCTCTCCGATGCGCAACTCTTCCCGAGGGTATTGCATACTTCCGGCCAGCTCTCCTATGCTTCCCGCATTGATTTCGCGACGTGACTATCGTCGTTGGTTGGGGGACATCATGAAAAAAGTAATGACCGTGTACGGGACCCGTCCCGAGGGCATCAAGATGGCACCTGTCATCCGACGCCTGGAGGAGGACCCGCGTTTCGAGTCGATCTCGGTGGTCACGGGGCAGCACCGCGAGATGCTGGACCAGGTGAGTGAGGTTCTGGGAATCACCCCGACGCACGACCTCAACGTTTTCACACCAGGCCAAACCCTCAATGAGATCATGGCCCACATCATCACACTGCTCGATCCCATTCTCGAGATGCAGCGCCCAGATGCCGTCGTGGTCCAGGGCGACACCGCCACCGTCGCCGCAGCGGCCCTGACCAGCTTCAACCGCCACATTCCCGTCGTCCATCTGGAGGCGGGACTTCGCAGCGGCGACATCGCTGCCCCTTTCCCGGAGGAGGCCAACCGCAGCATCGCGACACGGATCAGTTCCCTCCATCTGGCACCAACCCGGCAATGCCGGTACAACCTGGAGCGGGAAGGCATCCGCGGTGAGAACATCGTTGTCACCGGCAACACCGTCATCGACGCCTTGATGCGCGCGGTAGATGCCGGGATCCCCATCCGGGACGAAAAGATCCGCCACGTGGTCGCCTCGGGAGCACCGATCCTGCTGGTCACCGCTCATCGCCGGGAAAACTGGGGTCTACCCATGGAACGGATCGGTCGCGCCGTCGCCCGTTTGGCGCGTCGTCATCCCGAGCTTCACGTCATCCTGCCAGCCCATCTGAATCCCATCGTCCGGCACTGCCTGCTACCTCCCCTAGTCGGCCTGGACAACGTCATCGCCTGCGATCCTCTCCCCTACGGCGAGTTCATCCAGGTCCTGAAAGCCTCGAGCATCGTACTGACGGATTCCGGGGGTTTGCAGGAGGAGGCGCCGGCCCTTGGCAAACCCGTCCTGGTACTGCGCGAGAGAACGGATCGCCCTGAGGCGATCGAGGTCGGAGCGGCTCGCCTGGTCGGCACTGACGAAGAGATCATCCTCGCGGAAGCCACCAGCCTGCTTGAAGGACTTGCCCGACGAGCACCGGTCCCTGAACCAGTCAATCCATACGGCGACGGCGCAGCCGCCGTACGTGCGGTCGCCGGCATCGCTGCATTCCTTGGCGTCGGCGACCCCCTCCCTGACTTCGTCAGTCGCACCCCGGCGCGGACCTGGCCGTTGATCAAATCCGCCTGAGACACGAAGGGGCCGGGTGGCCGATCCTCAAGGATCAGCCACCCGGCCCCTGTGTCATGCTGTTGCCGTTCAGGCCTCCACTGCAGACCCACCAGCAGCTGCCAGCTTCTCCTTCGCGGAGTTCGAAAACGCGTCAGCCGTCACGTTGAGAGCAACGTTGATGTCACCGCCGCCCAGCACCTTGACGAGCGTGCCGCCACGCACGGCACCGGCCTCGACAAGATCCTCCACCGTGACGGCTCCCCCCTTGGGGAACAGCTCGGCGAGACGACCGACATTGACGACCTGGTACTCCACGCGGAACGGGTTCGTGAACCCCTTGAGTTTCGGGATCCGCATGTGCATCGGCATCTGACCGCCCTCGAAGTTCGCCGGGACGTTCTTGCGAGCACCCGTACCCTTCGTGCCACGACCAGCGGTCTTGCCCTTGGACGCCTCACCACGACCCACGCGGGTCTTAGCGGTATTGGCCCCCGGCGCGGGGCGCAGGTGATGAATCTTGAGAGCCATTAGTTGACCTCTTCCACTTTCACGAGGTGGGCGACGGTACGGATCATGCCGAGCACCTCGGGGCGGTCCTCGCGCACCACGGTCTGACCGATGCGCTTCAGCCCCAGGGTACGCAGCGTGTCCCGCTGGTAGTCCTTGCCGCCAACCTTCGACTTGATCTGGGTGATCCTCAGTTCAGCCATCAGCCGGCCACCTCCTCCTTGCGTGCCCGGAGCAGTGCCGCCGGGGCGACGTCCTCGACCGGCAGGCCACGTCGTTTCGCGACGGCTTCCGGTTCCTCGAGCTGCTGCAGGGCATCCACCGTCGCGTGAACGACGTTGATGGCATTGGCCGAGCCGAGCGACTTGGCCAGCACGTCGTGCACACCCGCGCATTCGAGCACTGCACGGGCCGATCCACCGGCGATGACACCGGTACCCGGCGAGGCGGGGCGCAGAAGCACCACGCCAGCGGCCTTCTCACCCTGCACGGGGTGCGGGATGGTGCGCTGGATCAACGGCACGCGGAAGAAGTGTTTCTTGGCCTCCTCCACGCCCTTGGCGATGGCGGCGGGCACTTCCTTCGCCTTGCCGTAGCCGACGCCGACCATGCCCTCGCCGTCACCGACGACCACCAGGGCGGTGAAGCTGAAACGACGCCCACCCTGGACGACCTTGGCGACGCGGTTGATGGCGACCACGCGCTCGAGATACTGATTCTTCTCTTCCCTGGAAGCCTGGCCACGACGATCGTCACGGCCACGACGCTCCCCACCGCGGCGATCACCGCGCTGCTGGGTTTCACTCATCGTGTTCCCTATCCTCTCGTCGTTCTCAGAATCCGAGACCGGCCTCGCGCGCCGCATCGGCGAGCGCGGCGATCCGGCCGTGGTACTTGTTCCCTGCGCGGTCGAAGACGACATTCTCGACACCGGCTTTCTTCGCACGCTGGGCGATGATCTCCCCCACCTTGCGAGCTTTGGCGGACTTGTCGCCCTCCGCCGCCCTCAGATCGGCTTCCATGGTGGAAGCGGATGCCAAGGTGTGGCCGATGGTGTCGTCGATCACCTGCACGTACAAGTGACGCGCGGAGCGGGTGACCACCATGCGAGGCCGCTCGGCGGTGCCATTGATCTTCTTGCGGCCGCGCAGCTGACGGCGGGCGCGTGAGGCGGTCTTCGCCGCCAGGCCCTTGCGCTTGCCAAGCGAGATAGCCATTACTTACCAGCCTTTCCGGCCTTGCGGCGGACGTGCTCGCCCGCGTAGCGAACACCCTTACCCTTGTAGGGTTCGGGCTTGCGGATCTTGCGGATGTTCGCGGCGGTCTCACCGACAAGCTGCTTGTCGATGCCGTGCACCGTGAACTTGGTCTGGGTCTCGACGGTGAAGGTAATGCCCTCCGGGGCGTTGACCACCACCGGGTGCGAGAACCCGAGGGCGAATTCGAGCTGGGTCGGGCCCTTCGCAATGACGCGGTAGCCGACACCCACGATCTCGAGTTTCTTCTCATATCCCTGGGTGACCCCGGTGACCATGTTCGACACGAGGGTGCGGGTCAGGCCGTGCAGGGAACGGGACAGCCGCTCGTCGTTCGGGCGCGACACCTCCAGCTCTCCCTGCTCGTTCTTCGCGACGGTGATGGGTTCGCGTACGGTGAATTTCAACTCACCCTTGGGACCCTTGACGGCCAGGTTCTGACCGTCGATCTTGACCTCGACGTTGGACGGGACCGCGACCGGGAGCTTGCCAATTCGTGACATTATCTATCTCCTTTTCAGTCTCGTCGGGTCACCAGACGTAGGCGAGCACTTCGCCACCCACGGACTTGGCGTTTGCTTGCTTGTCGGTCAGCAGGCCCTGGGATGTGGAGATGATGGCGATACCGAGACCGCCGAGCACCTTCGGGAGGGCCTTGGCCTTCGCGTAGACACGCAGACCGGGCTTGCTGATACGACGGAGTCCTGCGATGGAGCGCTCCCGCGAGTCACCGTACTTGAGGGTGACCTTGAGCACTTTGCCCACCTGTCCTTCGACCTCGGTCAGTTCGAAGTTCGAGATGTAACCCTCGGCCTTCAGAATCTCCGCGATGCCGACCTTGATCTTCGACGACGGCATGGTCGTCGATTCCTGGTACGCCTGATTGGCGTTACGCAGACGCGTGAGCATGTCTGCGATGGGATCAGTCATTGTCATGGCTGTTTGGCTTCTTTCTCGCCCCGGTTTCCCTCATGTGTGGGGACCTTTGGCAAATCGAAAATTGGAAGTTCTTCTCGTGGCGCTCTGGGTCACCAGGACGACTTGGTCACGCCGGGAAGCTGACCTGAGTGGGCGAGCTCACGCAGGCAGATACGGCACAGACCGAACTTGCGGTACACCGACTTGGGACGACCGCAGCGCTTGCAGCGGGTGTAGGCGCGCACACCGAACTTCGGCTTGCGGGACTGCTTGACCTTGAGTGCTGTCTTAGCCATGGTTCACGCTCACTTCTTCTTCTTGGGCTGGAACGCGGGGCCGCGACCGCCCTTGACCGGCTTCGGATCGTCGACTGCCTTGAAGGGGAAGCCGAGGTGCTTCAGCAACGCACGACCCTCCTGGTCATTGGTGGCCGAGGTCACGAACGTGATGTCCATGCCACGGACGCGGTCGATCTTGTCCTGATCAATCTCCAGGAACATGACCTGCTCGTTCAACCCGAAGGTGTAGTTGCCCTTGCCGTCGAACTGGCGACCATTGAGGCCGCGGAAATCGCGGATACGAGGCAGAGCCAGGGTCAACAGCCGGTCAGCGAACTCCCACATGCGGTTCCCACGCAGGGTGACGTGACAGCCGATGGGCATGCCCTCACGCAGCTTGAACTGAGCAATGGACTTGCGGGCCCTGGTGATGGTTGGCTTCTGACCGGTGATGACGGTCAGATCACGGACGGCACCGTCGATGATCTTGGAGTCACGCGCAGCCTCGCCGACGCCCATGTTGACCACGATCTTGGTCAGACCGGGAATCTGCATGACGTTGGCGTACTTGAACTCCTCCTGCAGGGCAGGGATGATCTGCTCGCGGTATTTCTTCTTCAGGCGCGGGATCTCAACGTCGCTGCTCATCAGATCTCCTTCCCGGTCTTCTGGGCGATGCGAACGCTGCGCTGGGCCGGGTACTCGGACCCGTCGGAGCGCTTCTTGGTGACATCGACGCGCTTGTAGCCAACCCGGGTCACGACCTCCTTGCCGTCAACTTTGGTGACGAGCTGGACGTTCGAGACGTGAATGGGGGCCTCAGAGCTGATGATGCCGCCCTCGATGCGCCGACCATCGGCACCCTGGGATTCGCGCTTGTGTCGTTTGATGACGTTGACGCCCTCGACGGTCACCTTCTGGGATCGGGGATCGACGGCGATGATCTCACCGGTCTTGCCCTTGTCCTTGCCCGCGATGACCTTGACCCGGTCACCCTTCTTGACGTGGAGCGAGTTCATCCTCAGATCACCTCCGGGGCGAGCGAGACGATGCGCATGAACTTCTTTTCACGCAGTTCCCGCGCCACCGGGCCGAAGATACGGGTGCCGCGGGGCTCCCCGTCGCTCTTCAGGATGACGGCGGCGTTCTCGTCGAATTTGATGTACGAGCCGTCGCCGCGGCGACGCTCCTTGACTGTACGCACTACAACGGCCCTGACGACTTCGCCCTTCTTGACGTTGCCGCCGGGGATCGCGTCCTTGACCGTGGCGACGATGGTGTCACCGAGGTAGGCGTAACGACGCTTCGAGCCACCGAGAACGCGGATGCACAAGAGCTCCTTGGCACCAGTGTTGTCGGCGACCTTGAGTCGCGACTCCTGCTGGATCATTTGTTCTCCTCCGTCCGACCGGTTCCCGGGCCCGGGCCTGGTCGGAACTCGCATGATGAACCCCCTGGATTTTGCCAGGAGGCGCCCCGGGCCTCGGGCACGGGGATTTCGTCACCCGAGAGAGGTCCCCAACCGGAAACCCGGAGGGCACAGACTCAAGGCAACTTGCCAAGAGTACCCCACGGGACCTCGCCAGGCGAAACCGATACACCAGAGCGGCAGGAACTGCCCTGGCCCTGGAGGCCATTCGCCCTCGGAACGAAGCTCCACGCCCACGCCTGCTCGCGGGTTTCACCGGTGGATACGTGGTCGTGGACGGTCTTCTACAAAAGTCCTCGGCGGTACTATCACCCCACTTTCCCAGCACATCATCTCAGCACGGCGAACTTATCCTCGCTACGCAGGATCAGGTATTGATCGTCCTGCTCGATGTAGGTGTAGTCATCGAAAGTCTGTGTCCACAGTTTCTCCGATTGTCCAGCTCTGATCGCGACAAGCTCCACCCCTTTCCCCCTGTCATCGGATGCCACGATGTCGCCGCCCGCTGTTCGAAACACCACTCGCCCGGACGCAACCGAATGTTTCTCCAGCCCGATCTCCCCCGTGTCCATATTGGCAATTCCCACGTTCAAGGTCTGCGCCTCCGCGAACAACACCACCGGCTGTCCTTCGTGATCAAAGATGATCGGATATCCATTGCCCCAGTTTTGTCTCCACCGCACATCCCCGGTGCGGGGATCGAGACGTTCGATCATCTCGCCCCGCCGCGACCCTATGAGCAGGACATCCTTGAAAACATGGAGCGGCCCCCCGGAGTCTGCCTTCTGCCAGAGCTGGTTTCCCGTCGAGTCGTAAGCGCTCAGACGACCTTTTTCCTGTTCGGATGTGACGATGACTCCACTGACACGCACGAAAGTCGTTGAGTCGTCCTTCCACGGGGGCGGACTGCCGTCGTCAAGGGACAGAGACTTGAAACAGCTGATCTCGGCCCCAAACTCGTTGATCCAACAGAAATCGGCAAATCCGTCGCGTTCCTTCACCGTGTACGCCCCCTCCTGCGGCACAATTTCCACCTCGGTACTCCACGCGATGGCATCGGAATTCACGATGTCCGGTATGCGACTGATCTTCACGGTGCCAATACGTTCCTCATCCGGCTCGTAGCGGTACACCGCTTTCATGTCACCGCCGATGAGCGACCCATGGCCCAGGTCCAGTTCCCGCACGAATTCTCCGTTCGATGCCCTGTGAACCAGGAACCGGTTCTTTCCGACCGCATCCGTGACAATCAGTCCGAAGAGTCCATCGGGTAATTTCGTGTGGATTTGGACGCTCACCGCACCGCTGACCCGGTCGCTGACGTCAACCGCCCATCGCTCCGAGCCATCAGCCCATGCGAGCATTCTGAGCCGGGCACCTCCCTCGGTGACATTGGGAATTACCAACAAGCCCTCCGCCGTCCCTCCCACGGCGCCACCCCGATGTTCACTCTCCCACGCAATCTGCGGGGCTTGATTGAGTCCCGTCACGGGCTTGATGCTCTCCCCATCGCTCCCGCCTCGCAGGAGGAACCACCAGCTTCCGAATCCTGCGACAGCCACCAGGACAGCGGCCAGCATGATGAACAGAATTGTTCGGCCCCTGCGCGGCGCAGACGACGACTGCGGCGAGGCCGGCTGAGGGGTCATCGCTTCCTCCGAAACCTGTGAAGGTGTTCCGGAAAACCCCGGAGAGGAAGTAACGGGCCCTAACGGCGGCGGAATCATGTTCGGGCCCGGTCCACGATGCCCGTCGGGTGGGGTGTTGTGCTCGCTCATACAATCCTCACTGATCCAGTGAGCCCATTCTTGCGCATCGGGAACCGCGCGGGGAGAGATCGCGCGAACTGCTCCCGAGAGCCCACTGCATGGCTCTGGCGTCGTCGTCGTTTTGGCCATCCAGCGATTTTCGATAGCCGAACCTAACTGACGCGACGGTTTCCGGGGAAAGAACAGCTAGTCTCTTCAGCATGGAACTTACTGGAAAGCTTAAGGAAGCCTTCAACGCCCAGGTCACCATGGAACTGACCGCCGCTGCCGTATACCGGCAGCTCTCCATCGATATGGAAGCCCTCGACCTGCCGGGCATCGCGGGTTGGTTCAAAGCCCAGTCCGCTGAAGAAGAAGTACACGCCGAGAAATTCATCGCCCACATGTTGGATCGCGACGCCACGCCGCTGCTGGGCACCATCAAGGCCCAGACCAAGCATGTCACCACGGTCCTCGAGGCCTTCGAGGCCTCTCTCGCCCACGAGAAGAAGGTGTCCGGGGCAATCCGCGATCTTTACCGTCTCGCCAGTTCAACCGATGACATCGACGCCCTTCCGCTGCTCAGCTGGTTCATTGACGAGCAGATTGAAGAGGAATCCACCGTCTCCGCCATCATCAGCCGAATCAAACTGATCGGCAATGACGGCAACGGCATCCTCCGCCTCGACGAGGAACTCGGCGGTCGCTCAACGCAGGCCTGAGCCCATAGCCATCACACAGGCGCGGGGCGGCCTGATTCCCTCCTGGGAGTCAGGCCGCCCCGCGCCTCGTCAGATGCTGAAGTCATCTCGATCAGGCGTTCCGCCGCTTCAGCACCATTCTTGCCGAATCCACCAGCAACACCAGACCAGCACCCATCTGGATGCAGTCCTTGAGCACCAGACGTCCGCGGCCCGACAGGAAAGGCAGCCCCAGATCCGCGTCTGCCAGCCCTTGAGCCGGAGCGGTCACCCAGACCTGCGGCGTGGTAATCAGGAAGGACAGGGTGACGCACGTGAACCCGATCAGCGCCAACGCACCCAGCATGCCCAGTTCAGGGCGCACCCAGTGCAGGGCTATGAACACAGCGATCAGGATGATGCACACCCCCACGAAGATCGACATCGAATACGTACCGTTGGCCTCATGCCAGGCTCGGTTCGCTTCATTCAGCACGCCTTCGGCATTGACATGGGCCTTATAGTTCTCAGGATCCTTGATCATCCACCTCATGAGCGGAGACGTGGCGACAAAGGGAACATGCCGTCGGCCTCATACTTGAACCACTTGAGTCCCCCGATCCATAGCAGAACGATCAAGACCCCAATCCGCAACACCGTCATCGCGACCCGGTCGAGACCCGAGATCCACCTACTCACCCTGAGCACAAATCCCGTCAAGCCGCTTTTATCAGCTTCGGTCACAGTTTTTCCTTTCTCAATGAGGACACACGTGACCCGTTACGGGTAGAACACCCGCATCACAGCACAAGGTCTTACCTGCAGACGCTCTCATCGCACGCGTCACGTGAGCCAGATCAATTCTCAAACGAAGAATGATATATGAATCAAGGATAAGATTCGGAGAAATCCGGCCACGCGAGCGGCGCGCACCACACCCTGCGAGGAAAAATTGAATTTTTCACTACTCGCGCGAAACGCGACGATCTCACTACGACAACGGCCCGGCCTGCAGGAGGCCGGGCCGTTCATGTGATTCAGATCACTTGGCGCGTTCGATGATCTCGACCAGACGCCAGCGCTTCTGCGCCGACAGCGGTCGGGTCTCCATGACGCGGACGCGGTCACCGACGCCAGCGGTGTTGTCCTCGTCATGGACCTTGATGCGCGACGACTTGGTCATGACCTTGCCGTAGAGCGGGTGCTTCACGCGGTCCTCGACCAGGACGACGATGGTCTTGTCCATCTTGTCCGAGACGACGACGCCCTGCATCACCTTGCGGCGGCCGCGCTGTTGGGTGGTGGTTTCAGACATGCTCACTTCTCCTGGATCGCGGGCTCATCGACGATACCGAGGTTGCGTTCCTGCAACACGGTGTAGACGCGGGCGATGTCTTTGCGGACCTCGCGAAGCCGCCCGTGGGACTCCAGCTGACCCGTGGCGGCGGCGAACCGGAGGCCGAACAGTTCCTCCTTCAGCTCCACCACCTTGGCGTTGAGCTGCTCGCGGGACAGGCCACGCAGCTCGTTGGCGGTCAGGGCCTTGCTCATCAGATCTCACCTGCTTCGCGTTTGATGAAACGGGCCTTGAAGGGCAGCTTGTGGATTGCGAGGCGCATCGCCTCACGGGCCACGTCCTCAGCCACACCGGAGAGCTCGAAGAGCACCCGACCGGGTTTGACGTTGGCCACCCACCACTCGGGCGAGCCCTTGCCGGAACCCATTCGGGTCTCAGCCGGTTTCTTGGTCAGGGGACGGTCCGGGTAGACGTTGATCCAGACCTTGCCGCCACGCTTGATGTGACGGGTCATGGCGATACGAGCTGCCTCGATCTGACGGTTCGTCAGGTAGGAGGACTCGAGCGCCTGGATGCCGTACTCACCGAAGGCGAGCTTCGTGGCGCCCTTGGCAACACCGTCCCGCTTCGGGTGGTGCTGTTTGCGGAACTTGACGCGACGAGGAATCAGCATGGCTCACGCTCCTGCGTTCGAGGTTTCGGGAGCAGCCTCGACCGGTGCCTGGGCTGCTTCTGCGCGGCGGCGTCCGCCACGCTCGGGACGATCCCCGCGACCCTCGCCGCGTCCCGGGCGGCGGCCCGAACGCTGACGACCGGTGGGGGCGGAGTTGCGGGCGGCCTTCTGGGCAGCACGTTCGGCACGGGTGCCGGTGACGTCGCCCTTGTAGATCCACACCTTGACGCCGATCCGCCCGAAGGTGGTGCGGGCCTCGTAGAAACCATAGTCAATGTCGGCGCGAAGGGTGTGCAGCGGCACCTGGCCGTCACGATACCCCTCGGAACGCGACATCTCGGCCCCGCCGAGACGCCCGGAGCACTTGATGCGGATGCCCTTAGCGCCGGAACGCATGGCCGTCTGCTGGGCCTTGCGCATCGCGCGGCGGAAAGCCACACGGGCCCCCAGCTGCTCGGCGACGCCCTGCGCCACGAGCTGGGCGTCGATCTCGGGGTTCTTGACCTCGAGGATGTTCAGCTGCACCTGCTTGCCGGTCAGCTTCTCCAGCTCGGCCCGCACCCGCTCCGCCTCGGCGCCGTTACGCCCGATGACGATCCCGGGACGCGCGGCGTGAAGGAAGATGGTGACCCGTTTGGAACGACGCTCGATCTCGATGGAGGAGATCCCGGCGCGTTCCAGCGACTTGGTCAGGTAGTTACGGATCTTCACGTCCTCAGCCACGTAGTCTGCGTAGTTCTTCGTCGCGTACCAGCGGGTGATGTGATCCGTGGTGATGCCGAGACGGAAGCCGTTCGGGTTGATCTTCTGCCCCATGCTCAGGCCTCCTTCGACTCTCGGGGTTCAACGACCACAGTGATGTGGGAACCGCGTTTCAGGATCCGCGAAGCGGAACCCTTGGCGCGGGGACGAATGCGACGCAGGGTCACGCCCTCGTCGACGAATGCCTTCGACACGTAGAGGTCCTGGGGGTCCAGGTCCTCGGCGTTCTCAGCGTTGGCGACGGCCGAGGCCACCACCTTGTACACGGGCTCCGAAGCCGCCTGGGGGGCGAACCTCAGGGCGGTAAGGGCCTCGGTGACATCCATGCCGCGGATCAGATCCACCACACGACGCACCTTCATCGGGCTCATCCGGACGTGACGCGCGATGGCGTAGGAGCCGGGACGATCACCGAGCAGGGCCTCGCGACGGGCGCTGTTGCCGTTTTCGTTGCTCATCGTTTCGTTAGTCCTATCCTCGCGCCTCAGCGGCGACGGGCCTTCTTGTCTTCCTTCACGTGCCCCCGGAAGGTGCGCGTGGGGGCGAATTCGCCCAGCTTGTGACCAATCATGGCCTCGGTGATGAACACCGGGACGTGCTTGCGACCGTCGTGCACGGCGATGGTGTGGCCCAGCATGTCCGGGACGATCATCGAACGGCGCGACCAGGTCTTGATGACATTCTTGGTGCCCTTTTCGTTCTGAACGTCCACCTTCTTCATCAGGTGGTCGTCGACGAAGGGGCCTTTCTTCAGGCTGCGTGGCATATTTCCTCAGGCTCCCTATCAGCGCTTCTTGCCGGTCTTGCGGCGACGCACGATGAGACGGCTGCTCGCCTTGTTCTTGTCGCGGGTACGGCCCTCGGGCTTACCCCACGGGGACACCGGGTGACGACCACCCGAGGTACGGCCCTCGCCACCACCGTGCGGGTGGTCGACGGGGTTCATCACGACGCCACGAACGGTCGGGCGGATGCCCTTCCAGCGGTTACGTCCTGCCTTGCCCCAGTTGATGTTCGACTGCTCGGCGTTGCCGACCGTGCCGATGGTGGCACGGCACCGGACGTCGACCATGCGCATCTCCCCCGAGGGCATGCGCAAGGTGGCGTACTTGCCCTCACGGGCCACGAGTTGAATGGCCGCGCCAGCGGAACGACCCAGCTTGGCGCCGCCTCCGGGACGCAACTCAACGGCATGAACCGTGGTGCCGACGGGGATCTGCCGCAGCTCCAGGTTGTTGCCGGGCTTGATGTCGGAGCCCGGACCGGAAACCACGATGGTTCCCTGGGTCAGGCCGTTGGGGGCGATGATGTAGCGCTTCTCGCCGTCGCGATAGTGCAGCAGCGCGATGCGGGCAGTGCGGTTGGGGTCGTACTCGATGTGAGCGACCTTCGCAGGCACACCATCCTTGTCATAGCGCTTGAAATCAATGATGCGATAGGCCTGCTTGTGACCACCACCGATGTGGCGCGTGGTGATACGACCCGAGTTGTTACGGCCACCGGTCTTCGATTTCGGGGCGAGCAGCGACTTCTCCGGAGTTGAACGGGTCAGTTCGACGAAATCGGAGACGCTGGCGCCGCGGCGACCCGGGGTCGTCGGCTTGTACTTGCGGATACCCATGACGAATCAGTCCTTCTTCACTCGCCCTGGCCGGCGAAGATGTCGATGCGGTCACCCTCGGCGACGGTCACGATGGCACGTTTGACATCGACCCTCTTGCCGATGCCGAAGCGAGTGCGACGACGCTTGCCCTGACGGTTCTGGGTGTTGACGGCTATGACGCGAACATCAAAGATCTTCTCGATAGCGATCTTGATCTCGGTCTTGTTCGCGCGGGGGGCCACGACGAACGTGTACTTGTTCTCGTCGAGGAGGTTGTAGCTCTTCTCGCTGACGACGGGACGCCAGATGATGTCGCGGTGATCGCGGATCTTCAGCTCGCTCACTTCTCCTCCTTGCCTTCCATCACGTTCACGAAGCCGGCGGCCTCAGCTGCCTCGGCGGTCTTGAACCAAACCTCGGCGATAGTGCGGGAGTACCACGGCGACTCAGGGGTATGGAATTTCATGGAATCCTCGTTGCCCTTGATCTCGAACCCAGCAGGCGGCTTGTCACCGCGGTAGGAGTTCTTGCCGTAGTCCTTCTTGGCCTTCACCTCGGTCGTGGCCTCGGCCTCAGATTCGGTGGCGATCGCCTCGGCACCCCGGTTAGTGAACGCGGCCAGCGCCGCGGAGGTGAACACGACGGTGTCGGCCACCAGCACGTCGTAGGTGTTGAGTTGGTCGACGGCCAGGACGTGGATGGTCGGGACGTTGCGCAGGCTCAGCCAGGAGACCTCCTCGAACCGGTCGAGGACCACGAGCACCTTCTTCAGTTCACCCAGCTGCGCGAGCGTTTCAAGAGCGGTGCGGGTGGAGGGAACCTCGCCGGGAACCAGCTCGGAGACCACGAAGACCTGGCCGTCGCGGGCGCGATCGGACAGGGAGCCGCGCAGGGCCGCGGCGATCATCTTCTTGGGGGTGCGCTGGGAGTAGTCGCGAGGCTTGGGACCGTGAACGGTGCCGCCGCCGGTCCAGATCGGGGAACGACGTGAACCGTGACGGGCACGACCGGTTCCCTTCTGTCGCCACGGCTTGCTACCGCCGCCACGAACCTCACCGCGGGTCTTGGTGGAGTGCGTGCCCTGGCGGGCAGCGGCAAGCTGGGCCACCACGACCTGATGGATCAGAGGAATGTTGGTTTGGACGTCGAAGATCTCGCCGGGCAGCTCGGCGGTGCCGGCTTTCTTACCCTTGGGAGCGTGGACGTCAACGGTGATGGAGCTCATGCCTGCTCACCCTTCTTTGCTGCGCTGCGCACGACGACGAGCGAGCCGTTGTTGCCGGGGACCGCGCCGCGAACCAGCAGCAGGCCTCGTTCGGCATCGACGGCGTGGATCTTGAGGTTCTGGACGGTCACCTTGGCGTTACCCATGCGACCCGCCATGCGGAGGCCCTTGAACACGCGACCGGGGGTGGAGCAGCCACCGATGGAACCAGGTGCGCGGTGCTTGCGGTGCACGCCATGTGAACTCTTGAGGCCCCCGAAGCCGTGGCGCTTCATGACGCCCGCAGTGCCCTTGCCCTTGGTGGTCCCGGTCACGTCGACGAACTCACCACCGGCGAAAAGCTCGGCGGTCAGCTCCTGGCCAAGAGTGAACTCGGATGCGTTGGCCGTGCGCAGCTCGAGCAGGTGCCTGCGAGGAGTGACACCGGCCTTGTCGAAGTGCCCCTGGGCAGGTTTCGTGACCTTCCTGGAAGCGATGGCTCCGAAGCCGAGCTGGACGGCGTTGTACCCGTCCTTCTCGGGGGTGCGGACCTGGGTGACGACACAAGGCCCGGCCTGGATGACGGTGACGGGGACGACCTTGTTGTTCTCGTCCCAGAGCTGGGTCATGCCGAGCTTGGTGCCCAGGATGCCCTTGACGATTCGTTCGCTGTTGCTCATCTCGGACCTCACGGAAGCTTGATTTCGATGTCGACACCGGCCGGAAGGTCGAGGCGCATCAGCAGATCGACGGTCTTCGGCGTGGGGTCGAGGATGTCGATCAGCCGCTTGTGGGTGCGCATCTCGAAGTGCTCGCGGCTGTCCTTGTACTTGTGGGGCGAACGGATCACACAGAACACGTTCTTCTCAGTAGGCAGCGGCACGGGGCCTGCCACCTTGGCACCGGTGCGAGTCACGGTGTCGACGATCTTGCGCGCCGAGCTGTCGATGACCTCGTGGTCATACGCCCGCAACCGGATGCGGATCTTTTGTCCCGCCACAGTTCATTCCTTCTACTTGTCCCTGATGGAGTTCTCATGAACTTTTTGGGGCCTGGACCCCTCCGCCGCTCCGACCCCCGAGGTCGGGAGTGTCGGGCCCGAAGCCGCAAGGAAAGACCTGCCTCCAGCTTTCCGGAGGTCACATCTTGCGCTTGGGCGACCTGCTCGACCTCGACAAGGAGGGCATTCGTCACACACACGACAGACGCCACCCCTTGCGGAGCAACCTGCACATTCTTGCATGCCCTCGCCGACGTGCCAAATCGCCGCTGCGTTCAGGGGGTGCTGCGGTTCAGGAAAGCGAGGATGGCGCGCACCCGGCGGTTCTCGTCTCCGGGCTCGAAACCGAGTTTGGAGAAGATGTTGGAAACATGTTTTGCCACAGCAGCCCCAGACAGGAAAAGCCGCCCAGCGATTTGGTTGTTGGAGAGTCCCTGGGCCATGAGCTCCAGCACCTCGAGTTCTCGCGGAGTGAGTTCTCCCAGCCCAGAACGGGAAGCCTGCATCATGGCGCGTGCGACCTCCGGGTCGATCACCACTCCCCCGCCAACCACCATCCGCAACGCACCGATGAAGTCCGCGACCTGCGCCACCCGGTCCTTGAGGAGGTACCCGGCTCCACCCGCACCTGGCGGGGCCGGGAGGGCGAACAGCTCCTGGGCGTGCAGCGGGGAGACGTACTGGCTGAGTACCAGAACCGCCACCCGGGGGTGTTCCTCCTTGATCCGGATAGCGGCCTGAAGGCCGTCGTTGGTCATGGTGGGCGGCATCCGAACGTCGGTGATCACCACGTCGGGAACCGCTTCCCGCCCGGCCAGTTCGGCGATGGCGGCCAGGAGCGCATCAGCGCGGTGTTCCTGCCCGACGATCTCGTAGCCCTGGCGTTCCAGGAGCCCGACGAGCCCTTCACGGAGCAGAGCGGAGTCGTCGGCCATCAACACTGTGGTCATGAGATCACCACCGCGGGTTCGCCTCGATTCAGTAGGAGAGGAATGGTAACGGCCAGCTGCGTGGGTCCTCCGGGTGGTGAGGAGATCGTGAGTTCACCACCCGCGGCAGCCACGCGTTCCTTCATGCCCGCCAGCCCGTGTCCGGGAACGATTCTCGCTCCGCCCTGCCCCTGGTCGACGACGGAGACCCGGAGGTCCTGGCCAGCGGCCAGCAGCACGGTCACATCCGCACGGGGCGCGTACTTGGCGGCGTTTCCGATGGCTTCACAGGCGAAGAAGTAGCCGACCGCCAGCACCCCCTCGGGGAGTTCGGGCAGCGGTTGTGGCACGACGATGCGCACCCGGTTGGCCGCGGTGGCCGCCACCTCCTCGAGTGCCGCAGGCAGACCCTGCTGCCTGAGCAGCTGCGGATGGATGCCGCGAATCGTCCGGCGAAGTGCCCCCAGGCCCTCCTGAATGGCGGTGTTGGCCTCGGCCAGGAGCTGCGCAGTAACGGGGTCGTTCTCGACCGCTGGGGAGAGCTGCGCCTCCCCCACCTTCATGGCGGCGGCCACGAGGTATTGCTGGGCGCCGTCGTGGAGGTCGCGTTCGATACGGCGACGTTCCACCTCGTAGGCCTCGACGATGACTCGCCGCGAAGCAGTGAGTTCAGCGATCCGCTGGGCGGCCTCCTGCTCATGGCTGACCTGCCGTTTCCTTCCCCAGCGCATGACAGAGAATCTATCGCGTGCCCTGCGTATCCCACGACCACGGGGTGAGCCGATACAGAAGTGCCCTCTCCCGTCCGGAGCCAGCTGCGTCACAATCACCCCACACCCGAACAACACACCCATCCTTGGGTCCCCGGACGCCCTCGCCATGGTTTCAACACGACCCACTCGCAGAGCTCGCAGGCCGCTTCACAGGGCTCCGAGGACATGGGGTGTAGGAGAATAGGTAGTGCTGGCACCACCCCGAATGTGGAGTGCACCCTGTGTTGCGCGACCGATCCCGGCGATGGAATTGAGACATGTTCGATGACACCTACTCAGCGGCCCTGCTGGCCACTCACGACATCACGAAGAGTTTCGGCTCGGTCAAGGCACTGGCCGGGGTCTCCCTCACCATCGCTTCTGGGGAGTCCGTCGCCATCATGGGGCCCTCCGGTTCCGGCAAGTCCACCCTCCTGCACTGTCTGTCGGGTGTGCTGACCCCCGACAACGGACCGGTCCTGTTCGCCGGCAAGGATCTCACCCGGATGTCCGACGCGCAGCGCTCCCATCTACGGTTGCACCAGTTCGGTTTCGTCTTTCAGGACGGCCAGCTGATCCCGGAGCTCCCAGCCCGTGAGAACGTGGCGCTGCCGCTGATGCTCACCGGCACCCGGCGCCGCGCCGCGCTGGCTAAGGCCGATGAGGTCCTGGCGAAGATTGGCATTCCCGATCTGGCCGGTCGTCGTCCCTCCGAGATGTCGGGCGGACAGGCACAGCGGGTCGCGATAGCCCGCGCACTGGTGGCGAACCCCCGGGTAGTGTTCGCCGACGAGCCCAGCGGCGCACTCGACCAGGCAACGGGTCACGAGGTGATGCAGTTGTTGACCGCAACCGTCGCTCGGGTAGGGGCGTCCCTGGTGATGGTTACCCACGACTCGGCGGTCGCCCGTTGGTGCTCACGCCTGGTAGAGATCCGTGACGGCCTGGTCCACGCCGACCGCCGCCTCGACGTAAGGGTCGCGCGATGAGCGCCGCCACCGGTTTGACCGGCCTCACGTTCCAGCTCACCCGCGCGCGCTTCGCGGTTCGCCAAGGCGAAGCCCTACTGTTTTTCGCAGCTGTGCTGGCCAATACCATCTCCGCCGCCCTGGCTTTCACCGTGGCGGGCGGAACGATGATGTTCTACACCCGCTGGGAACAGCCCACCGGACTGCTGGCGGCTCTGAAGGCGGAAGATCCCTCCTTCGACTTGATCCTGGGTTTCTACGTGGTGCTTGCCTTGATTGCCACGGCTCTGCTGGTACCCGCGATGACCTCCCTGTCGGCATCAGCAGCCGTGCTGGGGGCGCAGGGTCGTGAGCAGCGGCTGTCAGCTCTTCGACTGCTCGGACTGAGCTCCGGCGATGTGACCCGCATGTCGTTGATCGACTCGGCCATCCAGGCGAGCATCGGCACTCTCCTCGGTGGTCTGCTCTACCTGGTGACCGCTCCCTTCTGGGGGGCGCTCGAATTCCAGGGGGAACCAACGGCCCTGATCCTGCCCTGGTGGCTGGCACTGACCGTTACCGCTTTGAACATCGTCATCGCGCTGATCGCCACCTGGTGGGGGCTGCGACAGGTCCGGATCTCCCCACTCGGTGTCGCCCGCCGTGGCGCGAAACCCCGAATGACCTGGAAACGGGTTGTGGCTTTCCTCACAATTCTGGTCGTGACCTTCGTCGTAATGCCTCGTCTCCTGTCCGGAGGTGAAGCCATGGCCTATGTGGTGCTGGCTGCACTGATCAGTAGCGTGATCTTCGGCTACAACCTCTTCGGACCGTGGATGCTCCAGATCTTCGCCCGTCTCTACCGTCTGATTCCCGGCCCCGCAGCGCTGATGGCCGGACGCCGAATCATGGCCGATCCCCGCAGCACCTGGCGTCGCATCGGCGGGCTGGGAATCCTGGCGCTCATAGCGGGCTATCTAGGATCGATGCCCTTCGAGATGAACAGCAACATCAATGCTCTCATGCGAACTTTTGCGGACAAAGCCAGGTGGGACCTCGCCAAGGGAGTAGTCATCACCTTGACGGTTGCTCTGCTGCTGACTGCCACTGCCATCCTCATCAGCCAGGCCTCGTCCATATTCGAAAGGGCCGGTCTCACGGTCGCGCTGCACCGCCTCGGCACACCCAGTTCCTTCCACACGAAGGCACGGTGGCTGGAGAACCTGGGGCCGCTGGCGCTGGTCACCGTGGTCGGATACCTCGTTGGCCTCGGCATTGCCCAGCCAGTGCTGATGGCCATGGAGAAAAAGCTCGGGCAGCAGGCCTCCGAGGCCGGAAACGTGGTGGTGGCCGCAGTGCTCGTAGGTGGCTTCGTCCTCGCCGCCCTGGCGCTGGCGGCCACCCAGCCCCTGCAAAATCAGGTGCTGCACACTCAGCGGCGTCGCAACGACTGAGCACTCACTGGCCTCCCGACCCGGAACGGCGGTACGCCCCCGGGCCGGGAGGTCACGACTGTGCCCCGACGTAACTGCGCACCGCCATCCGCCACGTGCCGATGGCCAGCAGGACGGAACCCGCGAACGAAACCGCGAGCAACACCAGCTGACCGCTCTCGAAGAAGCTGTTCGCTGGGACGGTGATGGCCAGTCCGACCGGAACCACGAAGGTCAGGATGATCTGCAGTGGAAGCGCATGGAGACCCAGGGGCCAGCGTCCCACGGTCTCGAGGATCTGATTCGCCACGATGAGCACCCCCTTACCTCTGCGCATCATCATGCCGAGGCCGGCGATCAGGTAGCACCATGCGGCGAGCGTACCGATCCCCAAGGCGAGCGCCACGACGTAGTGGGCAATCCTCAGCAGACCACCACCAGCATTCAGCCAGGTCGCAATCGTGATCCCGACTCCGAGCAGCACGTGGGTCAGAGGACCGAACGCCACCTCTGACAAACCGATCAGGAACAGTCGTGGTCCGGGGTTCAGCAGAATCAGGTCGGCACTTCCGTCGTGAATACCCTCGATGAACCGGACCGTCGACGGGTACAACGCCACCTCGATGACCCCGAGGACGATGAAATGCGTACCGAGCAGAAAGACCAGCCCCTGGGCTGACCAGCCCGCCAGCACCGACGTCCTGGACGCGACGAACCACAAGCCGAGAAGATCCGCGCTCAAGGTGATACCGCTCAGCAGGAGCGACATCCAGAAATCCGTCCGGTAGGCCCAGAGCCTGGTCACACTCATCTTCAGCAGCGCCGAGAAGCAGCGAAGGAGGTATCGGATCCGCATCTCAAGCCACCACCGTCTCGAATCGGGCCACCGCCCTGCGCGACAACACAACAGCCGACAGCAACGCCAACACGGCCCACAACGCCTGCTGTCCCAGAACCACCCACCCGGAGACGCCGTCATCGAACAGGCTCAACGGCAGCGCCAGCATGCTCGGGAACGGGGTCAGCGACGCGGCCGTGTCAAACCAGTCCGGGAGCAACTCCAGCGGGGCAAAGCTGCCCGAGGCCAAACCCTGAACCGCAAAGTACAAGCCATTGACGGCATTCATCCGTGTGGTCCAGAAGGACAGCTGCGCAAGCCCCCACTCGATCAGAAACCGGATCACGATCGCCATCACCAGGGATGCGACGAAGAACACAGCACGATCCCATCGAACATCCAGGTAGGCCCTCCCCACGATCCACATCACCGCCCCACCGACCAAAGCCACGGGCCCGGAGAAGAGCTTCGAACCCAGCGTGAGCGCCAGATCGCGACCCACGACAGCACCCGGGCGCAGCAACTGGAGGGCATAGTCGCCGGAGCGGATCCGATCGCCGTAGTCCCACATCAGCCAGGTGTAGGACAGGTTGTTCACGACGAACGCCATGCTGAAGTACGCCGTCAGCCTCGCCCCACCGGCGCCGCCACCGATCCCCTCCACATTCGTCCAGATCGCCAGCATGACAACCGGCTGGAGGAGACTCAACACAATCCACACGACAGCGGCCCCCGGGTAACGCCACTCCGCCCGGTAGAAGACGAGGGCCTCCGCCCAGACTCCCCTGATCGTTCTCACCCGACCCCACCCTCGGCATACAGCGCGGCAACCAGGTCGTTCATGTCAGGACGTCCGATGGTGATCTCCGTGAATGCCACCCCAGCCCCGGTCAGGGCATCAACCACCTCACGCGAGGACGCATTCGTGTCGAACCGGAACACCGAGGCATCGGATCCCGGAACCTCCCTGTGGTCGAAAGCCGCAATCGCCCTCCTTGCCTCGTTGACACGCCCCGGATCGAGGGTGAGGCCCACACGCAGAGGAAGGGGAGCATGAGAGACCATGTCCTGCAGTGACCCGTCGAATACGAGCCTTCCACCGTCGAGGAGCAGGGCCCTGTCACACACCGCCTCGACGTCCTCCATGTAGTGACTCGTCAGGATGATCGTCGCCCCCGTATCACGGTTGTACTCCCGCAGGAAACCACGAAGCGACCTCTGCGAGGCAGCATCAAGCCCGATCGTCGGCTCGTCGAGCAACACCAGCTCGGGAAGGTGCAACAGCCCCATCGCCAGCTCCCCACGCATCCTCTCCCCCAGCGACAGGGTCCTGACGGGACGGTCGATATAGGCCCCCAATCCGAGGAGCTCCTCGAACCGTGCCAGGGTCTCGTCGAACTCATCGCGAGAGATGTCGTACAACACCCGTTGCAGCTCCAAAGAGGCACGCAGGGGCACGTCCAGGTTGGCCCTCTGCTTCTGCCCCATGATCAGGGAGGTACGCATGAGAAACCTGCGGGACCTGCGGGCCGGGGTTTCACCCAAACAGGAAATGGTCCCCTCGCTCGGTCGCAGAACCCCGGAGAGCATCCGCATCATGGTGGACTTGCCCGCCCCGTTCGGCCCCAGCAAGGCCACCGACTCACCCGCCGCAACCCGGAACGAGACATCATCGACGGCCCACCCCCTACCGGTCTTCGAACCGCGGGGCCGCCGGTAAGCGCGACTCACACGTGAAACCTCAATCACCGGCGAACTCTCAACATCACTTCGCATCACACCACCCCAGCTATCCCGGCCCTCATCCTCGCAGGTCCGGCGCTCTCATCCCGTACAACGAATACTCCGACGCCCTCTCATTTCAAGGCGTCCGGTCTCCCCGCGACCCGCCCGGATGGTATCAATCGCGAGAGGCCCTGTCAGTTCCCTCGGCCCTCATGGAACCCGAACCAGGCCGCTGCTCTCATTCGGCGCGAAAGTTCTCGACAACAAGCACCGACAGACGAAGTCATCCTGTGAGGCGTGTTCACAACCATCGTCAAACGCGCTCTGACCAGGGGTTTCGCTGGCGAACGTAACACCCTCGACTAAACCTCACTGCCCACGAAATTACGTAGCCCTCCACTCCACTACCGCATGATTAGAAGTTGCCGGATTTCGCTCCCCAGAACATCAATCCGGGTATAGTCCCAAACATGCTAGTCCTCGGAGGGAACAGGCCGCAAAGATGCATCTCTGCATTGATACTGCGACCTACCCAACAGGATAGGCTTACCAAACTACGTCACCTCGCATTGACCACGACATCCGCCCTACCCGGCTTCCGTCGAATTAGCTCAACGCAGACCGTCTCATTATCAGCACCGCATCTCGGCGACTGCACACCTAGCACGCATCCACATACTTGCACGCGGGTCACACGGCACGGCCTACCATCAATTTTTCCTGGTTCAAATATTCTATTAACTAAAAGCGAGAACTTTACATTGAGGCTTATTCATGGGGTGTAGGCGAAGATGAGTCCGGTGATGGCTTGTATTGTGGTTTCGAAGGTGTTGTAGGGGCGGCGGTAATCGGTGTGTAGAACACGCCAGGTTTTGAGGTTCGCGATGACACGTTCGATGAGGTAGCGGATACGGTTGATGGTTGTGTTGTTTCTCTTGTCGGTGTTGGTGGGTTCACCATGGGCGGGTTTCCGGGCGGGGGTGATCATTCCCAATCCGATGTAGCCTTTGTCCCCGATATGATTGTGAGCATTGAGGGTTGTGAGGAATCCGGATTCTGTGATGGCCTTTGCATCATGCACACTGCCTGCTGATGGTTTTGAGATCCAGGCGAGCTGTCCGGTCA
>ERZ773075.379-NODE-379-length-35762-cov-12.032_pt1 | contig 35762 bp, 30 predicted proteins | sample MGYA00580614_ERZ773075 | MGnify/ENA primary metagenome ERZ773075 (study PRJEB29015, sample SAMEA2738021) | human oral metagenome | biome: human oral; feature: human-associated habitat; material: dental | place: China | collected 2043 ...
GACATGGGGCCAGAACAGACCGTCACCATGGGGCCAATCGAAGTTGACAGAGCCAATCATTCCATTCCCCGAAGCGTCGGCCTTCCCGAGGATCTGGGGGACACTGCTCTTGATGTGGTGCTGAGGGCATGGCTCGCGGTGTGCGACGAACAAGCGGATACTGGGGAGGGGATTCCGACTCGAAGCGATCTCTACGACAAAGTTCTGGAAATCGAGTTCTCTCAATGGAAGAAAGCCCCAGTACTGACGAAGATCAGCACCAATCACATGCGCCGGGCTGCGGCTACTCTCAGCCTACTCGCTCCGAACCAGGACGAGGATGAGATCGACGAAGTCCTGAGTCGGCTGCCGGAGTGGGAGCACGAGCACCTGCGCCGTAGTCGTTTCGCAGAGCTTCTTGTTCACACCCTGTTGCACGGCGACAGCGGGGACACAGTGAGTGTACGGCCGGACCCGGTGGCTGAGTACCTCGTTCTCAAGGTCTTCGGCAAGAAACCGGACCTATTGGACCAGGTGCTTCCCTCGGATCCGCTCGAGGTTCCTGGCATTGAAGATCCCGACTCCGACGAAAGCGTGGTTCAGCGGGCGTTGTTACTGGGACAGCAGTCGCAGAACGTATGCGTGGCGCTCACTCGCGCGGCTCCCCTCGATCCGACGAGGGCACGCCGTCTGGCCGGGCTGGCTTTGAGAGCGCGCCCGTACCTGTGGGGCTGTGCCCTGGATGTGGCGCTCATTCAGGGGGCCCCTTCGCTCACGCCTTGGAAGAAGTCGTCGCATCTGGTGCTGACTTACCGCTCGCTGAGATCGAAAATGCGATTCCGCTCGGACACGGAGCACTGCGAGGGGTTGCCTTGGCTGCGACGAAGCGCTTGGCCGATTTCGCTGAACGCAACCCCGAGCAGCAGGCGCGCTGGGCCAATAGTCTGTCCGTTCGTCTGTCGGCGGTGGGGGACTGGGAGGGGACGCTGGGGGCGGCCCGGGAGGCGGTGGGCCTGTACCGGGCGTTGGCCGAGGCTGCTCCGGCGGCGTACAGGCCCGACCTGGCCATGTCGTTGAACAACCTGGCGAATATCCTGTCGGCGGTGGGGGACTGGGAGGGGGCGCTGGGGGCGGCCCGGGAGGCGGTGGGCCTGTACCGGGCCTTGGTCGTGAAATATCCGGCATCCCATACTTCGGATCTTGCCGCATCATTGCACATCCTGGCCGCATCTCTGTCGGAGGCAGGACAGAGGGAAGAAGCACTCGCAGTTTTCATCGCAGACTTCGATCACTTCTCACCCGCAACGCGCGCTTACCTGCTACTTGCCAGAGCTTCTTGGCGGGATGACGATGAGGAGGACGATCTCACGGCCGCTGCCCGCGAGGCCGACGCCGCAGACGCCTCGGCGTTCCTGGGACCCGTGCGCCGAATGATCGCACACGCCATTGCGGACTCGGGGCTGGAACTCGAAGGACTCCCCCCGTGGGCTACTGTGACAATCGATTCAACAATGCGCGGGAGACTCAACGCATGGCTGGATTGCAGCGACCGATCCGAGCAGGCGGACCTTGTGGAGACGACGTACTCGTCTCCGTCGGACTCCGAGCGCGTGGCACTATCAGCAGCCGCGGAGTTGTACGTGGACGTTCCGCCCCTCCGTGAACTCACTGCCCTGGTGGACGGTATCGCTGAAGACGGCCTTGAGGCAGTCGTCACCCGCCTTCGCTGCCTCCACCGTTCTCAGGTTCTCGCAGCCGACTGGTACAACGCGCACATGAACGGGCGGGGAGCCCAGTACCTGCACGAACACATGATGAGAGGCTCCGACGCGCCGCAACGAGACAGTGGGAGCGACGAAGGGAGCAAGGAAGAACCCAAGGAATGGGAGAAGGGGCTGTACGATCCCAGTGTGAGAGCCGAGGTGCTCCAAGTACTGGCGTCCGGGCTTCCCGAAGCCGCAGCGGATGAGATGAGGAGAATCCTCGCACTCACCGAGCTACCGGATCCTGGAACCGCCTACGCCGCGCGCACCAGCGACGAAGGAGCCGAAGACGCGCTCAAGGAGTTCCTCATAGCCAGGAACTGGCGCGCGATGATCGCCGTTCTCGAAGTGCGCCCAGGAATGGGAGACTCGCCTTACGGACGGGTCGCCGCCGTGCTCGCCGCGGCCGCGCGCGACGACCCCGGTGGCCGGATGCGCGAACTCATGGACTACGCGAGCGAGAAGCTGGACGCAGTCGACCGCAGGCTCGTCGAGGCACTCGTAGATGTGGCCCTGCACACCAAAGACTGCCCCCCGGCCTTCGCGGACCTCCGCGACTGGTTCAAGTGACGGGGGAGGGGAAAAGGAACAACGGTACCCCCAGTCGGCGCCCTGCCCGGCCCTACCGCCTCACCCGGGGCCGTCCTCGAAGGGGAAGGGCTTGACCTCGTAGGGGAAGGACCTGTACGTGAAGTAGCGCTTGAGGTGGTCCAAGTGCTCCGGGCAGCTCAGCCACGTCTTCGTGCGGCCCGTGTGGATGGCGGGGTTGCGCCAGATGATCGCCAGTGTCGCCCGCCGGGTGCATCCGCGCGCGGAGCACACGCCCTGCTCGGGCCCTTTCGCCAATGCCATGACGCTCTCCTCATGGTGGAACCGGTCGCAGGCGGGCACGGCGCGCCGCCCACGGAGGCACCGCCCTACCGTCGGCGGGGCGGAGCCCCTATCCTTTAGCAGTATGCCAACACTGGTCCTCATCCGCCACGCCCAAGCCGGTCACGGCTTCCGTGACTTCGACCGCCCCCTCACCCGCGCAGGCCGCGGCCAGGCCGACCGCCTCGGCGCCGCACTGGCCAGCCGCATCGGCAGCGTCGACATCGCCGTCCACTCGGCGGCGCGGCGCACCACACAGACCTTCGAGCGCGTGCGCGCCCGCCTCGCAGTGGGGGAGCACTGGGCGGACAAGGGCCTGTACTACGCGGACACGGAGGACGCGGTCGCCCTGGCGCGCGCATTCGACCCCGGGGCCGCGTCCGCCCTGATCGTGGGGCACGAGCCGACCATGAGCGCCACCGGCCACTACCTGGCGCGCGAGGGGGACCGGGACCTCATCGGCTGGGGGATCCCCACCGCCACCGCCATCGTCCTCGCCTTCGACGGCCCCTGGGAGGAGTTGGACGAGGCGGGCTGCCGCGTGCGCGACGTCCTCCTGAACGACCCCGCGCTGTAGCGCCGCCAGAGGACCGCGGCCGCCTGGCCCCGGTTCCGCAAGGCCGGTCCCCGCCTCGTCGGCCCTGGCCCGGGGCGCGCGTCCTGAGTGGGAAGGGGCCGGGCCTGACTGTAAACTGGGGCGGTACGTATCCATCCCCAAAGGGAGAACTGATGTCGGGACACTCTAAGTGGGCGACCACCAAGCACAAGAAGGCTGCTATCGACGCCAAGCGTGGCAAGCTCTTCGCGCGCCTCATCAAGAACATCGAAGTGGCCGCGCGCACCGGGGGCGGGGACCCCGCGGGCAACCCGACACTGTACGACGCCATCCAGAAGGCGAAGAAGAACTCCGTCCCCTCCGACAACATCGACCGCGCCGTCAAGCGCGGCTCCGGCGCCGAGGGCGGGGGCGCCAACTACGAGACCATCATGTACGAGGGCTACGGCCCCAGCGGAGTCGCCTTCCTGGTCGAGTGCCTCACCGACAACCGCAACCGCGCGGCCTCCGACGTGCGCCTGGGCTTCACCCGCCACGGCGGCTCCCTGGCCGACCCCGGCTCCGTGTCCTACCTCTTCTCGCGCCGCGGCGTCGTCGAGGTGCCCCCCGCGGACGGCATCGACGAGGACGCCATCATGGAGGCGGTCATCGAGGCGGGCGCCGAGGAGGTCGAGGACACGGGCGACGGCTTCGTCGTCGAGACCGAGCCCCAGGACGTGGTCGCCGTGCGCACCGCCCTGCAGGAGGCCGGCATCGACTACGACTCCGCCGAAGTGCAGTTCGTGGCCTCCACCGAGGTCGAACTGGACCTGGAGGGCGCCCTCAAGGTCAACAAGCTCATCGACGCGCTGGAGGACTCCGACGACGTGCAGAACATCTACACGAACATGTCGCTGTCGGACGAGGTCCGCGCCCAGCTGGAGGAGGCGGAGTGAGCATGAGCGACACCACCGCACAGCGCGAGGTAGGCACCCCCCGGGTCAAGCGCGGCATGGCCCAGATGCTCAAGGGCGGCGTCATCATGGACGTCGTCACCCCCGACCAGGCGAAGATCGCCGAGGACGCGGGCGCCGTGGCCGTCATGGCCCTCGAGCGGGTCCCCGCGGACATCCGCGCCCAGGGGGGCGTGGCCCGCATGTCCGACCCGGACCTGATCGACGGGATCATCGACGCCGTGTCGATCCCCGTCATGGCCAAGGCCCGCATCGGGCACTTCGTCGAGGCGCAGGTCCTGCAGTCCCTGGGCGTGGACTACATCGACGAGTCCGAGGTGCTCACCCCCGCCGACTACGAGCACCACATCGACAAGTGGGCCTTCACCGTCCCCTTCGTGTGCGGCGCCACCAACCTGGGCGAGGCGCTGCGGCGCATCAACGAGGGCGCGGCCATGATCCGCTCCAAGGGCGAGGCGGGCACCGGCGACGTGTCCAACGCCACGACCCACATGCGCAAGATCCGCGACGAGATCCGCCGCCTCACCTCCCTGCCCGCCGACGAGCTCTACGTCGCGGCCAAGGAACTGCAGGCCCCCTACGAGCTGGTCGCCGAGGTCGCCCGCGAGGGGCGCCTGCCCGTCGTCCTGTTCACCGCCGGCGGCATCGCCACCCCCGCCGACGCCGCCATGATGATGCAACTGGGCGCCGAGGGCGTCTTCGTGGGGTCGGGCATCTTCAAATCCGGCGACCCCGCCAAGCGCGCTGCCGCCATCGTCAAGGCCACGACCTTCCACGACGACCCCGCCGTCATCGCCGAGGTGTCGCGCGGCCTGGGCGAGGCGATGGTGGGCATCAACGTCGACGACGTGCCCGTCGGCCACCGCCTCGCGGAGCGCGGATGGTGACCATCGGCGTCCTCGCCCTGCAGGGCGACGTCGCCGAGCACGTGCGGGCGCTGGAGGCCTCCGGCGCCCGCGCCCGCGTCGTGAGGAGGGAGCCGGAGCTCGACGGCGTGGACGGCCTGGTGGTCCCGGGCGGGGAGTCCACCACCATGTCGAAACTGCTCGTGTCCTTCGGCCTCTTCGACCCGCTGGCGCGGCGCATCGGCGCGGGCATGCCCGTCTACGGGTCGTGCGCGGGCATGATCGTGCTCGCCTCGGCCATCGTGGACGGGCGGGACGACCAACTGTGCTTCGGGGCCCTCGACATGGTGGTGCGCCGCAACGCCTTCGGCCGCCAGATCGACTCCCACGAGGAGGACCTGCGGGTCGAGGGAATCGCCGGGGGACCGCTGCGCGCCGTCTTCATCCGCGCCCCCTGGGTGGAGTCGGTGGGCCCCGGGGTGCGGGTCATCGCCCGCGCGGGCAACCGGGAGGACGGCCCCATCGTCGCGGTCCGCAAGGGGGCCGTCATGGCCACCTCCTTCCACCCCGAGATCGGCGGGGACCACCGCTTCCACGCGCTCTTCGTCAACGCCGTCAGGGGGAGCGGGCAGTGCGCGTGATGGGCATCGACCCGGGCCTGACCCGGTGCGGGCTGGGCGTCGTCGACGTCGACCCCTCCCGCAGGGCCACCCTGGTGCACGTGGGGGTGGCGCGCTCCGACAAGGACCTGGCCACCCATTTCCGCCTCACGGCCATCGCGGACGCCATCGACGCCGTCATCGAGCGTCACCGCCCCGAGGTCGTCGCAATCGAGCGCGTCTTCGCCCAGGACAACCTCCAATCGGTGACCACCACCATGCAGGTGATGGGCGCGGCCATGGCGTGCGTGGGCCGCGCCGGGCTGCCCCTGGCCGTCCACACCCCCTCCGAGGTCAAGTCCGCCGTGTCGGGCAACGGCAACGCGGGCAAGGCCCAGGTGCAGACCATGGTCGCCCGCATCCTCGGCCTGGCCGAGGCGCCCAGGCCCGCCGACGCCGCCGACTCCCTGGCCATCGCGATCTGCCACGCGTGGCGGGGGACGGGGCTGCTGGGCGCGCCCGCCGACTCCTCCATCGCGGTGTCCCTGTCGGGCCGCCTCACCGCCCGCACCGAGATGACGCCCGCGCAGCGCGCGTGGGCTCAGGCGCAGGCCGCGCAACGCCGCACCGGAGCGGTCGATCCGGCGCGCAGGCGCGGCTAGTATCGTACACATGTTCGCCCCGCGGCCGCGGGGACCTGCCGACGGGAGGGGAATCGCGTGATCGCACTGCTTCGTGGGGTGGTCGAGTCCATCGGGCTCGACCAGGTCGTCGTGAGCGCGGGCGGAGTGGGCTTCGGCGTGCGCGTCACCCCCGCCCACGCCCAGTCGCTGACCCGCGGCGACGAGGCCGTGGTCCACACCGCCATGGTGGTGCGCGAGGACTCCTTGACCCTCTACGGCTTCGCGTCCGCCGACGAGCGCGACGTCTTCGAGCGCCTCATGGGCGTGACGGGGATCGGCCCGAAGACCGCGCTGGCCGCCCTGGCCGTGCTGCGCCCCGACGACCTGCGCCGCGCCGTGCGCGACCAGGACATCGCGACCCTGCAGAAGATCCCCGGAGTGGGGCGCAAATCCGCCCAGAGGATGGCCCTGGAGGTCGGCGGCAAACTGGGGGCGCCCGCGCAGCTGCCCGAACAGGGCGGCCCGGCCGCCGCGCCCGCCGGGGAGGTGGAGGCCGAGGTCAGGGCCGCGCTGGTGGGCCTGGGCTGGTCCGAGGCGCAGGCCGCCAAGGCCGTCGACGCCCTCTCGGGCCAGGGGCTGGGCGCCTCGGACATGCTCCGCTCCGCGCTCGTGAGCCTGGGGGGCGGACGTGGCTGAGCCCGACGGCCTGCCCGGCGGCGAGCCCATGCGCGTCGTCGCCCCCGACGCCGGGGAGATCGAGCGCGCCGCCGAGGCGGCCCTGCGCCCCAAGCGCCTCGCCGAGTTCGTGGGCCAGCGCGTCGTGCGCGGACAGCTGCAGCTCGTCCTCGACGCAGCGCGGGGCCGGGGCGCCTCGCCCGACCACGTTCTGCTGGCGGGCCCCCCGGGCCTGGGCAAGACCACCCTCGCCATGATCATCGCCGCCGAGATGGGCACGTCGCTGCGCCTGACCTCGGGCCCGGCGATCCAGCACGCGGGGGACCTGGCCGCCATCCTGTCGGGCCTGCAGGAGGGGGACATCCTCTTCATCGACGAGATCCACCGCCTGGCCCGCACCGCCGAGGAGATGCTCTACCTGGCGATGGAGGACTTCCGCGTCGACGTCGTCGTGGGCAAGGGCCCCGGCGCCACGTCGATCCCCTTGACGCTGCCGCGCTTCACCGCGGTCGGCGCGACGACCCGCTCGGGGCTGCTGCCCGCGCCCCTGCGCGACCGGTTCGGCTTCACCGCGCACCTGGAGTTCTACGAGACGGACGAGCTCGAGCAGGTGGTCGCGCGCTCCGCCTCCCTGCTGGGCGCCCCCCTGGAGGAGGGCGCCGCCCACGAGATCGCCTCCCGCTCCAGGGGGACGCCGCGCATCGCCAACCGCCTGCTGCGCCGCGTGGTCGACTACGCCCAGGTCCACGGCGACGGCGCCGCCACCCTCGGGGCGGCGCGGGCGGCCCTGGCCCTCTTCGAGGTCGACCCCCTCGGGCTGGACCGCCTCGACCGGGCGGTCCTGGAGGCCGTGTGCAAGCGCTTCGCGGGCGGCCCCGTGGGGCTGACCACCCTGTCGGTGACGATCGGCGAGGAGGCGGAGACAGTCGAGACGGTCGCCGAGCCCTACCTGGTGCGCGAGGGGTTCCTGGTGCGCACCAACCGCGGGCGGATGGCAACCCCCAGGGCGTGGGAGCACCTGGGATTGGCGCCGCCGGACGCCGGGGCAACGCTTTTCCGTTGAGGATCCGCCATGCGGCGCGCCGTGACGATTACCGCTTAGACCTGGGCGTGTTCACGCACTAGACTGTGCTGGCGTGTGTTTTTCGCACGCCCCTCCGCAACGAAAGAGAACACTCGTGGACCAGAACCTTCTGCTCATCGCCATGCTCGTGCTGGCCGTCGGCGTCATGTGGTACTCCGGCCGTTCCCGCAAACAGCAGATGGCAAAAATGGAAGAGGAGAAACGCGAGCAGCTCCGCACCGTGACCCCCGGCGCCTGGGTCCACACCCGGGTCGGCTTCTGGGGGCGCTTCGTCGACCTCGACGGCGATATCGTCGTCCTGGAGACCACCGACGGGCACGAGATGTACTGGGACCGCCAGATGATCGGCGAGATCGGCGGGGAGCCCCCGCTCGAGGGCGCTGGCGCGCAAGAGGGGGCCGAGGACGACGACGAGGCCCCCGAGGAGGACGAGGCCGTGCTGGGCCTGGAGACCTCGGCCGACCAGTCCGACGGGCCGGAGGACGCCGACGCCGCGACCGGGGCCGCCGACGAGGCGGACGACAAGAACTGAACTAGCCGAACAGGCTCTGGAGAGAACTACCGTGGCAACCAAGAAGCGCCGCCCTGTGCGCTCGCTCGTGGTGCTGCTGGTCGCGATGGTCGCGGCCGGAGCGGCACTCGTGATCGGGCACGTGACCAAGGGCGTCTCATACGTACCCGACCTCGCGCTCGACCTGCAGGGCGGGACCCAGCTGATCCTCACCCCCAAGGCCACGGCCGAGGGCCAGCGCGAGATCACCGAGAACGACATCACGCAGGCGATCAGCATCATCCGCAACCGCATCGACGCCTCGGGCGTCGCGGAGTCGGAGATCACGTCGATGGGCAATTCGAACATCACAGTGTCGATCCCCGGGACCCCCTCGCAGGAGACCCTCGACCTCATCCGCTCCTCGTCGCAGATGAACTTCCGCCCGGTGCTGCGCATGGGCGCCGCGACGGGCGTACGCCAGGACGCCTCCCAGACCCAGGCGAACGATCCGTCGGGCTCCCAGTCCGGATCGGATTCCCAGTCCGGGGCCGGCCAGTCGGCGCAGGACCCCGATCAGCAGGACGCGCAGTCCGGCCAGCAGGTCTCCACGGCCATGGACCCGGCCACCGCGCTGGCCACGGCCGACCAGGACAAGGACGGCCGGCTCTCCGACGCCCCCGCCTCCACGCCCCCCAACGCCTCGGACCTGGGTTGGGTGACCGAGCAGGTCATGTACGACTTCCTCACCCTCGACTGCTCCGCGGCCGCTGACGCCTCGCGCACCGAGGGCGCGGCCGACAAGCCCTACGCGGCGTGCGACTCCAACGGGCAGATCAAGTACATCCTGGGCCCCGTGACCGTCCCCGGCTCCGACCTCAAGGCCGCCAGCGCCGGCCAGGTCCGCAACTCCACCGGCCAGACCACGGGGGAGTGGGGAGTGGACCTGCAGTTCAACGACGCGGGCACCCAGGCGTTCTCCGAGTCCTCCACGATCCTCTACGGCTTCCACTCCCAGGACGCCCAGGGCTCCAGCTTCTACAGGGGCAGCCCCGACCGCAACCACTTCGCGGTCGTCCTGGACGGAACGGTCATCACCGCGCCCTCCATGAACGCGGTCATCCCCAACGGCCAGGCGCAGATCACCGGCAACTTCACCGCCACCTCCGCCGCGTCGCTGGCCAACCAGCTCAGCTTCGGCTCCCTGCCCCTCAACTTCGAGGTCGAGTCCGAGCAGCAGATCTCGGCGACCCTGGGCTCGGACCACCTGGAGAAGGGCCTGTGGGCGGCCGTCATCGGCTTCGCCCTGGTCATCCTCTACCTGATCTGGCAGTACCGGGGCCTGGCGGTCATCTCCGCCGGCTCGCTCATCATCGCGACCGTCATCACGTACCAGGTGATCGCGCTGCTGTCGTGGTTGATGGGCTACCGCCTCTCTCTGGCGGGCGTCGCCGGCCTCATCATGGCGATCGGCGTGACCACGGACTCCTTCATCGTCTACTTCGAGCGCGTGCGCGACGAGGTCCGCGAGGGCCGGCCTCTGCGGGCCGCCGTCGAGGAGGGCTGGGACCGCGCCAAGCGCACGATCGTCGTCTCCGACGCCGTGAACCTGGTGGCGGCCGTGGTCCTCTACCTGCTGGCCGTCGGCGGCGTCCAGGGCTTCGCCTTCACGCTCGGCGTCACGACAGTCATCGACCTCGCGGTGATCTTCCTCTTCACGCACCCGATGATGGAGCTGCTGATCCGCACGCGCTTCTTCGGCCAGGGCCACAAGCTCTCCGGCCTCGACCCCGAGCACCTGGGAGCCAAGAACTCCCTCGTCTACGCCGGGCGCGGCAGGGTCGTGTCCCGCGGGTCGGCGGCGTCCGGGGGAGCGGACGGCGCCGACGAGGGCAAGTCCATCGCCCAGCGCCGCAGGGAGGCCCGCCTGGCCGCGCGAGCCAGCGCCGACGAGGCGGGGGCCGATGCCGTCCGGACGGGCGCCGCCGAGCAGGAAGGGGAACGCTGAAATGATGAGTTTCGCTCAGTGGGGCAACGCCCTGTACTCGGGTGACAAGTCCTACCGCGTCGTCCCCAGGCGCAAGGCGTTCGTCGGCGTCGCCGCCGCTGTGATCGTCGTGTGCTTCGCGCTGGCCGGCCTGCTCGGCCTGAACCGCTCGATCGAGTTCACCGGCGGCTCCCAGTTCGACGTGACCAACGTCGCCGACCAGTCCGAGTCGACCGCCACCCGCGCGGTGACGGGCACGGGCCTCGTGTCCTCGGCGAAGGTGACGCGCGTGGGCTCCACCGGCGTGCGCATCCAGACGGACTCGCTGGACACCGCGCAGACCGCCACGGTGCGCAGCGCCCTGGCCGGCGCCTACGGCGTCGATTCGGCCGACGTGGCCTCCTCCTCGATCGGCCCCTCGTGGGGCTCGGCGGTGACCACGAAGGCCGCGCAGTCCCTGGCGATCTTCATGGCCCTGGTGGCGCTCCTCATGACCGTGTACTTCCGGTCGTGGAGGATGGCGGCGTCCGCCCTGCTGGCGCTGCTGCACGACATCGCCGTCACCGTGGGGGTCTTCGCCATCGCGCAGGCCGAGGTCTCCCCGGCCACCGTCATCGGCTTCCTGACGATCCTCGGCTACTCGCTCTACGACACCGTCGTGGTCTTCGACAAGGTCCGCGAGCTCACCGCGGACGTCTACGACCAGAAGCACTACACCTTCGCCGAGTTCGTGAACCTGGCCGTCAACCAGACGATGGTGCGCTCCATCAACACCTCCGTGGTGGCGCTGCTGCCCGTCGGCTCGATCCTGCTCATCGGGTCGGTGCTGCTGGGCACGGGCACCCTCACCGACATCTCGCTGGCCCTGTTCATCGGCATGATCGCCGGCACCTACTCCTCGATCTTCATCGCCTCGCCGCTGCTGGTCACCTTCCAGGAGATGAGCAGGAGGACCCAGGAGCACAACAAGGCGGTCGCCAAGCAGCGCGCCAGCGCCGAGGGCCCCGACGGGGAGCCCGCCCGGGTCAAGGTCGCCCCGATCAAGCCGGGACGCCACCTCGGCCAGGCGGCCCAGCCCCGGCGCAGGAGGCAGCGATGATCGGAGAACTCGGAGAGCGCATCGCCGAACTGGTGCGCGACAACCTGGTGGAGGTGCCCGACTTCCCCGAGCCCGGGATCCTCTTCCGCGACATCACGGAGCTCATGGCGAACGGATCGGCCTTCAAGGAGCTCGTCGAGCTGATCGGCTCGCGCTACGAGGGGCGCATCGACGCCGTCGCCGGACTGGAGTCGCGCGGTTTCATCCTGGGCGCCCCGGTGGCCACCGAGCTCGGTCTGGGGATGCTGACGATCCGCAAGGCGGGCAAGCTGCCCGGCCACGTCATCGGCGTCGACTACTCCCTGGAGTACGGCAGCGCCCGGATGGAGATCCACCCCGAGTCGGTCGTCCCCGGCTCGCGGGTCCTCGTCATCGACGACGTCCTGGCCACAGGCGGGACGGCCGGGGCCGCAGTCGAGCTCATCCGCCAGTGCGGCGCCGACGTGGCCGCGGTCGCGGTACTGCTCGAGCTCACGGATCTCAAGGGCAGGGAGCGCCTCAGGGGCATCACGGTGGAGACCGCGCTCAAGGTGTAGGGGCTCGCGCGCCCGCCCCGGGGCCGACGACCGCGTTGCAGTGGCCGTCGGCCCCGCGCATTCGCCTATCATGTGTGCATGAGCGGCGATGACAACTCCGGACAGGGCGCTGCGCTGCCCGCGGCGGGCTCGCGGGTGCGTTCGGGCCTGCTGTGGTTCGGCGCGCGCTCGCGCGCCACGATCCCCCAGATCGAGCCCCTGGTCCGGGCGCTCAGGGCCAACCACCCCAAGGCCGACATCGCGGTGGTCGAAAGGGCGTACCGCACGGCCGAGGCGTGCCACAGCGGGCAGACGCGCAAGAGCGGGGAGCCCTACATCACGCACCCGGTGGCCGTGGCCACGATCCTGGCTGAGATGGGCATGACGACGCCCACGCTGGTGGCGGCCCTGCTCCACGACACGGTGGAGGACACCGACTACACCCTCGACCAGTTGCGCGCGGAGTACGGCGACGCGATCGCGGACTTGGTGGATGGCGTCACCAAGCTCGACAAGGTCCACTACGGGGCGGCCGCCCAGTCCGAGACGCTGCGCAAGATGCTGGTCGCCATGAGCCGCGACATCCGGGTGCTGCTCATCAAACTGGGGGACAGGCTGCACAACGCGCGCACGTGGCGTTTCGTCCCGGCCGCCTCGGCGGCGAAGAAGGCGCAGGAGACACTGGAGATCTACGCGCCCCTGGCCCACCGCCTCGGCATGAACATGGTGAAGTGGGAGCTGGAGGAGCTGTCCTTCAAGACGCTGTACCCGCAGATCTACGAGGAGATCGACCACCTCGTGGCCGAGCGCGCCCCCCAGCGCGAGGAGTACCTGCGCGACGTCATCGACCAGATCGAGGAGGACCTGCGCCGCTCGGGCACGAAGGGGACGGTGAGCGGCCGGCCCAAGAGCCACTACTCGATCTACCAGAAGATGATCGTCCGCGGCAAGGCCTTCGACGAGGTATTCGACCTGGTGGCCGTGCGGGTGCTCGTGCAGTCCATCAAGGACTGCTACGCGGTCCTCGGCTCGCTGCACGGCAGGTGGAACCCGATCCCGGGCCGCTTCAAGGACTACATCGCGATGCCCAAGTTCAACCTCTACCAGTCGCTGCACACGACGGTGGTGGGCCCGGGCGGCAAGCCGGTCGAGATCCAGATCCGCACCTTCGACATGCACGAGCGCGCCGAGCACGGCGTGGCGGCGCACTGGAAGTACAAGCAGAACCCCAACGCCCAGGGCGAGACCGACAAGATGGGGGCCGACGAGCAGGCGAACTGGTTGCGCGCCCTGGTGGAGATGGAGCGCGAGACTGGGGATCCCGAGGAGTTCCTCGACTCGCTGCGTTACGAGATCGCCGGCGACGAGGTCTACGTCTTCACCCCCAAGGGGGAGGTCGTCACCCTGCCGGCCAGGGCGACGCCCGTGGACTTCGCCTACGCGGTCCACACCGAGGTCGGCCACCGCACAGTGGGCGCGAAGGTGAACGGGCGCCTGGTGCCGCTGGACACCAGGCTGGAGTCGGGCGAGACGGTCGAGGTCGTGACCTCGAAGTCGGACAAGGCGGGGCCGTCGCGCGATTGGCTGGCGTTCGTGGCCTCGCCGCGCGCGCGCTCGAAGATCAAGGCGTGGTTCTCCAAGGAAAGGCGCGAGGAGGCCATCGAGTCGGGCAAGGAGGCGCTGGCGCGCGCGATGCGCAAGCAGAACCTGCCGCTGCAGCGCCTCATGAGCCACGAGTCGGTGCTGTCGGTGGCCACGTCCTTCGGCTACCCGGACGTGTCGGGGCTGTACGCGGCCCTCGGCGAGGGGCACGTGTCCGCCCAGAGCGTCGTGACGAGGCTGGTCGACAACCTGGGCGGCGGCGACGGAACCGAGGAGACCCTCTCCGAGGCGGTGACGCCGGGGCAGCCCAAGATCCGCCAGGACCCGGCCCGCGAGGGCGCGATCGTGGTGGCGGGCATGAGCCCCAACGAGATCTGGGTGAAGCTCGCGAAGTGCTGCACCCCGGTGCCCGGCGACGAAATCGTGGGATTCATCACGCGAGGCCAGGGGATCTCCATCCACCGCTCGACGTGCGCCAACGCGGTCCGCCTCGGCGAGCTGCAGCCGCAGCGCTTCGTCGACGTGAGCTGGAGCGGGGAGGGTGCGGGCGCGCCCTTCCGCGTGCAGATCGAGGTGCGCGCCCTGGACCGGGGCGGCCTGCTGTCGGATCTGACCCGCGTGCTCTCCGACTACGGGGTCAACATCCTCTCCGCCTCGCTCAACACCTCCGGCGACCAGGTGGCCGGCGGGCGCTTCAGCTTCGAGCTGGCGGACCTGGGCCACCTCAACGCGGTGCTGGCGGCGCTGCGGCGCGTGGACGGGGTCTTCGAGGCGGTGCGGCTGTCGGACTAGGGGCGCCTCGTCTCGTACGGCGAGAGCACCGGTGCAGCGGTGTTATCTCCGTCCTAATGCGCCCATCCGCTTCCGTCAGCGGCGTTAGGTGTGACACACTGGGGCGTGTGCGCCTAATGAGGCGCGCAGCAGCGCCCGGGCGAACGCCCTCGTATTAGAAGGAAAATCGTGACTACGACGCCGATTCCATCCGAAGAGAACAACCCCGTCGACACGGCCGCCACGGTCCCGGTCGGCGGTGCTCCGTCCGCGGGCACGCCCCCGGAGGTGCCCGCCCACCCCTTCGCCCGCATCGACGCGGAGGGAACCGTGTACGTCAAGGACGGGGACTCGGAGCGCGCCATCGGCGCCTACCCCGAGGGGATCCCCGCCCAGCCCTACGCCCTCTACGAGCGCCGCTACGCTGACCTCGAGGCCTCCGTGCGCCTCTTCGAGGACCGCCTCGCCCAGCTCGCGCCCCGCGAGATCGACACGACCCTGGCCTCCATCCGCGAGCAGATCGCGGAGCCGAACGTCGTCGGCGACCTCGCGGCGCTGCGCCGTCGCGTGGACAGGGTCGCCGAGGCGGCCCAGGCGCGCAAGGAGACCGCCCGCGAGGAGCGCAAGGCCGCCAAGGCGCAGGCCCTCGCCCAGCGCACGGGCGTCGTCGAGCGCGCCGAGGCCATCGTCGCCCAGGACCCGGCGCGCACCCACTGGAAGAACTCCGGGCAGGCCCTGCGCGAGCTCCTCGAGGAGTGGAAGACCCTCCAACGGCGGGGCCCGCGCCTGGACAAGAGCACCGAGGACGAGCTGTGGAAGCGCTTCTCCTCGGCCCGCAGCCAGTTCGACCGCCTCCGCCGCCAGTACTTCTCGCAGCTCGACCAGGCCCAGTCCGAGGCGAAGCGCATCAAGGAGCGGCTCATCGCACAGGCGGAGGCCCTGCAGACCTCCACCGACTGGGGGCGCACGACCGCCGCCTACCGGGACCTCATGAACCAGTGGAAGGCCGCCCCCCGCGCCTCGCGCAGGGAGGACGACGCCCTGTGGGCGCGCTTCCGCGCCGCCCAGCAGGTCTTCTTCGACGCCCGCCGCGCCAAGGACGAGGCCACCGACGCCGAGTACCGGCAGAACCTGGCCGCCAAGGAGGAGATCCTGGTGGACGCCGAGGCGATCCTGCCCGTCACCGACCTGGAGAAGGCGAAGGCCCAACTGCGCCGCATCCAGGACCGCTGGGAGGAGGTCGGGCGCGTCCCCTCCTCCGACCTGCACCGCGTCGAGGGCCGGCTGCGCGCCGTCGAGGCCGCGGTGCGCGAGGCGGAGGAGCGCGAGTGGCAGCGCACCAACCCCGAGACCCGCGCCCGCGCGGCCGGGGTCCTGGGCCAGCTCGAGGGGCAGATCGCCGACCTCGAGGCCGAACTGGCGCGCGCCGAGGCCTCCGGAGACAAGAAGAGGGCCGAGTCGGTGCGCGACGCCCTCACCACCAAGAGGGCCTGGCTCGACCAGATCTCCTCCACGATCGCCTGACCCATGCGCCTGCACGTCATCCCCTCGCCTTACTACGCGGCGAACGCACTGGTCCTCGTCCCGGCCCAGGGCTCGGCGGCCCTGGTCGTCGACCCCTCCGCCGGCGTCCAGCACCTGCTGCGCGAGGTCCTCGACCGCGAGGGCGTGGGCGTGGGCGGCGTCTTGGCGACCCACGGGCACCCCGACCACGTGTGGGACTGCGCGGCGGTCGCCGGGTGGACCGACGGGCCGCAGCTGCCCGTGTACCTGCCCGGCCCTGACGTATACCGCATGGACGACCCCGCGGCCCACGTCCCCCTGCCCGCCCCCGGTTTCGCGGGGGAGTGGGTCAAGCCCGAGCGCGTGGAGCCCGTGCCCGCGGGCGCCTTCGAGATCGTGGAGGGCGTGCGGCTGCGCATGCTGCCCGCGCCCGGCCACTCGGAGGGGTCGGCCCTGTTCCTGGGCGAGTGCGAGCTGGACATCCGCGTCGACAACACCTCGTTCTACCACTCCGACGGCCCGGTGCCGTGGGCCCTCAGCGGCGATGTCATCTTCCGCGGCAGCGTCGGGCGCACCGACCTGCCCGGCGGGGACGAGACGCAGATGCGCCACAGCCTGCGCACCGTGTCCAACGCGATCGACCCCGCGACCGTCCTGATCCCCGGTCACGGGCCGGCCACCACCATGGCCGAGGAGATCGCGGCGAACGAGTACCTGATCCGCGCCCGCCGCATCGGCTGAGGCGCCGCGAAAGGAAGTGGATCCCTCCATGGCCCGCACATCCCTGTCCGGATTCCCCGAGTGGCTGCCCGACGGGCGCGTCGTCGAGCAGTACGTGCTCGACGCCCTGCGCCGCGTCTTCGAGCTGCACGGGTTCTGCGGGATCGAGACGCGCGCCGTCGAGACCCTGGAGCAGCTGGAGGCCAAGGGCGAGACCTCGAAGGAGATCTACGTCCTCGACCGCCTGCAGGCCCTCAAGGCCGAGCAGGGGGGCCGCCGCCCCGGCAAGGAGCGCCGCATGGGCCTCCACTTCGACCTCACGGTCCCTTTCGCGCGCTACGTCGTCGAGAACGCCAACGAGTTGGACTTCCCCTTCAAGCGCTACCAGATCCAGAAGGTGTGGCGCGGTGAGCGCCCGCAGGAGGGGCGCTTCCGCGAATTCACGCAGGCCGACATCGACGTGGTGGGCAACGGGCAGCTGCCGTTCCACTTCGAGGTCGACCTGCCCCTGGTCATGGCGGAGGCCCTCAACTCCCTGCCGATCCCGCCCGTGAGGGTCCTCGTGAACAACCGCAAGGTCGTCCAGGGCGCGTGCGAGTGCCTGGGGGTCGACGACGTGGACGCCGCGCTGCGGGGCCTGGACAAACTCGACAAGATCGGCGCGGAGGGCGTCGCCGGGGAGCTCGCCGCCAGTGGCATCGGAGCCGCGCAGGCGCGCGCGCTGCTGGACATGGCGCGCATCCGCAGCGCTTCGTCCTCCGAGGTCCGCTCCCGGGTGGCGGAGCTGGGCCTGTCGGGGCCCCTCCTGGAGGAGGGCCTGGGCGAGTTGTGCGCGCTGCTGGATGCCGCGGGCTCCCGCATGCCGGGCGCGCTCGTCGCGGATCTGCGGATCGCCCGCGGCCTGGACTACTACACGGGCTCGGTCTACGAGTCGGAGGTGGAGGGCCACGAGGATCTGGGCTCTATCTGCTCGGGCGGGCGCTACGACTCGTTGGCCAGCGACTCCAAGCGCTCCTACCCGGGCGTCGGCCTGTCGATAGGCGTCTCGCGCCTGGTGTCCCGGATGATCGCGGCGCCCCTGGTGCGCGCGACGCGCCCGGTGCCGACCGCCGTGGTCGTCGCCGTGGCCAGCGAGGAGGAGCGGGAGCGCTCCGAGGCGGTCGCCCGCGCGTTGCGGGCACGGGGCATCCCCACGGACGTCGCGCCCAGTGCCGCGAAGTTCGGCAAGCAGATCAAGTTCGCCGACAGGCGCGCCATCCCCTTCGTGTGGTTCCCCGGTTCCGACGGGGCGGACACGGTCAAGGACATCCGCTCGGGCGAGCAGGTGGAGGCCGATTCCGCCACGTGGGCGCCGCCCGCGCAGGACCTCGCCCCCGGGGTCGTCCCGGTCTGAGCGCTCCCCGCCCCAGGCGGTCGGCCTGCGCCGGCCGTCCCGGTCCGAGCGCGCCGCCCGTGGTCACTGGTTGTTCGCGATCCACTCCTGGGCGGCGGTGGGCGCCTCGTCGGCCTCACGGATCTCGTCCGGCGCGATGGGGTCGTCCCCGAACTCCTCGCCCGTGCGCGCGGTGGTGGTGCCGACGGTGAGGACCATCGTGCGGCCCGTGTACAGGGGGATCGCGGTGTTCACCGAGGCGTACCCCGCGGTCGGCTGGCCGAAGGTGCGGACATTGGCCATCCCCCTGAAGGCCAGGAGGGCCTGCTCGCCCGACGACGCCGTCCGCTCGGAGGTGAGGACGGCCACGGGCACCGCGAGTTTCGCCCTCTGGCCCACCGAGGTCGGGGTGCCCCCTCCGGAGACCCTTCCGTCGGACAGCGCGACAGGGGTGCGCCGCTCGCCGATGGTGAAGGTCGCGACGACGCCGTCGGGCAGCAGCGGGGAGAGGCCCGCGATCATGGGGCCCATGTCCCCTCCGTCGTTGTCGCGGAGGTCGACGACGACACCGCACAGGTCGTCCTGGCTGAGGGCGTCGGCGATGGAATTGGCGTAGGAGCTGCCCTGCTCGGGCGTGCCCATGTAGCCGGGCAGGGCGACCGTGAGCACGCAGCCGCTCATCGACCAAGTCGGCGCCTCGTAGGAGTCGGCCCCCTGCTCGTCCGAGTCGGCGTCCGCGAGGAAGGAGTGCTTGCCGCCGGCGACTCCGATGGCATCGCCCAGGACGGCGTCGACCTCGTCGTGGGTGGTGGCGGCGTCGATGCGGGTGGCGGCGTCGGCGCGGGCCGCGGCCCACTGGGGGGTGTCCGCGTACAGGCCGTCGTCGAGGAGCCCCAGCGCGGTGCGCCCGTAGTCGCGCGCCGAGGGCGGGGGGAACCAGATCCCGAAGTGCGGGCCGTAGGCGTGCAGGGCCCACCCGATCGCGCCCGTGACGACGAGGACCGCCACGACCACTCCGGCGCCGATGGCGCGGGCCGAGCGGCGGCGCTTCTTCGGGGGTTCCTCGTCCAGGGGCTTCTCGTCGCTCATAACGCCATCCTACGGACGCCGACCCCGTCGTTGCATCAGGGAAGGGCCCCGGTCCGGCCCTGATTCCCCGCACACCACCGGTGAGAGAAGTCACCGGCGGGTTGGGGCCCTGGACGCGGTCCAACCGATAGGGTGGGGGAGCGAAGAGGCGCAGCCTCCTGAATATGGTGCCCGGGTCGACCGGAATGTGTTGTGGACAAGGCGGGCCGCGCGGGGCCCGACGCAGGCCCACCCGAGACGGTTCTGCAATCCACGATCAACACGGAGGAACACACATGCCCGACACCCCTATGACTTCTGACGCCATCGACGGCCCCGGCGGAGCCGCGGCCCCCTCTGACGCGACCACCGCCCCGGCGGATCCCCGGGGGGAGGACACGGTCACCGCGGCTCCCCACGAGGGGGCCGACAATGACGGGGCCGGGCCCGTCCGGCCCGCGGACAGCGCCCCCGCGCTGGACGCCCCGGCCGCAGTCGACGCCGGCGCGCCGGCCGGGGAACGGGCCGACGGGGCGCGCGCCGCCCAGGACGGCGGCCCCGACGAAGCCCCCGAAGAGGAGGGGAGTGCGGCGGAGGACGGAGGCTCCGGAGAAGAGGACACGGTCTCCTTCGCGGACCTCGGCCTGCCGGACGAACTCCTCCAGGCCGTCACAGACATGGGATTCGTCACACCGACCCCCATCCAGGCCGAGGCGATCCCCCCTCTGCTCGACCTGCGCGACGTCGTCGGCATCGCCCAGACCGGCACGGGCAAAACCGCGGCCTTCGGCCTGCCCCTGCTGGCGATCGTCGACGCGGACGAGAAGGCCGTCCAGGCCCTGGTGCTCGCCCCCACCCGCGAGCTCGCCATGCAGAGCGCCACCGCCATCGAGGACTTCGCGGCCCGCACGGCGGAGCTGGTGGTCGTCCCCGTGTACGGCGGCAGCCCCTACGGTCCGCAGATCGGCGCCCTCAAGCGCGGCGCCCAAGTGGTCGTGGGCACCCCCGGCCGCGTCATCGACCTCATTGAGAAGGGCGCGCTGGATCTTTCCGGTGTGCGCATGCTGGTCCTGGACGAGGCGGACGAGATGCTGCGCATGGGCTTCGCCGAGGACGTGGAGACCATCGCCTCCTCCGCTCCCGACGACCGTCTCACGGCGCTGTTCTCGGCGACGATGCCCCCCGCCATCGAGAAGGTGGCGCGCGAGCACCTCAAGGACCCGGTCAAGGTCGCCGTCTCCGAGGAGTCGTCGACCGTCGACACGATCCACCAGACCTACGCGGTCGTCCCCTACAAGCACAAGATCGGCGCCCTCAGCCGCGTCCTGGCCACCCGCGCCCAGCACATCGCCGCAGGCCAGGAGGACGCCGACGCCGCCATCGTCTTCGTGCGCACCCGCGTCGATGTCGAGGAGGTGTCGCTGGAGCTGTCCGGGCGCGGATTCCGCGCGGCGGGCATTTCCGGTGACGTCGCCCAGACCGAGCGCGAGCGCATGGTCGAGCGCCTCAAGAGCGGCTCCCTGGACGTCCTGGTCGCCACGGACGTGGCGGCCAGGGGCCTGGACGTGGAGAGGATCTCCCTGGTCGTCAACTTCGACGTGCCCCGCGAGCCCGAGGCCTACGTGCACCGCATCGGGCGCACGGGCCGGGCGGGACGCCAGGGGCGCTCACTGACGTTCTTCACCCCCCGCGAGCACACGCGCCTGCGCCGCATCGAGAAACTCACGGGGACGCCGATGGAGGAAGTGGCGATCCCCTCGCCCGCCGCCGTGTCCGAGTTCCGGGCCCGCCGACTGCTCGAGGGCGTGGGCGCACGGGTCGAACGGGGCCGCCTGGGAATGTACCGGGAGCTCCTGGAGCAGATGGCCGCCTCCCTGGACGTCGAGGACGTCGCGGCGGCGCTGATCGCCCAGGCCGTTGGCGACGAGGGCCCCGCGCCGCGAGCGGAGTCCGACCGCCGGGGGCGGGGCAGGGCCCGCCGCGAGGAGGGGCTCGACGAGTCCGGGGAGTTCGTGGGCGCCAGCTTCGAGGTGGGGCGCGACAAGGACAAGCCCCTCAAGGGCGGCCGTGACGGAGCCCGCCGCCGCGGGGGCGGTCGCGCCGTGGCGGGCCCGGGCACGCGCTACCGGGTCGAGGTCGGCAGGAAGGACCGCGTCAAGCCCGGTTCCATCGTCGGCGCCATCGCCGGAGAGGGCGGGATCGACGGCCGGGACATCGGGCACATCGATATCTTCCCGACGTTCTCGTTGGTGGACATCACCGCGGATCTGAGCGCCGAGCAGCTCTCGCGCATCTCCAAGGGCTACGTCTCCGGCCGCCAGCTGCGGATCCGGGTGGACGAGGGCCCCGGGCGGCGCGACCGCTTCGAGCGCGGTGGATTCGAGCGCCCCGGCAGGGGCGAGCGCCGCTCCGATCGTGACGACCGTTCCGAGCGGGAGGATCGCGGTGGACGCGGCGAGCGCTTCGACCGCTCCAGCAGGGGGGACCACCGCTCTGACCGCGACGACCGCCTCGGCGAGGATCGGCGCGGGGGCTTCGAGCGCTCCGGCAGGGGCGACCGTTTCGACCGGGGGGACCGCGGTGGACGCGACGAGCGCTTCGACCGCGAGGACCGCCGTCCTGGTCGTGGTGACCGTTTCGACCGCAGTGACCGTTTCGAGGCGGAAGGACGCGGAGGGCGCGAGTCCCAGCGCGGCGGCTGGCACCGCTCCGTGAGGACCGAGCGCTGGGAGAGGGACATCAAGAAGCGCCGGGCGCGCGACGACTTCGGCGCGAGGGAGTCCGGGAGGGGCTTCGGCCACAAGGACCGCCGCCGTGACGAGGGGCGCGGGCGCAACGACGACGTGCGCCGGTTCGGCAAGCGCCGCTACGAGGACTGAAGCGCCCAGCGGCCGAGCACAGCCACTCGGTCCCCCACGCCCGGGCAAGTCAGGGCTGCCCCCCAGCGCGGAAGGGGGACGCGTCTCCGGCCTGTGGGACATCCTCTCGGGCCTGACTGCCCCCAGCGCGGAAGGGGGTGCCCTCGCTCTCAGGCGCGCGCGGGGGTGGGGCACGTCGGAGACGGTGCCGGTGAAGATGGGGGCTTGGTCGCAGGCTCGCAGGGGCAAGCCCCGGTTCCGGGCGCTTGAGTGCGTTCGGTGCTGTTTTCGCCTCTTCGCTGCTCTTTCTCTCCGTTGCTCCTGCCTCAGGGCGCGCCTTGGCGCCCTGGGGCAGGACCCATTCGGCGAAGGCGCGGGAGGCGGTGGATCGGGCAGCTCACGCAGCGCCGCCCCGGGGCCGGTGGGGGATTCGCAAGGGAAGTCGTCACTTGCCAAGCGATGCCACACTTTGCAAGCGTTATAACGCTTGCAAAGTGACGTTATCCCTTTCAAAGTGACGTTATGCGTTTGAAAACAGCATGCTGTGTAAGAAATCAGTCAGCATGCTCTTCGGATTCGAGAATGTGGGCCGCTCGACCCGGTAGCCAGCAGCGGCCCGCGAGGCCGTCTCCTGCGCGCCCCCGGAAGGACTGGGGCGGACCGCCGACGAGCTCGACGTGGCGGCCCGCGAGGCCGCCTCCTGCGCGCTCGACTAGGTCGCGCCCCCGGAAGGGCTGGGGCGCGAACGCGCGTTGTCGACACCGCGAGGGGGTTGTCGACATCGCGAGGGGGTCGTTGACACCGCGAGGGGGATATAACGCGCGCCGGTGCGAACAACGCGCGTCGGTGCCAATAACGCGCGTCGGTGCGGCCTCCCCCTTCGGGGCCTGCGGGCCGCGGCGCGTGGCCCGTTACCGCCCGTCCTTCTCGGTGCCGCACACAAGGGAGGGAACTAGGAAACACTGCACCGCACACAAGGGCTTGATTCCGCCCTTGTGTGCGGTGCGTGTTGCGTAAATCGGGGTCCTTGTGTGCGTAACCCGGGGGGGGACGCAACCGGGGGAAAAAGCGCACAACCCGGGGGAGGGGCGCGCAGCCTGGGGGGAGCCGGTCCGGGGCCCGGCCATCGGAGCGCGGGCGCGCGCCACCCGTCCGGCCGTCAGCTCCGTTCCCCGCGGTCCCGCCGTACCCGCCATCCGGCTCCCTCACGCGGCGTGGGGGTCATGCGATGCGCCTCGACGCGGCGACCGCCGCACAGGCGAGGACCACCGCGACCACGTAAGCCGGGGCATAGGCGAGGGCGCCGGTCGCCCCCGAGTCCGCCCACAAGCCCATGAGGACGGACACGGACGCGAGCTCGATGGCGGGCCCCGCCGAGTCGGCGACCTGCAACCACGAGGCGACCTTCCCGTGCTTGGCGGCGGGGGTGATCTCCAGGGCCAGGACGGACAGGGAGGAGTGGAAGAGCCCGGTGCCCAGTCCTGCGGCCATCCACCCGGCCAGCGCCACCCACAGGGGGACCACAGGAGTGAGCAGCGCCGCCAGGGAGGCGACGCCCGCGGCCAGCAGCACCGTGCCCGCGAGGGGCAGGCGGGAGCGGCCCCCCGGGCTCTTGACCCGCGACTGGATGACGGCCCCCGCCGCCCACGCCAGCGAGCCGGCGGACACCCACAGAGTGGCCGTGTGCTCGGGCCAGCCGTGGATGCGCTGGAGGAGGAGGGGGATGAACACGCCCGCGCCGGCTTGGACGCCCATGGCGAGCAGCCGCGCCATGACGCCCGCCCCGATGCCCCGGCGCAGAGCGAACGCGCCGCGCGGCAGCAGCTGGGGCAGGGACCACGCGCACATGGCGATCCCCGCGGCGAACACGGCCACCACGACGGAGCGCCACGCCGGGTCGAGGGCGCCGGCGAGTTGGATGAGCGCGGCGCCCGTGCCCGCGACCGCGCCGGTGCGCGCCATGGCCCACAGCTTCGGGGGGCGCGGGCTGGGCGGGTGGGTGAGTCCGCGCAGGATCCCCACCAGGGGCAGGACGGCCACGGCGGTGAGCAGGGGGACGAAGCCGAACACCGGGTGCCATCCGAAAGCGCGCACCACGTAGCCCGCGATGACGGGCCCGACGAGGCTGGGGACCACCCACGCCAAGGAGAAGGACGCGAAGAAGGCGGGGCGGTGGGAGGCGTCGGCCACGGAGCCGATCAGCACGTAGAGGGGCACGATGAGCAGCCCGCCGCCCAGGCCCATCATGAGCCTGCCGACCACGAAGACGGAGATGGTCCCTGCCAGCGCGGACACCACGAGGCCGGAGGTGAACAGGGCCAGCCCCCACGCCATGACGAAACGCGGACCGCGCCAGTCGCACGCGAGGCCGGCGATGACGGTGGCCGCCAACTGGGCGGCCAGGGCGGCGCCCGAGGCCAGGGAGAACCACCGTTCGGCCCCCAGGTCGGCGACCACGCTGGGCATGATGGACGTCGACGCCAGTTCCTCGAAGGCGACCAGCGTGATGAGCAGGACCGAGCCGACCATCAAGGACACCTCCTGCGCGCGCCAGCGGGGCCTTTCCGAGGAGGCTGGGGAGGCGGGTGACGTTCGTGGCATAGCGGCGATTCTAGCCGATGCGTTTCCCCGCAACCGCTCCCGGCGCGTAGAATCCCACGTGCCTCCGCCCGTCTCGCGGATGGCACCGACGAAAGGACTGCACGTGCTCCGCACTCACACCATCGGCTCCCTGGGGAAGGACCTCATCGGCCAGACCGTCACGCTCACCGGTTGGGTGGACAGGCGCCGCGACCACGGGGGCGTCGCGTTCGTCGATTTGCGCGACGCCTCGGGCATCGCCCAGGTGGTCGTGCGCGACGAGTCAGTGGCCCACGAGCTCAGGAGCGAGTTCGTCCTCAAGGTCACCGGCGAGGTCGTCGCCCGTCCCGAGGGCAACGAGAACCCGAATCTGCCCACGGGCGCCATCGAGGTCATGGGCGACGACATCGAGATCCTCAACCCCTCGGCGCCGCTGCCCTTCCAGGTCTCGTCCCACGCGGAGGACTCGGGCAACGTCGGCGAGGAGGTGCGCCTGAAGTACCGTTACCTCGACTTGCGCCGCGAACCCGAGCAGCGCGCCCTCCGCCTGCGCTCGATGGTGTCGCGCGCGGCCCGCGACACGCTGTACGCCCACGACTTCGTTGAGATCGAGACGCCGACGCTGACGCGCTCCACCCCGGAGGGCGCTCGCGACTTCATCGTTCCCGCGCGCCTGGCCCCCGGCTCGTGGTACGCGCTGCCCCAGTCCCCCCAGCTCTTCAAGCAGATGCTCATGGTGGCGGGCATGGAGCGCTACTTCCAGATCGCGCGCTGCTACCGCGACGAGGACTTCCGCGCCGACCGCCAGCCCGAGTTCACCCAGCTCGACATCGAGATGAGCTTCGTCGACCAGGACGACGTCATCGCCGTCGCCGAGGACGTCCTGAGGAACGTGTGGGCGCTGATCGGGTACGACCTGGCCACGCCGATCCCCCGCATGACCTACAAGGACGCCATGGAGCGCTACGGGTCCGACAAGCCTGACCTGCGCTTCGGCCTGGAGCTGACCGAGCTGACCGACTACTTCAAGGACACCCCTTTCCGCGTGTTCCAGGCCCCCTACGTGGGCGCCGTCGTCATGCCCGGCGGCGGCTCCCAACCGCGTCGCACCTTCGACAAGTGGCAGGAGTGGGCCAAGGCGCGGGGCGCCAAGGGCCTGGCCTACGTGACCGTGGCCGAGGACGGGGCCCTGGGCGGTCCCGTCGCGAAGAACATCTCCGAGGCCGAGCGCGAGGGCCTGGCCGAGGCCACCGGCGCCAAGCCCGGGGACTGCATCTTCTTCGCCGCGGGCAAGCCCACGCCCTCGCGCGAGCTGCTCGGCGCCGCCCGCCTGGAGATCGGCAAGCGCTGCGGCCTCATCGACCCCGACGCCTGGGCGTTCACCTGGGTCGTCGACGCGCCCCTGTTCAAACCCGCTGGGGACGCCGAGGCGGAGGGCGACGTGGCTCTCGGCCACAGCGCGTGGACGGCCGTCCACCACGCCTTCACCTCCCCCAAGCCCGAGTGGGTCGATTCCTTCGACGAGGATCCGGGCAACGCCCTGGCCTACGCCTACGACATCGTGTGCAACGGCAACGAGATCGGCGGGGGCTCGATCCGCATCCACCGCCGGGACGTGCAGAACCGCGTGTTCGCCGTCATGGGCATCGGCGAGGAGGAGGCGCAGGCGCAGTTCGGCTTCCTGCTGGACGCCTTCAAGTTCGGCGCGCCCCCGCACGGCGGGGTCGCCTTCGGGTGGGACCGCATCGTGGCCCTGCTGACCAAGTCCGAGTCGATCCGCGATGTCATCGCCTTCCCGAAGTCGGGCGGCGGCTACGACCCGCTCACCGACGCCCCGGCTCCGATCACCCCCGCCCAGCGCAAGGAGGCGGGCGTGGACGCCGAGCCGAGGAAGCGCGGCGAGGAGGCCCCCGCCTCCTGAGCGGCGCGGCCCCAACGCGCGCAGGGCCCCGGGAGCGCGGCTCCCGGGGCCCTGCCGCGGGCACGGGGCCCGCGGTGCCACGACCCGCCGAACTGGTTGTCCCATCGGCCCCCGCCGCGAGCAGGGTGCCCGTGGCGGGGCCTCCCGCCCGCCAGGAGGTCGGGCGGGGCCTCCCGCGGGCACGGGGCTCCGGGCGGGCGGTCGATCGGGCGAGTGCCGCCGTTTCGCCCACGGCCGCCCGGGGTATCGTGCACAATAGGTGTATGTCGTACGTAGAGATGCATCCGGTGAACCCTCAGAAGCGCTTCGTTGACAAGGTGGTCGGCCTGTTGCGCGAGGGCGGGGTCGTCGCCCTGCCCACGGACTCGGGGTACGCGATCGCGTGCCGCCTGGGCAACAAGGCGGGCATGGACACGATCCGCGACGTGCGCCGCCTCGATGACAAGCACAACTTCTCCCTGCTGTGCTCGTCCTTCGCCCAGCTCGGCGAGCTCGTGATCCTCGACAACCACGAGTTCCGCACGATCAAGGCGTTGACCCCCGGCCCCTACACCTTCATCCTGCGCGGCACCAAGGAGGTGCCCCGTATGACGCTCAACAAGAAGAAGCACACGGTCGGGGTCCGCCTGCCCGACCACGCCATCACGCAGGCCGTCGTCTCCGCCCTGGGCGAGCCCCTCCTGTGCTCGACGCTGATCCTGCCGGGCGAGACCGAGCCGTTGACGGACGGCCGGGAGGTCGACGAGAGCATCGGTTCCAGGGTCGACCTGGTGGTCGTCGGGCCCGTGGGCGACGCCGAGCCGACGACGGTCGTCGACTTCACCTCCGGAACCGCCGAGGTGGTGCGCCGCGGCGCGGGGGACGTGTCACTTTTCGAGTGACGGACGGCTGGAACCGGCGTCTGGATCCCACGCCCCTGGAGGGAGGGGCGCCGATCCGCCTCGACCTGCCCTGCGCGGTGGCAGGAGTGGATGGCCCGGGCCTGGAGGGGCTCGCGCGCGCGGGCACGCCACTGGTCGGCGAGCCCCGCCGTGTCGGGGGCGTCGAGATGGTTCCCGCGACGTTCCTGTGGCGCAGTGCCCGCCCGGGGACGGCCTGCGTGGCGCTCCACCTCAATTCCCTCACCGACAACCACCGCGAGGATCTGCGTCCGGCCCTCATGGAACCGGTGGGGGCGACCGGCTGGTGGGCGCTTTGCTGCCTGCTGCCCAGCGACGGGGTGCTGAGCTACCAGGTCGTCGAGTCCGCCTCGCCCATCCCATCCGGTACCGGCCGCACCAGGGACGGGTGGCTGGCCTTCCACATGGCCGGACTGGCAGACCCCCACTGCCCGGGCGCCATCGCCAACGGGCGCGCGATGCCCGCCTCGTTGTGGCACGGGCCCTCGGCGCGCGCCCACCCGGACTGGGCGCGCGCCCATGGGCCGGACGCGGCGGGGTCCGGGGTGGAGATTGTGGAGGCCGTGCGCAGCCGGGGCGGCGGCTGCGGGGCCCGTTCGGTGGAACTCGTCCGGGGCGTCGGGCGGGGCGGCGCCGGTCAGGAGCCCGGTGTCCTCGTGCTCTTCGACGCGGCGAACTGGCGGGCGAACGGCGTGGTGCGGGCACTGTCAGGGCGCACAGGGCAGTGGGATCTCGTCCTCGTGGACACAGGGCGGTCCCTCCGGCGCGAGGCCGCGCTCACGGACCCGGGGCGGGTGGAGGCGCTGGTCGGGGCCATCGCGGGAGTCGTGGGCGCGGAGCGCCCCATGGTGGTCTGCGGCCAGTCCTACGGGGGCCTCGCTTGCGCGCACCTGGCGTTGACGCGCCCGGATCTGGTGGGCGTGGGCGTGTGCCAGTCGGGATCGTACTGGGTGGGCGGACCGCAGCGCGGCAGGGGAGAGGGGTCCTTGCTGCGGGGCCTGACCGGGGGATCCTTGGTGCCCGCCGCCGACGCGCGGGTCGTCGTGCAGGTGGGCAGCCACGAGGCGGGGATGGTGGGGTTGGCCCGGTCCTTCGCCGCGGCGGCGGGGGAGGCGCTGGTGGGCTACCGGGAGTACCGGGGCGGCCACGACTACGCGTGGTGGCGCTACGGTCTCTCCGATGCCCTCGACCGGATCTCTGCGATGTGAGAGGGATGCAACGAGAACGGGACTGCCGCCTCTCGTCGATTTAGATTAGGCTAGCCTTGCCTTTAGTGACCATGGGAGTATCCCGTACCGAATGGAGGAGCAGTGGGAATCGCTCGTAGACTCGGCGCCACGGCGGTGGCGCTCGCAATGACCCTTTCACTGGCCGCGTGCGGGCGCGGCCCGGACGGGCCCGCCTCAGCGGGGGGCGCTGCGGAGTCCGGGGGGGCCACGCGCACCGTGGTGGACGCCAACGGCGAGCAGGTCACCGTCCCCAGCCGTCCGTCCCGTGTGGTCACGCTCTCCGAGCCCACCACCGACAACGCTTTGGCGCTGGGCGTCACGCCCATCGGGGCCGTCGCCGGGCGCGGGCAGGACACCATCGCCAACTACCTGGCCGACCGCGCTGGTTCCGTGGCGGTCCTCGGCTCCGTCGGCAAGCCCAACGTGGAGGCCATCGGCGCGGCCAAGCCGGACCTCATCCTCGTCGATGGCACCTCCATCAAGAACGATCCCGACGCGCTCGCCTCGTTGAAGGAGACGGCCCCGGTCGTCTACACCGGCGACGCCGGGGGCGACTGGCGCGCCAACTTCCAGGTCACCGCCGACGCCCTCAACCTCAAGGACCAGGGCGAGGCGAAACTCGCCGAGTACGACGCCCACGTCTCCGCAGTCTCGGCCGGGCTCGCCGCAGCCGGCTACCTCGACCAGACGTACTCCGTCGTCCGCTGGCAGGGCGACACCGCGGGCCTCATCCTCAAGGAGCTGCCCGCCGGGCGCGCCCTGAGCGACCTCGGCATGAAGCGCCCCGCCAACCAGGACAGGGAGGGCCCGGGCCACTCCGAACCGGTCTCCCTGGAGAACATCGACCAGATCGACGCCGACTGGATCTTCTTCGGCACCCTGGGCGGCTCCTCGGTCAACAACCCGAGCGCGGGCGGCAGCGCCGGCGTCGAGGCGTCCCGCCAGGCGCTGGAGGAGGCCCGGCAGACCCCCGGCTTCGCCGGTCTCGGCGCCGAGCAGGCCGGCCACGTCGTCCCCGTCGACGGCTCCGTGTGGACCTCGACCGGCGGCTACATCCTCATGGACACGATCGTGTCCGACATCGAGTCGACCTTCCTGAAGTGACTGTTGGGCGTTCGCGGCACCGCTGAGCGGAGGGGGCCCGCGCTCCGGCGGAGCGCGGGCCCGTCCGGCGCCCGATCCGGGTGCCGTCCGCCGTTGCTCCGCGGGGCTCCCGTGTTCGGCGCATGCGCCCTCGTGCTGTTCCTCGCCATGGCCGCCTCCCTCGCCATTGGTTCGCGCGTGCTCTCCCCGGCCCAGGTCTGGCAGGCGCTCACGGGCACGGGGACGCCGATCGACACCGAGGTGGTGGTCCGGATGCGCCTCCCGCGCACCATCGCCGGCCTCGTCGTCGGGTGCGCGCTCGGCCTGGCAGGAGCCGTCATGCAGGCGCTCACGCGCAACCCCCTGGCCGATCCCGGGATCCTCGGGGTCAACGCGGGAGCGGCCCTCGGAGTCGTGAGCGCCTGCGCCGCGACCGGGGTTTCCACGCAGGCGCGCAACGCCACCGCCGCCCTGGCCGGGGCGCTGGCCGCCTCCTGCGCCGTCCACCTGCTGGCGGGGCGCGGCGGTCCCGGTTCGCGCGCCCGCCTGGCACTGGCCGGCATCGCCCTCACCGCGGCCCTGTCCTCGCTCACGCAGGCGGTCGTCCTCGCCGACCAATTCGCTTTCAACGAGTTCCGCCACTGGGTGTCGGGCTCCCTCGAGGGCGTGCGCCTTTCCTCACTGGCATGGGCGTGCGCGCCCTTGGCTATTGGCGCCGTCATCGCCGCGCTCCTCGGCCCGGCGCTGGGCGTCCTCGCCCTCGGGGACGAGGCCGCGGCCGGGCTGGGCGTGCGGGTGCGGGTCGTGCGGACCTGCGGACTGGTCGCCGTGGGCGCGCTCGCCGGAGCGGCGACCGCGATCTGCGGCCCGCTGGGCTTCGTCGGACTGGCCGTCCCGCTCATCGCGCGCAGGCTCGTCGGATCGGGGCAAAGCGCCCTCAGCGCCCTCAGCGCCGTCCTGGGCGGCGCCTGGGTGCTCATCGCGGACGTCGTGGCCAGGGTGCTCGTCCCCGAGGAGGTCCCCGTCGGCGTCGTCCTGGCCCTCATCGGGGCCCCCTTCTTCGTGGCGCTGGCACGCGGACGAGGGGCGTCGGCGTGAGCGGGGCGAAGGCGGCGCGCCCCCGCTACGCCGTGGCGCGCGCGGCGGGACTGTCGATCAGGGCGCACCGGCGCAGCGCACTGGTCACCGCCGCCGCCGTGGTCGCCGTCCTCGCGCTGGCGGCCCACTCGCTCACCCTCGGCGACTACGGGCTCAGCGCCGCGCAGTCCTACCGGCGCCTCCTGGGCGACGCCGGACCCGGCGACGACTTCCTGGGCGTCTACTTCGTCCAGTCGGTCCGCCTGCCCAGGACCATCGCGGGCATCGGCGTGGGCGCCGCCTTGGGGCTTTCGGGCCGTCTCTTCCAGGTCGTGTCCTCCAACGCCCTGGGCAGTCCCGACATCGTGGGCTTCACTGCGGGCTCGGCCTCGGGGGCGCTCGTCGCGATCATCGTCCTCGGCTCCACGCCCGTCGCCACCTCCATCGGCGCCGTCATCGGCGGAGTCGTGTCGGGCGCACTCATCCTCGCACTAGCCGGGGGAACGCGGCTCGCGGGCACGCGCGTCGTCCTGGTCGGCATCGGCGTCTCCGCAGCGCTGCGCGCCCTCAATTCGCTCCTGCTCGTCAAGGCCCCCCTGGAGGCCGCCCAGCGCGCCCAGATGTGGAGCGCGGGGTCGCTGTCCGGCGTGACGACGGTCCGCGTCGTAGCGCTGGTGGCGGCGCTCGCCGCCTGTTTGCCCGCACTCACGTGGCTCTCGCGCCCCCTGTCGCTGATCCCCCTGGGGGACGACGCCGCCACGGCCCTGGGCGCGCGCACTGGGCGCACCCGCCTCGTTGCGGTGTGCACGGGCATCGTGCTGGTCTCGATGGCCACCGCCGTGGCCGGCCCCGTGGCGTTCGTCGCCCTGGCGGCCCCCCACGTCGCCCACCGGCTCACGGGCGCTCCGGGCTCCCTGCTCGCCCCGTCCGCCGCGGTCGGCGCGCTCCTGGTGCTGGGCTCCGACATCGTCGCCCAACGCCTCATCGCGCCCGGCGAACTGGCGGTCGGCGTCGTCACCGGGTGCGCCGGCGGAGTGTACCTCCTCGTCCTGCTGGCCCACGAGTACCGGAGGAACCGGATATGAAAGCCATAGAACCCACTCTGCGGGCGCGCGGCATCGTCGTGGGGTACGCCAACCGCCCACCCGTGCTCGACCACGTCGACATCGATATCCTCGACGGGGAGCTCACTGTCATCGTCGGACCCAACGCGTGCGGCAAATCGACACTGCTGCGCTCGCTCGCCCGGGTCCTCGCGCTACGGGGCGGCCGAGTGCTGCTGGACGGGCAGGACATCCGCGCCATGAACCAGAAGGGGGTGGCGCGCCGTCTGGGACTGCTCCCGCAGTCCCCCCAGGCCCCTGACGACATGCTGGTCGAGGAACTGGTCGGACGCGGCCGGTACCCGTACCAGAGCCTCGTGCGCCAGTGGAGCGAGGCGGACGACGACGCCGTTGAACGGGCCATGGCCGACGCGGGCGTCGCCGGCCTCGCGGCGCGACGGCTCTCCGAGCTCTCGGGCGGCCAGCGCCAGAGGGTGTGGATCGCGATGGCCCTGGCGCAGTGCACGCGGATCCTGCTCCTCGACGAGCCGACCACCTACCTCGACCTCAACCACCAACTGGAAGTGCTCAACATGGCCGGGCGCCTCCACCGCGAGGGGCGCACGGTCGTGGCCGTCCTGCACGACCTCCACCTCGCCTTCCGCTACGCCACGCACTTGCTGGTCATGAAGGACGGGCGCCTCGTCGCGCAGGGGCACCCCGGGCGGATCGTGACCGCCGAACTCATAGAGGACGTCTTCTCCGTGGCCTGCCGCATCATCGACGACCCTGAGACGGGCAGGCCCATTGTGATCCCGTTGCCGTGAGGCGGGGGCCTGGCGCGATCATCCCCACAGGGCCTTCCGCCAGCCGCGGAAGGGGTGCTAGCCTCGAAGGGCCGGGCAATTAGGTAACCCTATATAAAGTAAGCCCGAGCAAATCAATACGGAGGTCAATCCATGCGTTCAACCACCGCGCGCGGCCCGCTCGGCCGCATCGCGACGGGCGCGCTCGCGGCCGCGCTGGTCCTGGGAGTCGGCGCCACCGCCCTGCCCGCCCTCACCGCGGCGCTATCGGCCAGCGCCGCGGCCGACGACGCGTCCGCCCCCAAGCCCGTCCCCGACGCCAACGCCCGGGTTTCCGCCGTTCCCGGCACCGACGCGGCCAAGGCCGGCTCCATCGCGGGCGTCGAGACCCAACTGCTCGGCGGTCTTTACCAGACGGCCTACTCGCCCAGGCACGGCTCGATCTACGTCACCTCCTCAATCGGGCGCCCCGGACCCGACTTCGGCGGCTCGGCGATCATGAAGCTCAACGCCGACACCCTCAAGCTCGAGGCCTACATCAACCCCGCCATCGATGACACGTACACCGGGCGCGATGGGAAGACCGTTCCCAATATGCCCTATGCGGCCTATGGCGTCGATGTCGACGACGCCCACAACACGGTGTGGATCACCCAGACCCGTCAGAACACGATCGCCGTCTACAACGCCGACACGCTCGAACTGGTCAAGCAGTTCGACAAGGGCATCGTCTCCCACTCCCGCGATGTGCGCATCGACGCGGCAAGGGGCCGCGCCTATGTCAACGCCGCGCGCTCGAACACGGTCCACGTCTTCGACACGACCACCCTCGCCCAGCTCGACGACATCGTCCTGGCCCCCACCCCCGAGGAGTTCGCCTCGATGGGCCTGGAGCTCGACTCGGAGGGCGGTGTCCTCTACGTGGGGTCGACCTCGACCAACAAGGTCGCCAGGGTCGACTTGGCAGCATCTGCGGTGGACTTCATCCCGCTGCCCGACAACGTCCAACAGGCCACGGGAGTCGCCCGCGACCCCGGGACCGGCAGGCTCTACGTCGTCGATCAGGGCAGTGGCACCCTCACGGTGCTCACCAAGGACGGCCAAGTCCTGTCCAACGCGGCCACCCCGCCCCCCGCTCCTGAGGACGGCAAGCAGCGCAGCTCCGGCGCGCTGTACACGGCCTTCGATTCTGTCAACGGCTTGCTCTACGTCGCCAACCGCAACAGCGGCACCATCACCGTCCACGACGCGGACGGCGCCCTCGTGCAGACCCTCGACTCGGGCCCCATGCCGAACGAGGTGCGCGCCGACGGGCGGGGCAACGTCTACGCCGTCACGAAGGGTGGAGCCCGTGACGGATCCTCGAAGCTCGACTACATCCAGAAATACCATGTGGTGGCGGCCGAGCCGGATCCGGAGGGCAGGTGGATCCAGGACTCCGTCGGCTGGTGGTACCGGCACGCCGACGGCACCTTCACCGCGGACGGGACCGAAGTGATCGACGGATCCACCTACCGCTTCGACGCCGCCGGGTACATGGTGACCGGCTGGGCGCGGGCCGATGGGAAGTGGTTCTACTACGCCCCGTCCGGCGCCCAGGCCTCCGGCTGGGCCTTCGTCGACCGCGTGTGGTACTACCTGGACCCCGCGACTGGCGCCATGGCCACCGGCTGGCTCCAACTCGACGGGAGCTGGTACTACTTGGAGGCGTCCGGTGCGATGGCGATGGGCTGGGCCCAGGTCGATGGCGCCTGGTACTACCTGAGGGGCTCGGGGGCGATGGCCACGGGCTGGTACCGGATCAACGCCGTCTGGTACCACTTCGCCGACGGGGGCCAGATGATGATCGGCTGGATCAACGACGGCGGAACGTGGTACTTCCTGCACCCCAGTGGCGCCATGGCCACCGGTTGGCTGAACCTCGGCGGGGACTGGTACTACTTCCTCCCCTCCGGCGCGATGGCGACGGGCAGCCACTGGGTGAACGGGGTCCCCAGGACGTTCGACGATTCGGGAGTCTGGGTCCACTGACCCGTTGAGCCCCGCACGACGGGGGAGGGGGCGGCCCGGCGGCCTTGTCCGCGGGACCGCCCCCTCGGGCGCCCGGTGGTAACCGAGGGGTCAGGAAAGCGGAGCGCGCCGCAATAGAATGCGTCACACTTGTCGAACAAGGGCGGCGGAATCGCAGGGGAAACGGCGTGTTGATACCCTGGTTTGCGTACTACTTCGCGAACTGGGGTGTCGCGAGTGCGCGGCATCCTTTATCCTGAATCTAGTTACTACAACACTGGAACAAATTCTGATCAGTATTCAGTGTTGCCTCTGCTCCGAAGGGACTCTGATGGCTGGACTCGCACCGACGGGCGCGTCGCGTCTGGCGCGCCTCGTCGTGGTGTGCGCGGGCGCCGCACTGGGTGTGGGCGCGATTGCCATGGACGGCGGCTCTCAGGCGCGCGCCGACGCCCAGAGCGGCAATTTGACCAGTAGCGTGGATTTGTGGGGCTCCCCAGTCGATGGCGCGGGTCAGGCCGGGTGCCGGATCGTGTCCGGGGGCGCCTCCCGGATCACGGTGCCCTCCCAGTGGGTCCGCGGCCAGAAGGCCGTGTTGTCGGGCACCGGCTGGACCGTCGTCGCCTCGGTGCGCGCGTTCGTCTCGGTCGCGTTGGACGAGGGCAAGCAGCTGCGCCCCGCCGACAGGCAGCTCCCCCCATGGGCGCAGCGCTCCCTGGCGGAAGACCGGCAGGTGTGGGACGTCGTCGAACTCGACGCCCAGGGCGCCTTCACGGCCGCCATCGCGGTTCCCGACGACTGGGAGGCCGGCAGCAGGCACACGGTTACGATCAGCGACGGCGCGAGCGGGGCGCGCGTCACCTTCTCGGTCTCGGTGGTGGGCGCGCTGACCCCGCTGCGCCCGGAGAACTGCGCGAACAGCCCCGAGAAGCCCGTCCCGGCGGAAACCCCGTCGTCGCCGTCCCCCTCGCCCTCGGGTCCGTCCCCGTCGGCGTCGCCGAGTCCGGCGCCCTCAACCCCTGCTCCGTCCCCGTCCGTGTCGTCGAGTCCAGCGCCCTCGGCCCCTGCTCCGTCCCCCTCGGCGTCCTCGCCCTCGCAAACGCCCACCGGCCCGGGCTCCGCGCCCACCATCTCCAGGGAGCCGTCACTCGAATCGAGGGGCGGGGCGCGGGCCGTGGAGGA
>ERZ773075.382-NODE-382-length-35690-cov-6.58819_pt1 | contig 35690 bp, 30 predicted proteins | sample MGYA00580614_ERZ773075 | MGnify/ENA primary metagenome ERZ773075 (study PRJEB29015, sample SAMEA2738021) | human oral metagenome | biome: human oral; feature: human-associated habitat; material: dental | place: China | collected 2043 ...
GCGCGCGGGCCAGCGCGGCGCGCGCCTGCGCCAGTTTGGCCTGCAATTCACCGTCTTCCTGCACGGCCAGCACCTGCCCGGCCTGCACGCGCTCGCCTTCCTGAAAGGCCGCTTCGCGCAAGCGGCCTGGGTATTTGGCAGCCACATCCACCCGCGTGAGTTCCAGCCGTCCGTTGGCGCGGTAAATGCCCTCGGGCAGCGCCTGCTGCCGCGCGCCCGGCCACCACTGCGGCCACCACGGCGGCAATTTCTGGCAACCCGCCAGGGCCAGCGCGGCGGCCAGAAGAAAAAAGCGCAAAGGCGGACGGTTGAAACGAAGGGCCAGACGGGCAAAAGCAGCGGTCATGAAAAACTTGATAGGGGGCAAAACGCCGGGCATTGTGCGCAGCCGGATCATCCAAGTGATTGATGCGTATCAACTGCGCGCCTGAATTTGAACATGAGTGTTCAATTCATGACTAGCATTGCGGACGCAAGAGAAATTTCATTCCGCAACGCCATGCCAGAAAAAAAACCTGATTCCGCCCTGCTGGGCGTGCGCCGCCTGGATTTGCTCACGCATGCCGCCTTGGCGCGCCTGTCGTTTTCCATCTCGCCCCAGTCAATGGCTCTGGCCGTGACGGACTGGGCCACGCACCTGGCGGCCAGCCCCGGCCGGCAGCTTCAGCTGCTGCGTTTGGCCGGGCAGCTTGGCGGACAGCTGCTGGCCTACGCGCAGCGCCTGCTGCTGGCCGATGGCCTGCGGGCTGCGCAGCTGCAAGGCGATCAGCCCCTGGACGCCGAGCCGCCCGTGCAAGACCGCCGCTTTGCCGACCCGGCCTGGCAGTGGTGGCCCTTCAACCTGCACCACCAGGCTTTTTTGCTGCAACAACAGTGGTGGGAGGCGGCCACGCAAGACGTGTGGGGCGTGTCTGCGCATCACCAGCAAGTGGTTTCCTTCGCCGCGCGGCAGTGCCTGGACGTGTTTTCGCCCGGCAACTGGCTGCTCACCAACCCCGTCGTGCTGCAACGCACCTGGCGCGAGAAAGGGGCCAACCTCACGCGCGGCCTGAACTACTGGCTGGATGACTTCCAGCGCCTCATGGCCGAAGAGCCGCCCGCCGGAGCCGAGCGCTTCACGCCCGGGCGCGAGGTGGCCGTGACCCCGGGCAAGGTCGTGCTGCGCAACCGGCTGATGGAGCTGATCCAGTACGCGCCCGCCACGGCCAAGACGCGCCCCGAGCCGGTGCTCATCGTGCCCGCGTGGATCATGAAGTACTACATCCTGGATCTTTCGCCGCACAACTCGCTCGTCAAATACCTGGTGGACCAGGGCCACACCGTGTTCTGCATTTCATGGAAGAACCCGGATGAAAACGACGGCGATCTGGGCATGGACGACTACCTGAACCTGGGCTTTCGCGCCGCGCTGGAGGCCATAGAAACCATCGCGCCGGGCCATGCCGTGCACGCGGCGGGCTACTGCCTGGGCGGCACGCTGCTGGCCATCGCGGCGGCGGCGCTGGCGCGCGACGGGCAACTGGGCCGCCTGGCCTCCATGACGCTGTTTGCCGCGCAAACCGACTTCAGCGAACCCGGCGAGCTGAGCCTGTTCATCGACGAAAGCCAGATCGCGCTGCTGGAAGCGCAGATGACCCAGCGCGGCTGCCTGACCGGGCGGCAAATGGCAGGCGCTTTCCAGATGCTGCGCTCCTATGACCTGCTCTGGTCGCGCCTGCTGGGCGAATACCTGCTGGGCGAGCGCCGCCCCATGAACGACCTGATGGCCTGGAACGCCGACACCACGCGCATGCCCGCCCGCATGCACGCGCAGTACCTGCGGCGGCTTTTCCTGCATGACGACCTCAGCGAAGGCCGCTACCTTGTGGACGGCCAGCCCGTCTCGCTGGGCGCGCTGCGCCTGCCCGTGTTCTGCGTGGGCACCGTGGCCGACCACGTGGCCCCCTGGCGCTCGGTCTTCAAGCTGCACCGCCTCGCGCCCGCCGAAATCACCTTCGTGCTCACCAACGGCGGCCACAACGCAGGCATCGTCAGCGAACCGGGCCACCCGCGCCGCCACTACCAGATGCTCACCCGCCACGCGGGCGGCGACAGCCTGACGCCCGATGCCTGGCTGGCCGCCGCGCCCCGCCATGAAGGCTCATGGTGGCCCGCCTGGAACGACTGGCTGAACGCCCGCTCCGGCAAACCTGCCCAGCCTCCGCGCATGGGCGACGCCGTGGCCGACGCGCCAGGCCAGTACGTATTGCAGAAATAAAAGACAAACCAGGCTCCGGCCCTGGCCCATGCAAAACCCCGCATCGTTTTCCCCACCCTGAAGCAAAGGAGCTTTCATGAGCACGACCCAGGACCAATCCACCCGGAACCTGCCCTTCACCCTGCACAAGCTCAATCTGGAGCTGCAAGTGAAACTGCTGCGCCTGTTGCAGGAAAACAGCCAGCAATGGCTGGACTACAGCCACCGCCTGCTGCATGACAGCATCAGCGAAAGCGACGCCGCCATGCAAAGCCTGCTGGACGCCGACGACTGGCGCAAGCTCGCCGACCTGCCCAATGACGCCTTCTGGCAGAAAGTGCAGCGCCGCCTCAGCGACAGCCAGGCCGCCATGCAGGCTCTTTTGAAAACGCAGGCCAGCTTTTCCACAGGCGCGCAGCAAGCCATGCAAGCCTGGCAGAAAGACCTGGCCCTGATTCTGGGCGCCATAACCCAAGGGCAGCCGCAAAACCCGAGCGGCCAGAACGCCTTGCAGGCCTGGCTGCAACCCTGGCAATGGTTGCAAAACCCGGCCACGCCCGAACCCGCAAAGGCCGAAGCCAAAGGCAAGAAGCCCGCCCAATAACCAAACTTTCAAGGCCGCGTCTGCTGCGCCGGTCATTTGAAAATGAAAAGCCTGCTTTCCATCTGGAATGCAGGCTTTTTCTCTTTTTCCACATGGCCCGTTTTCTCAGCAAAGGCCTGTTCAAAGCCAGCTGCAAGGCGCAGAAAGGTTGTGTGACTTGCTGACGATTTGCAAGGCAGCCGCCTTCAAGGCTGCGCTTTTCGTGCTCATGGACAAACAGCAAATGGATTCAGAGGGCTTCAAAAATAGCTCCTGAATCAATAGCATAAGGTCCTAGTGGAATCTGCGCGAGATGGCTTTCAAGCGCCTTGAATTTGCTCCTGTTTTTGATGCTTTCTGGCGGATGCAGACTGCGCTGCCCCAAGCGCCGCACGAAAGCGCGCAAAAAAGGCCGCTGGCAAAGCGGCCTTTTTCATCATGGCGGGGCGCGCAGGCTGCGCCGGTCAGTGCAGCCACAGGCGCATGCCGTCCCACATGCGGCCAAGCCAGCCGGCTTCGGGCACGGCTTCCAGCGCGATGAGGGGCTGCTCGCTCAAGGTCTGGCCGTCCAGCGACACCTTGAGGGTGGCAATGGCCTGGCCTTGCGCGATGGGGGCCACCAGCGGGTCGGGACGGGCGATTTCGGTTTTCAGATTGCTGGCGCTGCCATGCGGGGCGGCCACGATGATGGGTTGCGTGCGGCCCAGCTTGAGGGTGTTGCTGGCGCCTTTCCAGATGCGGGGTGAGGCGGCGGGTTCGTTGGCGTCAAAGAGTTTCACGCCTTCATAGGCGGTGTAGCCCCAGTTCAGGAGCTTTTGCGACTCATTGGCGCGGGCCGATTCGCTGTCGGCGCCGAGCACGATGGAGATGAGGCGGCGGCCTCCCAGGCCGGGAAAGTCGCGTTTGGCGGTCGCCACCAGGCAGTAGCCAGCGGCCTTGGTGTGGCCGGTTTTGAAGCCGTCCACCGTGGGGTCGCGCTGGAGCAGCCAGTTGCGGTTGTTTTCGTTGCTGGCGGGGGTGCCGGGGTAGCGGTATTTCTTGATGCTGTAGTAGTGCATGTATTCAGGAAAGTCCTGGAGCAGCCGCGTGGAGAGGGTGGCCAGATCGCGCGCGGTGGTGGTGTGGCCCGCTTCGGTCAGCCCTTCGGGGTTGGTAAAGCCCGTATTTTTCAGGCCCATCGCCTTGGCCTGCTCGTTCATGAGGCGCACGAAGTTTTCAACGGTGCCGCCCACGCCCTCGGCCAGGGCCACGGTGGCGTCGTTGCCGGACTGCACGATCATGCCCTTGAGCAAATCATCCACGGGCACCTGCATCTTGGGGTCGATGAACATGCGCGAGCCAGGCATCTTCCACGCGCGTTCGGAGACGGGCAGGCGCTGCTCCAGCGTGACTTTGCGCGCGCGCAGGGCGTCGAACACCAGATAGGCGGTCATCAGCTTGGTCAGGGAGGCTGGTTCGACAGGCTCGTCAATATCTTTGGCAGCCAGAATCTGGCCGCCTGCCGTTACGTCCACCAGCATGTAAGCGCGCGCGGCGATGTCGGGCGGCTGGGGCAGGGTCTGGGCGGTGGCCGCCAAAGCGGCTGCGGCGAAAAAAAGCGCGGCCAGCGCGCGGGCAAATCGCGTCATTTCGGAATGAAAAAAGGGGAAAAAACGGGGAAGGACGGTTCAGGCTCAAGCCAGGGAGCGCAAATGGCGCGCGGCCAGCCCCTTGAGCAGCGGCAATTGTCCGTGAAAGAAATGCCCGCCTCCGGGAATAACCGTGACGGGAAGTGACTGCGGCCGCGCCCAGTCCAGCACGGCGGCCAGGGGCACCGTGTCATCGGCCTCGCCATGCAACACCAGCGTTTTTTCATGCAGGCTTTGCGGCACGGGCGGCACGGCAAAGCGCGAAGCGGCCGTGCCCACCAGCACCAGCGCCGCCGGCTCGTCACCGGCTTGCGCCAGGCTGGTTGCGGCCTGTGCAACCACGAAGGCGCCGAAAGAAAAGCCGGCCACCGCCAGCGCTTCGCCGCCCTCGCGCGCCTGGCTGATGACGGCCAGCATGTCGCGCGCCTCGCCCCGGCCTTCGTCATGCACGCCCGCGCTCGCGCCCACGCCCCGGAAGTTGAATCGCAGCGCGCGCCAGCCGCACTGCACGAAGGCGCGCGCCAGCGTTTGCACCACTTTGTTGCTCATGGCGCCGCCAAAAAGCGGATGCGGATGGGCGATCACGGCCAGGCCGCGCGCGGCCTGGCTGCCGGGCTGGCTGGCGCCGGGGCGGTCCAGCAGCGCCTCAATGGCTCCGGCCTCGCCTTGCAGGGTGAGAGATTGGGTGTGAGCGTTCATGGGCTGGCGATTTTGCTTCAGAAAAGATAGCTGCCTGCGCCCATTCCACAAGGGCTAGCGGGCGATGGAGCGTTGAGGCCCGATGCTGAAACGGCAAGCGTGCCAGCAAGCGGCAAAGGGCAGAGGGTGGGCGCGGCAAGCTGCCCACGTAGCCTGGGTTTATCAGAAACAGGAGCGAATTCAAGGGGATCAGAATGCCGCTTCGCGCTGACTCCACTAGGACCTCACGCTATGAATGAAGGAGCGAAATAAGACCATGCGCCGGGCCGTCCTTTTCTGCGCTTTGCGGCCTGGCCGCGATCAGGCTCCGGGCTGCCGGGCGCATACTCGCCGCCCTTTGCGCAACCGCTTCTTTCACTGCCATGCCCCTGCACATTGCCATTGCCCAAATCAATCCCACCGTGGGTGACTTGCCGGGCAACGCCCGCCTGATTGTTGAGGCCGCGCGCGCGGCGCACGCGCAGGGCGCGCGGCTGCTGCTCACGCCGGAGCTGGCGGTGTGCGGCTACCCGGCCGATGACCTGCTGCTTCAGCCCGGTTTCATTGCGGCCTGCCAGGCCAGCGTGGCGCGCATTGCGCAGGAGACGGCGGCGCTGGCGGACTTGACGCTGGTGGTGGGCCACCCCGCGCCCGTGGCGGGGCCGCGCGAAGCGGGGCGCGCGCTGTGCCACAACGCAGCCAGCGTGCTGCGCGGCGGGCGCATCGTGGCCACGGCGCTCAAGCAAAACCTGCCGGATGACGCCGTGTTTGACGAGCGCCGCCACTTTGTGCCGGGGCCGCCAGCGGCCTGCGTGTTCGAGGCAGGCGAAGGCGCGCAGAGCCTGCGCGTGGGCCTGCTCATTTGCGAAGACGCCTGGCAGGCCGCGCCCGCCGCGCAGGCCAGGGCGGCGGGCGCGCAGCTGCTGGCGGTCATCAACGCCTCGCCTTGGCGGGCGGGCAAGCCAGACGAGCGCCAGCAGGCCATGCGCCAGCGCGTGCTGGAAACGGGGCTGCCGCTGGTTTACGCGAACCTGACGGGCGGGCAAGACGAGCTGGTGTTTGACGGCGCATCGTTTGCCTTGCAGGCCGATGGCGCGCTGGCCGGGTGCGCGGCGCGCTTTGAGCCGCAGCTGTGGCCGGTGCGGGCAGCCTGGCAAGGCGGCCATCTGGCGCTGGCGGCGGATTCGCCCGAATCGCCTGAATCACCCGAAGGCCAGCTTTGGGCCGCGCTGGTGCTGGCGCTGCGTGACTACGCACGCAAAAACGGCTTTGGACAGGCGCTGCTGGGGCTGTCGGGCGGCATTGACTCGGCGCTGGTGCTGGCGCTGGCGGTCGATGCGCTGGGCGCAAGCCAGGTGCGCACGGTGATGATGCCCAGCCCCTACACCGCCAGCATCAGCCTGCAAGACGCGCGCGAAATGGCCCGGCGCGTGGGCGTGCGGCATGACGAAATCGACATTGCCCCCGCCTTTGAAACCCTGCAAGCCAGCCTGGCGCCGCTGCTGGAAGGCAAGCCCGCCGATACCACGGAAGAAAACCTGCAAGCGCGCGTGCGCGGCGTGCTGCTCATGGCCTTGTCCAACAAGCACGGCCATCTGCTGCTGACCACGGGCAACAAAAGCGAATACGCCGTGGGCTACTGCACGCTGTATGGCGACATGTGCGGGGGCTTTGCGCCCATCAAGGACGTTTACAAAACCGCCGTTTTCGCGCTGGCGCGCTGGCGTAACGCGCACAACCCTTGCGGCACGGTGGACAACCCCATTCCCGAGCGCATCATCACCCGGCCGCCCAGCGCCGAGCTGCGCGAAGGCCAGACTGACCAGGACAGCCTGCCGCCCTATGAAGTGCTGGACGCCATGCTGGCGCGCGTGCTGGAGCAAGGCGATGGCCGCGCCGAATTGGAAGCCGCCGGCTTTGACCCCGCGCAGACGGCGCAAGTGCTGCGCCTGCTGCGGCTGGCCGAATACAAGCGCCGCCAGTCCGCGCCGGGGCCGTGCGTGTCGCAGCGCAGCTTTGGCAGCAAAGACTGGCGTTACCCTGTCACGAACGGTTTGCGATAGACTCGCGCGCCATTTCCAATAATCCTGTCCAGCCCTGCCGCCAATTATTCATGAAAAGTCCGCCAAATCAGCGGACTTTTTTATTTTCCGGCAGCACGCCATTCCGTCATGATTCAGCCATGAAAATACCCGCGCCGCGCCTGACTTCCACCACGCTGGCGGCTTTTGTCGCGCTTTTTTTCACCCTGCTCAATTACGCCTTTTTTGCCGAGGCCTTGCGCGCCCACCCTTTCCGGGGTGAAAGCGGTGACTGGTTTTTGCTGACGCTGCCGTTTTTCATTTTCTTTTTCATCAACATTTTCGCGCAATTGCTGGCGCTGCCGTTTTTGCACCGCGTCATCATGCCCGCGCTGATCGTGATTGGCGCGGCCATTTCATGGAGCAGCATTTTCCTGAAAGTGTATTTTTCGCGCGAGATACTGAATAATGTTTTGCAAGCCACGTCGGCAGAAACGCTGCGCGTGCTCTCGCCTTCTTACGCCATTTGGGTTGTCGTGTTTGGCATTGCGCCTGCGCTGCTTTATTTGCTGGTGAAAGTGCAATGGCGCTCTTTGGGGCGGGAGCTGGGCTGGCGCATGGCCTGGATAGCGGTTTCGGCGCTGGGCATGGCGGGCATTGCCTGGGGGTTTTACCAGGATTACGCCAGCTTTTTTCGCAATAACCACGGCATCATGAAGCTGGTGGTGCCTTCCAATTTTGTGGGCGCGGCGCTTTCCAAGGCGCGCATGGCCTGGCGCGCGCGCATTCCTTACACCCGGCTGGACATGAACGCGCGCCAGCTGCCGCCCGCGCCTGGCGCCAAAAGGCGCGTGGCCGTCATCATCGTGGGCGAGACGGCGCGCGCGCAAAACTGGGGGCTGAACGGCTACGCGCGCCAGACCACGCCCTGGCTGGCCGCGCGCAGTGACATCATCAATTTCACACAGGTTTCAAGCTGCGGCACCGATACCGCCACTTCCGTGCCCTGCATGTTTTCCGTCATGGACCGCGCGCATTATGACGAGGCGCACGCCGAAATGCAGGATAACCTGATGGATATTTTCCAGCGCGCGGGCATTTATGTTTACTGGGTGGATAACAATACCGGCTGCAAAGGCGTTTGCAACCGCATTCCCAATGAATTGATCACCCATCGCAATCTGCCCGAATACTGCCAGGGCGGCGAATGCATGGACGATATTTTGCTCACTGATTTCGACAAACTGATTGACAGCGCGCAAGAAAAAGACGCCGTGCTGGTGCTGCACACCATTGGCAGCCACGGCCCGGCTTATTACGCGCGTTATACGCCTGAATACCGCCAGTTCACGCCCACTTGCGATACCAATGAAATTCACCGCTGCACCAATGAAGAGCTGGTGAATACGTATGACAACACGCTGCTTTACACCGACAAATTCATTGCCGACGTGATTGGGCGGCTGGAAAAGCGCACGGATATGGCCAGCATGGTTTTCTACGCTTCCGACCACGGCGAATCGCTGGGCGAAAACGGCATTTACCTGCACGGCACGCCGCGCAGCATTGCGCCCAAAGAGCAAACGCGCATTCCCATGATTTTCTGGTTTTCGCCCGCCTGGCTGCAAGAAGGCGATTTCGACATGCAGTGCCTGCGCCAGCGCGCGCAAAGCGGCTCATACAGTCAAGATAACTTCTACAGCACCCTGTATGCCCTGATGCGGCTGGACACGCAAGCGCCCGGCAGCACCTGGCAGCAGGCGCTGGACATCATCCAGCCTTGCCGCCGGGCGGGCCGCTGATGGCCGTCCGACGCCCTGCGGCGCAATGGGAAAATTCGCGCCCCATGCACCTTCTTGCCCTGAGCGCCGCCGCCGCTGACTTGCTGCAAACCCTGCTGGCCCATGCGCAGCCTGCCGATATGGCGGTGTCGCAGTTCTTTGAAAAGCGCCGCACAGGCTCGCGCGAACGCGCCCGGCTGGCCGATGCCGCCTACGCCGTGCTGCGCCGCAAGCGCTGGTATGAACACCTGGCGCGCCGCTTTGAAGCCGAAGCGCCCGCCGGTTTCGCCAACAGTGCTGACTGGCCCATGCCGCGCCGCATGGCGCTGCTGGCGCTGCTTGATGGCGAAGGCAGCGAAAGCAGCGATTTTTCAGACGCGCCCGCCGAACTCCGCTCCTGGCTGGCCGCCTGCCGCGCCCTGCAAAGCCAGCCCGCCGGCCTGCCTGAAGCCTGCCGCCACAACCTGCCCGACTGGCTGGCCGCCGCCTTGCAGGCATCCATGACGCAACAGCCGCAAGACTTCTGGCCGCTGGCCGAAGCCCTGCTGCAAGCCGCGCCGCTGGATTTGCGTGTGAACGCCATGAAGGCCAAGCGCCCTGCCGTGGCCGCCGCGCTGGCCGCAAGCGGCATTCAGGCGCAGGAAACGCCCTGGTCGCCCTGGGGGCTGCGCGTGGCGGGCAAGCCGCGCCTGGCCCATCTGCCCGCGTGGCAGCAGGGCCTTGTGGAAGTGCAAGACGAAGGCTCGCAGCTGCTGGCGCTGCTCACGCAGGCGCGGCGCGGCCAGCTGGTGGTGGACTTTTGCGCGGGCGCGGGCGGCAAAACGCTGGCGCTGGGCGCCATGATGCGCGGCGCGGGCCGGCTGTATGCGTTTGACGCCTCCGCCCACCGCTTGCAGGGCCTTCAGCCGCGTCTGGCCAGAAGCGGGCTGGGCAACGTGCACACCGCCGCCATCGCCCACGAGCGCGACGCACGCCTCAACGTCCTGCAAGGCAAGGCCGATGCCGTGCTGGTGGACGCGCCCTGCTCCGGCCTGGGCACGCTGCGCCGCGCGCCCGGCCTGAAGTGGCGCACCTGCCCTGAAGACATCGCCCGCCTGGCCGAACAGCAGTTTTCCATCGCCCAAAGCGCCGCCCGCCTCGTCAAGCCCGGCGGGCGGCTGGTTTACGCCACGTGCAGCCTGCTGCCGCAGGAAAACGAAGCCGTGGCGCAGGCCCTTTCAAACGCGCTGCCCGGCTTTGCGCCGCTGCACGCGGGCGACGTTCTCGCCGCCGCCAAAGTGCCGCAGGCGGCCCGGCTCACGACTGAAGCGGGGCATTTGCGCCTGTGGCCGCACTTGCATGGCACGGACGGCTTTTTTGCCGCCGTCTGGCAGCGCCGGTAAGGACAGGCGTTCGCGCCCGCCGCTTCATTTCGCATCGTCTCCTTCCGAAAGAAGAAAACCAATGACACCGCCCCAAGTCCACCACGTCACCCACCCCCTCGTGCAGCACAAGCTCACCCTCATGCGCAACAAGAACGCCAGCAGCACCACCTTCCGCACCCTGCTGGGCGAGCTGGCCATGCTCATGGCCTACGAAGTCACGCGCGACATGCCCACGCATCTGGTCGAGGTTCAAACCCCGCTGGAAACCATGCAAAGCCCCATGATCGACGGCAAAAAGCTCGTGTTCGCCTCCATCCTGCGCGCGGGCAACGGCATGCTCGACGGCCTGCTGCGCGTGGTGCCCAGCGCCCGCGTGGGGCACATTGGCCTGTACCGCGACCCGGCCACTCTCAAGGCCGTGGAGTACTACTACAAGATGCCCGCCGATCTTCAGGAGCGCGATGTCATCGCCGTGGATCCCATGCTCGCCACTGGCCACTCCGCCGTCGCTGCGCTGGACAAGCTCAAGGCCGCCCGTCCGCGCTCGCTCAAATTCCTGTGCCTGCTGGCCGCCCCCACCGGCATCCAGACCCTGCACGCCGCCCACCCGGACGTGCCCATCTACACCGCCGCCATTGACCGCGAACTCAACGATCACGGCTACATCCTCCCCGGCCTGGGCGACGCGGGCGACCGCATTTTTGGCACAAAATAAAACGTTTCAACCACCGCTTTTTCAAACAGAGAGGAAATACCATGCGCATCACCTCCATTGCCTTGCTTGCCGCCAGCGCCGCCCTGCTGGCCGCCTGCTCCAGCGCCCCCGTTCCGCGCGAGCAAATGGCCGTCGCCAAAAGCGCCGTCGAGCGAGTGAACACCAACCCCGGCATCGTCAGCAGCGCCCCTGTTGAACTGCAAGCCGCGCGCGACAAGCTCGCCCGCGCCGAGCGCGCGATGAGCAACCGCGACTACGTGCAGGCCCGCCGCCTGGCCGAACAAGCCAGCGTTGACGCCCGGCTGGCCGAATCCAAGACCGCCGCCCTGCGCGGCGAAAGCGCCGTGCGCGAAGTGCAGGACTCCATCCGCTCGCTGGATGACGAACTCCAGCGCCGCGGCCAGTAATTCGCGGCCAGCCATATCTGCGCCATTCCTTTACTCAAACCCCTTATCGCCATGACCCGACAACGCCTTCGCACCTCCGCCTTGCTGGCCGCCAGCGCCGCCGCCCTGCTCGCTGCCTGCGGCGCCAACCCGCCCAACCCCGCGCTTGAAGAAGCCCGCCGCGCCGTCAATCAGGCCGCCGCCACACCTGCCGTGGCCGAACGCGCCGCGCTCGAACTCAAAGCCGCCTCCGACACCCTGGCCCGCGCCGACCGCATCTGGGCGCAGGACGGCGACCAGGCCGAAACCGAACACCTGGCCTACCTGGCCCGCCAGCGCGCCGCCATCGCCCAGGCGCAAGCCCAGGCCCGCAACGCCGACAGCCAGCTGCAACACGCCAGCAACCAGGCCAGCCAGCTGCGCCTGCAAGCGCGCACCCGCGAAGCCGAAGCCGCCCGCGCTGAAGCCCTGCGCGCCCAGCAAAGCGCCGAAGCCGCCCGTGCCGAAGCCGCCCGCCAGCAAAGCGCCGCGCAGGCCGCGCAGGCCCGCGTCGCCGCGCTTGAAGCCAAGCTGCGCGAAATCGAAGCCCAGCAAACCGAACGCGGCCTGCTCGTCACCCTGGGCGACGTGCTCTTTGAATTCGGCAAGGCCGATCTGCTCGCCGCCGCCGGCCCGCGCCTGGACAAACTCGCCGAATTCCTGCGCCAGTACCCCGACCGCCGCCTGCTCGTGGAGGGCTACACCGACTCTGTCGGCTCCGCCAGCTACAACCTCGACCTCTCCCGCCGCCGCGCCCAGGCCGTGCAGACCGCCCTCACCCAGCGCGGCATCGACATCAGCCGCATCACCGCGCAGGGCTATGGCAAGGACTACCCCGTGGCCAACAACGCCACTGCCGAAGGCCGCGCCATGAACCGCCGCGTGGAAGTCATCATTGCCGACGACAAAGGCAACCTTCGCGGCCGCAACCAATAAAGAAGCCGCAAGCCATGCCCGCCGGGCCGCCACGCGCGGCCCGTTTTCATTTATGCAAAGCTGCACCAACCCTGACCGTGAAGGACAGCGAATCGGGATGGGCCGCGAGGTGCAAACTACAGACGGGCTTTGTCACTTGCTGAAGATTGGCGAAACCCAAGAGCGCCCGGATCTGCGCTTTTCGCGTCCACGAATAGACTGCGAACAGATTCCTCAATCCATCGCATCCGGCGTGAGGTCATGCAGCTTGTCTTCCTCGCACCTTTTGCCTTTTCAGCCTTTTCATCTCATGACGCCACAAACCACCCGCGTCTGGCTCTGGCTGCACAAATGGAGCAGCCTCATTTGCACCGTCTTCATGCTGCTGCTGTGCCTGACGGGGCTGCCGCTCATCTTTCACCACGAGCTGGGGCACTGGCTCGGCACTGAAATGCAAGCGCCGCCGCTGCCCGCCGGCGTGGCCGCGCGCGCCGTCACCCTGGACGAAGCCGTGGCCGTGGCGCAGCGCGTTCACCCCGGCCGCGTGGCGCAATACGCATCGCCCGAAGAAGACAGCGACGATCTCTGGCGCGTGACGATGGCCCCCACGCCCGCGCCCACGGATGACTTCCGCCTTGTCGTGGTGGATGCGCGCACGGGCGACTACCTGGGCACGCCGCCGCTGCACAGCGGCTTTTTGTGGATCATGTTCAAGCTGCACGTGGACCTGTTCGCGGGCCTGGCGGGCAAGCTCTTTCTGGGGCTGATGGGCGTGTTGCTGCTCGTCTCGCTCATCAGCGGCACGGTGCTTTACGCGCCCTTCATGCGCAAGCTCGCATTCGGCACGGTGCGGCGCGGCAGCGACCGCCCGGCCAGCCGCCAGGAAGATGACAGGGCGCGCAAACAGCGCGCCGCCCAGCGGCGGCTGAAGTGGCTGGATTTGCACAACCTGCTGGGCATCGTGCTGCTGGCCTGGCTCTTTGTGGTGGGCGGCACCGGCGTCATCAACACCTGGGCCGACCTGCTCGTCAAATACTGGCAGCACGACCAGCTCTCGGCCTACCTGGCCCCCTACAAAGGCCAGCCCACGGTGCCGCAAGGCGAGCGCGCGCCCATTCACCAGGCCCTGCACGCCGCACAAGAGGCCGTGCCTGATACGCGCCTTTATTTCATGGCCTTTCCGGGCACGGCCTTTGCCAGCCCGCACCACTACGTTTTTTTCATGCGCGGCAACACGCCGCTGACGGCGCACCTGCCGCGCCCCGTGCTGGTGGACGCGCGCACCGCGCAAGTGACCGCCGCGCCGCGCCTGCCCTGGTACCTGACGGCGCTGCTCATGTCGCGCCCGCTGCACTTTGGCGACTACGGCGGCTGGCCCATGCAAATTCTGTGGGCGCTGCTGGACGTGCTGTCCATCATCGTGCTGGGCAGCGGGCTTTACCTGTGGCTGAAAAAGGGCAACAAGACGGCCAAAGCGGGTTCGGTGCAGCGGCGCTGAAAATGCCAGCCCGCTTTCCCGCCATGCCGGTCTGTGATTATCAAAACAGGAGCAAATCAAAAGAGTGAAAAAGCCGTTTCGCGCTCATTCCACTAGGACATCATGCTCTTAATAAATGAGCAAACGGAAGTGGCTTCTTCCCGCCTTTGCCGGACAGCACATTCTTTTATGTGCCGGGTTTCAAAGCTCGTGCACTGAACAGGCTCTCAGGCGCGGCCAATGCTGGCCGTGGCGACGAGTTCTTCCAGCAGCGCCAGGCTGGCCTGGCCAGGCAAGGCGTAGGGGTCGAGGGCGGCGCGTTCGCTGTATTTGAGGAGGATGGCGGGGTTGATGCGGCGGGTGTCCACAACGCCCATCGTCCAGCCGGCAAAGCGCCTTTCGGTGATTTCTTCGTAGCGCAGCAGCACCACGTCGCGGTGGCGCGCGTCGCGCAGGATTTCGCCGTAGAGGCTGTTGACGGCGGCGCGGCCGCCTTCAATGGCTTGCATGAACACGCCGTCGCCGCAGACCAGCACGCCAGTGATGCCGCGTTCGGCATTGCGCGGCTGGGAGTGCTGGCAGATGGAGGCGATGGTGGCCGCTGCCGGTTCGGCGGCGCGGCTGGCAAAGAGCAGGCGCACGAGCATGGCGGTTTCAATCCCGGGGAATGAGTGAGAGAAATTCGCGGCGCAAGTTGGGCTGCGTGAGAAATACGCCGCGCATGACGGAGTTGATCATCTTGCTGTCCACGTCTTTCACGCCGCGCCAGGCCATGCAAAAGTGCGTGGCCTGCATGACCAGCGCCAGCCCGTCGGGGCGGGTTTTCTGCTGGATGAGATCGGCCAGCTGCACGACGGCTTCTTCCTGGATTTGCGGGCGGCCCATGACCCATTCGGCCAGGCGCGCGTATTTCGACAGGCCGATGACGTTGGTGCGTTCGTTGGGCATGACGCCGATCCACAGCTTGCCCATGACGGGGCAAAAGTGGTGGCTGCACGCGCTGCGCACGGTGATGGGGCCGACGATCATCAGTTCGTTGAGCCGCTCGGCGTTGGGAAATTCGGTGATGGCCGGCGCGGCGGCGTAGCGGCCCTTGAAGACTTCATTCACATACATCTTGGCCACGCGGCGGGCGGTGCTGGCGGTGTTGTGGTCGTCCTCGGTGTCGATGACCAGGCTTTCGAGCACGCCTTGCATTTTGGCGGTGACTTCGTCGAGCAGCTGCTCCAGCTCGCCGGGCTGGATGAAGCTGGCGATGTTGTCGTTGGCGTGGTAGCGCTGGCGCGCGGCTTTGAGGCGCTCGCGGATCTTGGTGGAGACGGGCACGCCTTCGTCTTCGGCGCTGGCAGGCGCAGGGGCGTTGGGGTTCATGGACTGCATGGGCTTTTGGGAGTGGAGCGGAGCGCCGGAGCGCTGATGGCGGGAGCGGCGCGCGGGCGTCAGCGCAGGGTTCGCCCTTTGGCCAGGCCCCGCAAAAAGCCTTGAGCCAAGGGGCGGACGCGCTGATAAATCTGCCAGCCAGACCAGACGCGCAAGCCCAGTCCAAGCAGCAGGCGCGGGCGCGTGAGGGCCGCGCCCGCCAAGGCCGCGCCCGCGAGCAGGAGCAGCGGGCCGTGCTTTCGCATTTGCTCGCGCGCCCGGCTGGCAAGGCTGGCAGCGCCGTCGGCCATGCGGGCGGCGGGGCGCAGGGCCTGGCTGCCTTGGGCGATGCGCTCGCGCAGCTCGGCGGAGCGCGCCAGCAGCCGTGCGCGGCGTTCAGCAAGGGATTCGGGGCTGGAGGGCGTCACGGGAGGCGTCATGAGCGCAGCCTTTCGCAGTCGCGCGCCAGCTCCTGCCGCGTGGCGGCGAACCAGCCGCGCCCATCGCGCGCACGCGCCAGCGCCAGCCAGGCCAAGCCCGCGCCGCCGCCCAGAAAAAACGCCGTGAAAACGCCCAGCGCGAGCAGCCGGTGCTCATCCCACAGCAGCACGGTGAGAAATACAGCCAGGAATGCCAGGCCAAGGCACAAGAAGGCGGCGGCGGCCAGCGCGCACAGCAGCACGGCCAGCAGGCGGGCGCTTTCTTCGCGCGCTTCCAGCGCCAGCAGCTCCAGGCGCACGTGGGCCAGCTCCAGCGCGTCGGCCAGCAGGCCGCGCAGGCGGCTGATGAAGCCGGGGCGGCTGGCGGCGGTATCAGCGGAATCGGCGGCGGGCATGGGCGGGCCTTTCTGGCAGGGGAGACAAAGCAAAACCGGGCCTTGGCAGCCCGGTTCGCGCATCAGACAGGTTTTCTGGCGAGGCGGTTTTCGGCAGGCCAAGCGCGCCTTGTGTCAGAGGCCCATCAGCGGCGGCCAATCAGCACGCCAATGAGCAGACCCAGCGCCGCCGCCACGCCGATGGAAGACCAGGGGTTGTCGTGCACGTAGTCATCCGTGGCATAGGCCATTTCGCGCGTTTTGGCGCGGATGGCGGCGTCGGCGTCAGCCAGTTTTTCACGGGCGATTTGCAGGTTCTCGCGGGCGCGGGTGCGCAGCTCGGCCAGGCGGCTGTCGGTCTGGCCGGCGGTGGCGCTGAGCAGGTCTTCGGCGTCGGCAATCAGGCGGCGCAGGTTGGCGGCCAGCTGTTCCTTGGTTTCGATGGCGGCTTCTGTCAGCTGCTCGGAGGCGGCGGCGACCTTTTTGGCGGCTTTGGATTCAGGCATGGTTGGCTCCTTGCGAAAGGTGGAAAGACACTTGCGCGGCATGATAGCAGCGGCCAGCTTCTGCAAGCCTGCTACCTTCGCCGCCATGAATCAAACGGTTTCGGTGCTGGCGCTGGGCTGGCGGGGGCTTTGGCGCGATGCGCGCGCCGGGGAGTTGCGGCTGCTGATGCTGGCCGTGCTGCTGGCGGTGGCGGCGCTGGCTTGCGTGAGTTTTTTTGCCGACCGGCTGCAAGGCGGCTTGCGGCGCGACGCGCGGCAGCTGCTGGGCGGCGATGTGGTGCTGGCCAGCGACCACGCGCCCGCGCCGCAGTGGCAGGCCAAGGCGCAGGCGCTGGGCCTGCAGACGGCGCTGACGCTGAACTTCGCGACGATGGCGCGCGCGCCTGACAGCGCGGCGGGCGAGCCGGGCGCCAGCCGCCTGGTGTCGCTCAAGGCCGTGCCGCCGGGCTATCCGCTGCGCGGCAGCCTGCGCGTGGCCGATGGGCCGGATGCGCCCGATGCCGCCACGCGCGAAGTGCCCGCGCCCGGCCAGGCGTGGGTGGATGCCGCGCTGCTGGAGGCGCTGGACATGGCCCCCGGCCAGAAGCTGCTGCTGGGCGATGCGGCGTTCACGGTGGCCAAAGTCATCACGGCCGAGCCAGACCGGGGCAGCGGCTTTGCGGGTTTTGCCCCGCGCGTGATGCTGCGCGAGAGCGACTTGGCCGCCACGGGCCTGGTGCAGCCGGCCAGCCGCATCACCTGGCGGCTGGCGGTGGCCGGTGATGGCGCGGCGGGCGACGAGGCCGTGGCCGCTTTCACGCAATGGGCCGAGGCGCGGCTCAAGGGCGCGGACAAGGCGGCATCCGCAACGCCTGCTGCACCGGACGCACCGGACGCACCGGACACGCGCGGCATGAGCCTGGAGTCGCTGGACAGCGGCCGCCCTGAAATGCAAACCACGCTGGCGCGCGCCGAAAAGTTTTTGAACCTGGTGGCGCTGCTGGCCGCGCTGCTTTCGGCGGTGGCCGTGGCGCTGGCCGCACGCGCTTTCGCCCTGCGGCGGCTGGATGACGCCGCCCTTTTGCGCGTGCTGGGCCTGCCGCAGCGCGCGCTGGCGGGCGCTTACGCGGTGGAATTTTTGCTGGCCGGGCTGGCGGCCAGTCTGGCGGGCGTGGCGCTGGGCTGGGCGCTGCACCACGCTTTCATCTGGCTGCTGGCCGGGCTGGTGCAGGCGGATTTGCCCGCGCCCGGCCCCTGGCCCGCGCTGCTGGGCCTGGGCGTGGGGCTGACGCTGCTGGCCGCCTTTGGCCTGCCGCCCGTGCTGCAACTGGCGCGCGTGCCCCCGCTGCGCGTGCTGCGGCGCGATATGGGGCAGCCCAAGGCCGCCCCGCTGGCCGTGCTGGGCCTGGGCGTGGCCGGTTTTGCCGCGCTGCTGCTGGCCGCCAGCCGCGACGCCACGCTGGGGCTGATGGCCGTGGGCGGCTTTGCGGGCGCGGCGCTGCTTTTCGCCCTGCTGGCGCGGCTGGCCGTGGCCCTGCTGCGCCGCTGGGCGGGCGCGGCGGATGGCGCCCCGCGCTGGCTGGCGCTGGCCGCGCGGCAAATCACCGCCCGCCCCGCCCATGCCGTGGCGCAAGTCAGCAGCCTGGCCGTGGGCTTGATGGCGCTGGTGCTGCTGGTGCTGCTGCGCACTGACCTGATGGCCAGCTGGCAGCGCGCCACGCCGCCTGATGCGCCCAACCGCTTCACCATCAACGTCATGCCCGATCAGGCCGAAGACTTTCGCGCCGCCCTCGCGCAAGGCGGCGTGCGCGGCTACGACTGGTATCCCATGTTCCGGGGCCGCCTGGTCAGCATCAACGGCCGGCCCGTCACTGCCGCCAGTTTCAGCGACGAGCGCGCGCAGCGCCTGGCCGAGCGCGAATTCAACCTCTCCCACACCCCCGCGCTGCCCGCCCACAACAGCCTGGCCGCCGGCCGCTGGCAGCCCGAAGAAGCGGGCGCGGCCAGCGTGGAAGAGGGCCTGGCCGCAACGCTGGGCATCCGCCTGGGCGACACGCTGGGCTTTGACTTTGCTGGCGCCACGCACGAAGTGCGCGTGCGTTCGCTGCGCAAGGTGGACTGGGGATCGCTGCGCGCCAATTTCTTCGTGCTCCTGCCCGTGAGCGAATTGCCCGATGACGTGGCCTACACCTGGATGGCCGCCTGGCGCTCGCCCGGCCAGCCGGGTTTTGACAATGCCCTCGTGCGCCAATTTCCCAACATCACCAGCATCGACATGAGCGCCACTTTGGCGCAGGTGCAGCGCGTGCTGGCGCAAGTGATTCGCGCGGTGGAATTTCTTTTTGCCTTCACCCTGGCGGCCGGGCTGCTGGTGCTGGTGGCCGCCATCACCGCCACGCGCGAAGAAAAAGCGCGCGAATTCGCCATCATGCGCGCCCTGGGCGCTTCTGCCGCCTTGCTGGGTAAGGTGCAGCGCGCCGAACTGGCTGGCGTGGGCCTGCTGGCCGGCGCGCTCGCCAGCCTGGTGGCCAGCATGCTGGGCTGGGGGCTGGCACGCCACGTCTTTGAATTTGACTGGACTGCGCCCCTTGCCACGCCTTTGCTGGGCAGCCTGGCGGGGGCGGCCCTGGCCCTGGCCGCCGGCTGGTGGAGCCTGCGCGAAGTGCTGCGCCGCCCCGTGGCGCAAACGCTGCGGCAGGCGGGCGAATAACCGGAGCGAATGCCGCTGCCTCTTTTCACGCTCACGGCCAACCCGCGATCCTTGCGGCGCGGTGGCGCCAGGCGTTTTGCGGCGGCTGATTCACCAGCGGGAATGAGCGCAACTGCAACACGCAGCCCGTGCTGAGAAGCTTGTTCAAAGTCCGTGAGCACGGAAAGCGCGGACTTGGGCAGTCCATGGCGTTGCAAATGCCTTGTCAGGCAGCAGGCGGACAGTCAGGCCTTGCGCCTTGCGGTCCATCCCGATTCACTCTTTTCCCCTCACGGCTCAACTCTGGGCAGAATCTCAGAAACAGGAGCAAATTTGAGGGGTCTAAAACACCGGCCTGCGCAGTATCCACTAGGACATCATGCTATGAATAAGGGAGCTAAAATAGACCTTCCAACGCTCGCCCACAGGCGCTAAAAAACGACCCCGACGGCCTGTTGCGTCGCAATTGGCTGGCCGGTCAGCCAGCCCGTCTGCGGCTTGCGCTGGCTGCCCAAGCTCTCATCTGCTCTTTCATCCTCTCGTGGCCAGCCCTTGAACAAGCTCTGGGGCCGTGCTGGTCGCCTGGCGCGCTCAAAGCGCTTTCAGGCTGCCGGGAACAAGGCGGGCGCCCAGCTCGCGGGTGATGTGCTGCACAAAGGGGTCGGCCATGAGCAGCTCGCGGGCGGCTTGCAGGCGGGCGGCGGCGTGCTGGGCATTGCGGCGGGCGGGGGTGTCGGTGAGGTCGGCGGTTTCGCCGGTTTGCACTTGCAGCGTGATGGCGTGGCCTGCGGCTTGCAAGGCGGCTTGCAGGCGGGCGGCGGTGGCGGGCTGGGCCAGGGTGGCATTGGCGGTGCGCAGCGTCCAGACGCCTTCGCCTCGGGCGATGAGTTGTGATTGCAAGGCGAGTTCGCGCGCGAGGGCGGTGATGGCTTCGCGGGCGATGAGTTCTTGCACGAGGGCGTGCCAGAAGCTGCCTTCGGGCGAGGGGGTGAAGGCGGGCGGCGCAGCGCTGGAGGAAGCGGCGGGCGCGCTGGAAGGGCTTTCGTGCGCTGAGGTTTCGCGCACGGGAATGGCGATGAGGCTGGCAGCGGAAGGCGTTTGAACCGCGCCTGGCTCGCCGGTTGCGCCAGGCGCTTCAGGGGCGGGCGGCGCGGCCACATCCGGCGTGGCGTGGCGGGCGTGAGGCGCGGCGATGACGGGCAGGGCCTGCACGGCTGGCGGGCGCGGCCGCTGGCGGGCGGGTTCGGCGGCGTCATGCCAGGGCGGGGTGCTGCCGGGAGCGTCTGGGTCGCCTTCAGCCATGAGGGCGTCAAACCAGCCGTCGTCATCCGGTTCGCTGGCGCTGTCTGGCGGCGCAGGGAAGGCGGGCTGGGCGAAGGCTGCGGCTTTTGCGGTTTGGGCTTCTTCGGTTGGTGCTTCTTCGGTTTGGGCTGTTTCAGGCAGGGCGGCAGCGGCTGGCGCAGGGGGCGCATCAGCCGCGTGGGCGGGCGATGGGACCGGGCGGGCAGCAGGCGCTTGCGGGGCGCTGGATGCGGGGGCTGCCGGGGAATCGGCGGCGGGCTGGGCGGCCGGGGCGGGCTGCCGGGCTTCATTGGGCGCGGCTCCGGGGTCTGCGGCAGGTGCGATGGGGTTTGCGGCGCTGGCGGGCGGCGGCGTTGGCACAGCGGGGGGCGATGCGGCGGCCTCATCCGCTTTCAGTGTTTTTTTTTCTGGCGCGGCGCGGCCGCTGCCGCCGGGTTGGGCGGCAGATGGTTTGAAGGGCAGCAGGCGCAGCAGGGTCATCAGCAGGCCGGTGTATTCGTCGGGGGCCAGGCCCAGTTCGGCGCGGCCATGAATGCACAGGCTGTAGAGCAGCTGCGTTTCATCGGGCGGCAGCAGGGCGGCCAGGCGGGCGGTTTCCTGCGCGTCGGGGTCAGCTTCGTCCACGGGCATGTCGGGCACGGCCTGGTGCACGGCCATGCGCTGGAGCACGCTGGCCATGTCTTCCAGCGCGGTGGCGGCTGAAAGGCCGTGGGCGCGCAGGTGGTCTACGGTTTGCACCACGGCGCGGCCATCGGCGGCGGCCAGCGCGTCAATCAGGGCAAAGACGAGGCTGCCGTCCACGCTGCCGAGCATCTGACGCACGCCCGCTTCGGCAATCTGGCCGCTGCCGAAGGCGATGGCCTGGTCGGTCAGGCTGAGGGCGTCGCGCATGGAGCCGCGCGCGGCGCGCGCCAGCAGGCGCAAGGCGGCGGCTTCGGCGGGCACGTTTTCTTGCGCCAGCACGCGCTGCAAGTGCGACAGCACGGTTTCGGGGGCCATGGGCCGCAGGTTGAATTGCAGGCAGCGCGAAAGAACGGTGACGGGCACTTTCTGCGGGTCGGTGGTGGCGAGCACGAATTTCAGGTATTCGGGCGGCTCTTCCAGCGTTTTGAGCATGGCGTTGAACGCCGTGTTGCTGAGCATGTGCACTTCGTCAATCATGAAGACCTTGAAGCGCCCTTGCACAGGCTTGTAGATGGCTTGTTCCAGCAGGCCCTGCACTTCGTCCACGCCCCGGTTGCTGGCGGCGTCCAGCTCGGTGTAGTCCACAAAGCGCCCGGCGTCGATGGCCGTGCAGGCCGCGCACTGGCCGCAAGGGGTGGCGGTGATGCCGCCTTGCCCGTCAGGCCCCGTGCAGTTGAGCGACTTGGCCAGAATGCGCGAAACCGTGGTTTTGCCCACGCCGCGCGTGCCGGTGAACAAATAGGCGTGGTGCAGGCGCTGCTGCGTGAGCGCATTGCCCAGGGCCTGCACCACGTGCTCCTGGCCCACCATTTCTGAAAAGTTGCGCGGACGGTATTTGCGGGCCAGGACGAGATAGGACATAGGGCGCGGATTCTATGGGCCGCCCCATGCGGCGCAGGGGCATGGCCGGGTGCGGAATACGGATGGAGCGAGCGCGGCATGGCCCTTTGCTTGCCAGCAAGAAACAGGAGCAAATTCAAGGCGCTTGAAAGCCATCTCGCGCAGATTCCACTAGGACCTCATGCTATGGATAAAGGAGCGAAATACCTTGCCTGCCCGCAGCCTGCGCCCGGCCCTTCTTTTCTGCGCCTGTTTTCACCGCCAGGCCCAGGCGGGCAGCGCTGATAATCCGCGCCCATCATGAATCAGCTCGACTCTCTCAGGCAGTTCACTGCCGTGGTGGCCGACACGGGCGACTTTCGCCAGCTGGCGCAGTTTCAGCCGCAAGACGCCACCACCAACCCTTCGCTCATTCTCAAGGCCGTGCAAAAGCCCGAATACGCGCCGCTGCTGGCGCAAACCGTGGCGGCGCATCGCGGCCGGCCGCTGGACGAAGTGGCCGACCGGCTGCTGGTGCGCTTTGGCTGCGAAATCCTGGCGCTGATTCCGGGGCGCGTTTCCACTGAGGTGGACGCGCGCCTGTCGTTTGACGAAAACGCCACTTACACCCGCGCCGAGCGCCTGATCGAGCTGTATCAGGCCGAGGGCGTGCCGGTGGAGCGCGTGCTCATCAAGATTGCCGCCACGTGGGAAGGCATCCGCGCCGCAGAGCGGCTGCAAAGGCGCGGCATCAACTGCAACCTCACGCTGCTGTTTGCCTTTTGCCAGGCCGTGGCCTGCGGGCAGGCGAAGGTGCAGCTCATCTCGCCTTTTGTGGGCCGCATTTATGACTGGCACAAGGCGCGCGCGGGCAGCGCGTGGGACGAGGCGGCGCACGCGGGCGCCAATGACCCCGGCGTGCAGTCCGTCACGCGCATCTTCAACCACTACAAGCGCTTTGGCATCGCCACCGAAGTGATGGGCGCGAGCTTTCGCAACACGGGCCAGATTGCCGCGCTGGCCGGGTGCGATTTGCTCACCATCAGCCCCGATTTGCTCGCCCAGCTGGCCGAAAGCCGCGCGCCCCTGCCGCGCGCGCTGGACGCCAAAGCCGCCCGCCAGCTTGACTTGCCCGCCGCCAGCTTTGGCGCCGATGAGGAAGCGGCCTTTCGCTTTGCGCTCAATGAAGACGCCATGGCCACCGAAAAGCTGGCCGAAGGCATCCGCGCCTTCGTGGCCGACGCGAAAAAGCTCGACGCGCTGTTGCAGCAATGAGCCTTGCCAGCCGCCCGCGCTGCGACGCCACGCCCGCCTGGGCGGCTCTGGCCGCGCACCACCGGCAGCGCTTTGATGGGGCAGATGCGTTTGATTTGCGCCGCGCCTTTGCCGAAGACGCCCGGCGCTTTGAGCGCCTGAGCCTGCAAGCGCCGCACGTTTTCGCCGATCTGTCCAAAAACCTGCTTGACGAGCGCGCCCTGGCGCTGCTGCTGCAACTGGCCGCCCAATGCCAGCTTGAAAGCTACCGCGACGCCATGCTGGGCGGCCAGGCCGTGAACAACACCGAAGGCCGCCCGGCCCTGCACCCGCTGCTGCGCTGCCCGCCCGGCGCTGCGCCCGCCGCGCTGCAAGCCGAACACCGCGAGTGCATGAAGCAGCTTGACGCCATGCTGGCGCTGGCCGAAAGCATCCGCGCCCAGGGGCGCTTCACCGACGTGGTTCACATCGGCATCGGCGGCTCTGACCTCGGCCCGCGCCTGACCTTGCAGGCGCTGCAAGATCACGCGCGCCCCGGCGGGCCGCGCATCCACTTCGTGGCCAACATGGACGGGCACGAGCTGGCCGCCGCGCTGGCTGCGCTGCAACCGGCGCGCACGCTTTTTGTCATTGCCTCCAAGAGCTTTGGCACCGCCGAAACGCTGCAAAACGCCCGCTCCGCGCGCGCCTGGTTTTTGCAAAACGGCGGGCAGGAAAGCGATCTGGCAGCGCACTTTGCCGCCCTGACGGCCCGGCCCGAAGCCGCGCGCGCCTTTGGCGCGGGCCAGTGCCTTACTTTTGCCGACGGCGTGGGCGGGCGCTACTCGCTGTGGTCGGCCATTGGCCTGCCCGTGGCCATTGCGCTGGGCGCGGCAGGCTTCAAGGCGCTGCTGGCGGGCGCGCATGCCATGGACGGCCACTTCGCCAGCGCCCCCTTGCACGCCAACCTGCCCGCGCTGCTGGGCCTGCTGGATGTGTGGAACCGCAACTTCCACCGCTTTGCCAGCCGCTGCATCGCCCCCTACCACCACGGCCTGCGCCGCCTGCCCGCCTATTTGCAGCAGCTTGAGATGGAAAGCAACGGCAAGCGCGTGGACGCCGCCGGCCAGCCCCTGGCCTTTGACAGCGCCCCCGTCGTCTGGGGCGAAGCGGGCAGCAACGGCCAGCACGCTTTCTTTCAGATGCTGCACCAGGGCACGCAAGTCATTCCCGTCGATTTCATCGCCACGCGCGAAGCCGCGCACGAGCTGCCCGGCCATCACGCCAAGCTGCTCACCAACGCGCTGGCCCAGTCGCGCGCGCTCATGATGGGCCAGGCGGGCGAAGACGGCCACCGGCACTTTCCCGGCAACCGCCCCAGCACCTTCTTGCTGCTGGAGCGGCTGGAGCCGGCCAGCTTCGGCGCCCTGCTGGCGCTGCATGAGCACCGCGTGTTCACCTGCGGCGCCATCTGGGGCCTCAACAGCTTTGACCAGTGGGGCGTGGAGCTGGGCAAGCGCCACGCGGGCGACATCGAAGCCTGCCTGCTGCAAGGCCACGCGCAAGGCATGGACGCTTCCACAGCCGGGCTGCTGGCGCGGCTGCGCTAGCGCGGCCCAGGCCAGGGCAGGCGCAAGCCGCCCCGGAGCCTGTTCATGAAAGCCAACTGGCCGTCTGAATCAGCTCCTTGATTGATAGCATGATGTCCTAGTGCACATTGCGCGAAAGCCAGTTTTCATGCCGCCGGATTTGCTCCTCTTCTTGAAGAATGAAACCCTGCCGCGAGGAGCGAATGGCCAGACGGCGCGGGCGGCTCTCAGGCTTTTTGCTCCATGGCCCAGGCCACGTGCTCGCGCACCATTTCGTCGGGGTGTTCGCGCCGCGCAGCCAGCGCGGCCAGCAAGGGGGCGCGGGCGGGGTCGTCTGCGGGCAGGCGGGCCAGGGCGTTGCCCAGGGCGACGGCCACATTGCGCAGCCAGCGGGCATGGCCAATGCGGCGGATGGGGCTGCCTTCGGTGCGGCGCAGAAATTCTTCTTCGCTCCAGGCCAGCAGGGCGGTCAGGGGCGCGCCCGTCAGGCCCTCGCGCTCGTCAAAGTCGGGCAAGGCGCTGACGTGCGCGTATTTGTTCCAGGGGCATACGCGCTGGCAGTCGTCGCAGCCGTAGATGCGGTTGCCAATGAGCGGGCGCATGTCTTCGGGAATGGCGCCGTGCAGCTCGATGGTCAGGTAGGAGATGCAGCGCCGCGCGTCCAGCCGGTGGGGGGCGATGATGGCGCCGGTGGGGCAGGCGTCCATGCAGGCGGTGCATGTGCCGCAGTGGTGGGTGACAGGCTCGCTGGGCGGCAGGGCGATGTCCACATAGATTTCGCCCAGAAAGAACATGGAGCCTGCATCGCGCGAGAGCACAAGGGTGTGCTTGCCGCGCCAGCCCTGGCCGCTGCGGGCGGCCAGCTCGGCCTCCAGCACGGGGGCCGAGTCGGTGAAGACGCGGTGGCCGAAGGGGCCGAGTTCGGCGGCCATGCGCGCTTGCAGCTTTTGCAGGCGCGCGCGCATCACCTTGTGGTAGTCGCGCCCACGGGCATAGACGGACACCACGCCTTCTTGCGGGCGCTGAAGGCGCTCGAACTCCACGCGCTGCCAGCCTTGGGGCGTGCTGCGCGGCAGGTAGTCCATGCGGGCGGTGATGACGCTGACGGTGCCGGGCACCAGCTCGGCAGGGCGCGCGCGCTTTACGCCGTGCGCGGCCATGTAGTCCATGCTGCCGTGAAAGCCTTGCGCCAGCCACTGGCTCAGGCCCGCCTCGGCGCTGGACAGGTCTACGCCCGCCACGCCGATTTGGGAAAATCCCAGCTCCTTGGCCCAGGCGCGCACGCGCTCCAGCAGTGCAACAGGGTCGATCCGGGCCTGCGGGTCTTGATCGGTGGGCATGATTTGTATTTGTCGTTTCCGCAAAGGGGCCGGATTGTTGCCAAAACAGCCCGCCCGCCGCCGCCCCGTCCATATCCATGAACACGCCATGACCGCCCTGCAAGCAGCGCCTTCACCTTCCGCCTTGCAGAAAAACACCCCGGACAGCGCCGCAAACAGCGCCCCGGATACCCCCCCTGCCCTGCAACTGGCCTGCCGCAGCGAGGCCGGCACCGCCGCGCTGGCACAGCGCCTGGCGCGCGGGCTGCAAGAGGCCGCGCCGCAAGGCGCGTTCATCGCCCTGCGCGGCGGCCTGGGCGCGGGCAAAACCACTTTCACGCGCTACCTGCTGCGCGCCCTGGGCGTGGCCGGGCGCATCAAAAGCCCCACCTACGCCGTGATGGAGCCGCATGAAACGCCGTCAGGACTGGCCGTTTTTCACTTTGACTTCTACCGCTTCAGCGACCCCGCCGAGTGGGAAGACGCGGGCCTGCGCGACGCCTTTGCCGCGCCCGCGCTGAAGTTGGCCGAGTGGCCGCAGCAAGCGGGCAGCCTGCTGCCCGTGCCCGATCTGGATGTGCTCATCGCCCCTGAAGAAGGCAGCGCCGACGCAGACGGCGCCCTGCAAGCGCGCCGCATCACCCTCACCGCCGCCACCCCTTTGGGGCGGCGGCTTCTGAACACCCTTGATTCGCACACCCTGGAGAGCTTCTGATCCATGCAACGCCGCGAACTCCTCAAAAAAGGCAGCTCCCTGGCCCTGCTGCTGGGCGCGCCGCAACTGGCGCAAGGCGCGGGCATCATCGCCGTGCGCGTGTGGCCCGCGCAGGACTACACGCGCGTGACCATCGAATCCGACACGCCCCTGAAAGCCAGCCACCGCACCGTGGAAGACCCGCCGCGCCTGGCCGTGGACATCAACGGCCTCAAGCTCGATGCCGCCTTGCAGCAGCTGGTGGGCAAGGTGCGCAGCGACGACCCCAACATCGCCGGCGTGCGCGTGGGCCAATACGCGCCCGGCGTGGTGCGGCTGGTGTTCGACCTCAAGCGCGCCACCGAACCGCAAGTGTTCACCCTCACCCCCGTGGCCGCCTACAAATACCGCCTGGTGTTTGACCTGTACCCGGCCAACCCGCCCGACCCCATGGAAATGCTGCTTGCCCAGCTGGGCCAGGGCGGCGCGCAGCCGCCCATTCCCGCCCCGCCGCCCGGCCAGCCCACGCCGCCGGCCACGGGCGTGCACGTGGCGCAGGCCGACGAGCACGACCCCCTGGCCGAACTCATCGCCCGCCAGACCAGCAAATACCGCGAACCCGGCACGTCCGGCGCACCCGGCGCTCCCTCCACCGCCGTGGCCTCGGCAGACGGCATCGGCATCAAACCGCCGCCGCCCAGGCCCGAGCCTGACCGCACCGTCGCCAGCGCGGGCGCGCCCGGCATCCGCCCGCCCGCGCGCGGCAGCGCCCCATCTTCGCGCGGCGGCCCGCGCCGCATGCTGCTCGTGGCCATCGACCCCGGCCACGGCGGCGAAGACCCCGGCGCCACCGGCCCGGCGGGCACGAACGAGAAAAACGTCGTCCTGCCCATCGCCCTGTATCTGCGCGACCGCCTCAACGCCAGCACCGCTGGCCGCTACCCCTTGCGGGCCTTTCTCACGCGCGAAGCCGACTACTTCGTGCCCCTGAACACCCGCGTGCACAAGGCCCGCAGCGTGGGCGCCGACCTGTTCATCAGCATCCACGCCGACGCCTTCACCAACCCCGGCGCGCGCGGCGGCAGCGTCTTTGCCCTCTCCGAGCGCGGCGCCAGCAGCAACGCCGCCCGCTGGCTTGCGCAAAAAGAAAACCAGGCCGACGCCGTGGGCGGCATCAACATTGCCGCCGCCAGCCGCGCCCCCCACCTGCAACGCGCCCTGCTGGACATGAGCACTGCCGCGCAAATCACCGACAGCCTCAAGCTCGGCCATGCCCTGCTGCGCGAAATGGACAAAGTCGGCCACCTGCACAAAAAACAAGTAGAGCGCGCCGGTTTTGCCGTGCTGCGCGCGCCCGACATCCCCAGCGTGCTGGTCGAAACCGCCTTCATCAGCAACCCCGAAGAAGAGCGCAAGCTGCGCACCGCCGCCTACCAAAGCCGCCTGGCCGACGCCCTGCTCGTGGGCGTGCGCAACTACTTCGCCGCCAACCCGCCGCTGGCCTGAGCGCTCTTTTTCTAGGAGCAAATCAAAGACCCAAAAAACGCCTCCATCGCACGGTTTAACGGGCTTGGCTACTATCAAAGTAGGAGCAAAAATGGCTTGCGGGGCGCTGGCGCAAGCCATTCATGGGCCGGCCAAAGCAAAACAGGGGCTGAAAAGCCCCTGATTGCAGTTTGCTGGCGGTTTCAATGAGCCGGGGGCCATTCAGGCTTCATTCCCCGAAAAAATACTTTCCTTGCCGATGGCCGAAAAGCAAGGCTTTTGAATGTTTTTTGCGCAAGCGGCCATGAATTCACGCAGGCGGGCGGCAAATGCCGCATTTCAATCATATTCCGTCTTCACGACCGTGATTTGTTCGCGGAAAAATAAACGTTTTTCACCGCAATTGTATCCTGCGAATATCGGATGGGTGTTCAGCCACGCATACCGCTTGAACCACCCGCCAGAAGTGGCGCCATATGTATGGTATTTCGCAAGCTCTTCATTTGTTTTCGCATCCTTCAGAACAATCTTGTGCCTTTGAATTGGAATCGCTGAAAATGGCATGGATTTGCTGTTTTCACTATACAAGCCGTAATACATGATGACTTCTTTTCTTTTTGCCCTTGACAAATCGGCGCTCTTGACGCCATGACTTCTGCACCAATACGCATGCTGCATGGCGCCAATAATCTCGTCGGACAGCGCCAGCGGAAAAAAGCCAAAAATAATGGCCAGGCGCGTGAAAAATATCGCGGCAGGCGTCCCTGTCATCCCGCGAGTCAGCCATTTGCTCACGGCAATCAAGGTCCTGAAAAGGACGATGAGCGTGAACAAGGCGATCAGTCCAATCATTTTTTCCTGTCAATAAAACCGCTCTCAGGCGGCAAGCTTGTCAACGATGGCAACGGCTGCTCAAATAATCCTATTCATTGCAGCCTGCCCGCAAAAATATTTCTACGCTTCTCAATCTTCTTATATTCCGGTTTTCCGGAAAATGCGTGCCGGCCTGCTTGCAGGCGCAAAGGCGCAGCATGGCCGAGCCTGGCGCATTTTCCCTTATTTTGAGAGCAGATTCAGGCCCTCGAAACGCCTCCGCCGCACGCTTTTATTGACTTTGCCGCCCACAAACCAGTCGTGAAATGCCGATCGCTTTCGAAACCCGTTCAGAATCTGGCCGTGAGGGGAAAAAGCACAGATCGAGATGAGCTGCAAAGCAACAAACCGCAAACAGCGCTGACCTGCTGGGGATTTGCAATGCCGCAGAGCGCCTTAAGTCCACGCTTTTCGCACCACTGGCAGATTGTGAAAACTCTCAGGAACAGCTCAAGCCCGTTTGCGGCGCAGCAGGCCATCGAGCGAGGGCGCGCCGCCGCCTGCGGCGGCCAGGTACAGGAAGATGAAGCAAAACAGCGCCGCCGATTCGCCCTTGTTGAGCAGCGGCATCCACATGCTGGGCTGGCTGTGGGCCATGAAGTAGGCCACGGCCATCTGGCCGGAAAGCAAAAAGGCCACGGGCCGCGTGAACAGCCCCAGCATGAGCAGCAGGCCGCCGCCAATTTCCAGCACGCCCGCTGCGCCCATGAGCGAAAGCAGCTCCACATGCCCCATCGCCGTGGGGTAGCCGAAGAATTTGGCCGTGCCGTGCCAGAAGTACATGTAGGCGGCGGTGATGCGCAAAAGGGCCAGCAGCTGCGGCTGAAAGCGGGAAAGCCAGGCCATCAAAAACTCCTTCAAAGAGTGAAAAAATGCACGGAAAAACGTGATGAAGCCGCGCTTTTACCACGGAGGAAAAGGGCTGGGCGCCCTTGGCGCCGCCAGCGGCGGCATTTCATTTGAGCCTAAGATAAATTGACATCTGTTCTCATCTGCACAAACAAAAGAAAGGCAAATGCATGTTCACTTCTTCCGCTTTCCTGCGCCGCTCGCGCCTTGGCCGCCGCGCCGCGCTGACTGCCGCTGGCGCAAGGGTTTTCGCGGCGGCTTTCGCGGCGGCCCTTGCTCTTGGGCTGCCGCCAGCGGCGGCGCAGCCAGCGCCCAAATTCAAGGTGGTGACCACGTTCACCGTGATTGCCGACATGGCCCGCAATGTGGCGGGCGATGCGGCGCAGGTGGAGTCCATCACCAAGCCCGGCGCGGAAATTCACGAATACCAGCCCACGCCGGGCGATTTGGCGCGCACGCAAGGCGCGCAGCTGGTGCTGTGGAACGGGCTGAATCTGGAGACGTGGTTTGAAAAGTTCTTCCGCCGCGTGAAAAACGTGCCGCAGGCGGTGGTGTCGCAAGGCGTGGAGCCGATCGGCATTGGCGCAGGCCCCTACGAGGGCAAGCCCAATCCGCATGCGTGGATGTCGCCCGCCGCCGCGCTGGTTTACGTGGACAACATCCGCGATGCGCTGGCCGCGCACGACCCCGCGCACGCCGATGCCTACCGCGCCAATGCCGAGCAATACAAGCAGCGCATTCAGGCGGCCATCGCCCCCATCCGCGCCGAGCTGGAGAAGCTGCCGCCCGGCGCGCGCTGGCTGGCCACGAGCGAGGGCGCTTTCAGCTATCTGGCGCGCGACTTTGGCCTTCGGGAGCTGTATCTGTGGCCCATCAATGCCGACCAGCAAGGCACGCCGCAGCAGGTGCGCCACATGATCGAGATGGTGCGCCAGCACAAGGCGCCCGCCATCTTCAGCGAGAGCACCATTTCGCCCAAGCCCGCGCAGCAGGTGGCGCGCGAGACGGGCATTCACTACGGCGGCGTGCTGTATGTCGATTCGCTCACCACGGCAGACGGCCCCGTGCCCACGTATCTGGATTTGCTGCGCGTGACCAGCAGCACGATCGCCCAGGGGCTGGCCGAGGGCCTCAAAAAGCAGCAGGGCGGCCAGCCATGACGCAAGCCGCCAGCAGCGGTGCCGCCAGCAGCGGCATTTGCGCCCGGGGCGTGACCGTGACTTATGCCAACGGCCACACGGCCTTGCGCGACGCCAGCTTTGAAACGCCTGCGGGCAGCATCACCGCGCTGGTGGGGGTCAATGGCAGCGGCAAATCCACGCTGTTCAAGGCCGTCATGGGCTTTGTGCCGCTTTCGGCCGGGCAGGTGCAGGTGCTGGGGCTGCCCGTGGCGCAGGCCATGCGCCAGCGCCTGATGGCCTATGTGCCGCAAAGCGAGGAAGTGGACTGGAACTTTCCCGTGCTGGTGCAAGACGTGGTGATGATGGGCCGCTACGGCCACATGGGTTTCATGCGCCTGCCGCGCCAGGCCGACCGCGCCGCCGTGCGGCAGGCGCTGGAGCGGGTGGACATGTCTGAGCTGGCCGGGCGGCAGATTGGCGAGCTTTCCGGCGGGCAGAAAAAGCGCGTGTTTCTGGCGCGCGCGCTGGCGCAGCAGGCCCGCGTCATCTTGCTGGACGAGCCTTTCACCGGCGTGGATGTGAAGACCGAAAGCGCCATCATCGATTTGCTGCGCCAGCTGCGCGATGAAGGCTGCGTCATCCTCGTGTCCACGCACAACCTGGGCAGCGTGCCCGAGTTTTGCGACCGCACCGCCCTCATTCAGGGCACGGTGCTGGCCTGCGGCCCCACGGCAGAGGTGTTCACCCGCGCCAATCTGGAGCGCGCCTTCGGCGGCGTGCTGCGCCACTTCGAGCTGCCGCAAGCGCAAGGCGTGGGCATCGTCACCGACGACGAGCGCCCGCTGGTGCTGCTGCACGGGCGCTCATCCGTGCGCGGCCGGCCTGATGCGGGCGCGGAGGGCGCGCCATGAGCCTGGCTGCCGTTTGCGCCCTGCTGGCCGAGCCGCTGGGCTACGCCTACATGCGCCACGCCATGCTGGCCGCCGCGCTGGCGGGCGGCGTGTGCGCTTTTCTCTCGTGCTTTCTCATGCTGCGCGGCTGGTCGCTCATGGGCGACGCCATTTCGCACGCCATCGTGCCCGGCGTGGCGGGCGCGTATCTGCTGGGGCTGCCCTACTCGCTGGGGGCCTTTTTCTCCGGCGCGCTGGCGGCGGGCGTGATGCTGCTCATCAACAGCCGCACGCGGCTCAAGCAGGACGTGGTCATAGGCGTGACGTTTTCCACCTTCCTGGGGCTGGGCCTGTTCATCATTTCGCTGGCGCCGGCGGGCATCAGCATCCAGACCATCGCGCTGGGCAACGTGCTGGCCATCACGCCGGGCGATCTGGCGCAGCTGGTGGCTATCAGCCTGCTCACTTTTTTGGCGCTGCTGCTGAAGTGGCGCGACTGGCTGGCGGTGTTTTTCGACGAAGGCCACGCCCGCAGCGTGGGCCTGCACGTGACGGCGCTCAAGGCGGGCTTTTTCGCCATGCTGGCCGCCTGCACCATTGCCGCCATGCAGGCCGTGGGGGCCTTTCTCGTCATCGCCCTCATCATCACGCCGGGGGCCACGGCCTGGCTGTTGAGCGACCGCTTTGGCCGCGTGGCCGCCATTGCTACCGCCATTGGCGTTGCCAGCGGTTTGATCGGCGCCTGGGCCAGCTACTTTCTGGATGGGGCCACCGGCGCCGTCATCGTGCTGCTGCAAACCGCGCTTTTTGCCCTGGCTTTTGTTTTTGCCCCGCGCCACGGCCTGCTGGCTGCGCGCCGCCGCGCCCGCGCCAGTGCTTCAAAGGCAGATGCGCTGGCGGCAGCCCGCAGCTGCTCATGAAAACGCATCAAAGAAAGGAGCAAATCCGATGGGTCAAAAAAGCCTTTTCGCGCCCGTTTGGCGGGGAGGTCATGCTATGAATCAAGGAGCGAGAAAAGCCCCGCCGCCTGCCCCTTTTTCTGCCTCTTTTTCTGCCTCTTTCACTGGCTTTGCCCACGGCAAGGCCGCCAGCGGCCCGCGCGCGCCGCGCCTCCGGCATCCGTCATGACCGCCACTTTCTCTTTCCTGCTCGCTCCCCTGCAATACGACTTCATGCAGCACGCGCTGCTGCTGGCCGCGCTGGCCGCCGTGCCGGCGGCGCTGCTGTCGTGCCTGCTCGTCGTCAAGGGCTACGCGCTGCTGGGCGACGCCATTTCGCACGCCGTCTTTCCGGGCGTGGTCATCGCCTACATGCTTGGCCTGCCCGTGGCCGCTGGCGCTTTCGTGGCCGGGCTGCTGTGCGCCACGCTCACCGGCTACCTGCACGCGCACAGCCGCGTGCGGCAGGACACGCTCATGGGCGTGGTGTTTTCCGGCATGTTCGCCCTGGGCCTGCTGCTGCATGCGTGGATACGCAGCAGCGTGCACCTGGACCACATTCTTTTGGGCGACTTGCTTGGCGCGGCCGCGCCGGAGCTGCTGCAAAGCGCCGCCGTCGCCCTGCTCGTGGCCGCCGCCCTGGCGCTGAAGTGGCGCGATCTGCTGCTGCACGCCTTTGACCCCGTGCAGGCGCGCGTCAGCGGCCTGAACACCGCCGCGCTGCACTACGGCCTGCTGGCCGCCGTCTCGCTGACCGTCGTGGCCTCGCTGCAAGCCGTGGGGCTGATTCTTGCCATCGCCCTGCTCATCGTGCCGGGGGCCACCGCCTTGCTGCTGGCGCGCACCTTTGGCCGCATGCTGTGCCTCTCGTGCGCCGCCGCCGTGCTCTGCTCCGTGCTGGGCGTGTATCTCAGCTTCTTTCTCGACAGCGCCCCCGCGCCCACCATTGCCGTGCTGCTGGGCCTGGCCTTCACGGCCGCCTTTGCCCGCTCGCTCTGGCAGGCCCGCGCCGCCCGGCGCGGCAACGCCCCGGTCAGCTCAGCCCGCCAAGGCGTTTGAGAACCTGGCCGCGTTCTGGCCATGAGGGGCAGCCAGCCTGAAATGCGCGCCGGGTAGGCGGGCTGAATGGGCCGCGCTCATTTCTCTCCTGATTTCGCCTCTGGATTAGCTCCTCGATCCATAGCAAGATGTCCTGGTGGAAACTGCGGCAAATGGCATTTTTGGCCCCATGAATCCGCTCCTTTTTCTGATGCAATCTGCCATCCGAATTCGACCCTTGGCGCAAGCCGTGCTGGCACGCTTCAGAAACGAGCCTGTACGCCGCTGACCGCACGGCAGCCCTGCTGGCCGCCAATCAGGCCATCCATCAAGCCATCGACCCAACCGCTGGCGCTGTCCGCGCCGCGCCACGCCAGCAACACAAAAAATAACCTTGCACGTCAGATTTACATCAAGAAAAAATATGATTCAAAATTTCAATCACTCTCATTCGCTCATGCATATGAACTCTTCGCTTCTTTTTTCCCGCCTTTCGGGCATGACGCTGGCCGTGCTGGCGCTGATGGCCGCCTCTGCACAAGCGCAGCAGGCGCAGCGCGCAGAACCTGCCGGCAAGGCGCGCGCGGCAGCCCAGGCCGCTCTCACTGAAAACGAACCGGCCGAAGACGAATACGAAGCCACCATGCCCACGGTGTACGTCACGGGCACATCGGAAAACAGCGTGACCAAGGGCTATATCGGCTACGACCAGGCCGAAGTCACGCGCAACCAGCTCACCATCAAGGAAACGCCGCAGGCCGTGGACGTGCTGGACATCCAGAAAAACAAGAACTACGGCACCAACGACCTCAGCTCCATTCTGGAAGGCAACGCGGGCATCGACGCCACGTATGACATGCGCGGCGAAAGCATCAAGATTCGCGGCTTCTCCGCCGACGCCAGCGACATCTACCGCGACGGCATCCGCGAAAGCGGCCAGGTGCGCCGCTCCACGGCCAACATCGAACGTGTGGAAATTCTCAAAGGCCCTTCTTCCGTGCTGTATGGCCGCAGCAGCGGCGGCGGCGTGATCAACATGGTCAGCAAGTTCGCCAACTTCACGCAGCGGCGCACCGTGGGCCTGGCCTACGGCTCCTGGGCCAACCGCAGCGCCACGGTCGATATCAACCAGGTCATCAACCCGAACGTGGCCGTGCGCCTGACGGGCGAAGCCAGCGAAGCCAACTCCTTCCGCTCCACCGTGAACACGCGCGGCCGCATGCTCTCGCCCAGCGTCACCGTGCGCGCGGGCAATCTTTCATGGACGGGCCAATACACCTGGGACAGCGCCCGCCGCGTGCCCGACCGCAACCCCGAACGCCACGTGTATGAGCAAATGGGCCTGTCCTGGCGGCGGGGCTTTGCCCGCCCGGGCGACTTCGTCAAAGACGACTTGAGCGTGCTGCGCTCTGACCTGGCCTGGGCCATCAACGGCAGCTGGGACTTGCGCTGGCAGCTGGCGCACCGCAGCGCCTCGCAAGACTTCGACCACTACTTTGGCGGCACATACGACGCCGCCACGCGCCTGCTGGGCCAGAACTACGCCTGGCAGGAAACGGCCAACAAAACCCTCAGCAGCGCCCTCACGCTCAACGGCCGCTTTGCCACCGGCGCCATCGAGCACAAACTCACGGCAGGGCTGGACTGGTCGCGCTTTTAAGCACCCGGCGCGACCAGCCCATCAAC
>ERZ773075.383-NODE-383-length-35669-cov-57.2405_pt1 | contig 35669 bp, 31 predicted proteins | sample MGYA00580614_ERZ773075 | MGnify/ENA primary metagenome ERZ773075 (study PRJEB29015, sample SAMEA2738021) | human oral metagenome | biome: human oral; feature: human-associated habitat; material: dental | place: China | collected 2043 ...
GAAGCACGCGAAGGGGACGTGCCGGCGACGTTATCGCCCGGACTCCACAGGCGGTGTTCGCGACGCCCTTGTCCACAGAGTTCGCACCGGCCGCTGGCGGCGTCGTCGGCCAGCGGTGAGTCTGATGGCATGCAGCGCTACCCGACTCCGCCCGAGCCGCCCACGGTCGTCTTCGCCGCGGACCGGAGCGGGCAGGACCTCGGCGGACGCCATGACCTCGTCCGTGTTGGGCGCGGCGCTTACATGGTGAGGACGCCCCCGGGTACGCCCGCCTGGCGCGTCAAAGAGCTTGTGACCCTGGCCCGCTGCGAGGCGGTTCTGCGCGCCGTGCCCTCCGCACTCTCCCTGACCCACGAGGCCGTGGCCGTCCTCCAGGGGCTGGCGGCCCTCGAGGCCGAGCCGGATATTCGGGTGGCCGTCCCGTCGACCCGCTCGCGCATGAGTCTGCCTCTGCCCCGCCTGTCCTACGGGTCGTCGGACCGGCCTCGCCCCGGTCGTCGGGTGAGCCTTCGGCGCTCTCTCGTGGCGCCCGCTGAGAGCGAGATCCACGTGGTGAGCGGGCTGCTGGTGACGACGCCGTTGCGCACCGCGCTCGACTGCGCCTTCGACCTGCCGGTGCGCGAGTCCCTCCCCGTCATTGACGCCGCCCTGCGACTGGTGTGCCGTCCCGACCGCTTCACCCGGCGCTGCAACGGTGAGATGACGCTGGACACGGCCAGGGCGCGGTTGGTGCGGATGGTTGAGGAGCAGGGCGGGCGCAATGGCAAGCGCCGAGCCCGGGTGGCGGTGGCGCTCGCGGATCCCTTCGCCGAGTCCCCGGGTGAGAGCGTTCTGCGGTGGACGGTGGCGGTGGCCGGCCTTCCCGATCCGGTGACCCAGTTGCGGTGGGTCGATGCCGAGGGGCATGAGTACTACCTCGACCTGGGTTTCGAGACCTTCCTGGTCGATCTGGAATTCGATGGCTACGGCAAACTGGCGACGCCGGAGGATCTGCGGGCGGAGAAGCGCAGGGAGATGGCGCTGCGTCGAGCCGGTTGGGACGTGGGGCGCACTGAGTGGAAGGAGTTCTTCAGTCCCGAGCACCTGGTGAGGCGAGTCACTGAACTATTCCCACCCGGGGCGCTGCGGACGGCGCGGCGCTGTCGGGATCTGTGGCTGTAGCCGGCCTCTTCACGTACTTCGCCACTTGGACCGATACTTCGATCCTCCGCGGTATACAGCACAGGGTGAAGTGGCGAAGTACGCGATGGTCGGGCCTCTCGATGCGCTCGCCGCGCAGAGGGCCGGGAGCCCCGGCCCGCCAGCTCCAGGGATGTCCGCCGAGCAGAACATGACGATCCCATTTCTCGGACGCGGGTTATCGTGGGGCATGCGCGTGTACAACTTCTCCGCCGGCCCCGCCCAGCTTCCCCTGCCCGTCCTGGAGCAGGCCGCCGCCGAACTCACGGACTGGCGGGGCTCCGGCATGAGCGTGCTCGAGGTCTCCCACCGTGGCGAGGACTTCATCGACTGCGCCGCCGAGGCCGAGGCCGCCCTCCGCTCCGTCGCCGGCATCCCGGAGAACTACCGCGTCCTCTTCCTCGCCGGCGGCGCCACCGGCCAGTTCTCCGCCGTCCCCGCCAATCTCACCGCGCCCGGCGACGCCGTCGCCTTCCTCAACACCGGCCAGTGGTCCGCCAAGGCCATCAAGGAGGCGACCCGCCAGGGCGTCGTCGTGAACACCCTCGTGGACGAGTCCGCCTCCTCCTACACCACCACTCCCGCACCCGGCTCCTTCGCCGTTCCCGCCGACGCCGCCTACCTCCACTACACGCCCAACGAGACCATCGGCGGCGTCGAGTTCCCCTACATCCCGGACGCCGGCGACGTCCCGCTCGTCGCGGACCTCTCCTCCGCCTACCTCTCGCGTCCCCTGGACGTGTCTCGCTTCGGCGTCATCTACGGCGGCGCTCAGAAGAACCTGGGACCGGCCGGCTTGGCCATCGTCATCGTGCGCGAGGACCTCCTCGGCCGTCCCCGCTCCGACGTCCCCGCCATCTGGGACTGGACCGTCATGACCGCCAAGGACTCCATGCTCAATACTCCGCCGACCTTCTCCATCTACCTCCTGGGTCTCATCCTTCACTGGATCGAGTCCACCGGCGGCCTGGCCGTCATGGGTGAGCGCAACCGGGCCAAGGCGCAGCGCCTGTACGAGGCCATCGACGCCTCCGACTTCTACACCAACCCCGTCGAGACGCGCTCGCGCTCCCGGATGAACGTCCCCTTCACCCTGGCCGACCCCGCCCTCGACGCCGACTTCCTCGCCGGGGCCGAGGCCGCGGGCCTGACGAACCTCAAGGGGCACCGCAGCGTGGGGGGCATGCGCGCCTCCATCTACAACGCGATGGACATGGACGGCGTCGCCGCCCTCATCGACTACATGACCGAATTCGAGCGCACGAAGGCCTGAGAGGCGACCCGACATGACCCCCAAGCAGTTCCGTGTTCAGACCCTCAACGCCATCTCGGGCGCGGGGCTCTCCCGCTTCCCCGATGACCTCTACGATGTCGGCGGCTCCCTGAGCGACCCCGATGCGATCCTCCTGCGCTCGGCCAGACTCCACGACGTCCCGATCCCGGACTCCGTCCTGGCCATCGGCCGCGCCGGCGCCGGCACCAACAACATCCCGGTCGATGCCATGACGGAGCGGGGCGTGCCGGTCTTCAACACGCCCGGCGCCAACGCCAACGCCGTCAAGGAGCTCGTCCTGGCCGGCCTGTTCATCGCCTCGCGCAACCTCATCCCGGCCGCCCGCTTCGCCCACACCCTCGAGGGGGACGACGCCGCCATCGCCAAGGCCGTCGAGGCCGGCAAGAAGCGGTTCGTCGGCTTCGAGCTGCCGGGCCGCACCCTGGGAGTCATCGGTCTGGGCGCCATCGGCGTCCAGGTGTCCAACGCCGCCCTCGGCCTGGGCCTGAACGTCGTCGGCTTCGATCCGGGCATCAGCGTCGAGCACGCCTGGCACTTGAGCGCCGAGGTCGAGCGCGCCGAATCCATCGAGGAGGTCTTCAAGCGGGCGGATATCCTCACCGTCCACGTCCCGCTCATCGAGGCGACCCGCGGGCTGGTGAGCACTCAGCGCATCGCCCTCATGAAGGACACGGCGGTCATCCTCAACTTCGCGCGCGCCGAGATCATCGACACCGACGCCGTCGTCGCCGCCCTGGACGAGGAGACCCTGGGCGGCTATGTGTGCGACTTCCCCTCCACCCTGGTTCACAAGCATCCCAGGTGCATCTCGCTGCCCCACCTGGGAGCCTCCACCAAGGAGGCCGAGCGCAACTGCGCCATCATGGCCGTCGATGAGCTGCGCGGCTTCCTCGAGGACGGCCAGGTCCACAACTCGGTCAACTTCCCCGAGGCCGTCATGGTCCGTGAGGAGGGCACGCACCGCCTCGTCATCGTCAACCGCAATGTGCCCAACATGGTCGGCCAGGTCTCCACGATCGTCGCCCAGCACGGCAAGAACATCGCCAACCTGCTCAACAAGTCCCGCGGCGAGCTGGCGGTGACCCTGGTGGACGTCGACGGCGGGATCAGCCCCGAGGCTCTCGATGAGTTGCGCGCGATCGACGGCGTCCTGTCCGCTCGCGGCATCTGAGGCGAATCGTTCATGACCCGCCTCGTGCGGCCGGGGACGGGGGAACGGCCCGACGGCGGGGCGGGATTCTCGTGATCCCGCCCCGCCCCCTCATTCCGAGTCGCCGATGTTGACGACCCACGTGACGCCGAAGGGGTCGATGAGCACCCCGTTGAGGTCTCCCCATGGTGTCGTCTTCAGGGGCTCGATGATGGTGGCGCCAACGGTCAGACCGTTCCAGCAGGTGGTGAGGCGCTCCGCCTCCTCGCCGTTGAGGCACAGGGCCCAGGCGCTCCCCTGGGAGATCGGCTGCTCGTCGAATGGGAGGTCCTTGACCCGTAGCACGAACCCGTCATCGGTGCGCAGCACGCCGTAGACGACGTCGTCCTCGTGGCCGGGGGCATTCGGTATCCCCCACGTCCGGAAGGTCTCGATGAGGACCTTCCCGCCCAGGGCCGTCCGGTAGTGCTCCAGAGCCTCGCGCGCCCGTCCCTCGAAGCTGATGTAAGCGCTGAGATCCGCTTTCATGGTGAACCTTTCCTCGTGATTCCAATGATCGACCATTGGTCGTCCACTAGTCTCGGGGGTATGCATGACATCTACTGACGTGTATGCGGAAGGAGACTCATGAGAGCCGATCGGCTTCTGCGGATGACCTGGATCCTGAGCGGGCGGACGGCTCCGGTTCCCGCGGCTCGCCTCGCCGCTCTGCTGGAGGTCAGCCCCAGGACGGTCCTGCGCGACGTCGAGGCGTTGTCGGCCGCCGGCGTGCCGGTGTACGCGGAGAGGGGGAGTCGTGGTGGAATCGCCCTGATCGACGGGTACCGTCCGGATGTCCTCGGCCTGGACGAGGACGAGGCCCGGGCCCTCAGCGCAGTCGCGTCGTTGCCCGCCGCGGGAGCACTCGGCCTGGCGGATCTCGTGCGCTCGGCGATCGACAAGGTGCGCCGTGCCGCCGACCGCGGTGAGGATGGGCTTCTCGGGTCCCGGGTCGTCGTCGATCCGAACGGCTGGCTGGGCGGGGAACGCCGCTCCTGGCTGCGCGAGGCCCTGCGGGCGGCTCAGGGCCGGTGCCAGGTGCGGTTCCGGTACACGTCCGGAGGCTCGGGGGGCGTCTCAACGGTGTCAACGGCGGCTCTCGGCCTGCTGTGCGCCGCAGCGGACTGGTATCTCATAGGTGGAGACGCCCCGGACAGTATTCGCTTCTACCGGCTCGATCGCATGGATGAGCTTCACGTCGGCGAGAAGGATGAGGGCGCCCCTCGGATCGATGTCGCCGAGGAGTGGCGCCGTGCACGGGCTCGATTCCAGGAGCGCTTCACCCCCATGACCGCGGTTCTGGAGGTGCAGCAGTGCGCGCTCGGCAGGCTCCGCAGTCTTGTCTCCATCGACCGGATCGACTCGCCGGGTGCTCCGGAGGGCGGTGATGCGGCGGCGAGCGGGAGGAGCGGGTGCGGCGCGGAGATGGTCAGAGTGCGCGTGATCTTCGGGGACGTCTCTCACGCGACGGAGGTTCTGCCCGGTCTGGCCGCGCACGTGAGGGTCGTGGAACCGGTCGAGTTGAAGCAGGCGCTGCGTGCTCTTGCGGAGCGACTGCGGGCGGCGGCCGGGTGAGGCGCGGCGGCGGGGTCGAGGCGCATCGAGGTCCGGACCGGCTCGGAGCCTCGGACCGATCTCGAGCCGGAACCGGACCGATCTCGGTGCGGAACTGAACCGATCTCGGCGAGAGGGGGGTCAGCTCGTCGAGGAGGTCGGGGCGATCGGGGCGGGGAGCAGGTAGTCCCCGAAGTACCGGTCGCGCACATCGAGGGTGGCGCGGCGCGCGGCTCCACGGACGACGGCGTCGTCCCCGATCGTCGATACCCTGATCGAGGGCATGTGGAGGACGAGGCGCTCCAGGGCGCGCGTGAAGTGCTCCAGCCACAGGTCGGAGCTCAGTGACAGGTCGCCTCCCAGGACGAGGACGGCGGGATCCGCGGCGAGCACGAGCGCCGCGGCCCCGGTGGCCAGATCCCGGGCGTAGGTCCGCATGCAGCTCAGGGCCTCGCCGTCCCCGTCGCGCGCGGCCCGCACGATCCAGTCGATGCGCTCGCGCTCGTCCGTCAGCTCCGGCATGCTCGGGTGCGCGGTCAGGTCTTGAATGGCGCGTTTCCACCGCAGGATCTTGAGACCTCCGATCTCCCCGGCCACGCCCGCCGATCCCTCGATGACCTCGCCCCGGTTCATGATCGCCGCGCCGATGCGGTGGTCGGCGAGGATGAGGATGTAGACGGCGTCGTCGATCCCGGCGATCCGGCCGTGCTGGGCCTCGGCCAGCAACGCGAGCTTGCAGCTGTTGCTGATTCGCACCGGGCACGCGAAGCTCGCCTTCAGTCGCGTCACCAGGTCGACCTCGTGCCATTCGGGCAGCGGCGGGAAGAAGGGCGTACGTCCGGACTCGTCGACGGCCCCGTTGACGGCGACGGTCAGGGCGTGCACGTCATCGGCCTCCAACCCCGCCTGCGCGAGCGCCTCGGTGATGAGCCGGTCCAGAACCGCGAGTCTGGACGACGGGTCGAGATCGGGCTCCACGGGCCGGGAGCGCTGGGCCAGCGCCGTTCCTGATAGATCTGCGATCAGGACCTTCACGTGGCGCACGTCGATGTCCGCGCCCAGGACGACGGCGCTCCCGCCTCGGAAGCGGTACCTGCGCGCCGGGCGTCCGCCGGCCACGCCCGTGACCGCGTTGAGCCTGGTGATCCAACCCATCTCACGAAGATCGGCCAGAGCCGCGTTGACGCTGGTGCGGGACAGATCGCAGTGCTCGGCGATCTCGGTGGCGGTCACCTCCTCGCCGTCGATGAGCCAGTGGAGAATCTGCAGGGAGTTGATCTCCCGGATGCGCTCGGGACCCACCCCCATCCTGCTTGTCAAAGTGTCCTCCGTCCGTGGTTGCTGGCACCACGGTAACGGGTTTTCACATAGACGTGCATGAAGAGAATACCGCATGTCTGCATTATTCGTCAATAGCATTGACAAACTTTCGTCGGAGTGCGACTTTATATGCGGTGGGTCGCAGAGGGCGTGCTCATGGTTCCGGCACCGTGGCCGGCGGTGTCGAACGGGGGGAGCGGCGGTGGTCATGACGTCTTCGGCGGCAGTATCGGCGGGTCGGTTCGCATTCCGGATCGTGGATGAGGAGGATCGAAGGGAGTACGTCGCCGTTCAGCGCAGGGCTCCGGGGCATTCGCGGTACGGCGTGATCGCGTCGACGTCCTCGGAGCCCCCGGGGTCCTCGGAGGGCGCACCGCGCGTCATGGGCGCCTTCGATCGTGCTGATCGCCTGGTCGCCATGGCGGGGGTGCTGCCGATGGTCGTGCGGATCGGCGATCGCGACGTGCCCGGGTACGGCGTCCTCGATGTCGCCGTCGATCTGCTCCGCCGGAGCCCGGGGGCCGCCCGTGCGCTCGTCGTCCGCCTCCTCGCCGACGAGCGCGCGAACGGCTCCGCCGTGTCCCTGGTTCATCCCTCCGCGCCCGTCCTCCACCGCTACCTGGGGTACGAGGCCATAACCCCCCTGGAGCTGCGCACCCTGGACCGCGCCGTCGTCGAGGGCGCCACCGCGGATCCGACGGTGCGCGTTCGCGGAGTCCGCGCCGGGGAGGACGTCCTCGGGCCGCTGTCGCGGCATCTCGAGGGCGCCCTCAGCCCGGCTCCCCCTGCGGGAGTGGGCGTGCACGACGTCGTCCTGGAGCGTCATGGCGGGACCGTGGGCGCGTTGCGGTTCGAAAGGCTCCCCGGACACCTGATCGTCCACCTCCTGCGCGCCGCCGATGCCGGTGCGTGGGCGACGGCGCTGGCCGTGCTCGACGACGGGGCGGGAGGGGCGGACGAGACGCGCATCGAGGTGTGGGGCGGTGGGGACGACGACCTGATCCGCTGGTACCCCGGCCGACCGCGGACGCGGGAGTGCTCGATGCCGATGCTGCGGGTCGTCGATGTCGTGCGGGCGCTGGAGGGGCGGGGGTGGCCCGCCGACGTCACAGGACGATGGAGTCTGTCCGTCACGGACCCCCTGCTGCCCGCCAACACCGGGACGTGGATCCTCGATCTGGCGGGCGGCCGCGCCCGCGTGAGTGCGAGCGCGTCCCGCGGCGTGCCGGTGAGCCTGCCGCGTCTCGCCCAGCTGGTAGCGGGCATCGCGCCCGTCTTCGGCGACGCCGTGCCGGCGGACCTGGTGCGTGCGAGCGTCCTGCGTCCGTGGGCGGGGCTCTTCGAGTTCTGACCGGGTTCCGGCGGCCTCCTCGCGCGTCCCTGTCTTCCCATCGGGCGCCGAACGAACTACTATCTAGTGAACATTAGGTAAGCGGCGACGGCGCCGCACAGGAGGCAACGATGACGCATCCCGACCGCCTCGTCTTCGGCGCGGCGTACTACGACGAGTACACGCCCGCCTCCGCGGGCCCGGACCGCCTCGAGCGGGACATGGAGATGATGGTGGAGGCCGGCTTCACCACCATTCGCATCGCCGAGTTCACCTGGGGCACCTGGAACCCCGCCCCCGGCGTCTTCGACTTCACCCACGTCGACCGCGCCATCGACGCCGCCGAGGCTCACGGCCTGGACGTCATCATCGGCACCCCTACTGCTGCCGTCCCCACCTGGCTGGCGGCCCGGCACCCCGAGGTCCTGGGCGTCACCGCCGCCGGGGCCAGCACGTACGGCGCCCGCCAGAACATGGACATCACGGCACCCGCCTACCGCCACTACGCTGAGGAGGCCATCCGCGCCCTGGCCGCCCGCACGGCGCCGCGGACCGGCGTCATCGGCTTCCAGCTCGACAACGAGACCAAGTACTACGACGCCGCCAACACCGGCGTCCAGCGCGCCTTCGTCGATTCTCTCAAGGAGCGCTTCGACGGCGACCTCGACGCCCTCAACGCCGCCTACGGCCTGAACTACTGGGCCAATCGGGTGAACGCCTGGGAGGACTTCCCCGACGTGACCGGCACGATCAACGGCTCGCTGGCCGCCGCCTTCGACGCCTTCCGCCGCGGTCTCGTCACCGAGTTCCTCGCCTGGCAGCGGACCATCGTCGATGACTACCGGCGCGAGGACCAGTTCGTCACCCAGAACTTCGACTACGAGTGGCGCGGCCACTCCTTCGGCGTCCAGCCCGCCGTCGATCACTTCAAGGCCGCGCGGGCCGTCACCCTCGCCGGCGTCGACATCTACCACCCCGGCGAGGATCGCCTCACCGGCAAGGAGATCGGCTTCGGCGGGGACATCTCCCGCTCGCTCAAGGACGGCGCCCCCTACCTCGTCATCGAGACCCAGGCGCAGGGGCAGATGGGCTGGCTGCCCTACCCGGGCCAGCTCCGCCTCCAGGCGTACTCCCACCTCGCCTCAGGGGCCTGCGGCGTCATGTACTGGCACTGGGGGTCCATCCACAACTCCTTCGAGACCTACTGGAAGGGCCTTCTCTCCCAGGACTACTCCCCCAACCCCACATACCTCGAGGCCGCCCGCATCGGCCGCGAGCTCGCCGTGCACGCTCCGGCCCTGAGCGGCCTGACCAAGCGCAACAGGGTGGCGATCATGATCTCCAACGAGGCGCTCACCGCACTGGAGTGGTTCAGCCTCGAAGCCGGCTTCCCCCGTCAGTACGCCGGCGGGGGCGCCAACTACAACGACGTCTTCCGCTGGGTCTACGACGCCTTGTTCGAGCTCAATGTCGAGGTCGATATCGTCCCCGCCGACGCCCCGGCCGAGCGTCTGGCCCGCTACGAGGTGCTGGTGGTCCCCGCTCTCTACGTCACCCCCGAGGCCACCGCGCGGGCCCTGCGCGACTACGTGCGCGGCGGCGGCCGGCTGATCACCACCTTCCGCACCGGCGTCGCCGACGAGAACCTTCAGGTCTTCACCGATCGGCAGCCGCACGGCCTGTCCGGCCTCCTGGGTCTGGGCACCGACCAGTTCACCCGTCCCGAGGGCGTGCGCCTGGCTCCGGTCGGCGCGCTGAAGCGGGTTCTTCAGCGGGCCGACCCGGGTGGGCCCGCCGACGTCGATCTCGAGGCGTCCACCTTCATGGAGCTGCTCACCCCCTACGAGCGGTCCGAGGACGGAGAGGGCCTCGAGGTCCTGGCGACCTACGAGCACCACGCCTGGTCCGGACCGGCGATCGCCCGCCGCCATGTCGGCGACGGCTCCATCACGCACATCGCCACCATGACCGGCTCGGCGCTCCTCAAAGCCGTCATCCTGGCCGTCCTCGACGAGCGCCGGCTCCTGGACTGGCCGCAGACGCTCGCAGGGACGGTCACCGTGCGCCGCGGCGTCAACGGCCGGGGCCGGCCGTTGACCTACTACCTCAACTACTCCCGCGACGAGGTCTCCTTCGTCCCGTGCGTGAGCGGCACCGACGTCCTGGGCTCCGCCGGTGCGCCCGGAGCCGCTATCGACTCCGGCGCCCCGGTGACGATTCCCGCCTGGGGCGTCCTCGTCGTCGAGGGCGACGGGGCCTGAGCCGGTCGAGCCGTCGTCGATTCATCTCATCCCAGTGGCAGCAACGAAACCGGAACGAACCCGAGGAGTGCGCATGACCGTCGATCCCACGACCGAGCCCGCGGCCGACCTTGTCTGGGTCGTCACCACCGAGACCGACCCCTGGTGCACGCCCGAGGCCGCCGTCGAGGTCACCGACATGGATGTCTTCCCCGAGGTCCTCGTCAGGACCGACCAGCCGCGCCAGGAGATCGAGGGCTTCGGCGTGTGCTTCAACGAGCTCGGCTGGACCTCGCTGTCCCGTCTGAGCGAGGCCGAGCGCGCCGATGTCATGCGCGAGATCTTCAGCCCCGAGGGCGGCAACGCCTCGGTGTGCCGCATGCCCGTGGGCGCCAACGACTTCTCCATCGACTGGTACTCCTACGACGAGACCGACGGCGACCACGGGCTGGCCGACTTCTCCGTCGAGCATGATGAGGCCACGCTCATTCCCTTCATCAGGGCCGCCCAGGAGGTGCGTCCCGACCTGAGGCTGTGGGCCTCGCCGTGGTGCCCACCGACCTGGATGAAGACGAACCGGCACTACGCCTGCGGGGTGCCGAATCCGGCCGCCGTGCAGACCCGCTACGACAACGGGCTCACCCCTGATCGCGCTATTCCCGAGGGCACCGACGGCTTCGTCCTGACCGAGGAGAACCTGGACACCTACGCCCGCTACTTCGGTGGATTCATCGACGCCTACCGGGAGCGCGGCATCGACGTCTTCATGGTCATGCCGCAGAACGAGTTCAACTCCGACCAGGTCTTCCCCTCGTGCACCTGGACCCCGACGGGGCTCGTGAAGCTCCTGCGTCGCCTCGTGCCCGAGATGGAGCGCCGCGGCGTCGAGGTCTTCCTCGGCACCATGGAGCGGGCCGATGAGCGGCTGGTCGAGGACGTGCTGGCCGACCCCGAGATCGGCGGGAGGCTCGGCGGCGTCGCCTTCCAGTGGGCGGGCAAGGGAGCGGTGCCCTTCGTTCATCACGACCACCCCGAGCTGACGATCTACCAGTCCGAGCAGGAGTGCGGGGACGGGAGGAACGACTGGCGGTACGCCCGCTACGCCTGGGGGATGATGCGCCACTACTTCACCAACGGCGCGTCCGTCTACGACTACTGGAACCTCTGCCTGGACGAGGGCGGCGTCTCGCGGTGGGGGTGGAGCCAGAACTCCTTCGTCACGGTGAACCCCGGGACCGCGGAGTACCGCTTCAACCACGAGTACTACGTGTGGAAGCATCTGGCCCACTTCGTGCGGCCCGGTGCGCGTTTCGCCCCGACCCTGTCCTACACGGGCCACGAGAACGTCCTCGCCTTCGTCAACCCCGACGGCTCGGTGGTGCTCGCCGCCCAGAATGACATGAGCACCGATATGCCGATCTCCTTCGGGGTCGACGGGCGGCTCGTGAGGCTGACCCTGCCGGCCGACTCGATCTCGACGGTGCTCCTGCCCGCGGCCTGACGGAGCCGGCCCGCCGTGAGTCCCTCGGACCGCGTGGAACCCGCGGGCGTCGGCCGGTCGGCCGATTCCCTGGTGCGTTGCGAGGGCCCGTGCGGGTCGTACCGGGGCGGCGCGACCGCCCGGCGGTATCAGCGGTAGTCGTCCCACAGCGGGGAGGGGAAGAGCACCGGCTCCCAGCGGGCCCACTCCTCGACGAGGCTGATGGCGGGGCGGCGGAAGTAGCGGATCTGCGCGCCGTCCATGGCCTCGAGGACCATCTCGACGAGGGGTCGCATGGACTCCCAGCCGCCCGCCTCGTCTATCGCGGGAGGCAGGTGCCAGGAGAAGCCGGAGTAGTACTCCCAGACCTGGTCGGGGCGGTCGATGAAGTAGTCGTGGGCGGGGTGCTCGGGATCAGTCGCCTCCACCCCGAGAGTCATGTAGAGCTCCATGAGCTGGGGGCGGGCCTCGTTGAACGCGACCAGGTAGCGGAAGTAGGCGGGAAGGGAGATTCCCCCGGGGTGGGTGGCCGCCGGGTCCCCCGAGTCGAGGAAGTCCTGCGGAGTCCCCTGCCTGTCGTACCGGGAGTCGAGGAGGAGCTTGAGCAGACCGTTCTTCGTGCCGATGTAGTGCAGCAGCCCGGCCTGGGTGATGCCGACGCCATCGGCGACCTCCTGAAGCGACAGGCCGTTGAAACCGTGCCGGGCGACGAGCTCGGTGGCGACGGTGACGATCTGCTCGCGACGCTCCTCCGCGGAGAGCCTGAGGCGGTGCCTGGAGGCCGAGTTGGTGATCATGGTCCTGATCCTAGGGACGCCGTCGCGCACCGCCCAGGGGGGTGCGCGACCGACGTGCGAATGGGCCCGCATCGGGCGCCGGGCCGGAGGGGCGGGGCTGCTTCAGTCCTGATTCGGCCCCCGTTCCGTCTCAACGGGGATCATGCCCGCTCGCGCGGGGGTCCCGCCGGGGCGGCGCGGGTGCGAGTCTTGCCCCATGCGCCTGACCGCCGACCTCAGAGACCTCGCCACCGTCCCGGCCTTCCGCACCCTGCTCGGCGTCCGTCTCGTCTCCCAGTCCGGCGACGGGATGGTGCAGGCCGGGCTGGCGACTCTCTTCTTCTTCCAGCCGCAGAACATGACGGATGCGGCCGGTGTCGCCGCCGCGCTGGTCGTCATGCTGCTGCCCTTCTCCGTCGTCGGCCCCTTCGCGGGCCCCTTCATCGACAGGTGGAGGCGGCGCCGGACCCTTCTGATCGGCAACCTCGTGCGGGCCGGTCTCATCGCGGCCACCGCGGTGCACCTGAGCATCGCGGGGATCGGGCCGGTCGTCTACGTCCTCGTCCTGGTGGCTCTGGGCATCAACCGCTTCCTGCTGTCCGTGCTGTCGGCCGGGCTGCCGCAGGTCATCGACCATGAGCGCCTGCTGGTCGCCAACTCCATCGTGCCGACCCTGGGCGGCGCGGCCACCGCGGTGGGCGGCGTCCTCGGTCTGCTCCTGCGCCTGCTGCTCCCCGCGGGCACCGCTCAGGACACCGGCAGCCTCGTGGTCGCCGTCGGGCTGTACGTGCTGGCGGCCGGGGTCGTCTCGCGCCTGGGCGTCGATGAGCTGGGGCCGGAGCGGACGGGGCGGCGCACGGGCCTGGCGTCGGCGGTCGCCGCCACCGCGGGCGATCTGACCGACGCCGTGCGCTACCTCGTGCGACGCGGGACGCCCGGACTGGCCCTGACCGCCATGGTCCTGCACCGCTTCGTGTACGGCATGGAGCTGATCGCGCTGATCCTCATGGCGAGGAACCTCCTGGCGGTGCCCGAGGACGCCGACGCCGGGCTGGCGGTCTTCGGCACGCTCATGGGCGCGATGCTGGCCGGGCACGGTCTCGCCGTCGTGCTCACCCCGCTGGCCCACGAGCGGGTGTCGCCGTCGTCCTGGGTCGTCATGTGCCTGATCGGCGGGACCGCGGGGCAGCTCGTCCTCGTGACGACGCACGCGCTCACCGCGGTGGCGTCGGGGCTCCTCGTCTTCGGGGTCGGCGTGCAGGGCGCCAAGATCGCGGTCGACACGATCGTGCAGGCCGATACGGCCGATGCCTACCGCGGGCGCGCCTTCTCCATCTACGACGTCCTGTTCAACACCGCCGAGTGCGTGGCGGCCGGCGTGGCCGTGCTCGTCCTGCCCCCCATCGGATGGTCGAGGAGCGTGCAGGCGGTGCTGGTGGTGCTCGTGTGGACGATCGCGCTGGTCTACCGCGGCCGTGTCCGGGCGCTGGGGGATCGCCCCCGGCTCGTGGACGATCTCGTGGCGTGAGGGCCGCGGCACGGCGCTCCGACGGGCGGGGCGGGGCGCCGTCGGCCCGTTGTGCGCGACGGCGGTCGTGATGAGATGCTGTCGCTCGAAGAGACACCGTTCCAACGCGGACCGAATGTCGTCGTCGACTGCATTCCCCCTCGCCGGAGCGCGTGTATTCCGCACGCGCACCGATGTACCCCGTACACTGCCGTGCCGAGTCCCAGGGAGGTCGGATGGCCGTCGACATGGTCGCCGGAGCAGTGAAGAAGATTCTCGACGCCGTTGTCGACGGCACGTTCGTCGAGGAGGATCCCCTGCCCGCCGAGGCGGATCTGGCGCGCTTCCTCGACGTGTCACGGCCGACCATGCGGGAGGCGGTCCGCACGCTGTCGCTGGGCGGCGTGCTCAACGTCGTGCACGGGCGGGGAACCTTCCTGCTGCCGCGCTTCCGCTGGGGCGAGCTGCGCTACCTGATGTACGTCTCGGCGCACGAGGGCAACGCCGTCGAGGTCGAGGTCAAGGTGCTGGGCGTCGAGGAGATGATCGAGGTGGGGGCGGTCCGCCTGGCGGCGCGCAACCGCACCGAGGAGGATCTCGCCGAGATGCGGCGCTGCGTGGAGCAGTACGCGGTCGCGGACCACGCCGACGACGTGCAGGCTCTGGTCGGCATCGACTACGCCTTCCACGACGCGATCCTGGGAACCACCGGGAACCAGTTCGTCTCCTCGGCGGTGCACCCCTACCGGGACGCCCTGCTCGGGGCGAGGTTCCGCGCGACCGAGTCCGGCGAGGTGCGGAGCCGAGTGGACTCCCAGCACAGGGAGATCCTGGCGGCGGTGGAGAAACAGGACGAGGACCTGGCGGTCTCCCTGATGCAGGAGCACATGACGCAGACGCGCGAGGACATTCTCGCCGCACGCGAGCGCCGCGCCGACGAGGTCTCGGAGAACCTGTAGGACCGGAGCGCCGGTGGGACAACCTGATATCCTGACCTCAGAGGTCTAATCTGCAACAAAGGAGTGCGTCATGCTGCTTCCGGGCTCCGCCTCGATGAGTCCCCATCCGCCGACCCGCGCGCGGGAGGTGCGATCGTGAGCGTCGGGGCGACTCGGCCGACCGTTCCGACGGGGGCCTACATCGAGCACATGCGCGCCGAGACGCGGGAGCGGGCCGCGGCCCTGTCCGCACCGCCGGCCCTCGACGCCGGCCAGGGCTCGCCGCCCGGCCGGCATGAGCGCCTCGGCCGACTGCTCGAGGGGCTCGGCCCCGAGCTGGTCGGGCTGTCCCATGACATCCATGACCACCCCGAGACCGGGTGGAACGAGCACTACGCAATGGCGGCCGTCGGGGCCCTTCTGGAGAGCCACGGCATCGACCACGAGGACGGCGTCTTCGACGTGGCGACCGCCCTGCGCGCCGAGGTCGGCGCGATCGATGACGCCCGCGCCCCCGCCGTGGCCATCCTCTGCGAGTACGACGCCCTGCCGGGCATTGGGCACGGCTGCGGCCACAACGTCATGTGCGCCCAGGCGGTCGGCGCCTTCCTCGCGCTCGCGGCCGTCGACCGCGAGCTCGACGGCGGGCTGCCGGGGCGGGTCGTCCTCCAGACCACTCCCGCGGAGGAGAACTCGACCTGCAAGGAGATCCTCGCGCGCAGGGGGGCCTTCGACGGCGTCGACGCCGCGGTCATGGCCCACTCCTACGGCTACGACCTGACCCGTCAGACCTGGCTCGGGGCCCGGCGCTTCCGGGTCGTCTTCACGGGCGTGCCCGCGCATGCCTCGGCCGCACCGTTCATGGGCCGCAACGCGCTCGACGCGGCGGTGCTGGCGCTCGACGGCATCAGCATGCTGCGACAGCAGCTGTCGCCGACGGATCGGGTCCACGCGGTCATCGTCGACGGCGGCCAGGTTCCCAATATCATTCCGCAGCGGGCCGAGGTCAGCGCGCGCGTGCGCTCGAAGTACCCGGAGACGCTCGTCGACCTGTTCCGGCGCGTGTCGGACGTGTTCCGCGGGGCCGGGCTCATGGCCGGGGTCGGCGTCGAGATCATCGCCGACGGGTCGCCCAACGAGATGCCCGTGCGGGACAACCGGCCGTTGCTGCGGTCCTGGGTGAGGGCCCAGCGCGAGCGGGGACGTGAGCCGCTGCCCTTCGGCGTGGTCACGGAGTCGATCGCGGCGGGTACGGACTTCGGCAACGTCTCGGTCCGCCTTCCCGGGATCCATCCGCTGGTGAGCGTGGGGGACGAGTCGCTCATGCTGCACACCCGGGAGATGGAGGAGGCCGCTGGCTCGCCCACGGGCGATGCCGCGGTGCTCGACGGCGCCTACGGGCTGGCCGCGGTGGTCGCGGACTACCTCGACGACGCCGACCTGCGCGAGCAGGTCCGGGCGGACTTCGAGTCGGAGGGCGGGGTCATCGACGTGGAGGCGATGTTCCGGTCCATGTGACCCGGTGGCCCGTGCGACCCGCCTCCTGCCTACTGCGACCCGTGTCCGGCTCGAACTCGCGCGGGCGGCCCCGTCGCCGCGATCGACGAGCCCGCGCCCGAGAGTCTCGAGTCTGCCCCGCGCGGGTCGGCCCTCCGCACCGACGTGCGCTCGTGATGGATACGACATACCTCAGTGCTCTGAGGTGTTGTACATTGGCGGCAGGTCCGAGTGAAGAAGGACGTACACACAGCCGTGCGGGGCACGGCCGTGCCCCGCACCTTCGTCTTCGAAGAAAGCAGGGAACCATGTCTGTCGTAGCCCTCGATGCCACCGCGAGCCACCCGTCTTCGGCCCGTCTCCGCGCCGTGCCCTCGGACAGGCCGCTCGACGAGGCCCCCGTCGCGACGTCGCAGACCGACACCACTGTGACCGTCGTCGCCGTCGTCTTCGCGGTGCTCGCCATCCTGAGCATGTTCATCCTCTTCGCCGCCGCGGCCGGATCTCTGCCGGTCGTCGTCGGCTGCGCGCTCGCCTCGCTCGTCGTGAGCGTGGCCACTGCCTTCCACCAACTGCGACGCGCGGGGCTCTGAGGGGCCCGACCAGCGGACGAGTACGACGAGGGGCGCTGCCGGCCGGCAGCGCCCCTCGTCGTACTGATACTGAGCCCGGCGGATGGAGCGGGGTTCCGTCCCGCCGAGCGCGAGCTCCTCCGAGTCGCACCTCATACCGGCTCGGCTCATGCGGCTCCGTCCTCCGGGCGCGGGCTCCTCGCCGAGCGTCCCGCCGGGCGCGCAGCGGGCCTCGCCCATCCGGATGCGGGCCGTCGACGCCCAGCGCCGGCGGGGCGGAACGACCGGCGCCGCCGCGTCCCGTCTCGACGATTTTGAAGACGACGGCCTCAGGGGTTGCCAACGGAGGGCGCGAGAGGTGTAATAGAGACACCTCAGAGGTCCGAACTCAGAGGTCAAGGGTCTGTAATGGTGCAGTCCCGGACACAGACTCATGCGTGAGGAGTGCAAGGCCGTGAAGATCCTCGCAGTCAACGTGAACACCACCCGTTCGATGACCCGCTCCATCGCCGAGGCGGCGCGCGTCGTTGCACGGCCCGGCACCGAGATCGTCGAGCTCACGCCGAGTTTCGGAGCCGACTCGGTCGAGGGCAACGTCGAGTCCTACATGGCGGCGGTCGGCGTCATGGACGCCGTTGTCACCCATGTCGGAGACTTCGACGCCGTCATCCAGGCCGGTTTCGGCGAGCACGGCAAGGAGGGGCTCATGGAGCTCCTCGACGTGCCGGTCGTCGATATCACCGAGGCGGCCGCCCACCTGGCCATGCTCGTCGGGCGCCGGTACTCGGTGGTCACCACGCTGGACCGCACGGTCCCCGGCATCGAGGACCGGCTGGCGTGCTTCGGGCTGAGCGCCCACTGCGCCTCCGTGCGATCCTCGGGGCTCGGCGTGCTGGAGCTGGAGGACGCCGACGCCGCCCGCCGGGCGGTGGTCGCGCAGGCGCGTCTGGCGGTCGAGGAGGACCGCGCCGAGGTCATCGTCCTCGGTTGCGGAGGCATGGCCGGACTCGATGAGCGGCTGGCCGCCGACCTCGGCGTCCCCGTCGTCGAGGGTGTCACCGCAGCGGTCAAGCTCGCCGAGGGACTGACCGACCTGCGTCTGACCACCTCCAAGGTCCGCACCTTCGCGCCGCCACGTCCCAAGAGGATCAGCGGCTGGCCGTTGTCCGCGCGCTGAGGCCCACCCGCACCACCCCGTTTCCGCAACAACGTCGTCGCTGGAAGGACATCATGATCACCAAGGGAATCGTCGTCGCCGTGGGCGGCAACGCACTGATCAGGGACAAGCACCAGATCTCCGTGGAGAGCCAGAGCGCCTCCATCCAGGAGTCCTCGAGGTGCATCGCCGCACTCGTGGACGCCGGCTACACACCGGTCATCACCCACGGCAACGGGCCGCAGGTCGGCTTCCTCCTGCGCCGTGCCGAGCTCGCGCTCGACGAGCTGCCCGCGCTCCCCCTCGACGTGCTCGGTGCCGACACGCAGGGCGCCACCGGGTACCTGTTCACCAGGAACCTGCGAGGGTGCCTCGCCGAGCGGGGCATCGACCGCCAGGTCGTCGCCGTGGTGACGCAGAGCCTGGTCGACCCCGACGACCCGGCGTTCGCCGAGCCCAGCAAGCCCATCGGCTCCTTCATGGACGAGGCGGAGGCCCGCGAGCACGAGCGGAAGGACGGCTGGGTCCTGCGCGAGGACTCCGGCCGCGGATGGCGGCGGGTCGTCGCCTCGCCGCAGCCCCTCGACATCCTCGAGCGGCGCGTCATCGGCTCACTGGTCGATTCCGGCTGCGTCGTCGTGGCCTGCGGTGGCGGCGGCATCCCGGTGCGTCGCGAGGGCACCGAGTACGTCGGCGTCGAGGCGGTCATCGACAAGGACTTCGCCTCCGCGCTGCTGGCCAACCAGCTGGGCGTTGACGACTTCGCCATCTGCACCGCGGTCGATGCCGTCAGCCTCAACTACGGCACCCCCGAGCAGATCGACCTGCGCGAGCTGACCGTCGAGGAGGCCGAGCGCCACTTGGCCGAGGGGCAGTTCGGCGAGGGGTCGATGGCCCCCAAGGTTCAGGCGGCCGTCAACTTCCTCCTCAACGGCGGCCGCAGGGTCGTCATCACCTCCCTGGCCAGGCTCCGGGACGCCGTCGACGGCAGGGCCGGCACTGTCATCACCCGCTGACCGTCACCGGTCGGCGCCGACCAGCACAGCAAGCCCGGGCAAAGGAGCCCGGCACGACCCACAGGAGAGCTCATGACCGCACCAGCAGAAGACCGAGCGCCGACGACCCCGGAACCGGTCGCCGACATCGATCCGCGCCTCATCAACGACGACCTCGCCCCGGCCCGCAGCCGGGACTGGGGATTCTTCTCCCTGTTCGCCATGTGGATGAGCGACATCCACTCCATCGGCGGCTACACCTTCGCCGCGGGCCTGTTCGCCCTCGGCCTCGGCGCCGCGCAGGTCTTCACCTCGCTGAGCGTCGGCATCGTCATCGTCTTCCTCCTCATGAACCTGGTGGGATTCGCCGGCCAGAAGACGGGACTGTGCTACCCGGTGCTCGCCCGCATCACCTTCGGCACGATCGGCTCGAACCTGCCCGCGCTGCTGCGCGGCTTCGTCGCGATCTGCTGGTACGGCATCCAGACGTGGCTGGCCTCCAGGGCCGTCATCGTGCTCGTCGCCGGCCTCTGGCCGGGCGTGACCGAGATCGGCCGGACCCGGTTCCTCGGGGAGACCCTGCTCGGCTGGGCGGCATTCATCCTCATGTGGGCCCTCCAGCTGCTCCTGCTGCGCAAGGGCATGGAGACCATCCGCAGGTTCCAGGACTGGGCCGGGCCGGCGGTCTGGGTCGTCATGCTCATCCTGACCGTCTACGTCCTCAAGCTCGCGGGCTGGCGCATCTCCTTCGACCTGGCCAGCACCCCGTCGCAGTGGGGGACTGCGCACGCCGTTCTCGCGGGCGTCTCCCTGACGGTGGCCTACTTCGCCACGCTCATGCTCAACTTCTGCGACTTCTCGCGATTCTCCCCCTCCCGCAAGGCGGTGTGGCTGGCGAACCTGTGGGGGCTGCCGGTCAACTTCATCGCCTTCTCGGTCGTCTCCGTCCTCGTCACGGCGGGCTCACTGCAGATCTACGGCGAGTACATCTTCGACCCGGTCGACCTGGTGGCCCGCCTCGACCACCCCGTCGCCATCGTGCTCGGAGCCATCACCTTCACCGTCGCCACCCTGGGCATCAACGTCGTGGCGAACTTCGTGTCCCCGGCCTACGACCTCGCCAACGCCTGGCCGTCGAGGATCACCTTCCAGCGCGGCGGCGTCATCTCCGCCTGCATCGCGCTGGTCATGACGCCGTGGAACCTCTTCAACAGCCCCTTCATCATCAACGTGTTCCTCGCGGCTCTCGGCGCCGTCCTCGGACCGCTCTTCGGCATCATCATCGCCGACTACTTCATCCTGCGCAGGCAGCGGGTCCAGGTCTCGGAGCTGTTCAGGGCCCGGGGGGCGCACTCCTTCGACAGCGGCTGGAACATGCGCGCCGTGTGGGCCTTCGTCATCGCCTCGATCCCCTCGATCCTGGTCGCCGTCGTGCAGGTCGACTTCTGCAGGTTCCTCAGTCCCTTCTCCTGGTTCATCGGGGCCGGCCTCGGCCTGATCATCCACCTGCTCATCTCGCGCAACGACCCCCATATCGCGCAGGCCCTGGCGCAGGCGGCGGCAGTCGACCTCGACGCCGACCGCGACTCGGTCGCGCGCTGAGACCCGCCTCAGCGCCGCATCGCAGTCGCGCATCCCATTCGCACCCCATCCGCATGACGAGGACGTGAGGAGACACGGCCATGACCCCCGACAAGACAACCGATGGAGCAGCCGGAACAACCATGAGCGAGACGAGCGCAGCCGCGGCCGCGCAGCACCAGCTCGTCGTCCGAGCGCGGCGCGCGGTCCTGCCCGACGGGATCCGTCCGGCCGTCGTCGTCGTCGACGACGGGCGCATCACCGCCCTGCACGAGGGCGACGATGCCGCCGTCCGCGCCCGCGAGGAGATCGTCGTCCCCGACGACCAGGCCCTCATGCCGGGGCTCGTCGACTCCCACGTGCACGTCAACGAGCCCGGTCGCACGGCCTGGGAGGGCTACGAGAGCGCCACCCGGGCGGGACTCGCCGGCGGCATCACCACGATCCTCGACATGCCGCTGAACTCGAGCCCAGCGACGACGACGGTCGCCAACCTCGAGACCAAGATGGCATCGACCACGGGCCGGCTCTCGGTCGACGTCGGCTTCTGGGGCGGCGCCGTCCCGGGCAATATCGACCAGTTGGCGCCCCTGTGGGACCGGGGCGTCTTCGGCTTCAAGTGCTTCACGGCCCACTCGGGCCTCGACGAGTACGGCTACCTCGACTACGACGAGATCAGACGGGTCCTCGCCGCGCTCGCCGAGCTCGACGCCGTGCTCATCGTCCACGCCGAGGACTCCCGGATCCTCGCCGAGGCGCCCCAGGGGATCACCGACGAGTACGCCACCTTCCTGGCCTCCCGGCCCCGCGCCGCGGAGAACACCGCCATCGAGCGGGTGCTCGACGCCGCACGCGACACCGGCGCCCGGACGCACATCCTCCACCTGTCCTCCTCCGAGGCCCTGCCGGCCATCCGCGCCGCCAAGCGGGAGGGCGTCAGGGTCACCGTCGAGACCTGCCCGCACTACCTCACCTTCGCCTCCGAGCTCATCCCCGACGGCGCCACCGAGTACAAGTGCTGTCCGCCGCTGCGCGAGGACGACAACCGCAGGGCCCTGTGGGAGGGCCTCAAGGACGGCACCATCGACCACATCGCCTCGGACCACTCGCCGTGCACCGTCGACCTCAAGCGGAAGGACACCGGGGACTTCGGCACGGCCTGGGGAGGCATCGCCTCCGTCCAGCTCGGGCTGCCGGCGGTGTGGACCGCCGGCGAGGAGTTCGGCATCGGCCTGGGCGACATCGCCCGATGGTTCGCCGCGAACCCCTGCGCGAGCTTCCGCGTCCCCGGCAAGGGGTCCATCGCCGTCGGCAATGACGCCGACTTCGCCGTCGTCGCCCCCGAGGAGACCTTCGTCGTCGATGTCGAGGCCCTGGAGCACAAGAACAAGATCTCGCCGTACCAGGGGCGCACCCTGCGCGGCGTCGTCAAGCGGACCGTGCTGCGGGGCCGGACCGTCGATCGCGACTCCAAGGCCGGCCGCATGATCCGCCGTCCCTGAACCGGGGCCCTCCGCTCCGCAACCGCACCAGAACCGCACCAACACACCTCAATCTCGAAGGAGAGGCACCATGTCCGCCTACATGCGCTCGATGAAGGGCCTGGTCGACGCCGTCGACCACGTCGGCAAGGACTTCATCTCGATCACCGACATGACCACCGACCAGCTCTACTCGCTGTTCGAGCTCGGAAAGAACCTCGAGCTGTTCAACCGCTCGAAGGTCGACCTGCTCAGCGACCGGATGCTCGCGCTCATGTTCTTCCAGCCCTCGACCCGCACTCGCATGAGCTTCCAGACCGCCATGGAGCGCCTGGGCGGCCACGTCATCGTCGAGGCCAACCCCAAGGTCACCTCCTCGGTGGCCAAGGAGGAGAGCATCGAGGACACCATGCGCTGCGTCTCGCAGTACGCCAACCTCCTCGTCATCCGCCACTACGACGCCGACGAGGCTCGGCGGGGGGCCGGGGCCGCCGAGTGCCCGGTCATCAACGGCGGCTGGGGCCACTGGGAGCACCCGACCCAGGCCCTGCTCGACCTGTACACCATGTGGCGCCGCTTCGGGCGCATCGAGGGACTCAACGTCGCCGTCGTCTCGCCGGACATGATCGAGGCCCGCACGGGGCACTCCATGGCCGCGGGCCTGGCCCGCTTCGGCGCCAACGTCACCATCTGCTCCGACTCCGACCGCCGCACCCCCGCCGAGGTCAGGGAGCGGATCCTCTCCTACGGCGATGTCGATCTCAAGGAGGAGTTCGACTTCGAGCAGGACACCTTCAACGAGTTCATCCGCACCCAGGACCTCATCTACCTGCCCGGCTGCTCCGCCCCCGCCGGCGCCAAGGCCGAGGAGTTCAAGACCCTCATGGACCGCTATCTGGTGCGCTACGAGACGCTCCAGGAGGAGGCGGACAAGGGGCACCCGATCTACGTGACGCACACCCTGCCGCGCCGCGCGGGCGAGATGGACCTGCGGATCGACAACACTCCGCACCAGCTCTACTTCCGGGCGATCCTCCAGTCCGTCTCGATCCGCATGGCCCTGGTCACCGCGATCCTCGGCCTGTGAGCCGCCGCCGGCGTCCTCCCGCGACCCGCGCATCGACCCGTCAACCCCATCGAACCGAGAAACCGACACGAGAACCGACACGAGAAAGGACCCGCATCATGCTTGAGATCAAGGCCGGCGGCTTCACCTTCCTGGCCCGCTACGAGGAGGAGGCGGCCCCCGCCACCGTCGCGGCCTTCCGCGACAAGCTCCTCCCGCTCGACTCCAAGATCATCCACGTCCGCTGGTCCGGCCAGGCCGGCTGGATCCCCATGGGCGACCTCGACCTGGGCATCGAGTCCGAGAACGGCACCTGCTACCCGCACCCCGGCGAACTCGTCATCTACCCCGGCGGCGTCTCCGAGACCGAGCTGCTCCTGGCCTACGGCTACGTCAACTTCGCCTCGAAGGCGGGCCAGCTCGCGGGGAACCACTTCGCCACCGTCGTCGAGGGCGCCGAGAACCTCCCCGCCCTCGGGGAGAAGTTCCTGTGGGACGGCGCCCAGGAGATCGCGTTCCGCGAGGTCTGAATCACGACACGTCACCACCATCCGCAGCGTCCCGCCCGACGGGCCGCCCCCTCGGGCGGGACGCGGCCAAGGAGGAAACCATGCTCAATGACTCCGAGCTCGCCGAGCTCGAGGACGTCGCGCGCCGGTGCCGGCGCGACATCGTCCGGATGACTCACAAGGCCGGCAGCGGTCACCCGGGGGGCTCGCTCTCCGCCATCGACGCGCTCGTCGTCCTCTACCTGCGGCACATGCGCGTGCGACCCGAGGACCCGCTGTGGCACGAGCGCGACATGTTCTTCCTGTCCAAGGGGCACTGCACGCCCGCCTACTACGCGGCCATGGCCGCGCGCGGCTACGTCCCGCACGAGGAGCTGCTGACCTTCAGGGCCATGGGCAGCCGCCTTCAGGGCCACCCGTCCAACACCCACCTGCCCGGCGTCGACTCCTCGTCCGGATCGCTCGGACAGGGGCTCTCGCTCGCCAACGGGGCCGCGCTCGCGGCCCGGTACGAGGGCCTGGGGGCGCGCTACTACGTCATGATCGGCGACGGCGAGAGCCAGGAGGGCCAGATCTGGGAGGCGGCCATGACGTCGGCCGCCCGGGGCCTGGACAACGTCTGCGCCATCGTCGACGTCAACGGCATCCAGCTCGACGGGCCCGTCGAGTCCGTCAAGTCCCTGGGGGACCTGCCGGCCAAGTGGCGCGCCTTCGGCTGGAACGTCATCGACATCGACGGGCACGACCTGCGCGCCATCGACGACGCGCTCACCGAGGCCGCCCGCACCAGGGGCGTCCCCACCACGATCATCTCCCGCACCGTCAAGGGCAAGGGCGTGTCCTTCATGGAGAACACCGCCAAGTACCACGGGCTCGCCCCCACGGACGAGGAGCTCACCACCGCTCTGGAGGAACTGCGATGACCCGGCTTCAAGAGCCCCGCGCGGGCTACATCGAGGGGCTGCTGGACATCGGCGCCGAGCACGACGACGTCTTCGTGCTCGACGGCGACTGCGCCAAGGCCAACTACACCGACCGCTTCGGCGAGAGGTTCCCGGACCGGTTCTTCGACCTCGGCATCGCCGAGTGCGACATCATCGGCACCGCGGCCGGCATGGCGGCGATGGGGCGGGTGCCCTTCGCCAACGCGTACGGCAACTTCCTGACCGGTCGCGGCTTCGACCAGGTGCGCGTCTCGGTGGCCTACTCCGGGCGCAACGTCAAGATCGTCGGGCACAACGCCGGCACCTCCGCCGCCCAGGAGGGGGCGACCCACCTGCCGCTGGAGGACGTCGGCATTATGCGCGCCATCCCCGAGATGACCGTCGTCGTGCCGTGCGACGCCGTCGAGATGCGCAAGGCGGTCCACGCCGTTCACGCCCTGGACGGGCCCGTGTACCTGCGCGTCGGCAAGCTGCCCGTCCCCGTGGTCACGGACGAGAGCACGCCCTTCGAGATCGGCAGGGCGGTCGGGCTGCGCGAGGGCGGGGACGTCACCCTGCTCACCACGGGCTGCATGGCCTCCGAGACGCTCCGCGCGGCCGAGCTGCTCGCGGCCGAGGGCCTCGAGGCGGACGTCCTCCACCTGCACACGATCAAGCCCCTCGACGTCGAAGCGGTCATCGCCTCGGCGACCAGGACCGGCTGCGTCGTCACCGCCGAGGAGCACTCCGTGCTGAACGGCCTGGGATCCGCCGTCGCCGAGGCCCTGGGGGAGCGCCTGCCCGTTCCCCTGGAGCGGGTCGGCACCAAGGACGTCTTCGGGGTCTCCGGAACCATGGACGAGCTCTTCGACCACTTCGGTCTGCGCGCCGCCGACATCGCCCGGGCCGCCCGCAGGGCCCTGGGCCGCCGTGACCGCGGCTGACCCGGGCCCATCGCGCTCCCGCGCCCCGCCACCCGCACAACCCACCAGGAACACACCAGGAATCTCAGGAGAGACAGTATGAAAGAGTCACTGCACGACTACATGAAGGTCGGCATCGTCCACTTCATGGCCTACCCCTTCGCCGCCAGCGGGGAGGAGCCGGTCGCGGACGCCGTCGCCGAGATCGTCGAGGACGAGTTCTTCGACGCCATCGAGGTCACCCGCATCAACGACGAGGCCGAGCGCCGGCGCGTGGCCGGCATCCTGAGCACCGCCGGCGTGGCCGTGGGCTTCGGAGGCCAGCCCTACGTCCTCAAGGGCGGGCTCAACCTCAATTCGTCGAACGAGGAGGAGCGCGCGCACGCCATCGACGTCCTCAAGAAGGGCATCGACCAGGCCTACGAGCTCGGCGCCGGCAAGTTCGGCTTCCTGTCCGGCCCCAGGCCGCCGGCGGACGAGCGGGACCGGGCCCTGGAGCTGCTGGTCGACTCCATCGTCCAGCTCGGCCGCTACGCCCGCTCCAAGGGGGACCTCGTCCTGTCCCTGGAGACCTTCGACGACTCCACCGACAAGAAGGCCCTCGTCGGCACCAACCGCATGGCCTGCGAGGTCGCCTACGAGGTGCGCAAGGCCATCCCGGACTTCGGCCTCATGGTCGACCTGTCCCACCTGCCCATGCAGGGCGAGACCCCGCGCCAGGCGCTGAGCGCCACGCGGGACTTCATCAACCACGCCCACATCGGCAACTGCGTCATCGGCGACCCGGGCCACCCCGACTACGGCGACCTCCACCCGTACTTCGGCCACCCCGACGGCGAGAACAACGTCCCCGAGGTGCGCGAGTTCCTCCGGGGCCTGCTGGACATCGGTTATCTGCGCGAGGACGCCCCCGACCGCGGCATCGTCGCCTTCGAGGTGCAGCCGCGGAACGGCCAGCGCACCGGCGCGGTCGTCGCGGACGCCAAGCGCGTGCTGCGGGAGGCCTGGCGGACGCTGTGAGTCCGCTGACGGGCGCACCGCAGGGCCGCGGAAGAGGTTGATGGAGAGGACGGAGCTGATATGAGCACTACTGAGGACGCGCGGAGCCTTCGGATCGCCCTGGTCGGGCTCGGCGCCATGGGACTGCCCATGGCGCTGAACCTCCTGGCCGCCGGCCACCGGGTGACGAGCCGGTCCCGCGATGCGGGCAGGACGGCCCGATTCGCGCGGGCCGGAGGGGTGGTGGGCGACTCCTGGGCGGAGGCCCTCGACGGCGCCGACGTCGTCATCACCGTCCTGCCCGATGGCGGCGTCGTCCGCGACCTGATCGAGCGTCCCGACGGCGTGGCCCGGTGCGTCGGGCCCGGCGCCCTCATGATCGACATGAGCACCACCTCCCCGGCCGACGCCCGGAGCGCCGGGGCCCGGTGCGCCCAGCTGGGGATCGACTTCATCGACGCCCCCGTCTCCGGCGGGGTCGCCGGGGCCGAGGCGGGGACGTTGTCGATCATGGTCGGGGGCCGGGACGCGGACCTGGAACGGGCGCGGCCGGTGCTGGAGGCCGTGGGCCGCTCGATCACGCACGTCGGGCCGCTCGGCTCCGGGCAGGTCGCCAAGGCGGCCAACCAGCTCCTGGTCGGCGCCACCCTGACCGCCCTGGGCGAGGCCGTCCTGCTCCTGGAGCGCTCGGGGGTGGACCCCGCCGTCGCCCTCGGGGCGCTCACCGGCGGCCTGGCCGGATCGCGGATCCTGGACGCCAAGGGCCCCCAGGTCGTCGCGCGTGAGCTCTCACCGACCTTCACCGCACGACTCCACGCCAAGGACATGGCCATTGTCCGGGACGCCTCCCGGGACGCCGGATGCGTCCTGCCGGTGGCCGACCGGGTCGAGGAAGTATTCGCCATCGCCGTCGCCAACAGCCTGGGCGACCTGGACCACTGCGCCGTGGTCCGCGTCGCGGAGCTGCTCAGCGGCACACATCCCACCGATTGGAGCAAGGAACCATGACACTCATGAGAGCAGTGGACGCCATCGTCCTCATTCTGGAGAAGGAAGGCGCAACCCAGGCCTTCGGTGTTCCGGGGGCCGCCATCAATCCCCTGTACTCCGCGATGAAGAACCACGGGGGGATCGGACACGTGCTCGCACGGCACGTCGAGGGCGCCTCCCACATGGCGGAGGGGTACAGCCGGGCCGGCGCCGGGAACATCGGCGTGTGCATCGGCACGTCGGGCCCCGGCGGGACCGACATGATCACCGGCATGTACTCCGCCTCGGCGGACTCCGTCCCGATCCTGTGCATCACCGGCCAGGCGACCGTGCCCATGCTCAGCAAGGAGGAGTTCCAGGGCGTCGACATCGCCTCCGTGGCTGCGCCCGTGACGAAGATGGCCGTGACCGTCCTCGAGGCCGCCCAGATCCCCGGCACCTTCGCCAAGGCCTTCCAGCTCATGCGATCCGGGCGCCGCGGCCCGGTCCTCATCGACCTGCCCTTCGACGTCCAGGTCGCGCGGATCGACTTCGACATCGACTGCTACGAGCCGCTCCCGGTCGCGGTCCCCACCATGTCCCGCGCCCAGGCCGACCGCGTCCTGGACATGCTCGACGCCGCGGAGCGCCCGCTGCTCATCGCCGGTGGCGGCGTCATCAACGCCGACGCCGCCGATGATCTCGTCGCCCTGGCCGAGTACCTGGACGTGCCGGTCGTCTCCACCCTCATGGGCTGGGGCGCCATCCCCGACGACCACCGGCTCGCCCAGGGGATGGTCGGCATCCAGACCTCGCAGCGCTACGCCAACGCCACCTTCCTGGCATCCGACCTGGTCATCGGTCTCGGCAACCGCTGGGCCGCCCGGCACACCGGGAACCTGGACGTCTACCGCGAGGGGCGCCGATTCGTCCACGTCGACATCGAGCCCACCCAGATCGGACGCGTCCTCGCCCCCGACCTGTGGTCCGTCTCCGACGCCGGAGCCGCCCTGCGAGTCCTGCTCCGGGCGGCCGAGGAGCGCTACTCCGGTCCCCTGGAGCGCTACGGCTCCTGGGTGGAGGCGTGCAACGAGCGCAAGCGCACCCTCCTGCGCAAGACCCACTTCGACGACGTGCCGCTCAAGCCGCAGCGCGTCTACGAGGAGATGTGCCGGGCCTTCGGACCGGAGACCCGCTACGTCACCACCATCGGCCTGTCCCAGATCGCGGCGGCGCAGATGCTGCACGTCTTCCGGCCTCGCCACTGGGTCAACGCCGGACAGGCCGGCCCGCTCGGGTGGACGATCCCCGCCGCGATCGGCGCGTGCGTCGCCGATCCGGGCACCCCCGTGGTGGCGCTGTCCGGCGACTACGACTTCCAGTTCCTCATCGAGGAGCTGGCGGTGGCCGCGCACTTCCGGATCCCCTACGTCCACGTCGTCGTCAACAACGCCTATCTGGGGCTGATCCGCCAGTCCCAGCGCAATTTCGACATGGACTACCAGGTCCAGCTCTCCTACGACAACATCAACGCCCCCGAGACCGACGGCTACGGCGTCGATCATGTCGGCGTCGTCAAGGGCCTGGGGTGCCACGCCATCCGCGCGCGCACTCCCGACGAGCTCGGCGCCGCGCTGGCGCGGGCGCGGGAGCTCGCCGAACGGGACCGCGTACCGGTCGTCGTCGAGGCCATCCTGGAGCGCGTGACGAACATCTCCATGGGTGTCGCGATTGATGCCGTCACCGAGTTCGAGGAGGTCGCCGAGGACCCGGTCGCCGACGCCCCGACCGCGGTCGGGCTGAGCGCCCGGGCTCCCGTCGCGGCCCCGGTCGCCGCGGCGACCCGCTAGCGGCTCGCCGGTACCCGACGGCAGCACCGGCGTCGCCGCCCCGGGGAGGGCCCGGCCCTCCCGCTCGGGCGCGGGGTCCGGGGCCGCGACGGCCATGACGCGCCCCGGCTCCCCGTCTCGACCGCCCGATGCGGGAGCCCGGCCTCCCCGCTCCGGCCGCTCGTGAGGGGACGGTGGCGTCGGGACCGTTACTGCGCTCGCGGTCCCGCCGCCGGGGTCGCGAGGGCGGGGACGCCCGCCTGCCGCCGGTGAGGCGGCACGTCGCCGATCGCGCCTCGATGAAGAGGCGCCCGTCGTCGTCACGTTACGGGCCGGTGACGACAGCCGACCACCGCGACGGCGGTGAACGCGCCTTCCGCAGAGCCCGTGCCACCTGACAACGGTGTGAGGAGAGAAGAATGAAAGCACTGGACGTCGACCACGACGAGCTGCGCCGTGGAGACACCGAGGGGCGCCTGTTCAACGATGACCTGGCCCCGGCGAGCGCGGGCGACCGCAGCTGGAACAGCTATTCGCTGTTCTCCCTGTGGATGAATGACGCGCACAACGCCTCGAACTACACATTCGCCGCCGCCCTGTTCATCGGGACGGGGGCACTCATGGGGATGACGCCGCTCGCGATCGTCATCGGCGTGCTCATCGCCACGGTGATCATCTTCGTGGCGTGCTGCGTATCGGGGCAGATGGGCTACGAGACCGGCGCGCCCTACCCCGTCATCAGCAGGGTGACGTGGGGGATCTGGGGGGCGAACTTCCCGGCGATCGTCCGCGGCATCGTCGCCATCGCCTGGTACGGCATTCAGACGTACCTCGCCTCCATCTCCCTGGAGTTGCTCCTCATGCGGGTGTTCCCCGTCGTGCAGGGATGGGACGCCTCGTTCGTCGGGCTGAGGATGTCGGGATGGCTGGCCTTCCTGATCCTGTCGATCATCCAGCTGATCATCGTGTGGCGCGGAATGGAGGCGGTCCGGCACTTCCAGGGAGCCGCGGGTCCCACCATCTGGGTCATCATGATCGGCCTGGGCCTGTGGATGCTCTCCCAGGCCGACTGGCAGTTCCACTGGACGGTCAACGCCGACGGCGCGGCGCCGCCTCTCGGCACGCAGGTGCACCAGGTGCTGGTCGCCGTGGGCCTGACGGTCGGCACGCTGGCGACCCTCATGCTCAACTTCTCCGACTTCGCCCGCTACGCGCCGAGCTCGCGCTCGATGGTCATGGGCAACCTGCTCGGCCTGCCGCTGAACTGGACCGCCTTCGCCATGACGTCGGTCCTGTGCTCGGCGGCCGCCATCGAGGCCTACGGCGTCGCCATCCACGATCCGGGCGAGCTGCTGTCCCTGGTCGACAACGACATCGTCTTCTACGTGGTGAGCCTCGGGTTCATCGTGGCCACCATCGGGGTGAATATCGTCGCCAACTTCGTTTCGGCGGCCTTCGACCTGTCCAATGTCAATCCCAAGCGGATCTCCTTCCGGGTGGGCGGGATCGTCGCCGTCGTCGCCTCGATCGTGGTGACGCCGTGGAACCTCTACGGGAGTCCGGCCGCCATCACCTACTTCCTGGGCTCCCTGGGCGCGCTTCTGGGTCCCTTCTTCGGAATCCTCGTCATCGACTACTTCTACTTCAAGCGCGCGCGCATCGACCTGCGGGACCTGTACTCGCCGGGGCGCGACGGACGGTACTACTACCAGCACGGGATCAACATGAATGCGCTCATCGCCTTCATCCCGGCGGCGATCATCGCCCTGTGCATCGCGCTCGTGCCGGTGCCGCTGCTGCAGACGCTGGCCCCGTTCTCCTGGTTCATCGCGGCACCGCTCGGGTCGCTGTGCTACTGGACGGTCATGCGCGTGCGCGGGGTCGAGGAGCGGCTGGTGCCCGAGCCCGTCGACGGCGGACAGGACGAGGCCGAGGCCGCGTAGATCGGGCGGGTCCGGCTCGTGGCGGTGGTCCGTGGCCCGCGGCAACTGTTCGCGCCGTCGGGTGCACGTGCCGCCGTCGGCGCGGACCGTTCCCTGGACCGATCTCGAGCCGGAACCGGACCGATCTCGGTGCGGAACTCGACCGATCTCGGCGAGGGGGCGCGCTTGACCCTCACGCGGCGTGAGACGTCAGGGTGGCGCGCGTGAGGGATGCTGTGCTCATGGAGCGAACGCGGAATGGGTCATGGGGCGGAGCCGAGGAGCCCGGCGAGCTGACGGTCGGGCAGACCGCCGCGCTCGTCGGCGTCAGCGTGCGCACTCTGCACCATTGGGACGAGATCGGGCTGGTCGTCCCCTCGGCCCGCTCCTGGGCCGGCTACCGGCTCTACGGGCCCGACGACGTCGCCCGGATCCACCGGGTCCTCGTCTACCGGGAGACCGGGATGACGCTAGCCGAGGTGGCCCGGGTCCTGGATGACCCGGGCGCGGACGCCGAGGCGCACCTGGTCCGCCAGCGCGAGCTGCTCCGGGCCCGCATCGCTCACCTGACCCGGATGCTCCGGGCGGTCGACACGATGATGGAGAGGAACAGCATGGGCGAGCACCTGACCCCGCAGCAGCAGGCAGAGATCCTGGGCGTCGGATGGAATCCCGCCTGGCAGGAGGAGGCGGAGGAGCGCTGGGGCGGCACCGACGAGTGGGCGCAGTCGGCCGCTCGCAAGGACGCGATGACCCGTGAGGACTGGGCGCGGGTCGCGAAGGAGGCGAGTGACCTCGAGGCCGATCTGGCGGCCGCCATGCGCGAGGGCGTCGAGCCCGGCGATGAACGGGCCAATGCCCTGGCCGAGCGGCACCGCGCCAGCATCGACCAGTGGTTCGACACGACCTACTCCAAGCAGGTCCTCATCGCTCGCGGGTACGTCGCCGACCCGCGCTTCACCGCTCACTACGACAGGATCGAGGTCGGCCTGGCGGCCTGGCTCAAGGGGATCATCGACGCCAACGCGGCCGCGCACGGAGTGGACCCGGGCGCCGCCGTCTGGCGCTGAAACCGGTGGGAGTTCCTCGCGTTCGGACCACCCGAGCCCGTCGGCGCCGCCTCACCACCACCGGCTGGGATGTCAGCGCCGGTCGTCGAGATCGGTCGAGTTCCGGCTCGAGATCGGTCCGGTTCCGCGTCGAGATCGGTCCGGTTCCGCGTCGAGATCGGTCCGACGGCGGCGCGCTCGATCGTCGGGACCGCGAGTCGGACATTTCTGCACGAGGCTGACATTCCTGCGCGAGTCCGACGACGGCGTCGTCCGACTCGTGCAGGAAAGCCCGATTCGACGTGCTGCTTGAATGCGATCAGGGATAGTCGTCATTGAGCTGCGGAAATTCTGGGAACAAATCGTCTGTAAGGTTTCGATCGGTATGCCGGCGGGGTTGTCTCGGTTTTCGTTCTGCGGTGGAGTGGGTGGGTTAGGATGTGGTTGTTCCTGGTTCCCGGGCGAGTGCGGAGTGGGCGATGATGGTGCGTCGAGGTGCTGGCGGTGGTCGTGGTGGTGAGGTCGGTCGGGCGGCTGGGGCTGGTGGGGCTGCCGTGGCGGTCGGGTCTGCGGTTGAGGGGTCCGAGGCTGCTGCGGATGTGACCGGTGGCAAGGGCGGTGGTGCGGGGTGTCGGCGGGGGCGTCGTGCGGTGCGAGCATTCGGGGCGGTGCTGGGCGTGGTCGTCATGGTGGTCTCGAATGCGGCCATGGGATTGGTGGGATTGCTCCTGTGGACGTACCCGCTGCCCTTCTCAGTGTCGTTGCCCGAAGGCGTCGAGAAGGGCGAGATCTTGACGCTGAGCCCGCCAACGGATGCTGTGTCAGTCTCTCAGAATTCGCTCACTGTGGCTTTTGGGGATCTGCGGTCGGAGAAGCATCAGTGGGTGGGTGAGATCTACCTGGCTCGTCAGGGCAGTTCCCGGCAGGTGATCGCCTTCCATCTGGGGCGGAGCATCTACGTGGACGGTCTGGGAACTCTCACACTAACCAGTGTCAGTCCGGATATGGTGCCGCCCTGGCAAAGACCGCTGCCCGGAAGCGGCCCGCGCATCACCTTCAATCTCAATCCCGACCCGGGCGTGACCACCGGCCCCCGCCCCCACCATGGCACCGGAAGTCCCACCCCCGGCACTGAACCGGATCTGGAACCGGATCAGGAGGAAAACGGCTAGGGCGTCTTCTGGGCGATATCCGTCTGGGCGAAGTACTTCTCATACTCCTCGCGCGTGATCCTGATCCGGCCTCCGTCGCCGATATGGGTGTCGTCGGAAGTTTCGTTGTTGGCCCGCGGATTGATCAGGGTGACGTATTCGCTATCAATGCCCTCGACTGTGTATACGTGCTTCTTTGAGATTCGGTAGTCGCCACCCTGGTCGCGGTCATCGAAGATTTTGTCATTATTCGTGTCGGCATCGATGCGATCATCGCTGACCGTGCCGCCGCTCGTCGAGGCCGTGACCGGTCGCTCGTCGTTGACGGCACCCTCGATCTGCGTCCACTCCGAACCGGTGTACTTGTGATCGTCCCACCACGGCCAGCCGAACCGCCCCGAGCCGCCACGGGTATCGATGTGCTCACCTTCCTGATTGGAGATGGTCTTCATCGCGTCCCTCGAATGCTCGCCGTTGTCCAGATCCTTGTCGCCGAAGTGCTGACCGTAAGCGCGCTCGTAGATATTGATGATAGTCGGACCACCCTGGTTGCCCTTGACGTAGTAGCGGTGACCGGGACCACGACCTCCTTGCCGTTGTCGTAGAGGGTGACCATGAAGGAGCGCTTCTCCTCATCCCACTCGATCTGGTCGCGCAGGTACTGCCGACCTGACTCGCTCTGCGGGTAGGCCTGGAGGGTCGCCAGCAGGTAGCAGTCGCCGATCAAACGCTGGTCCACGGGGCTCCAGCCGTCAGTTCCATCGGCCTGCCTCCTGATCCGTTCGATGTCCTCCTCGCTCAACTCGGTCTTCTCGCGGGTGGGGTCCTCCTTGCCCATGAGGAAGTCCCAGAACCCCCGCCCATCGGAGGCCCGCTGACCTGTCCGACCTGCCTGAGCCCCATCGTCGGAGCCCGCGTCCCGGAGCGCGGCTGCGGCCTCGCGGGCGGCGAGGCCGACTGCGGCCCGGATATTCGTCGCGGCCCCGGCGATCCCGGCCAGGACCCCCACCGCCCCGGCGACCGCCGCCGGGTCGCCCAGCGCCCCCAGCACCACGCTCGCAACCCGACGACGCAGGTCCTCAAGGGCCGCCTGAGCCTTCTCCAGGACGTCGGCGTACGCCTCCAGCACGCCGGCACCGGCCAGGAGGCGGCTCGACGTGCTCTCCAGGTCGCGCACCAGGCTCCGTGAGGCCTCCCGGCATGCGTCGGCGCTCCGCCCCTGACTCGATGAGACGGCCGCGCGCGCACCGTAGCCAGGTCGGCGCTCCAGGTCACCGTGCGCGCGGCCGACCTCCACGAGTCCGCCAGGGCGCGCACTCCCCCCGGGCGAGCCCGGCACCTCCCCGATGACCGGCCCCGCCAGGGCCTCGGCGCTCACGCTCACCGCCACGCCCCCATTCCTCCGGGGGCGCCCGTCGTCATCGACGTGACGGACCCGCCCAGGGCGCACGCGCCGTCGGCCACCTGCCCGGCCCGGGTCGCGGCCCGCGGTGCCTCATCGGTGCGTGCCGACGCGAAGGCTGCCGTGGCCGCGGCCAGCACGGGCGAGCCCAGAACATCCGCCCCCTCCCCGTCCGCATGGGCGGAGGCGGCCTCCTGACCGCAGTCGGCGGCCAGGAGGCCGCCTGCACGAACTCCTCGGGGATCACTTCTAGAGCCATCGGGGCAACCTTCACAGACCAGACGCCGCCCGGAGGGGTGGCCGGATCGGCGTCGTCGTGACTGGCAGAGAAAAAAGACCGCATTAGCCCATCTGTGACCGGCCCGACCAGTGGCCGAACAGCACATCCACAGGGGTCCGATCGGGCGCCGCACCTCGTGGGGGAGGCAGGAACCCGCATCCTGCCTCCCCCACGAGTCGTCGCACGGCCCCGCCGTACCGGGGCGTCGTAACTACCGGCCCGTCGCCGCCGGAAGGGCGTCAGGCGCCGTCGATCGGCGCGCCCTCCGCCAGGGTCGGCTGGAGACCGAGGGTGCCGACCAGGTGCTCGCGGTAGGCCGGGGAGGCGACCTCGTCGAGTCGGGCTCGCGCCGAGGCCAGGCGGCCCTCGATGTCCAGACGTGCGCTGACCTCCTCGTTGCCCTCGGTCGTGGCGAAGCGGGTCAGGGCCACGATCGAGGCCTCGGCCTGCTTGCGGTCGCGTTCGACCTTGGCGTCGACGCGCGCCGCGTACCAGTCGGAGGCCAGGATGTTCTCGCGCTCGAACAGGGCGCGGAACTCCGGGCTCGTCAGGTCCCAG
>ERZ773075.384-NODE-384-length-35602-cov-97.3642_pt1 | contig 35602 bp, 29 predicted proteins | sample MGYA00580614_ERZ773075 | MGnify/ENA primary metagenome ERZ773075 (study PRJEB29015, sample SAMEA2738021) | human oral metagenome | biome: human oral; feature: human-associated habitat; material: dental | place: China | collected 2043 ...
GCTGCGGCGCCGCTGGGCCCGCTCGGCGGCGGCGCGCTGCTCGCGCTCCCGGCGGGCGGCCGCTCGCAGCGAGTCCGCGCGACCGCGGCTGGAGCGCTCGCGCTCCTCGGCCGTACGCAGGGCGAGCCTGGCGTCGGTCTCAACGGCGCGAGCCCGGCGCGCGGCTTCCGCAGCGGTCTCCCGCTCCTGGCGGGCACTGTCCAGCGCCTGTTCAAGGCGGTCGGAGCCGGCACCCTCTGACGGACCCGACTCACCCGATGCGTGCGTGTCGTCGACGCCATCCCGCTCTCCCTCGATCTCAGCCAGTGCGGCCGTGGCGGCCGCGAGCTCGGCGGTGCGCTGGACCGACTCGGCCTCGGCCCGCTCCAGGACCTGACGGGCCCGTCCCGTCTCCTCCACGGCGGCGTGAGCCGCAGAGGTCAGGCGGGCCATCGCCTCGGCGGCCCGGGCGGCCTCGGCGTCGGCCCGGCGCAGTGCGGACAGCGCCTCGCTCAGAGCCTGGCGCGCGGCATCCTCCCCGAGACGGGCCTCCTCCAGAGCGGCATCGGCTGCGGTCTCCGCCTGCGCAGCGGCGGCGGCCTCGGCGTCGGCCTCCTCGTGGGCAGCGGCCAGCTCCAGCACTGAGGAGGCTCCGCGGCCCGCACCGGCGACCCACCCGGGAGCCAGAACATCACCGCCGCGGGTGGCCACCACGGCGTCGGGGAGCCTCGCACGCAGGGCGCGGGCGGTCTCGATGTCCTCCGTCACCCAGTAGGCCTTGAGCAGTCCATCCAGGACTCGCCCGAGCCCATCGGCTTCGGACTGCACGGGGCTCACGAGCCCGCGGGCCGCCAGCGCGCCGTCGACCGTGGGCGCGGCCTCATCAGCGCCGTCGGACTGGCCGCTCATCGAAGGATCATCTGCCAGAACCAGCCTGACTGCACCGACGTCCCGATTGCGGGCGTGCTCCAAAGCGCTCATGGCGGCCTCGCCGTCGGCGGCGAGACCGGCCTCGGCGAGCACTCCTAGGAGGGCGGCGACGGCGTTCTCCCAGCCGCGCTCGACGCTGAGGTGCTCCGCCACCGGTCCCAGGAGGCCGTCGACACCGGTCTGGAGCAGGGCAGCCGTACCGTCCTGGCTGCGCAGGGACATGGCCAGGGTGTCACGCCTGGCCGTCCAGGTGGCCCTGTCGGAGGCCGCTTCCCGGCGGGCGTCGGTCGCGGCGGAGACGGCCTCGCGGGCCTCGGCCAGGCTCCGAGTCGCTTCCTCGTGGGCGGCTACGGCCCGGGCCGCTGCGTCGGCCGCCGCGCCCGCCTCGGCGGACGTCCCCGCAGCCGGCTCACTCCCGGCTGCCGCTCTGCCGCTGTCCTGGGGCTCCTCCCCTCCCCCGGCCTCGGCCAGGGCGGCCAGGGCACTCCCCTCGCGGGCCTCGGCGGCCTCAAGGGCGCTGCGGGCCTGCTCGAGGGCGGCCAGGCTGGCCTCATGGCGACTGCGGGCCGAGGCGACGCGCCCACCGGCGCGGGCGATGGTCTCCCTCCTCTCCGAGAGCCTCCGCTGCGCAGCGGAGAGCTCCTGGTCCGCGGCCTTCTCGGCGGTCTCGGCGTCGGCGCGTTCCAGGGAGGCGTCGCTCAGGGCCGTGCGGGCGGTCTCGACGGCGTCGGCGAGCTCGGCCTCCTGTCTGCCGGCGGCCTCGGCCCGCCGTTCGAGCTCCTCGGGGTCGGTGCCGTGACTCGGGGAGGGGGCGGCGGCCAGAAGCCGGATTCGCTCGCTGGCCACGTCCGCGAGCGCGCCCAGGGACTGGGTGACCTCGGTGAGGTCCTCCCAGATGCTGCCGGCTCGGGCCAGACGCTGAGCGGAGGTGGTCTCGATGGCGGCCAGCTCGCTCAGGCGGGCCCGGGCGGCTCGCTCGGCCTCCTCGACCAGGCGGCGGCGCCTGGCCAGGGCCTCCTTGTCCTCGTCTCCGGCCTCCAGAAGGGACTGGGCCTGGACGACGTCGTCGGCCAGCAGCCGGGCGGTTGCGTCACGGACCTCGACCTGGATGGTCCGGGCGCGCCGGGCGATGGCGGCCTGCCGGGCCAGGGGACCGAGCTGGCGGCGCAGCTCCTGGGCGAGGTCGGAGACTCGGGCGAGGTCGGCAGCCATGGAGTCGAGCTTGCGCAGAGCGCGTTCCTTGCGCTTGCGGTGCTTGAGGACGCCCGCGGCCTCCTCGATGAAACCGCGGCGGTCGTCGGGGGTGGCGCTCAGGACGGCGTCGAGCTGTCCCTGCCCGACGATGACGTGCATCTGGCGCCCCAGGCCCGTGTCGCTGAGGAGCTCCTGGACATCGAGGAGGCGGCAGGGGGTGCCGTTGATCTGGTACTCCGAGCCGCCACCGCGGAACAGCGTGCGCGAGATGGTGACCTCGGTGTAGTCGATCGGCAGGACACCGTCGGTGTTGTCGATGGTCAGGGAGACCTCGGCCCGCCCCAGGGCCGGACGGGAGCCAGCGCCCGCGAAGATGACGTCGGCCATGGAGCCGCCGCGCAGGTTCTTGGCTCCCTGCTCCCCCATCACCCAGGTCAGGGCGTCGACGACGTTAGACTTGCCCGAGCCGTTGGGGCCGACCACAGCGGTGATGCCGGGCTCCAGGCGGAGGGTGGTTGACGAGGCGAAGGACTTGAATCCCTTGATCGTCAACGTCTTGAGGTGCACGGGTGCCACCCTAACAGCGCGAACGGCCACGACGACGATAGAAACGACAAAGGGACTTGACATCCTGAGTCAGGACAAGCAGACTTTCCATGTCAAGGGAGCTAGACATGCTGTTCGCACGTCTCCCCCATCCGACTCTCGTCTTCGAGACCCAAGGAGCCACGATGCTCACACTGTCCAACCTCTCCAAACGCTTCGGGAGCCTCCAGGCCCTCGACTGCCTCTCCCTATCACTGGCCGGCGGCGAGATCGTCGGCTTCGTCGGCGCCAACGGAGCCGGCAAGTCCACCACGATGCGCATCATCATGGGATCGCTCGCCGCCGACTCGGGCGCCGTGACCTGGAAGGGCGCCCCCGTGGACGCCTCCACACGGCGCGCCATCGGATACATGCCCGAGGAACGGGGCCTCTACCCCCGGATGAAGGCGGCCGAGCAGCTCGTCTACCTGGCTCGTCTGCACGGGCTGTCCGCCTCCGCGGCCAAGGCGGCGGCAGACCGGTGGACCGAGCGCCTGGGCCTGGAGGAGCGCCGGAATGACGAGGTGCAGAGCCTGTCGCTGGGCAACCAGCAGCGCGTCCAGCTGGCCGCCGCCCTCGTGAGCGACCCCGAGCTGCTCATCCTCGATGAACCCTTCTCCGGCCTGGATCCGGTTGCCGTGGACGTCATGAGCCAGGTCCTCCTGGAGCGGGCGTCCGCGGGCGTGCCCACGCTGTTCTCCTCCCACCAGCTCGACGTCGTCGAGCGTCTGTGCGACCGGGTGGTCATCATCCGCTCGGGCAGGCTTGTGGACGACGGGACGATCCCCGAGCTCCAGGCCACCGAGACACCCCGCTGGCGAGTGGTCGTCGAGCCGCCGCCGGGCGCCGCCCCACCGGAGGCCGGCGCTCTGGACGGACTGGACGATCCGGACGCGCAGATCGATGGCCGGGGCCGCCTGGTCATCACCGCGGCGGGTGGGGATGAGCAAGAGCTGCTGCGCACCGCGCAGCGACTGGGGACGGTGCGCGAGCTCGGCCCGGTGCGCCACCGGCTCACCGACATCTTCCGGGAGGTCCTCACGGCACCCGCAACTCCCGGCGAGACCAACGACCCGACGCAGAAGAAGACGGATAAGAAGGAGGCGCACCGATGAGCGCCCGGACCAGCCCCATCGCCCGCCGTCAGGAGATCACTCTGGTCGCCGGCCGCGAGCTCCGCGCACACCTGATGAAGAAGTCCACCATCATCCTGACCCTCGTCCTGCTCATCGCCGCCGTCGGCGGCATCATCGGCGTCAAGCTCTACACCTCCAGCCAGAACGAGGTCTACCGGCTCGGCCTCAAGGGCGTCCCGGTCGCTCAGGCCACCGGGTTGGACAAGGTGGTCGCCTCCAACGGGGAGACCATCGAAGTCGTTGACGTCTCCGGCCGGGAGACGAAGGACGTCCTGGCCGACGACGCCCCCGAGGGCACGCCGCACGTGGACATGGTCCTCGACGTCTCCGGCTCCGCCTCCACCATCACCGTGGAGAAGTCGGTCGATGACGCGGTCGTCTCCGGGGTCACGGCCTTCCTCCAGCAGGCGTCCCTGGGCCGGCAGATCGCGACGCTGGGTGGGGACCCCGCTCAGGTGGCCTCCCAGCTCAGCGCCGCCAAGCCGGAGGTTACGGTCCTTAACGCCCCCAAGCGCGACGCCGCCGATTTCGGCCCGCGCTACACGATCCTCATGACGATCGACATCCTGCTGCTGTTCGCCATCATGGGCGGGGGCCAGTTCATCGCCCAGGGCGTGGTGGAGGAGAAGTCCAGCAGGATCGTGGAGATCCTTCTGGCCTGCGTGCGGCCCAGCTCGCTGCTGGCCGGCAAGATCCTGGGGATCGGCATCGCATCCTTCCTCACCACCGGAGCCGTCGCCGTGGCCGGGGTCGTCACCGCGAAGGCAACCGGCGTCATGCCGGATATCAACCTCAACCTGGACGGCGTGCTCGTGGCGATGCTCGTGTGGCTGATCGTGGGATATGCGATCTTCGCGGTCGCCTTCGGGGCCGCCGCTTCGCTCGTGAGCCGGCAGGAGGACGTCAGCTCGGTGAGCATGCCCCTGGTCATGCTCTCGATGGTCCCCTATGTTCTGAGCTTCTTGATGGCCACCGGGGACGCCAACAGCATGACCTTCCGGGTCCTGGCCTTCCTGCCGCCCTTCGCGCCATTCATGATGCCCGCGCGCCTGGTGCTCGGGGTCTCCTCGTGGACCGAGCAGGTGATCGCCTTGGCGATTGCGCTCGTCTTCCTGCCATTGCTGGTGCGCGCGGCGGCCGCGATTTACACCCGGGCCGTCACCCGCACCGGCGCCCGGGTGCCGCTCAAGGAGGTTCTGGGCCAGGCCAAGCAGGCCTGATCACAGCCTTCGCGCCTACGACGACGGTCCGCCTCCCACCACGGGGAGGCGCACCGTCGTCGTGCGGGCCCAGGGCCGAGGCGAACCGGGTCAGTCGGCCAGCTCGGGGAACCAGATGGCGATCTCACGAGCTGCGGACTCATCACTGTCCGAGCCGTGGACGAGGTTGAGAATGGCGGGGGTCCCCCAGTCGCGGCCCAGGTCGCCGCGGATGGTGCCGGGGGCGGCCGTGGTGGGGTCGGTGGGGCCCATGAGGCTGCGCACGCCCTCGACGACGCGCCGGCCCTCGGCAACCGCTGCCACTACGTTGCCGGAGGTCATGTAGTCCACGACGCCGGGGTAGAAGGGCTTGTCCACGTGCTCGGCGTAGTGCGCGGCGAGGATCTCCTCTGTGGGGGTCAGGATCTTCAAAGCGGTCAGGGCGTACCCCTTGGCCTCGATGCGGCGCAGGATTTCGCCGGTCAGGCGGCGCTCAACGGCGTCGGGCTTGATGAGGATGAGGATACGGCCGGTCTGGGACGTGGTGGACGTGCTGGCCATGAGGGCTCCTTGCTGGGTCGGAGGGTGAGGGACCGGATGGACCATAACGGGTCCGGACCCTCCAAGGCCATGGCGGCGCCCGGTTCAGGCCTGCTCGACCACCATGATCGGCTCCAAGGAGCGGGCGCGGGCGGCATCGAGGGCGGCTTGGAAGATGAGCGCGGAGGACTGGGCGCCGGGGTCGCGGTGCCCGCAGGAGCGCTCCCCCAGGAAGGAAGCCCGCCCGCGGCGCGCTTGAAGCGGTTCAGTATCCCGAGCCCCATCGGCGGCGGCCCGGGCGGCGGCCGAGAGGACGCCGACCTCATCCTCTCCGATCTCCGCCGCCTCCCTGGCGGCCACCGTCGCGGGGCGCCAGGCATCGGCCATGGTCTTGTCCCCACTGGTGGCGTGGCCCCTGGCCTCCAGGCCAGAGGTGGCCTCCTCCAGCGCCCGGACCAGGTTCTCCGCTCCCCAGGCGGACGCGTCGGAGGAGCGGGCGGCCCTGAGGAAGGCGGTTCCCAGCAACGGGCCTCCGGCGCCGCCGACCGTGGCCATGAGAGTGGTGGCGACGACCTTGAGGACCCCTCCGGGGGTGGCTGGGAGGTTTCCGGCCTTCTGGGCGGCATCCAGTTTGGTGACCACGGCCCTCATGCCGCGGTCCAGGTTGTCGCCGTGGTCGGCGTCCCCGATGGCTCGGTCCAGCTCGGTCAACTCTGCACGGTTCTCGGCGATCATGACGGCGGCACGATGGGTCCAGTCGAGGGCCCAGGCGGCATCCAAGGACATGGAGTTCCCTTCTCAGGTCTTGGCAGGTGTTGGTTCCAGGCCTGACCGCCATGCACCCGAGGGTGAAGGACGACCACGCGGCTTTGATCGGGCCCTGCGTGGACCCGATGGGTCCCTGCGCATCCCGGGAACGTCCGTGGGACGCGCCGGAGCAGGCCGACGAGGTGCTCACCGCCCACTCGCATTTCCATCCTCTCACGCACCTGGCCGCCTCGCTCGTTGAGACGGCCGAACGTCCTGCGACCAGCTCGAATGGACGCACCATCACAGATGACGGGGAGACGTCGGACGGCGTGATACTTGTATGCACGAGCCCCGGGCGACGCCCAACGCTTACCGCTCGAGAACCGGAGGAAGAGAGGAGCCTTCCCGCGGCGCAGGCCAAGTACGACCAGATCTTCCAGACCCTGCACGAGCGCATCGAGTCCGGCACCTACCGCTTCCTCGAACTGCTCCCCTCGGAGAACGCCCTGGCCGAGGAGTTCGGCTGCACCCGTAACACGGTGCGCAAGGCGCTGGCGCTGCTCGTGACTCAAGGGTACGTCCAGACCATGCAGGGCCGAGGGCGCCGAGATCATCTGCGTCAAGCGGTTGCGCGTGCTGGATAACGTCCCGCTCATCGTGGACACCAGCTATTTCCTGGCCTCGGTGGTTCCCCGCCTGACCCGGCAGATCGTCGAGTCCTCGGTCTATGCCCATCTGGAGGAGGTCCTGGGGGTGCGGGTGGCCAGCGCGACGCAGCGGATCACGGTGGAGCGGTCCACCGAGGAGGACCAGCGGCTCATCCACCTGGGGGGAATGGATTGCGTCGTCGTGGTCTTCTCGACGACCTTCGACTCGACGGGTGTGCTCTTCGAGTACACACGCTCGCGCCATTCACCGGTCGACTTCGCCTTCCAGGACACCGCCTACCGGCTGCCGGCAGAGCGCTGAGGCGGGGCCGGCGAACTTGGAGACCCAGTTGGTGGGCAGCGAGCCGTCCTCCTTTGGGGGGGCAACAGGTACTGGTAGACGGGATCGCCGGCCAGGGCCCGCTGGAACCACTTGTGCTCGGTGGAGGTGTGGTTGTTGAACAAGACGTGGTCCACTCCCAGGGATGCGATGTAGTCGACCTTCTCGATGATGCCGCGCAGGTCGCCCACGCCATCGCCGGAGGAGTCGCGAAAGGACTTGGGACAGATCTGGTAGACGACGCTGTCCGTCAGTGACATGCGGGGCTCCTGAAGGAAGCGGGTTGGAGCCAGAGGAATCACCCTCCAAACGACTTATATGCACAAGCATGCACTTGTGCACACAAATTTTTCATGAATTTTTTTATGTTATGTATTATATAAATAATTCTGGAAGCGACATCCCGAGCGGCTGGACATCCATCGTGCAGATGGCAGCCGGACTACCGCCCGACATAGTGCCCCTCCTCCCCGTTCTCACTGAAGGAAAGATGATCTCCCATGAGCAACCGCAAGCCCGTTCGCCCGAACGACCTCCCCTCCTCCCCATCCCGCCCTCGAGAGGTTCTATGCATTCTTCCACTTCTGTGCACTCTGGCACTGAGCGCCTGCAGCACGAGCGGGACGGCATCCTCCGATGCCGCATCCACGCCACCACCCATTCAGGAGACCTCCGCCGCCGCGCACTCGGCGGCCCCCTCTGCGTCTGAGGGCCAGCAGAAGTCGTCAGCAACACCACTGCAGACCGCCTCATCGTCACCGTCTCAGCCAGCCCAAAGTACCGAAAGCCCCACCCCGACACCGACAGACGCTGCCCCGGGCCGCGACACTCTCCTCAACGCTTCACTGCCCCTGCCCTCAACCTGTGCGGGCAGCGGCTCCGCGTCCTTCTCCGGCGGGCAGGCCTCCTTGAGCCGCGGAGGCTTCGCCAGGATCGAGGATGCCTCGACCACCTACATCCTCAACAGCGCCGCCACCACTGTGGTGGCGGTGACATGCAACGGCGGCGGGTCAGCCGCCTTCCCCTCTCTGGCCTTCTACGACGACAAGCTGAATCTCGTCGCCTCCTACGACCTGTCCAAGATCAGCAACGCAGAGTCCTACGAGCCGGTTGTCACCTCGCTGGAGGCCCAAGGCAGCACCCTTCACGTGGAGTGGAGCAACGAGAGGCTCCCCACGGATACCAGCGGGATGCACACCGGCTCAGGGACGGGCAGCGCCGACCTGAGCTGGAATGGAGCCTCATTCGACAAGTCGAATGTCACGGTCTACGACGCCTGGGGAAACCAAGTGACTGGATAGAACCCCAAGCGGTTCAGGGCCTGCCGAACAGGGCACGGGCCTCAGCGGCCAGGACCACGGAGCCGAGGATGAGGATTCCCGAGGCGGTCAGCGGAGTGTCGTACCCCTCGGACAGAGCCACGGCCTGCCCCACACCCTCGCCGAGCTGCCGGCTCACCACGACGCGGTCGGCGCCATAAACCTCCCGGGCGACCTCGCCCAGGTCGTCGACGTCCATCGCCCGGGGCGAGTCGATGGGGACGCACACGACGGCGTCGGTCACCGGCTCCAGAGCCGCCAGAATCCCCTCGGCATCCTTGTCCGCCATAACGCCTAGGACCGCCACGAGGTGCTGGAAGCCAAAGGCCTCCTCGATGGCGCCGACGAGGGCCTCGACGCCGTGGGGGTTGTGGGCGGCGTCGACCAGAACCGTGGGCGAGGAGCGCAGAACCTCCAGGCGACCGGGGCTGGTGACCGAGGCGAAGCCGTCCTCGACGATGCGCGCGGGCAGCCGGCGCCCGCCGTGTATCGCTTCGGCGGCCGCCAGGGCCAGCAGAGCGTTGTGGGCCTGGTACTCCCCGTGCAGCGGAACGAAGGCGTCCTCGTAGACAGCCGCTGCGGTGGCAAAGGTGACCATCTGGCCGCCGACGGCGAGCTGGCGGTCGAGAACCTGCAGGACGCCGGCCTCCGGCGAGGTGGGGTCCTCCTCCGGGTCCCGCTCCCGGCGCACAATGGCCCGGTGCGAGGCCGCCGCCTGCTCAATCTCGGCAGCGGCGTCGGGGACCTGATGGGCGACGATGACGGTGGAGCCGTCCTTGATGACGCCCGCCTTCTCGTGAGCGATCTCGGTGATCGAGGAGCCCAGCCAGCGCTCATGGTCGCGCCCGATCGGGGTGATGACGGCGACGTCGGAGCCGATGACGTTTGTGGCATCCCAGCGCCCACCCAGGCCCACCTCGATGACGGCGACGTCGACGGGATAGTCGGCGAAGGCGGCTAGAGCCATGACGGCCAGGACCTCGAAGAAGGACAGGCGCGGCCCGCCGGCGGCCTGGGAGCGCTCGTCGACCATGGCGATGTAAGGGGCCACGTCCTCCCAGGCGGCGATGAAGCCCTCCTCACTGATCGGCTCGCCATCGAGGCTGATGCGCTCGCGGATGGTGGCCAGATGCGGGGAGGTGAAGCGGCCGGTGCGCATGTCGCCTGCGGCCAGAAGGCGCTCGGTCATGCGGGCGGTGGAGGTCTTGCCGTTGGTGCCGGTGATATGGACGGTGCGGTAGGTGCGTTCGGGATTGCCCAGGATGTCGAGGACGGCCTCGACGCGATCCAGGGACGGCTGGATCTGGTGCTCGGGGGCGCGCGCGAGAATCTCGGCCTCGACCTCGCGCATGCGGGCGGAGACCTCGACGGCGCGCGCGGCGGCCTCCAGGTCGCGCAGGTGGTCGCCCTCGGGACTGTCGGGGAGCCGGGGCTCCCAGGAGTCCCAGTCGTCGGAGTCATCGGCGTCGGCCTCGGCGAGAAGCTCCTCGAGGCGGTCGGTGTCACCACCGGGGATCATGTTGGCCGCAACAAGCTCGCGCAGAGCCTCGAGGTCCTCACGATCCCGGGCCTCGTCGTCGGCACCCTGCTGAGCACCGACCTCCTGGAGATCGGAGACGGAGACGGTCAGACTCTCGCCCTCGCCACGACCGGGGGCGCCTACGGCCTCCAGATAGGGCAGGAGCTCGGGATCGACGCCGGTCTCACCGAAGACGGCGTCGACAACCTCCTCCCCCGTAGCACCCTCGGGGATACCGAAGGCGGCGCCGGGACTGGTCTGCTTGGAGTCGTCGTCTGCGGGCACTGTGCCTTCCTTTGCTCGACATGGCGGGTTGGACAGAGCTCTCTCAAGCACTCCCGCCCCGCCCTAATCTAGCCGAGGCAGTGGAGCCGCCCGCGCCAGCCCCCGCACCTGCCGGCCCGGGCCCGACCAAATGGACTCATGCCCCACCGCACTCTCCAGCAGCAGACGCTCCACACCCCCAGACTCCGGTACCCCGAACGATCACGGAAACGCACACTTCAGCAGCATGTGAAACCACCGAGGCAAAACCTCTCCTCCATCACGATGACTGGCAGGAAAGTCGCTCGAGTGCAACCTCGTACGGCGAGGCTCGAACATACGAACAACAATTTCGTTTTGAATCTTCTTTCCGAGGTACCAGCATATCCCACCACCTCCATCAATATGAGCCACATGATTGTTGAATCAAAATTCGATGATTACATCCTAATACTTGGTGAAATGTTTGAGGAATTCACCAGGGAACCTTATGGGTATAGGGGTAGACATACCCCCCACATACCTGTCTAGGCTTTCGCCATGCGTTTGTCAGTGATTGGTTGCGGATATCTCGGTGCTGTTCATGCTGCGTCAATGGCGGAGCTCGGACATGATGTGGTGGGTGTGGACGTCGACGCCCACAAGGTGGAGTTGCTGAGCCGCGGTCGTGCCCCATTCTTCGAACCCGACCTGGAGGGGCTGCTGGCTCGCAACGTGGAGGCCGGACGTCTAACCTTCACTCAGGACTTCTCCGCCATTGAAGGCGCCCAGGTCCATTTCATTGGGGTGGGTACTCCGCAGTCCGAGTCGGGGGCCGCGGATATGACCTATGTCGATGCGGCGATCGCCTCCATGCTCCCGCACCTGGGGCACTGCGCCGATGGCCCTGAGGTTGTCGCAGGCAAGTCCACGGTGCCCGTTGGCACAGCTTCCCGCCTGGCTCAGGCGATCGAGCCGACGGGAGCTCTGCTGGTGTGGAATCCGGAGTTCTTGAGGGAGGGCTTCGCCGTGCAGGACACCCTGCGGCCGGACCGCATGGTCTATGGTCTGCCGGCCGATCCCGGAGCCGCGGCGGGAGCACAGGAGGTGATGGACGCGGTCTATGAGCAGATCCTGACTTCCGGCGCCCCGCGCCTCGTCATGGACTATGCGACGGCCGAACTGGTCAAGATCAGTGCGAACGCGTTCCTGGCTACGAAGATCTCCTTCATCAACGCCATGGCCCAGGTCTGCGACGCGGCGGGGGCCAATGTAACAGCTCTCGCCCAGGCGATCGGCATGGACGATCGTATCGGCCGTCGTTTCCTGCGCGCCGGCATCGGGTTCGGCGGAGGCTGCCTGCCCAAGGACATTCGAGCCTTCCAGGCCCGGGCGCACGAACTCGGCGTCGGTGATGCCCTGGCTTTCCTCGCGGAGGTCGATCGGGTGAACGACACCATGCGCGCCAGTGTCATCCGTACGGTAAGAGCCCTGCTTGGCGACCGCCTGTCCGGAGCCACGGTGACGGTGCTCGGGGCGGCTTTCAAACCGGACAGCGACGACATGCGCAACTCCCCCGCCCTGGATCTAGCTGTGGAGCTGGCGGGCACGGCCGAGCGGGTAGTCGTGCACGACCCTGCCGCAGGTCCGATCCTCACCGAGCGGAAGGATCGTCCCTACGAGGTCGCGTCTTCCACGCAGTCGGCTCTGGAAGGGGCCGACCTGGTCATCATCGGTACGGAGTGGCGCGAGTACCGGGATCTCGACCCCGTCCGGGCGGCGGACCTGGCGCGCACCCGCTACGTGATCGACGGACGCAACTGCCTGGATGCCCAGGCGTGGAAAGCGGCCGGCTGGACCTACCGCGGTATCGGGCGGCGGTGAGCGGGCCAACAGCACCGGCGCCCTCAGCGGGCCGACAGCGCTCTTCGGCGCCTGGACGGCCCGCGACGGCGCCGGACGTGCAGACCGGGCCGAACCGGCTCAATGCCGCCCGCCCCGGTGAGCAATGCACTGCACGGCCGCCCGGGCGCCGCCGATCAGGACCGTCATATCGCTGGTCGCCAGCATCACCATGCAGATCCACACCGCAACGGTCAGCCACACACCGCCGTCGAAGGACATGAACACAGCTATGCTGCTGAGCAGCACGAGCTGGTAGGTGAGGCGAGGGCGGTCTATTGGCAGGGCGATGCGACGTCTGAGGTCACGTGTCCGCACCACCAGAACGAGGGCGTAGGCCACTGCCCCGGCCAGCCCGGCACCCCAGGGTCCCATGAATGGCACGAGAATCACGCCGAGCACGACGTTGACCACCGCTCCCATCATGGTGGAGACCATGAGAACACCGCTGTTCTTCAAGGCCTGATAGAAGCTCTCGAAGAAGATACTGATGACCCCGAAGGATGCGACCAGCATGAGCAGGGGAACATAGCGCCAGCCCTCCGAGAACTCAGCCTGGAGCATCAGTTGAGAGATCGGGCGGTTCAGGGCGATGACCAGCCCTGCGGTCGACAGGGTCGCCAGGGAATAGCCCCTCAGCACGGCGCCGAAGAAGGCTCCTCGGTCAGGTGAGTTGATCTCGCGGGCGGTCGAGTACTGCCATGCCTGCTGGAACACGGAGGCGACAATGTTGACCAGCGCGGGCATCTTGCTCGCCGCCGTGAAGAGCCCGGCGGCCACGACTCCACTGTGCCATAGGACCACGTAACGTCCCGAGACGCTGACGAGCCACCATGACAGCAGATTGGGCACGAGCGGCAGGCTGTAGACAAGCATCCGGCGCAGCAGCACACGATTGACTCGGAAGGGAACCAGCAGCCGGTACTCGGCCGACCCCAGGAACGCAGCGAGGCCACCTACGAGGTAACCGATGGTGAAGGACCACAGATAGCCTTCAATGCCCGCATGCGCGCGAAACAGGAGCAGGTAGGTGGAGACAACCATGGCCAGTGCGTTCATCAGGCCGTAGGCCACGAAGCGGCGCACGTGTCCCAGCCCGCGGGCGAGCTGGGTCGTGGCCTTGAAGACGCACACCGAGCAGAACAGGACGAAGAAGGACGCCGCATGCTCCATACCCCACACAGTGCTGGCCAGGGAGCACAACACCCCGGTGCCCACGATGCCGCCGCCCAGGACCAGTAGGGAGTTGGCGAACAGCTCGTCCTTGGGAACGTCGTCGTCGATCGAGAAACGATAGAGGGCCTCAACCACGCCCAGGGAGAGCAGCGGCAGCACGATCTCAATGGCGCTGTTGAGCAGCTCAGCTGTCCCGTACTCGCCGGCCCTCAGAGCGGTCGTGTACAGAGGCATGAGCACCAGGGAGACCGCCTTGACCGCCAGACCCCCCAAGGCGAAGACGAGGGTGTTGCCCAACAGGAATGTGATGCGGCTCTTATGGTTTGCCAACACCGAACCGGACCTTCCGCGTCTCGATGGGGTCGAAGTTCAGGCCATGAATCCCCGTTGCCCAGGAGGACTCGACCAGGTCGGCCAGGTAAGTCTCGATGGGGTCGCGCTCCACCAGCGGCAATGAGTGGTCCTTTCCCATCTCCCGCGCCCGGTAGTCGGTGGCCACATCGTTGGCGCGTCGCCGCCGCTGCAGGGCGAAGATGCGATTGACTCCCCGGGAGACGTCCACGGACTTATGCATGCCGAGCTTGCATCTCTGCAGCGCGCAATGCAGAGGCGGGAACGCCGGGGTGTGCTTACCCGGCCGCATGATATAGGTGCCGCGGAACAGCCCCGGCCAGTTTCGCTCGATCGAGCGGTTGATGATCTCATCTCCCAGTTTGAGCCAGCCGACTGAGGTGCCCAGCGGCAGGACCCACTTCATACGACCTTCTCCTTGATGATCCTGGCCGGGACTCCAGCGACCGTCGCGCCGGCGGGGACGTCGTGGAGCACGACGGCGCCCGCCCCGATCATCGCACCGTCCCCAATGCTGATCGGCCCAAGAACTGTCGCTCCGCAGCCCACGACCACGTCCCGTCCCAACATGGGAACCGTCTCGATGCCCTTGCGACCACCGATGGTCACCCCGTGCCCGATATGGCACCCCGGACCGATCACAGCGTGGGGGTGGATCACGACGCCCAGGGCGTGGTGCGGGAACTTGGTGTTCTCACCGATACGGGCGGCATAGGGAACGTCGCAGGCGAACAGCACGCGCATGGCGCCGCGGACAAAATACGCTGCGGGAGCGAGACGATGGCGCGAAAGCCACCGGGCGGCCAAGTATGAGACGTAGACAGGATCCATTACGGGAGCCCTTCCTCGAGGAACGTGCGGTAGGGGAACAGGTGGTACCACTCGGGGCGGTACAGGAAGAAGGTCGTGGTGGCCGCAAAAGCGATGACGACGAGCAGGGCGCTGACGTAGGAGTTCTCGGGTCTCTCACCACGCGCCGCAAGGTTGGCCAGTCCGACGGCGAAGGGCAGGGTCAGGTACATCTCGAGACGGTCCAGGAGGTTGAATCCAAGCGCGATCACCACCATGGCGACGTCCGCTACCGCTAGGGCTAGGAGGTTGCGGGTGCGTCCGGAGCGGTCGGCCTCCACCGCGGCGTTCCAGCCGCAGGTCGCCGCCAGAAGCATGAGGAGGATGCGGACGGCAACAAGGAGAACGGTCGCGGATCGAACTCCCCCATCGGCGTAGTCGGAATTCTGGTAGTGACCGTAGTAGGCGGAGGTCGCCGCGAGGGAGTTCATCACCCAGCTGAGTGAAAACATGCTGGCACCGATGAGCGTTCCCCACTTGAACCAGTCCCCGAAGGTGCTTAGCCTCATGACCGGTACGAGGTAGACGATGAGCATCAGCACAGCGCTCATATGGAACTGAGTGGCGAGCGCGATGAGCAGGACGTAGCGCAGCAGCCTGCGCTCCATGACGGCGGGCACTGCCAGCAGGAAGATCGCCACTGCGATGCCCTGGCGCACAGCGAGCATGAGGTCGTAGAAGACGGACATGCCGAAAGCGAAGAGAACCGCCAGGGAGTAGCTGGCGGCATACCGCTTGATGAACAGGACCGCCGAGCCGTAGACGAAGACCGAGATGAGGAGCAGCAGAACGTTGAAGTTCTGCGTGATGCGGCTGACGAGGTAGTTGAGGATGGCGTAGCCGTATTCGAAGCGGCTGACGGCGAAAGCCTCCTGGAGGGAGTTGCTCGCCTTGATCGCCTCGAAGACGCGGTGGTACTCGATCGTGTCGTTGCCGACGCTGACGGCTCGCAACGAGGAGAAGGCCACGAAGGCTACGAAGGTCACCCCTAGGAGGGCGGGCGAACCGCGCCGGCCGACGTTGCCCGGTAATCCCACCAGGGCTGCGGGCAGGAGGAGCGCAGCGAACAGCGTGAAGTGGATCCACATACTCCCGCGTCACCGTTCCGCCAGGGCTCGGTACCGGCGCACGAGGCGGTCAGCCTCACGCGTAATGTCGAAGCCTGCGGTGCGCGTCAGGGTTGCGCCCTGGACCCGGCGTCCCAGATCCCGGCCCTGGTCAATCGCTTGTGCCACCCGAGTGGCCCACCGACTCAGCGAAGCCTCCAACGGCAGGAACTCGCAGTCCCCGATCGCGACCTCGTCGGGCACGCGGTCCGAGCAGATCATGGGTAGACCCGCGCACTGGGCCTCGACTCCCACCATGGGCAGCCCCTCGAAGAACGAGGGCAGGACCAGCGCATCCATGGCCTGGTAGAGGTCAGGAACGTCCTTGCGGTCCCCCAGGAACAGGACGCGGTCGGCCAGTCCTCCCTCAGCCGCGCGTCCCTCAATCCCCGGGCGCAGAGCCCCATCTCCGATGAGCATGAGTCGCACCCCAGGTCTGAGACGGAGCAGCTCGCTGAAGACGTCAAGAAGGAACCGATGGTTCTTCTCCTCACTGAAGCGCCCCACATGCCCCACTACTGAGCCATCCCCCAGACCGAGCGCACGCCGGGTCTTGACGCGGGCCTGGCGATCGAAACGGTAAGTGCCTACGTCGATGGCGTTGGGGAGCACCTCGAAACGGCTACGGCGGAACATGAACTCACCGGCCGCGTGCGAGCATGCCAGGCGAACATCCGAGTAGGCGCCGATATTGCGGCACACGAGCCAGTTGCGCACGCTCTTAAGACGGGAGTCGGAGTAGGCGGTCGAGTGGGCGTGGACAGCGAAGGAACGCACGCCACCCCGGTGCGCCACCGGATAGAGGAAGCGCGACAGGATGGGATCATGCAGGTGCGCTACGGGGTACTGACCCGCGTGCTGCTCCAGCAGCTGTCCCAGTGCCGAGCGGATCCGCCCGATCCTGCCGTGGCCGTTCATGACGTAGCAGCGCCCGCCCAGTGACTCGATCTCCGCACGGTGGGTCTCATCAGGTGTTGCGTAACAGAAGAAGTCGAAGACGATCTGGGAGCGGTCCACGTGCCTGAAGTAATTCATGAGCACGCTCATGACTCCAGAGCGCCGAGAGATAGATGAGTTGATCTGCAGGATTCTCAGGGGCCCGCCCCCGGAGTTCTGTGGGGTCGATAACTGTTCCTGGCTCACTGACAGTCTCCCTCCATTGACCCCGGCGCGGCCGGGGAACTAAATGTTCTGCTAACGCTCTTCCTCATTTCACTTTGAGGGTCTTGATGAGGACCCACACGCCGATGTGGAAGACGGAACGGGGGACGCTGAGATGTTCAATATCGCGGTAGAGCATCCAGTGGTACTTGATCAGGCTTCGTTTGTTCGCTGACACCGACCCCGAGCGAAGCCGGTACCTCATGAGGACCACCGGCATGCCCCAGATGTAGCGCTCAGTGCGGAGCATGCGCAGCCACAGAGCGTCGTCGTTGCGCTTCCTGATATTCGGCACCTCGAACTTCCCCAGGCGCGCCACGTCATACATGACCGTCGAGTTCCCCACCGGGCAGTCCAGGAGCAGACGGTTGTAGCTGGTCCTGGCCGGACTGCGCACGATCTTTCCGGTGGGCGTGCCCTGCTCGTCGATCTGAGCGTAAGCCGTGCAGGACATGGTGATGCCGCGCGAGGTCATGAAGTCGATCTGGCGCCTGAGCTTGTCGGGGTGCCACAGGTCGTCAGAGTCGAGGAAGGCCATGTACCGCCCCCGGGCCAGTTCCATCGCCCGGTTGCGAGCCATGGCGGCTCCGCTGTTGGTCTCCAGGCGCACGTACCGGATTCGGGGGTCACCCTCGGCCAGGGCCCCCACGACCTCGGAGGTATCGTCGGTCGAGCAGTCGTCGACCACGAGCAGCTCCCAGTTGGGATACGTCTGTTCCTGGACCGTGGCGATAGTCTCGGCGATGAAGGCGCCGCAGTTGTACGTCGGCATGATGATGGACACCAGCTGAGGGTCTGTTGTCATCGCTGTTCCTTCTTATCGTGGCTTTACGTCTCACCTGGCAACCGCCAGCACCGTCCGGCAGGCGAGCCGCAGATCGCGTCCGATGCTGAAGTCCTGGACGTCGCGCAGATTGAGACGCATCTTGGCGGGCAGGACCTGCGTGAGATACGCGTCCTGACCCGGCGGAGCGGCCGCCAGGATCTGGGCTTCGTCCTTGAACTCGATGGAGGCCGTGGAGGTGACCCCTGCCGGCAGCAGCAGCGTGGCCCGCATACGCGGGGCGTACTGGCGGACGTACTCGGGCACCTCCGGCCTGGTCCCCACGAAGGTCATGGTTCCGCGCAGGATGTCGATGAGCTGGCCGATCTCGTCGAGTCGGTACCGGCGCAGGACGGCACCGACCCGCGTGACCCGCGGATCGTCCCCCCGGGTGATCTGGTCTCCCGGGTCGGCCGGCCGGTGCGTCATGGTGCGGAACTTGACGATCCGGAACTCGCGCCCGAACTGGGTGACTCGCAGCTGGCGGAAGAACACGGGACCGGGCGAGTCCAGCTTGATGAGGGCCGCCAGGATGACGAATAGCCAACCGAGCAGCACGATGAGGACCATCGCCCCGACGACGTCGAGCAGGCGCTTGAGCCGAAGCTGCGCTCCGCGCCGGGACAGCGCCTCGTAGTAGGGACGCACCTCCTCGGTCTGCAGAGAGGCGGGCAGGGCCTCCCAGGGCGGCATTCTCATCATCGGCCCACCGCCGCGAGCGCGTCGAGGGCACAGTCGATGACGTAGTCGACCTGCTCGTCGCTCAAGGAGGTGTGCAGAGGCAGGCTCACCTCGTTGGCGTACAGGTCGAAGGCTCGCGGGAAGTCCTCGATGTCGAAGCCGAGGTCCCGGTAGGCGGTGAGCATGGGCAGAGGCTTGTAGTGGACGTTGCAGGCCACATCCGCGCGCGCCATGTGCTCGATGAACTCGTTGCGCCCGTCCTCGCCCAGGCCCGGCAGGTTCGCCAGGTAGAGGTGCCCGGAGGAAACGGTTCCGTTCTCGTAGTGCCGCAGCGATGTCATGCCCGCAGGAGCCAGGGCCCGGTCGTAGCGGGTGATGATCTGGCGCCTGCGCGCCAGCATGGAGTCGTAGCGGGACATCTGGGCCAGGCCGATCGCGGCGCACACGTCCGTCATATTGCACTTGTAGGCGGGGCTGACCACGTCGTACTCCCAGGCCCCCAGGCGGGTTTTGGCCAGGGCGTCCTTGCTCTGCCCGTGCAGGGACAGCAGCATGTACTGGCGGTAGAGCTCCTCGTCCAGCCCCAGGTCCGGCCTCCAGGTGACGGCTCCCCCCTCCGCGGTGGTCAGGTTCTTCACGGCGTGGAAGCTGAACGTCGTGAAGTCGGCGGCGCTGCCCGACGACGTGCCGTCGCGCCGGGCGCCGAAACTGTGGGCGCCGTCGGCCACCAGGGCGACACGGCCCAGCGCCTCCTGGATCGGACCGGTGGGCGCGAAGAGATGACGCTGGCTGTCAACGACTTCGCGCAACGCCGTGTAGTCGCACATGCGCCCACCGATGTCGACCGGGATGACGGCCTTGGTCCGTGGCGTGAGTGCCTCCGCCAGGACATCGGGGTCCAGTCCGTAGCCGACGTCGGCCTGTCCGGCGTCGACCAGGACCGGGGTGGCTCCCACGTGCACGACGGGCGAGGCAGAGGCCGTGTAGGTGTAGGCGGGAATGATCACCTCGTCGCCGGGACCAATGCCCAGCACTCGCAGGGTCAGCTCCAGTGAGGCGGTCGCGGAGTTGAGGCAGGCGGCTCGGGTGGTATCGCAGCGCTCCGCAACCTGTTTCTCCAGGCTCTTGGTCCGCGGCCCCGTGGTGATCCAGCCGGATCGCAGCGCGGCCTCCACCTCTTGGCACTCGGCATCGGTAATGTCCGGTGGTGAGAACTCGACGCGCATCAGCCGGCCTTCCTCATTGTTGACGACGCACTCGTGCCGTGATCGAAATTCGGGTGGTAGGTGGGAACTGCGTGGGCCAGCTCCTGCTTGATCTGGTCGTTCCCCTGAAGAAGGCAGGCCGTCAGCCGGGCGATCTTCTCCTCCACGTCCTGGATCGTCGGCGGCGGCGCCGTGGAGACGAGGATCGACTTGTTCGCGGTGGGGTGCAGGTCCTCGTTGTGCATCTGCAGTTCCTCGTAGAGCTTCTCGCCCGGTCGCAGCCCGGTGAACGCCACCTCGACGTCTCGTCCGGCCCGCAGGCCTGAGAGCTTGATGAGGTTGACAGCTAGGTCATAGATCCGCACGGGCTGCCCCATCTCCAGGATGAAGATCTCTCCGGCATGGGCCATGGAGCCAGCGGTGATGACCAGCTGGGCCGCTTCGGGGATCGTCATGAAGTAGCGGGTGATGTCCGGATGGGTGACGGTCAGCGGCCCGCCCGAGCGCAGCTGTCGCCTGAACAGCGGGATGACGGAACCGTGGCTGCCGAGCACGTTGCCGAACCGCACGGCGGCGAAGATGGTCGTGCGACTGGTGCGGGCCAGAGCCTGGACCTCCAGCTCGCACAACCGCTTGGTGGCACCCATCACATTAGTCGGATTCACGGCCTTGTCAGTGGAGACCAGGATGAAGTGGCTGCATCCGAACTCCTCCGCCAGATGGCACGTCATCCAGGTGCCCAGCACGTTGTTCTCCACCGCCTCGCGAGCGTTGTCCTCCATGAGGGGGACGTGCTTGTGCGCCGCGGCGTGGAAAACGACCTTCGGCCGGTACCGTTCGAAGCAGTCGCGGACGACTCGCTCATTCGTCACCGAGCCGATGACGACCGAGAGAGTGACTCCGAGCTCGGCGACTCTGGGCTGCATCTCATGGAACAGCTCGTAAGCCGTGTTCTCGTAAATGTCGAAGATGACGATCCGGCGAGGTCGGGCCTCGATGAGTTGGCGGACCAGTTCGGAGCCGATCGAGCCGCCGCCGCCGGTGACCAGGACGACCTGCCCGCGCACATATCCCATGCTCGTGGTGTCGAAGGCGACCTCGTCGCGTGAGAGTAGCTCGGAGATTTCCACGTCCCGCAGTGCGATCTTGCCATCGTGCTGCTGGGCCAGGTCCCGCACGTTCGGCAGGGTGAGAATCCGCAGCCCCGTCGTCAGGCAGATGGCCAGGATGCGCTTGCGCTGGGAGGCCAGCGCCGAGGGGCAGGCCAGCACGATCTGCTCAGCCCTGCATTGCTCAGCAATTCGAGGGAGGTCGTCGCATGCCCCATATACCTTGACGCCGTGGACGTGGCGACCGTGCTTGGTCACGTCGTCATCGACCAGGGCCACCGGCTCGCCGCACATGTCCTCATCTCCCAGGCGCATGCGATTGATGGTCAACGACCCGGTTTGCCCGGCCCCGACGATGAGTGTGCGAGGGCGGGCGTCTTGCGCGCCCGATCGAGCGCTGCGCTGCACCTGGTTACTCCACAGCGCTCGGGCTGCGAGGCGTGTCCCCGCGGTCATGATGGCGAGCAGCGCCCAGGCCATGACGTAGGAGCGCACGGACAGCCCGCCGTCGAAGGCCGAGGAGAAGAGCAGGTCCCCGCAGACCGAGCCGACGACTGTCGCGTAGAGGATCCGCAGAGCTTCCGTCATCGAGGCGTAGCGCCAGAGACTGTTGTACATCTTGAAGGTGGCGAAGACGCCCACGTTGACCACCGCCAATACGCCCACGGCCAGCAGACCGCCGGTCGCACCGGTGGCTGTCGCCCACTTCGTGGTCCCCCACGCTGCGCAGTACAAGGCCAGGTAGGTGGCCAGGACGTCAACGATCATGAGGACGATGGGCTCGACCCGGCACACGGGTGGGCTCGCCCACGCCGGAACATGGACAGGAGGCGGAGGCGGCAAGGAGCCGACCTCCGACGAGGCGCTCATAACACCTGTCGCCCCTCGCCCCCCGGGAGTCGTTGCGAGCAACTGCCCAAAGCCGGGCTCCCGGTCCTCAGCGCGCTTCGGCGACCGGCTCTCGACAGAATACGAATCGTCACGTGTCTTAGCCATGGATTTTCTCGCTCCCTTGAACCGTCTGACGGGCATGGGACACACCGCCGACAAGCAAAGAACTCTGATCAAGTGATCGGAACTGGCGGGAGCGACAGATTTCAGATGTCATCAGGGTTTCAATCTACGGACGAGCGAACAGTGCTAACTGATTCGCTGGACGGACTCGGGGATATCGCTGTTGTTACTGACACGGGCAACAACAACTCGAGAACATGGCGACTGGAACACCTTCAGTCGCCATGAACATTTACCGTTTCTATTCGGCTCATTCCCAATCTAACACCCAGCACCACCGATTGGAAGATTCGGAGGCGATTTTGCTGTAATCGTCGTTTATCAACACATTCAGGGCCACACTGTGGGGTGAAATCACATATCGAAATGCGTAAATACTTGAAGCAACAAGATTTGACGTCAGACAAGCCCGAGAACATACATAACTAGGGCAAACATTCGAGCCCAGACATATTCATAAATGCTCTCCGATGACGTCGTCGCCTTACTTTCGATGCAATGTCTCATGATTTGCGAAAGCTTCTCACGTCACGACATCTGAGGTGGAGCCGGGATGGGATTCCCGGAGGTATCGCTGACCAACAGGGCCTTCGCGGACTCACTTCCTCCATCCAGACGTCGTCCGCGTCACGAGCGAGGCGGCTAGACAGCCGCGATCTCAGGGCGGACGACGTTGCCCCGCACGCCCTTGTGCTTGCCCCCGGGCTCGGATACATCGTTGAGCACCACTCCAAGCGTTCGGCCACCTCCCTGCTCCACGGCGAGCGCCGCCTCCCGCAAGTCCTCCGCACTCGTGCGCCCGGCACGCGCAACGAGAATGACTCCCCCGGCATAAGTCGCCAGGACCACCCCATCGGTGAAGCGCAGAACGGGCGGGGCATCGACGATCACAAGGTGATCCGATGCCAGTCGTCGCAGCAGATCGCGCATCATGGGAGCACCCAGCAGTTCGGAGGGATTCGCGGGCGTATTGCCTGCTGGCAGGAGCTCCAGGCCCGCTACGGGGCCTTTGACCAGGGCGTCCTCAAGGCGAGCCGAGCCCGCCAGCACGTCTGCGAGCCCCGGCCCCTCCTGGAGTCCGACAGCACTCGGCGAGCGCAGATCGCCTTCGACCAGGGCGACCCGATGGCCGGACAGGGCCAGTACTCGCGCCAGGCTGGCAGCCGTCACCGAGGTCCGCTCCTGGGGGCCGGCCGAGGTGACGACCAGGACTCTCCTGTCTCCCTGGGACAACGCGTGGAGCACGTTGGTGCGGGCGGCACGCAGCTGCTCCTCCATCTTGATCTCCGCCCCTCGGCTCAGCCACCGCAGCGAGGGAACCCGCGGTAGCGCGCCGAGCAATGGCACTGACAGAGCCTCACGGACCTCTTCAGGTTCTTTGAGACTCTTGTCAAGCAGCTCCTGTATGAGGATCCACGCATATCCCAAGACGAGCCCAGCCAACAGGCCCACTGCCACGCAGGTCGCCAGTGCGGGCGAGCGAGTCGCGCTCACCAACTCAGCAGAGGACAGAAGGACGATCTCCACGGGGGACTCATCCCCCTCCACCTCCTTGACCTCAACACCAGCTTGCCGGACCACCTCATCAGCCACGACCTGGGCCTGGTGCGACGAGGAGGCACTGGCGGAGACCTGCACCGACACCGTCTCGGGGGTCCGGGCGGCGGACACCGAGGAGGCCAGTTCCTCAGGTGTGACATCCAACTTGAGGGAATCCACGACGCGCCGGGCAACGGCTGCCGAGGTGAAGACGGGGACCATGGCGTCGGCCTTCATGCTGGCGAGCTGCTCCGCACTGTAATGAGACAGCGCATTCTCTGCTGGATCTCCTGCCACTTTGACATGCAGGTAGGCCTGAGCCGTCGCCGTATATGAGCTCGGCGAGGCAAAAGCGAACACCATTGAGGCTAGCACGCACACGACAATCGCTAGAGCGAGAGAGCCGATGCGTCGACGGGTCAGATGAAGAAGGTCCTCGAGCGTCATTTAGGTATCACCAGTAATGATCAGAGCTGACAGGAAAGGGCTATCGCCGACATAGGAACTCAGCGAAGAAGCACCTGAATTAATGTGATGGATAGTAACACATAGGAGGCTGAGACACGCAAGCATCCGGCCGGTATAATAAGGAGACACTCATTGCATCGACAGAATTTTGAAGAATTCTCATCATCTGATCAATCGATTTTCGTAGATAATCTACAGACGATCCATCTCCCTCTTACACCGTCACAGCATGACCCCCTTGAAGGACTTCTTCTCCGGAAGGATGATGCGATCCCCGAAAACACGGTCGTAACAAGAAGGAGCAAAGTCCGACAGTCCATCCGCGTCCGTGAAGGTGATCTCACCGAAGTAGATGTTTCCATCCACCTCGTAGAAGTCGATGCGCGCGCAGGCGAACCCCTTTCCGAGCTCGCAGGCCAGGGAGCGCATGGTCTCCAGGCCGTTCGGCGGTGGGACATCCGGGGCGCGGTCGGCTTCACACGTGTACTCGAAGGGAGCTCGGGTCCAGTCCGGAAGATAGGTGCCCCGCAGCGCACGGCCCGGAAGCCTGTCCACGGTGAAGACGAACTGGATGACGCCGTCGAACACCATGAACTTGTAGTCCCGCAGCCTCCCTGTATCGTCGCGCAGGAAGGGCTCGCACACGATGCGCGGCTCGCAGTACTCGTAATGCAGCTCGAAGCCACCCTTCATCGCCTGACGCAGACCAAGCCATTCCCGCAGCCGCCGACGAGCCCAGTCCTCGTCAAGGGCGCTCTTGTCGGGTACGAGGATGTTCCATCCCGAGCCGTGCGTGGCCTTGAGGACGAAGCTGTCCGGCAGGGAGTCGAAGTCGATCTCGTCGGGAGAGTCCCACACGCCCAACAGCGGAATGAGGTACTTCTCCCCCACCGTGTCGGCGACCCACTGGCGCACCAGGAACTTGTCTGCCAGGCGTCCCTTGAGCGGGGTGGAGTCGTAGAGCTTGAGCCAGTGGATCTTCTCGGTCATGGTGCGCGGATCCTCCAGATGGCAGGGCCGGCACTTGAACAGCCAGTACCAGCGTTTGAGCGCGGAACGGTACCGGGGCGGTGACATCCGGCAGTTGTGTCGGTAGATCGTTCGCTTCAGCCAGTTCTGAACCGGTGGGGAGAAGATGGCCTCTGCGGCACTTCTGACACTCATCGTCCTAACTCCTCAAGTCAGGCGGCCGACACAAGCCCCATCCAGGGAGGGGACCGCGCGCAGAGCGACTCGAACCACCTTGTCGAGGGGCCGGCGCGTGACGGCTAGGGATATTGGAAAGACGGCCCCGCGGGGACGGGAGGCGCCGTTGCTCGACCTTGCCCTGGTGTCGAACAGCGGCATTAGTTTGCCCTATCCCAGATATATTCGTAAAGCAACCGTCTTGGCGTGTCCTAGTCAGGTGCGAGCGACCTCCCCCGTGAAACGGCCTCGTCTCTGGGGCAGCGGAGTGCGAGCGCCCGTTGCGTTGATCTGCCAGTACATCGACCGGCACAAGGAGCGCTTCGCGGCCTGGCCGATCTGCCGGGTCCTGTCCGACTCCGGCACCAAGATCGCCCCGGCCACCGCGCTACACCACACTACCCACCGGGGCGTTCGAGGGATCATCCCCGCTCGCGCGGGGTTTACCGGGCTCGGGCGGCGAGCTCAGCGGCGGTGGCGGGATCATCCCCGCTCGCGCGGGGTTTACGCCGTCGGCATCACCGCGTGCGGATCATCCCCGCTCGCGCGGGGTTTACGCGATGACGGCGCTGGTTTGGGTGGCGACGTCGGGATCATCCCCGCTCGCGCGGGGTTTACGCCGTCGGCATCGCCCTCGCCATCACCGCGTGCGGATCATCCCCGCTCGCGCGGGGTTTACTCGACGGGCCTCTACAAATTCGATTCCGGCGGCCGGATCATCCCCGCTCGCGCGGGGTTTACGCGGGGATCGCTGGTGTGGCGATCCCCGCCCGGGGATCATCCCCGCTCGCACGGGGTTTACTGAATTCCTTCGGGGACTCGTTAACCGCATTGGGGATCATCCCCGCTCGCACGGGGTTTACTGAATTCCTTCGGGGACTCGTTAACCGCATTGGGGATCATCCCCGCTCGCACGGGGTTTACAGGAGAAGAGGACATGGCACGCATCAAGTCTGGGGATCATCCCCGCTCGCGCGGGGTTTACTTTAGCCAATAATGGTTTAATCCACCCATCGCCGGATCATCCCCGCTCGCGCGGGGTTTACATATTCTTAGGGCGCCAATTCCCATCCGGAACCGGATCATCCCCGCTCGCGCGGGGTTTACGTCTTCGCCAGCGGCTCCGCGAAGAAGTGCCCCGGATCATCCCCGCTCGCGCGGGGTTTACCTAGCCTGGGTGTTGCTGCCCTGCGAGTTGCTGGGATCATCCCCGCTCGCGCGGGGTTTACTGTCGATGAAGCGCGCCCTGGCTGCGGAGTTCGGGATCATCCCCGCTCGCGCGGGGTTTACGCCGGGGTCGACTTCAGTGTCGTCCCGGCTGACGGATCATCCCCGCTCGCGCGGGGTTTACGTGAACTTGACACGGCTCGAGGTCTTCTGCAAGGGATCATCCCCGCTCGCGCGGGGTTTACACCAAGATCAATACCCTCGGGCTGTTGCAGCCAGGATCATCCCCGCTCGCGCGGGGTTTACGGTCAAATTCGTGTGGGGTCTCTCAACACTCTCGGATCATCCCCGCTCGCGCGGGGTTTACAGGAGCTGGAGCGCGTGTTCTGGGACCGCAAGCGGATCATCCCCGCTCGCGCGGGGTTTACAGGAGCTGGAGCGCGTGTTCTGGGACCGCAAGCGGATCATCCCCGCTCGCGCGGGGTTTACGCGGCCGCGAGCACCTGCCACGCCTCGTCCGGGGGATCATCCCCGCTCGCGCGGGGTTTACGGCACGACCAGTACGGCTACCCGAAGCGTGAGGGGATCATCCCCGCTCGCGCGGGGTTTACGTGAACTTGACACGGCTCGAGGTCTTCTGCAAGGGATCATCCCCGCTCGCGCGGGGTTTACTTCTCCCCGTTTCCGAAGTCGAGACCGAGCATCGGATCATCCCCGCTCGCGCGGGGTTTACAAAAGATCGTTAACCGACAACTTAGGTTTCCAAGGATCATCCCCGCTCGCGCGGGGTTTACTCATCGTCCTCTCCACCCTCGTAGCGGACGTGAGGATCATCCCCGCTCGCGCGGGGTTTACTACTGCCTCTCGGCCGACATCTACCCGGCGCTGGGATCATCCCCGCTCGCGCGGGGTTTACTCATCGTCCTCTCCACCCTCGTAGCGGACGTGAGGATCATCCCCGCTCGCGCGGGGTTTACTACTGCCTCTCGGCCGACATCTACCCGGCGCTGGGATCATCCCCGCTCGCGCGGGGTTTACTCATCGTCCTCTCCACCCTCATAGCGGACGTGAGGATCATCCCCGCTCGCGCGGGGTTTACGGGGTATCCGGCTTGGGTGAGGAGTCGGGCGCCGGATCATCCCCGCTCGCGCGGGGTTTACATCATTCTATCTATCCCGGGCGACGCCACCGCCGGATCATCCCCGCTCGCGCGGGGTTTACCCAACGCCAACTGAACACCCCATTGCCCGCCCCGGATCATCCCCGCTCGCGCGGGGTTTACGAACCGAATCCGCGTCCCGGAGGGCACAGACCCGGATCATCCCCGCTCGCGCGGGGTTTACCGTGAGGCGACGCCGTCGCTTCTCCCCATTCCCGGATCATCCCCGCTCGCGCGGGGTTTACAGAACGACGCCATTCGCGAAAGTGTCGCGAACCGGATCATCCCCGCTCGCGCGGGGTTTACCCGGCCCAGCTCAGGATGGAAACGCCACTGATCGGATCATCCCCGCTCGCGCGGGGTTTACGTCTGGATTGGTATCCAGGTGGGGGCGCAATTCGGATCATCCCCGCTCGCGCGGGGTTTACGACGCCTCCAGGATGCGGAGGCCAGGGATTGCCGGATCATCCCCGCTCGCGCGGGGTTTACCTCCCAGGGGCCTTGAGGGCCGTCTCGCCATCCGGATCATCCCCGCTCGCGCGGGGTTTACGCGCGGATGCGGCCCGACCAGCCTAGACTGAGGGGATCATCCCCGCTCGCGCGGGGTTTACGCGTACTTGCTCTTGGGAGTCTCCGGACGGGGGGGATCATCCCCGCTCGCGCGGGGTTTACTGCACTGCTGAATCAAGTGACGTATATAGATTCGGATCATCCCCGCTCGCGCGGGGTTTACTGACACCCGAGGTGCTCAATCAGGCGTTCGCCAGGATCATCCCCGCTCGCGCGGGGTTTACGTTGCATCTGACATTGACGACGCGTAGTCAGAGGGATCATCCCCGCTCGCGCGGGGTTTACGTGTTGACGGGTTCTACAGCTACTTCAACAAGCGGATCATCCCCGCTCGCGCGGGGTTTACCCGGGGTTGTGCCGGGCTGGGTTAGGTGTATTAGGATCATCCCCGCTCGCGCGGGGTTTACCCGGATGGCGTTGTAGCTCGCCCCGTTCGCGAGGGATCATCCCCGCTCGCGCGGGGTTTACATCCCGTCCGTATGCGGATCGTTTTCCCGCGCCGGATCATCCCCGCTCGCGCGGGGTTTACAGATGGTGCCGTTGAAGTCCATTGCTCGGTTCCGGATCATCCCCGCTCGCGCGGGGTTTACCCGGGGTTGTGCCGGGCTGGGTTAGGTGTATTAGGATCATCCCCGCTCGCGCGGGGTTTACATCTTAATAGAATTAATTTCCTTCAAAAGAGACGGATCATCCCCGCTCGCGCGGGGTTTACCGACGCAACCACGGGCTACCAAAGTTTGCCCACGGATCATCCCCGCTCGCGCGGGGTTTACGCCTTAGTCGTAAGTGCACGATGAACATCGCCGGGATCATCCCCGCTCGCGCGGGGTTTACGCTGTGCGGGATACGAATTATGAGCTTGCGCAGGGATCATCCCCGCTCGCGCGGGGTTTACGAACTGGCTCCAGTGGCTCCAAGGGGCGTACGGGGATCATCCCCGCTCGCGCGGGGTTTACGGATGGCGTTGTAGGTAGCCCCGTTCGCAAGCTCGGATCATCCCCGCTCGCGCGGGGTTTACTGTGGTAAGCATTGCACTTTGAGGCGCGTGGTCGGATCATCCCCGCTCGCGCGGGGTTTACGGATGGCGTTGTAGGTAGCCCCGTTCGCAAGCTCGGATCATCCCCGCTCGCGCGGGGTTTACTGTGGTAAGCATTGCACTTTGAGGCGCGTGGTCGGATCATCCCCGCTCGCGCGGGGTTTACTGATTTCCTTTTTCGGCGGGGCATTAGATTTGGGGATCATCCCCGCTCGCGCGGGGTTTACTCAAGAGAAATCCCGTCAACATAATCACTCAACGGATCATCCCCGCTCGCGCGGGGTTTACCTGTTCATCGATAGGCACATCGTCCGAGTACGCGGATCATCCCCGCTCGCGCGGGGTTTACTCGATCAAGGCCGCGTGGTCGCCAGCGGTGACGGGATCATCCCCGCTCGCGCGGGGTTTACGATGAGGCGGCGGACAAGCTGAGCCACCTGACCGGATCATCCCCGCTCGCGCGGGGTTTACCCCCCGTATGACCACATACAGCCCTATTTCCCCGGATCATCCCCGCTCGCGCGGGGTTTACAGCATCTGCGGGGCTCGCATCGTCCGGGGCGTCGGATCATCCCCGCTCGCGCGGGGTTTACGGGGAGTGAGAGAGAGACACTAGGGCTCCGGCCGGATCATCCCCGCTCGCGCGGGGTTTACGGTCGTGGCGCTGGCGCTGGCCTGGGCTACCCGGGATCATCCCCGCTCGCGCGGGGTTTACTTACGCCCAAACCGGAGCAAGTACTTGCCCGCGGGATCATCCCCGCTCGCGCGGGGTTTACGTGTGGCACACGGTCTGGGTGAGGCTGAGTGGGGGATCATCCCCGCTCGCGCGGGGTTTACACTGCCAGCATGGTACGCGAGTAGAGGGCGGGCGGATCATCCCCGCTCGCGCGGGGTTTACCCGAAAGGAACCCCGAGATGACCCCCGTTACTGGGATCATCCCCGCTCGCGCGGGGTTTACGAGGGAATCGGCGCCCACGGTAAGCTTCGTCATTGGATCATCCCCGCTCGCGCGGGGTTTACTGAGTCGAGACACGATTCGTCGTCACACGTCGCGGATCATCCCCGCTCGCGCGGGGTTTACCTCGTGACCGTGCGGCCGTCCGCGGCACCAGGGGGATCATCCCCGCTCGCGCGGGGTTTACCCCTGAATCTTCCAGACAGGGACGTCCGCGCCCGGATCATCCCCGCTCGCGCGGGGTTTACGGGAGGGTGACGTCCTGGCCGCCTGGCAGCCACGGATCATCCCCGCTCGCGCGGGGTTTACTCGATCAGCGGGCTGCTGTAGAACTCTGTGCTGGGATCATCCCCGCTCGCGCGGGGTTTACCATTCCACACAACCACGCTATTGGCGGTGCCGCGGATCATCCCCGCTCGCGCGGGGTTTACCCCGGCTACAGCCCGGGGCGAGACATCTACCACGGATCATCCCCGCTCGCGCGGGGTTTACGGAGTGGTGGGGTGGTCAATTTATTGGATGGTGGGATCATCCCCGCTCGCGCGGGGTTTACCCGTCGCATATTATTACGGTGCCGAATGAGTCGGGATCATCCCCGCTCGCGCGGGGTTTACCCAGCTGGTCTGTGTACTTGATCTGGAACATTCGGATCATCCCCGCTCGCGCGGGGTTTACACTTGCGGATCCCTGGAATCCCAACGATGAGCCATGCTACCAGACCGCGTTTACCTTCAGTGCCAACCTAGAGCCCACTCCGCCGAGTTCCGGTAGCGCCGTCGTCTTGCGGCGATCGACCATGACTCCTTCGGAGGCTTAACGGCACCGGGAATCGCCTGCGTTCCCCCGATCTGCCGGTACGGGCTGCGCATAACAAGACACCCCTCGATGTCGACAGGTTCACGCTCATGCCCCAGGGAAGCGACCGCGAACCGCTGCTCAGATCGCACCGACCAGATCAACAGCGCCCGCCCCTCCCCGATGTATGTGCGGACCAGTTCCCACAGCTGCTCTCGCACTCGAGCTGAGAGATGCCCGACGAAGATCCCGGGAGAGACCTCAAGCAGCCAGCGGGTCATGGATCCCCGCAACGAGGCGGGGGCTGCCGACAGGATCAGAACTACCATCCTCCTGCATCCTCTCCGGCGTAGTTCGCTCCACCGGCTACAGCACGCTGCTGGTAGTCCCACAGGGAGACTACGTTGATGCTCATATCCTCCAGATCCTCCACCTCGAGCAGGCGGTAGATGTCCTTGACCGTCCGCTCTATGACCTTGAGCTCGAAGACCTTGTCCCGAACGCGCCGCCGCGTGGTCCCGGTGAGGTCCTCCATCCCCTCGGAGACGACGTCGAAGGCGATAGGTATTGTCGTCTCCGCCTTGTACAAGTCCGCGACGTCGTACACGAAGGACCGCTCGTGCCCGGTGTGGACGAAGCCGAGACCCGGAGAACAGCCCAGGGAGACGATCACCCCGTGGACGACGCCGTACAGAGCCGCGTGCGCGGCTGAGAGCGCCTGGTTGATCGGATCCGACGCCTCGAAGTCATCGGGACGGTAGTCGCGTCGGGCCCAGGGGACCCCGGTACGTCTGGAGTTGTCTCGATACACCTCACGAACCCTGGCCCCCTCCCGCCCCCTGAGCTGCTGCATGGTGAGCCCGTCAACGCTTTCACCGCTGAAGCGCATGCAGTACATCTCGCGCGCCACCCGAAGTCGCTTCTGGGGAGAGGAGACCCTGGCCGCTTGCTCCACCAACAGTCGGGTGGAAGTAGCCAGGGAGCGGCCGTGCGCGTAGTAGCGCACACCGCGTTCACCGACCCAGACCGCCGTCGTCCCGCACTCGCCGAGCAAGCTCATCGCCTGGTGACTGACCGACGTTCCCGGGCCAAGGAGGACGGCGACCAGCGAGGCAGCGGGGACGCGGATGGTGCCCTGGTCGTTACGCGCGGTCAGGGCACCATCCTCCCGATGCACCACGCAGTGCTCCAGGTAGAGGAAGGACATCCGGTCCTGGACACGGGGCAACGCCGTTACCGGAACCGGCAGCATTCTGACCATGATCAGACCTGCTGCACCCGGGCGAGCGTCATGAGCCCACAGCCGTAGGCTTTGGATTTGCCGATCCCGGTGACGAGCGCACGGCACAGGGACTCAGGATCAGTGATACGCATAACCCCCTCGTAGACGGTGCGGTTGATAGTCACGCGGTCGTATCCCCCACCCCCTGGTCGTCGCCGGCTGAAAACGGGGCGCTCCCGGTGCGCGACCAAGACAGCCTCGTCAGTTCCCTCACCATCAGCATGGTCCACGGGCATGAGTTCGAAGCCGAGTCGTGGGGTGCGTTCAATGAGCCACTGCCGCTGCTGTTCAACGGTGACGTGTCCGTACCGCTGTCCGCGCACTCCCGGTCCCTTCGAGGTCGAGTAGGACGGGTTCGCCGCGAGACGGAAGGCCCACAGCTGCCCGGTGTCCAACGAGGCGAGGAACGGCGAGTAGTCCAGGGTCCGCGCCTGGGCGCCTGCCGCCCCCGCCTCCGCGACGAGCTGAGAGCAGTCAGGCTCCAACGGCGAGAGTATGTACAGCGCCGTCGTCACGCCCCGGTCGACCCGCCACAGAACGCGTCCAGGCCCGTTCCCTTCATGACCGCCGGTGGTGCCCATGACGACGGCGTGCATGACCTGGGGCGAACCCAGATACTTGCGCGCGAGGCGGCGCTCCGGGGCCAGATCGATCTTCGTCAGAAACACTGGTTCGCCTCCTCCAGCGCAAGCATGGGATCATGCGCGTCCGCTTTAGGCACACCGACCTGCACCATGAGCCGTTCAACCTGGCGGAAGTCGTAGTCTCGGCGTCGCGGATCGAAGGAGGCCGGTACATCACGACTGCCATGGGCCGCGCCCCGCTCCCCTACGGGTACGGCCTCCTGGTCGACAAGCAGCTCCGCGTCGAAGACATGGCTGCGGTGCCGCTTCTGGAACCACGGTGATGCGAGCCAGGGCTCTGCCCGAAGCGCATCGAGCAGCGCCGCCTCCCGAAGGCCCAAAGACACCGGTGGCGTCGGCGGACATGAGCGCCTGCCGAGATACAGAGGGAAGGCCGGATGGTGAAGCGCCTCGTCAATGCCCTCCAGGAGGGGGCGATCGCCTTCGATACCTGCGAGGAAAACGGCATCGGCGAGGTAGTACCGGTTCGACAGGGGCATGGAGTCCTTGCCGTCGAGGGTGCGCGCCGTGTGGAAATCCCTGATGACTCGACCGGGCTGGTCCTTGCGCACCCCGAACCGCAGGGACAGGAGATCCTCGATCGGGTCCGTCCGGCGACGGCCAACAGCGGCCGCCAGCATGCCGATGATGCCGCTCCTGGTCGGCTCGAGCTCGGTGGAGCGGACGGTGAAGCGAGATTTCACCCCCCAGGCCTGCAAAGGTCCTGCGAGTCGCAGGAGGAGGACGGTCATCAGACCCGCTCCTCACGGCCCACTCGGGGATCCACGACCTGACGGACCCGTCCGGGCAGGTCGGCGAAGGGCACACGCTCACCGAGCGAGGAGACGGCGTCGGAGTCCTTGAGGGCGACGACGAAGCTGCTCAGCGGCCTCAACCCGTAGTTCTTCTCAATCGTCTCGGCATACCGGGCCAGTTCGCCCACCGACCGGTCGGCGTAACCGGTGCCGGAGGCCTCCGGCACCGGTTTCTCGAAGGCACCGACGAGGGAGATGGGTTGGTCGTCGCGTATGGAGATGACGATGGTCTCCGGCAGGGTCCGGTTGGCGAACGTGTTCTGCTTGCCGGTGGGCATGGACAGGCAGAAGCCCTTGATGAAGACCTCTAGCGCCCGCAGCGCAGCGCCGCCGTCCCCGAGGTTTTCAACCAGCATGTCAAGATTGACGGTGGCATAGCGGTACATGGTGGCCGAGGAGAACTCGACCGTGCCCATCATGCCGGCGCCGGCGTCCTCCTCCTCAGAGCGGTTCTTCTCATCGTCGACGGCGGTGAAGAAGTCGTACTCGTTCTCGGCGGCGTGCGTGGAGATGGCGTGGGCCACCTGGCAGGCGGCGTCAACATTGAGATCGGTGTCGTCAGCAACCATGCGTCCAAAGAGCGCGATGTCGACGGCGTGCTCCTCCTTGAAGATCTTCTTGACTGCCTTGGTGTCGAGCGTCTCGCCGCTACGGGCCGAGGCGATGGCCAAATCGGCCAGGCGCGCGATCTGGCTGGTGGACAGGAACAGGAGGTATCCGGATTCCTGAGGCCCATCCTTCTTGCCGCGCGGAGGTGAGAGCTTGATCTTGGCCGCCTTGAACACTCCCTCGGCGAGCGCGGCGGCGTTCTCCACAAGTTCAGGTGCATCCTTCGCAATCGTCGAGGCCAGCACCTCGACGACTCGCTTCGTGCGTACGCCGACGTCATCGGCACCCAGCAGGTTATTGAAGTACAGGCGCGCGGCCCGTTTCCAGGACTGGCTGGAGACCCGCAGACGCCGGACACCGCCGTAAACAGCGGATTTGGGTGAGCCCGAGTCGTCCCGGTTGACGCAGGAGGGCGGAAGGTTCTGGATGATGTGAATATCGATGTAGGTGCTCATTGTCAGTTCTCCGGGGTTGGCGCGGTTGTCATTGAGTTGGTCGCAGATGCCGGGGTGGCATCGTCGGAAGAGGCTAGGGATTCGGCAGATAGGAACTGGTACTCCCGTGACCAGGTCAGGCGAACCTTTCTGGCTCCGCCTGGTTGTTGGAAGTGGAGGATGTCGTCTGCGAGCATGGCGTGATCCAAGGAGATGCTCCGGGCTCGGAGTAGCGAGATGAAGCCCCGCAGGTGGTGGCGTAGCTCGGTGACGGTCGTCGAGGTGACCAGGGCGTTGAAGCGCGCTCGGGCCGAAGGGTTCTCGTCGTCAGGTGGACCGATCAGGCTGCGGGCGGCATGGCCGAGACCTCTTCCGGGCACGAACATGGGTTCGGTCCGTGACTGTTGGTGCACGGCATAGAGCGTCATGGCGGTATGGACGGCAGTCTCCTCCCACGTTGGGGCGTCTCCCGCATAGTCGGGAACGTGGACGCTGGTGAGCGCCCAGATCTCGGGGAGCTCTCCGGGAGGTCTGTTCGCGCCCTTGCGCAGAGCGGCCAGCTCACCGCGTGCTCGAGCCTCATTGCGCCGATAGCGGGCTTGCAGGCCCTCCTGCCTCTTCGTTCCGCCAATGCGCTGGTCGACGAGGCGGCCGGCATTCTCCTCCAGCCGCGGACGGTGGGGGCGCTGGCTCACTCCGGGCGGTACTGCATCCGCGGAGTTGGCGTGTGTACTGGTATCCGACACAGTCATGCCGGTGTCCTTTCTTCATTCTTATTGTTCTCAGCGGTGCTGTCTTGCTGCGCAGGTGCCGGTACGGCCACGTTCAGAGCACGGCGGAAGAAGAACAACGCTTTGCCGACGTCCATCCGTCCCTTTCCCTCTCCACGCCCGGCGAAGGCGGTATCAGGCGCGGCGGATGCCAGCGCCTCCTGCTGCTCCCATGCCTCGGAGCGCAGCAGCCTGCGCCACTGTTCGCGCGCCCTGACCGGGTCCGCTGCGTCGAGGGATGCGAGCCATCGGGGGAAACGCTCATCAATGACCTGGTAGAAGGCAGCACTGGCATGCTCGCGCGCAGCCGATGCCGTATCCGGGCTCCCGCCGCGAGCGCGATCCAGGTTCCCGGCCAGGTTCCGCAGTGCGGAGGCGGCATGCTCCGTCTCCTCCATGGCGTCGTGCACAACGGCGAGCAGTCGCGTGTTCTCGG
>ERZ773075.387-NODE-387-length-35360-cov-6.47251_pt1 | contig 35360 bp, 31 predicted proteins | sample MGYA00580614_ERZ773075 | MGnify/ENA primary metagenome ERZ773075 (study PRJEB29015, sample SAMEA2738021) | human oral metagenome | biome: human oral; feature: human-associated habitat; material: dental | place: China | collected 2043 ...
ACGCTATCTCCACCGACGGCTGGTGGGGCTCCGAAACCTCAGCAGGGTTCCAGCGGTTTTTAAATACCGTAGTTGACTTCCGGCGTCAAAATCCTCTTGTTGTTGATGGGGTCATCAGCTCACAGCCTATACAAATAAAGCGTAGTCATCCAGGGCTTATTGGTGGCTGGGAATGGGTACCCGACGGAAAACCAGCAGACGGCTCCCCCACGATTACTTCAATGGTTCACTGGTTGAATTTCTCTTGGGGAACACCGTATCTTGAGCCCGCTTTCGTCAACGCGTTGCAACGGCATTATGGTATCTCTCCGGATGGCCGCCTCGACGGCCCCTCCCAAACCATCATGGCTCTCCAGAACGAAATTAACCAGTACGTCTAATTCCGCGAATTTTAGTGTTCGCATGATGCAACCGGTACGTTATGTGTAAGGATTTACCATCATGACCGCAGAAAATAAGGGCTTCTCCCGCCGCAAGCTCCTCAAAGCAGGCGCCGTGGGTGTTCCCACCGCCGGTTTGCTTGCTTTTGGTTCCACTCTTGTGACCGCAGCACCCGCAAACGCTATCTCCACCGACGGCTGGTGGGGCTCCGAAACCTCAGCAGGGTTCCAGCGCTTCATGAACGCAGTTATGGGTGCAAACCTCGTTGTCGATGGGGTTATCAGTAGTCAGGATGCAGCTATGCAGACCTGGTGCCCTGGAATCGTCGGTGGTTGGGAATGGGTTCCCTACTACCAGGCCACGGGTTCACCCACTATAACCTACATGCATAAATGGCTGGGCAACAAGGCTACAAACGGCAAGTTTTCTCCGACTGACATTGCTTCGCTTCAGAAGCACTACGGTGTCTCCGTAGATGGCTCGCTCGACGGTCCTTCTCAGACTATCAAGGCTCTCCAGAACGAAATCAACCAGTGGGTTTAGAGGTTTCTTCTTCATACCTTCCACCCATACCCTGCCTAGCTGGGGCGCGTTTTTTCTCCTTATGGGATGCGCCCCAGTTTAGGCGTCAATATCCGCTTTATAGGCCTCAACATATGAAAAGGAAGAAATTATGACTCTTGAGAACACCAGACTTTCCCGCCGCAAGCTCCTCAAGGCAGGCGCTATAGGTGTGCCCGCCGCAGGCCTGGCAGCCTTCGGCTCCACCCTCGTGACCGCAACCTCCGCCAACGCCATCTCCACCGACGGCTGGTGGGGCTCCGAAACCTCAGCAGGGCTGCAGCGGTTCATGAATGCCATAGCAGGCAAAGCCATTCTTACAGTCGACGGAGTCATTAGCTCCCAACCTTCAAATATGGCACCTTCATGTCCAGGAATTGTCGGCGGCTGGGAATGGGTATCAGGTCGGGCAGGCGGCTCACCCACCATCGCGAGTATGCAGAGTTGGTTAAAGTTCTATGAGTGGGAAGATGGTCTCATTAGTGCTAGGACTATCAACATCCTACAACGCCATTACGGCGTCTCGCCGGACGGCCGTCTCGACGCTCCATCCCGGACTATTCAAGCTCTCCAGAACGAAATCAACCAGTACGTCTAAATTCTTGCGAATTTCAGTATTCGCATGGATGTACCCAGTGCTTTATGTGTAAGGAGTTTTTATCATGACCGCAGAAAACAAAAACCTCTCCCGTCGCAAGCTTCTCAAGGCAGGCGCTATAGGCGTTCCTGCGGCAGGGCTGGTAGCCTTCGGGTCCACCCTCGTAACCGCAACCTCCGCCAACGCCATCTCCACCGACGGCTGGTGGGGATCAGAAACTTCGGCAGGTTTCCAACGGTTTTTAAACACAGTAGTGCCCCCTAGCAACAAGATTGTCGGTGGTCGCATTAATCTCGTTGTTGACGGAGTTATTAGCGACCAGCCTTCAAGCATGGCATCTTCCTGCCCAGGAATTGTGGGCGGCTGGGAGTGGGTTAATGAACCCGTGTATGGGTCTCCCACGATTAATGCAATGGCCATATGGCTAAATCTCTCCTGGGCAGCCCCTTTCATTAACTCGACCTTCATCAATGCGTTGCAACAGCACTACGGGATCTCCCCGGACGGCCGCCTTGATGCGCCTTCCCAGACCATCAAGGCTTTGCAGAACGAAATCAACCAGTGGGTTGGGTAAATTAACTAATCCCCAAGCCGCACCAGGCACCGGCTGTTAGGTTCGGTACCTAAAAAGGCTCTTTATTCCAATAAAGCATTAGAAAATCCGCTTTATTGGAATAAAGAGCCTTTTTCTGGCGAAAAATTAGGGGACTATTTATCGATACTCAGCATCACCTTGGGGCGTTCCCGTTCCCCCGCTTCCAGCCGTTCGAAGGCGGCTTGCGCTTCGTCGAGGCTGTAGCTGTGGTCGATGAGCGCGCCCAGCTTGTCCCGGTGCTCCCGCACGAACTGCGCGGCAGCCGCATAGTGGTCGATGCCGTGGCGCACACCCACCAGGTACTGCCCCCGCAGGGCAAGCTCTGAGGCGTCAAGGCCGGTCTGTGCGGGCGGGAAGCCGATCAGCACCGCCGCACCCCCGTTCCTCAGCAGGGACGGCGTAGCTTGCAGCGCCGTACCGGAGCCGGAGCACTCCCATACGGCATCCCAGTTCCCGGCAGGGAGCGCATCTGCACTCTTGTAGGTCGTCATTCCAAGCTCGGCAAGGTGCACGGGCTGTGAGGGGTCAACCACCGCCACCTCAACGGGGTACTGCTCCAGCACCAGTGCCGCGAGGGTGCCGATCGTGCCGCCGCCCAGCACCAGTACCCTGTCACCGGGTTCCGGGGTGGCTTTCCCCAAGCCCTCCAGAACCGTCACGAGAGGCTCGATCAGAATATATTCGGGATGCGGCTCTGCGCCAGGGCCGTCGTCAATAACGGTCAGCACGTGCGCTGGCATTACAAGCTTTTGCGCCGCCGCCCCACCGTGCTCATAGAGGCCAACTTCGCGCAGGTTCGTGCAGAGGTTCCGACGCCCGCGCTGACAGAAATCGCATATCAGGCAGGGAATCATGGTGCTTCCGGTGACCACCGCACCGGGTTTTAGCTGAGTGCCGTGAACAGTCTGCGGCAGGGTTTCGATCACACCCACCCACTCATGCCCGTAATGGTGCGGGTACTGGGTCAGGCCGCGCCGCAGGTAGTTTGAGGTGCCGTCGTACAGTTCAAGGTCGGTCCCGCAGATGCCCGCATAGGCAACCCGGATGAGGGAATCATCTGGTTGTTGGGGGTGCGCATCGTCGATCTCACGCACTTCAGCGCTTCGGATTCCGGTGATAAAACTGGCTTTCATCGTTTTTCTTCCCCTTCTTATAAGCCTGGTTGCTGACGCTGCACCTATTCGACTTCCACGTGCCCGCCGGAGCAGGTAATGTACACGCTCGGCTGGTTCTCGGCATCGTGCGAGTCGCCGGTGCGGCACTGTTTTCCGAATATTTCCACGCTGCCGGTTGCCTCCCGCACCCGGTAGCCGGGCATCTTATCAAACGTGCCCACCGTGAGCACCGCCCCGCCAGCCACTTTAAGGCTTGCGTCCTCATCAACGGTGCAGTTCGCTAGCAGGACCGACGCCGATGACGCCCGCGCCTGAACGTGTGAAAAGTCAGAGTTCCTGCACCGGATGGTGCCTTCGGTGGCGGTCAGGTCGGCGTAGCTGGCGCGCATCCCGCCGATAGTGCAGTACGAGCTGGTGCGCACCCGTAACGCGTCAAGGAACGTCCCGGTGGGGACGGTGATTTTTACCCTGGGGCGTGTCAGAAAGTGCAGCAGTGAGGGGCGGGTTGCGAAGGGTGACTGCCAGTAGTGTTCTGTCTGGGTGAGCTGTATGGCGCCTTCGTCGGTGCGCACGGTGAAAAGCTCTGCATGGGGCACCTCAATAGTTGCGTTTTTGTCGGTTGTTGCGAATATGTCGGTCTCAAGATCAAGTATTTCAAGGGCCAGGGATTTAGGTTCAGTGACGACTATGGACATGGGAAACCTCCACTGCAACGGTAGCGACGGGCGCTGATGCGCCTCACCGCAGGGTTCAGGCGGTACGCACGAACCTGTACAGGTGTACGTTGGGTGGTGCCGCATCCGGCGCCCCGTTTACCCGTATTTTACCCCTGTCACTTGAAACTTTTCTAAAGCACTGGTGTAACGGTGTTTGTGACAAATCTCCCTATTTATATGCATGGTGGGGCCTAACATATCCGCTCGGGGGCTTAAAAATATTCGTCTTTGCACACTTGAAATTCATTCGCTCACACGTTTTTTCGCACCTCGGGAAGCTATTTTTTAAAAATGATGTGCACAGCCTTGCAATTAAAGCGCATCTTTATACGTAACGAGAGTAGTATGGGAAGGACAACAATTTTCTGGCCCCAATTTTTCAAGGACTCATGACTCCCCTTCTGCTTTGCACTTCTATCCTTGTTGTTACTCTCACGGCCAGCGGTATCGCTAAGGCTAAAGACCCTTCTAGCACCGTTGAAGGTATTCTGAACTTAGGTTTAGACTCGGTTGCGCCGCTGAAGCTCACCTCTGCTGTACTGCCGTGGGCTGAGCTGGTGCTCGCCGCAGGGCTTCTGTTCGCCCCCGGCCCGCTGTTCCCGGTGTTCGCCATAGCCTCGTGTGCGCTCATGGTGTTCTACCTGGTGGTGATCGCTCGGGCGTTGGCTACCGGCCGCACCGAAGGCTGTAACTGTTTTGGGAAGAAATCGGCGGCGCCGGTGAGCCGTTACACGCTGATCCGTAATATTGCGCTGACCATTGCGGGCATTCTCACCGTGGTGGCTTCCTTCGTTGGCGGGAAGGCAGTGGTGTATGAGCTGGTGGGCCTTAGCGGTTCCGGGTGGCTGTGGGCTGTTGGCGCGGGCCTGATCGCGCTGACCCTGTGGGCTATTCAGCGGGGCGAGTCCCTGGCCGAGCCCGCCCCGGATGTTCCCGAAGTGGTGCTGCCCTCCGCAGCTGATGAGTCCGAGGATTATGTGCGGGTGCCCATCCCTTACGCCTCTATTTATACGACCGATGGGCGTGTGACCACCCTGCGCGATATGTCCCGAGTACAGGCGCGTGTACTATTTTTTGCGTCTCCCACATGCGGTTCTTGCACCCCTATTTTGAAGACCATTCCCCGGTGGCAGAAGCTGTTGCCGCAGCTGGGTTTGCACCCCGTGTTCAGTAGTGAAGAGAAGATTCGTCAGGCCCATAAGCTGGAGAAACTGGATGAGGGCGTTGAGGCGCTGGTGGATCCCAAGCATGCGGCAATGCACAACTTTGGCCGCGGCACCCCAATGGCCGTGATCCTGGGTTCCGACGGGATGCTGGCGGGCGGCCCCGTAGCGGGAACGAGCGACGTGAAGCAGCTTATGGATGATCTGCTGGTTGAATTCGGCGCCATTAAAGACCCGAACGCCCCCAAGGAGGCGCAGCCCGCACAGGCCGCCGCTTCGGCGTCGGCACCAGGAACCTCAGAGCAGCGCGCACCGGTGCAGGGTGGCTCGGCGACGCAGGCCCGGCCCGCAGCTGTGGACAATGTCTCGCACGGTCAGGTGGGCCGCACCGCACCGGCGCAGCAGAATGTTCCTGCTTCCGAGCATCCGACCCAGCCTCAGGCTGCCGTGTCGAAATCCCAGAATGCGCAGCAGCCCGCACCCGTAAAACAGGACGCACAGCCCGCGCAGGGCCAGGGTGCCTCCATGCAGCAAAAGGCCACAGCTCAGCAAAAGGCCACAGCACAACAGCATGATGCAGCACAGCGGCAGAGTGCACCCCAGCAGCAGGCCGCAGCGCCCCAACAGGGTACGGCAGCTGGGGTTGCGCCCGTGCAGAGTTCGGCTCAGCCCCAAAAAACCGCGAAGAATACGGCAGCGCAGCAGCCTGCCGCGGCTTCTTCAACGGCATCGCAAGAGGCCACTGCGCAGCAGCCAAAGCAGCAGAAGGCTCAGGACGCCTCCTCCCCCGCTCAGAAAGCTCAAACGCCAGCCCCGGCAGCTTCTGCCGCTCAGGCGTCTGGGGACTCTGCGCAGGTTACCGCTCCGGTGCCAACGCAGAAGCCCAACGATGCCACCGAGCCCCTGACTCAGGTGGGGCAGCAGAAAGCTTCCCAGCCGCAGCAGGGCGGTACCGGCTCGGGCCAGGCCGCGCAGCAGACCCAGCCCACCCGTGTACAGCCCGCACAACCCGCGAATAAGCCGCAGCCTGCGGGCGGCGGTGCGGAGGCTGCCAAGACCACCAGCGCCGCGAAAGCGTACCGGCTGGGGATGCGGCAGCAGGCGGTGCGTGCTAAATCCGCAGGCGCTCAGCCAGCACCGACCTCCCCCACCGGCGTTGCAGCTTCTCCTTCTGCTAGTTTCAACGGGCCGCGTAAGCGGTACACGCCGGGGGCCAGCATGATCAAGTCGCGGCGTTCCCCCGCTGAGCTGTCGGTGCCTCAGGCTGCTACGCGCCCGCCTCTGAAGCCCAGCTCACGTGCCGCTTCTGCCTCTATGGCGAAGCTGCGCAGCCAGCAGATTATTCAGAAGGCGGCGGCAAAGAAGTAGACTGTTAGAGGGCGCCCGCACAGCAGGTATACCGGGTCGCATAAAGAGCGCAGTGATGCTCTTTATGCGGCCCGTGTTCTGCTCCCACGCGGCCCCGCCCGCAACGAAGACGCGCACACACTCCACCCTATAGAAAGGCAACTGATGGCTGAGATACAGTTCAATGCCCCCGGCGAGCGCGAAAAGTCGCTGTGGCTCATTAAGAAGGAAAACGACCCGGGCCACTCGCAGTGGTATATTGAGCGTTTTAAGCAGATGGAAGCTGAGGGTAACGACCTGGGCGGTGAGTCACGTGTTCTGGATGCGATGGCTTCCCGAGGGGCAAAAATCCTGGATGCCGGGTGCGGCCCGGGCCGGGTGGGTAAGCAGCTGCACGCGCTGGGGCACCGCGTCACCGGTGTGGATATTGACCCTGAGCTGATTGATGAGGCGACCCGTGTGTGCCCCAAGGCTTCCTGGGTCACCGCTGATTTGGCGGATTTGCCGCAGGCTCTTGGGTTCAACGGTGAAGCCAGTCAGGACGGTTTTGAGCTGCTGGTGTGTTCGGGGAATGTGATGGGCTTTTTGGCGCGTTCTACCCGGTACCCTGTGGTTGAGAATTTTTATCGGGTGCTGGCCCCGGGCGGCCGGGCCGTGGTGGGGTATGGTTCCGGCCCTGGGCGGGATTATTCGTTTGAGCAGTTCCTTGCGGATGCGCGTCAGGCTGGTTTTAATGTGGATGCCACCTACAGCACCTGGGATTTGCGTCCTTTCACCGAGGATTCGGAGTATTTGGTGGCGGTTCTTTCGCGGGCTAAGTAGGGTGCGTCTAGGCTTCGGGGCGGTATGTTGTCGAACATACCGCCCCCGTTGTGTTGTGTAGGTGGCTTCTATGAGGAAATCAGGTGGATGGCGCGTGCTGTTTCTTCGGGCAGTAGCGCACCGGCTCCCAGCAGCAGGATGACGAGCGCGGCGACCACGGCGATGGTGGCTGAGCGCCAGCCGGGGTGCAGCTCGTTAAAGGTGATCAGGTGCGGGTGCAGCTTATCAATATCGAGCACGTTCGCTTTCTGGTAGACGGTGGTCTGCTCCGAGAGTTTTGAGGAGACGGTGCGCATCGTTTTTGCATCCCAGACGCGCCCGTCCAGGCGCATGAGCGGTTTCTTGTTTTTGCCGATGGCCCACATGGCGGGGACGGGGCGGTACCGCAGCCGCCCCATGCCGGTGGTTTTTTTGCCGTGTGCCTGCTTGGGGTAGAGCTTTTCAACAAGGATAGTGTGGTCTATATTTTTGAGCGGCACGGCTTTCCAGCCGATGAGGCGGGCACGCAGCACGTGGGTGTCGGTCAGGGCCACAATGGTGGGTTTGAGCACCGAGTAGAGGCTAATACCGGCGCAGAACGCAATGAGCAGCGTCACTATGGTGTAGGGCAGGGCGGGCCGTTTGTAACCGAGGAAGGCGAGCGCGGCGATGAGCGTGAGGGTGCCCGGTAGTGCCGCTTCGACGCGCCTGCCGTAGGAGCGGATGCGCGGGTGGTAGATGTGTTCGGCGGTGCCGTGTTTGCTGCTGATTTCGTGTGCGCGTTCTGCCATACTCTCCACTTTAGTGGTATGAGCGCTCATAGCCTAGTGGGGCGCGCGGTTTCTGCCGCTATTTCCTGCCGCGGGGGAGCATGGTTTTCTCGGGTGCAGCCGGTCTTAGCGTGGGTGCTGCGGATGCGAAGCGTTTACCTGCCGTTGCGGGAACAGGGGACAATACCGGCGGTGCTGGGGTGGGCCATACCCGGGGGGTCAGAAGGAGACGCGCACGGATTTCGCGTCTACCTCGGCCATGCCTTTGAGTGTGAACGGGATTTCTTTTGTTATTTCTTTATGGGTTCCCGTGTATAAATCCAGCTGCTCGAACGAGATTTTTATTTTCCCTTCTGCGGGTGAGAGTTTCCACATTTTGTCTGATTCTGCGGTTACTTTCGGCTGCGGGTATTCAATAACTGACCACTTCACTGCCCCGTCTACTCGCCCAGCGAAGGAGTACTCAAACGGGCATCCGGACGGGTATAGGGTATTTTGTGCCGCGCATTTATCAACGTAGGAACGCACCTGGTTTTGTACGGATTCCAGCGCCTTTTCGCTTGGTTCCAGGGCTATATCGGCCTGGGAGGACGCATCTGCTGTGAGCACCTGCTGCACGCTTTTTGAGGTGGTGTACACTGCGGAGTCGTAGGCGACCGTGTACACCCCGGGGTAGAATACCGGGAATGATGCCTCGCCCTGATCGACGGCGACTTTACGGTTATTCACGGTGGCCGCCTCAACCCCCGCGATTTTCACTTTGAGGGTGGGCAGCTCCCCCGATTCAATGTCCCAGCGGTCGAAGACTCCCCAGTGGGTGCCTGCCTGATGGAGCCGGAAATCAGTGTGTTCGCTTTTGCCGTCAATGGTGTAGGAGGCACGCACTGTTGCTTTATTGCCGTTGGGGTCTTTTTCTATAACATCAATCTGCACGTCTTTGAGGGTTGAGGCTGCACGCCGCAGCGTGTCGCCGTCGAGCATAGCGGGGTCTCCGTCGGGGATTCTGGCCCCGAGCAGCCCCAGCGCGTATGAGCCGTTACCTGTTTGGAGTGCGTGGAAATATTCGCGTACTTTCCCCTCCGGCCCGTACACCAGTTTATTGGTGGCGAAAAGCGCGCCAGCGGCCGCCACGAGGGACACGATAACGCCAATGACCCAGGCAGTCAGGAGCTTCTCGACGGGAGAGTGAATACGCATAGATAAAGAATACCTCATAGTGAGTACACTATTAGCACGTATGTGGTTCCCGTCATACTACTGTCGTTTTATGCGTATGTACCGCCGCAGACAGCACCGCTTAAGCTAATAATGGTCGCCCAATAGACTCACTAAAGCCTGTCTCTTATTTAGCCGATAAGTTATTCGCAGAAATTGTACTTTCGACATATCCACATGCCATTTCTGCAGTTTTTTTGAGAGTGATATATGAAGCCCCTTCACGACCACGCTGAGCCATGCCTTGCAGAACTGTCCCCACAAATTCAGCTATAGATGCAGCATCTAACCCTGAAGAAATAACGCCCGTTTCAATATCTGCGACTAATACTTCTTCAAGGCGTTTGATGTTTTTGAGACGATGCTCTTCCATCGCCTCTTCGATATCACGGTTATCTTCAGAGACGCAGGCTGCCGCACTAACGATTAAGCAGCCACCAGGGCTTTTCCTATTAGTGTATTTTTCGGCAGCTTCAAACAGTAATCGGCGGATAAGAGGCAGAGCGTGGATTTCTTCATCGAATGCCACTCCCACAAAATTTCCTTTAGTTTTTAAATAGTGCTCAACCACCAAATAAAAAAGATTTTTCTTATCCTTAAAAGCGGCGTACAGACTTGATGTTTTTATACCCATAGCAGTCGTCAGATTAGCTATAGAGGTACCTTCATAGCCGTTGCGCCAAAAGAGACTCATCGCTGCATCCAGGGCGGTATCTACATCAAATTTCCTACCTTGCCCGCGCACGCCAGCCACTGGCACCACTCCATCCTTTATAGCCACCTTAGATTTGGTTCATCTAAGACAGTCAGTAGTGTTAGTTAAGTCACTTGTAAAACATTCTTGTTGCGACCGTTCCAAGAATGATGTTAGGGTCTATATAACAGGGAGAATAATCGAATGAAGACCTTCTTCTCCGAATAACTCCCACCAGTTCGTCATTATTATTTTTATAGATTAATTTTATGGAAATACAATTCACATTTACTTCCATCACCATATAAACAATACGACCGCACACTTTAATTTTCAAATCAGATACGTTGGAGCCACTGATCTTTTATGAAAACTTAACTATTTACGAGAGGGACGCCATATTCGCCCAGAAGACTATATTGGGCTTATAAGTATCGGTGCGGGTTTTACACGGGGATACGCAATCCTTCGATACACCGGTCAGGAGACATCATGAATTCAGAAACAGACGCATCACCAACACAAGGGATACAGGTCAAAACAAATCTCGCGACTTTCTGGATGCTTCTAGGAGTCTTTGGGGTAGGCACTATAGAATATTTGGTCGCTGGCGTTCTGCCCCGAGTCTCTCATGACTTATCAGTATCAGAAGCAACTGCTGGGCTTCTCATTACGGTATACGCTCTCACAGTCGTGATTGGCGGACCCATCCTGACGATCCTTACATCGAAGATCAACAGGATACCCCTAACCCTGGGACTTATGGGTTTTTTCATTACAGGGAATATCTTAACGGCGCTAGCCTCGAGTTTCCCTATCCTTGTCATAGCGAGGATTCTGACTGCCTTACCGCACGCAACCTTTTTCGCATTATGTCTTGTGTTAGCCACAACTCTCGTGGAGCCCGAATTTCAGGGTCGTGTGATATCTCGAATCACGCTTGGTCTTAATCTTGCAACCGTTCTTGGGGTGCCTTTAGGGACTCTTGTGGGTAACCAATATGGCTGGCGTTCTTCCTTTGTAATTATCGCGGTTTTTCAAGCCTTCGTCACAGTTGCCCTAGTACTAACAATTCGGCGTGCCCCAGGTCAGTCAGGAGATAGCATCGCCTCTGAGATAAAAGTCTTTGGGCAAGGAGAAGTTATTAAGGCTTTAGTCTTAACTATGCTTAGCCAAGCAGGTCTTTTCGTATTATTTACTTTTATCTCCCCTTACCTTGAGCAACACGCTGGTTTTACCCCGGATACGGTCACAATATTACTTTTCATCTTTGGGGTAGGATCAATTTTAGGCAATATGCTAGGAGGACATTTCGCAGATAAGAACATGAGCGCAACTTTATATTTCACTTTGAGCTCACTAGCTATTGCCCTGCTGTTCCTCTTCCTTTTTGGGCGTTACACCTGGTTCGCCGTGCCATGGATGTTTATTATAGGGGCAACCGGGTTCTCAATTATTCCTCCCCTCGCTTCTAAGCTAATAGGATCATCAAGTAATGCACCGCATCTTGCCACGACAGTGAATATTGCCGGTTTTCAGCTTGCGAACGCAGCAGGTGCTTGGATTGGCTCAGCTGCCCTCTCCTTAGGCATGGGGCTTGGCACGTTACCTTTAATAGGTTCCGTTTTAGCCCTCACAGCAACGCTTCTCCTCTGGGTTACAAACAGCTACAGCAAAAGTAAGAATAAACTTTTTTATCAGTAAAACACCTGTAAATCTATGAGTGTTTATCCTGTTATTACGTTTGTATAACCTTCTGAAGCCTCTGACGCTCTGCTAGTTAATACCCCGCAAATCCAGCACGAGTTCGCTCTCATCTACAGCATCACCGGTGACGATGACCGGAATACCCCAATCCTGCTGGTACAGGTGGCATGCGGCGTGCTCGGGAATATCGCCGTCGGGGGTGCCGTCGCAGGCGGCGGCGCGGGCGGTAATATGCAGCACCGCCTCCTGAACTTCGGGGTTGAGCACGAGGGTACGACTGAGTCCCTGGGAGGTACCGGCACCGTCCAGCAGAAAATTTTCGGGGGTGGATGAGATTTTCAGCTGGGTCGGGTCTCCCCAGCGGGTATCGAGTTTCTGCCCGGTTGGCACGGTAAACCGCGAGGTAAATTCGAGGGTTCCGCCGGTGAGTTTCGTGGCGGGCCGGGCGGTTGTGATCGCACCTTCGTCCACTTTCTGCGCCTGCGCAGGAATGGCGGCGCGCACCAGCTGGTGCGCATTGGTTTCCACGATTATCAGGCGGGGATCCTCACCCGGGCTATGCTCCACCAGGAGGTCGGCGGGTTCGGCGAGTCCGCGCTGCAAGGTGCTCAGTTCCTTCGCGGCGGGGTCCCAGCGGCGAATCGCGCCGTTATAGGTGTCTGCCACCGCGATAGAACCGTCGGGAAGCTCCGCGAGTCCCAGCGGATGCTGCATGCGAGAGGTCTGCGAGTCGCCGTCCACAAACCCGAAATCGAACAGACCCAGCCCTACGGCAGAAGTCACCTGTACGCTCTGGTGTCCGTGTTCGTCCCGCGTAAAGGTTACGTGGCGCAGCCCGCTGGTTTCCGAACAGGCTACCCACAGACTGCCGTCACGCGCCTCGATAATGCCGGAGGGCTGGGCAAACCATGCGTCCTCGGCGGTACCGTCCTGCAGCCCTTCAACCCCGGCGCCCGCAAAAATACTGACGGTTTCAGAAACGGGGTCGTAGCCGAAGAGCTGGTGGGTGCCAGCCATCGCGATCACAAACTGCCCGGCTTCACGCGAGTAGACCGCATCCCACGGGGATGAGAGGGCTACAGCGGTGGCGGGCGCATCCGCGGGGATATGGTTTGCGTTGCCCGTGACGGCGTTGTCTCCATCAATCACGCGCTGCACGCCGTTGCCCGCAAGGGTACGAACCTCGCCCGTGCGCAGGTTCAGCGAGCGCAGCCGGTGATTCACGGTGTCGGTGATCAGCACATCGTACCCGAGTTTTTCACGCAGTTCGGCGGGTACCAGGGCGAGCCCTTGCGGTTCGTTAAAGCGTGCGGTGGTTCCGGTTCCGTCGGCGTAGCCTTTTTCGCCGTCCTCTCCCCCGCCGTAGGTTGCCAGCACAGTGTTGAGGTCTTCGGCAACCTGCAGGATGCGGTGCCTGGCGGTGTCGGACACCAGGTAGGTGCGTGAGCCGGTGCCGAACAGGTTTTTGGGTCCGAACTCTGTGGGGAGTTCGATAGCTTTCCCTGGGAAAGCGAATGTTCCCTCGGTTTTGGGTCGGGGTACATAGGGGCCGTCGCCTCGGTGCAGGGTACCTTTTTTCTCGTGTTCGGCAACGAGCTCACGCACGAGTGAGGTAAGCCCCTGCACGTGCCCCTCCCCGGAAAGATGCGCCACAATATACCCTTCGGGGTCGATAACCACGAGCGTGGGCCAGGCGCGGGCGGTGTAAGCCTGCCAGGTGGTGAGTTCGGGGTCGTCGAGTACGGGGTGTTTGATGTCGTAGCGGTCTACGGCTGCGGCGAGCGCTGCCGGGTCTGCCTCATGCTCAAATTTGGGGCTGTGCACGCCCACGGTGACGAGCACATCCGAGAATTCTTCTTCGAGGGGGCGCAGCTCGTCGAGCACGTGCAGGCAGTTTATGCAGCACAGGGTCCAGAAGTCGAGGATCACGATTTTGCCGCGAAGAGCCTGCAGGTCTAGGCTCTTTTCGCCAGTGTTGAGCCAGGATCGTCCGATGAGTTCGCTGGCGCGCACGCGCACGGTTTTCTGCCCGGTATGATCTTGCCCGGAGTGCTGATTACTGGTTTCGCTCACGATTCTCTCCCCTGTGGTTTCGCGCCCAGGCCCCGCTTAGCAGCAGGGTGCGCTCGTTTCACCCTATTATGCCAGCGGTGCAGGCGTGTTCACCGGGCGATAAAAGTTTATGAACTCGCCCCGCAATACGCCGTCATATTCTGTCATAGAGTCTCCTGCTCCCCTGTTGTTATGGCGGCCTGCGGGGTTGTTCCTCATTCGCACGCCAATAGTTTTGTCCGGCAGATAGTTTTTCTTTCCGCCCGTACTTTATAAATAAGTGCGCCCGCCCGTCAGGATATCCGGCGGGCGGGCTATTACATGGTGTGAGCAAATTTTAGTGCTTCGGAATCGGCTGCAGACGGCGCAGCTGGGTTACGTGTTTGGGCTCCAGCTCAGCCACGTTCTGCACCTGCAGCAGCTTCATGGTGCGGCGCACCTCTTCGGAGAGAATTTCGATGGTGCGGTCCACGCCGCGGCGGCCACCTGCCATCAGCCCGTACAGGTAGGCGCGCCCGATCAGGGTGAATTTCGCGCCCAGTGCCAGGCAGGCCACCACGTCTGCGCCGTTCATAATCCCGGTATCGACCATCACCTCGGTGTCCATACCGACTTCACGCACTACCTCCGGGAGCAGGTGGAACGGTACGGGCGCGCGGTCCAGCTGGCGTCCGCCGTGGTTCGAGAGCAGAATGCCGTCCACGCCCAGATCGGCAAGTTTCTTGGAGTCCTCAACATTCTGCACGCCCTTAATGACGATCTTGCCGGGCCAGATGCTGCGGATTTCTTTCAGGTCCTCATAGTTAATGGAGGGGTCCATCGCCGCGTTCAGCAGCTCGCCCACGGTACCGCCGGTTGAGGAGAGCGAGGCGAATTCCAGCTTGGGGGTGGTCAGGAAGTCGTACCACCACCAAGGGCGCGGGATAGCGTTCGCCACGGTCTTGAGCGACAGCTGCGGCGGGATGGAGAAACCGTTGCGCTTATCGCGCAGACGTGCGCCAGCTACCGGGGTGTCCACGGTAAAGAAGAGCGTGTCGAACCCGGCCTTGGCGGCGCGTTCAACCAGCCCGTAGGAGATTTCACGCTCACGCATCACGTACAGCTGGAACCAGAGGCGCCCGTCGGGGTTTACCTTGCGCACATCCTCAATGCTGGTGGTGCCCAGGGTTGAGAGGCAGAACGGGATGCCTGCCGCACCAGCGGCGCCGGATCCCGCGATCTCGCCTTCGGTCTGCATCAGGCGGGTGAAGCCGGTGGGGGCGATACCGAACGGCATGGCGGAGGTACCGCCCAGCACCTCGGTGGTGGTGTCTACGGTCGAAACATCAGTGAGCACGCCGGGGTGAAACTCGATGTCTTCGAATGCCTGGCGGGCACGGTTCATGGAGAATTCACCTTCGGCGGCTCCGTCGGTGTAGTCGAAGGCAGCGGCGGGGGTGCGGCGCTTAGCGATTTTGCGCAGGTCGTAGATGGTCAGCGCTTTTTCCAGGCGGTTTCCGGTGAAGTCCAGGCTAGGCTTTTTGAACTGCATGAATTCCATGAGTTCGCTCGGTTTGGGAAACTGACGCTGTACCATTGATGCGCCTTCTTTCTGCGGTGTCACCGCGTCATTGCTGTACCTTCGTGTCGGCGAGGGGCGGGGGTGAGCCACCTCTCATATGCGGTTAGACCACACACCCTTAAAAGTAAGCTTAAGCTAACGTAAAGTCAATTATTAGGGTAGGCTGTACTTATTAAAATCTGTGTGGTGATGCGGTATTCCGCAGGCGCAAACCCACACTGGGAGCCCACATCCCCACACAGCATGTTCTCCGCACGGGAAACCCCGCAAAGGTATTCCACAAGCCAGAACACACCGATGACTGATAAAACTCAGCCCAGTAGCGTAGTATCGAAAGTAGACGGTGAAAAACAAACAACCACACAGCGCACACAAGGACTTCACCATGGACCAGACCCAATCACGACGCGGACGCCCGCCCCGCATCACCCATGACCAGATAGCGCAGGCAGTCATCGACGTTGGTTTCCCAAACCTCACCTTCGCGGCGGTACGCGAAAAACTGGGGGTGGGTGAAAGCACCCTCTACCGGTATGCCCCCGACCGTGACGAGCTTGTACGGATGGGCTTGAACTATGCGTTCTCCCAAGTTGAAATGCCCCCGCTTGAAGGGCACTGGCGGGATATCCTCCATTCCCAGGCGGTGCACCTGTGGCGCAGTTTTGAGAAATACCCCGGCTCCGCCACCGAAGCCGCACGCGGAGTGGTTCCCGCCGTGGCAATGTACTTCCTGGAAGAGCTATGTGCCGCCCTGATTCGCCGCGGGTTCACCCCCGAAAACGCTGTTATTGCCTGCGACACCCTGTTCGATATGGTGATCGACAACAGGCGCGGAGTCGAGCATATTGATGCCCTCATCCCCGATGGCGGCCCGGGGCGGGAGAACATCCTGGAGCAGGTGGGGCAAGACCAGCCCGCGCCGCACCAGCAGCAGGATCAGGACCAGGATACTGACCCCTACCGGGAGCAGGCCCAACAGGCAATACTGGATGTCTTTACACGTGACCCGTATGACTGGCTCATCTGCAAGATCACCATCATCCTTGACGGTATCGCGCAATCACTCGCGCCGCAGCAGCCCCCGGATGCCTCCGCCCTCCCCGATGACTCACCGGCAGAACACTCCGACGATACCCCCACATAAAAGCTCCCGCCCCAACAAGCTACAGGCCGGTTGGGGCGGGAGACTATCTGGTTTCTAGACCCTGCACACTGTGCGTTCACGCACGAAGGCTAACGGCACAGGTTCGGCGGTTTCCCCGCCGGATACGCCATCCTAGTAGTACATGCCGTGGCGGTAGTCCCAGCTGGGGAATGAGTCTGAGAGGTGACGCATAATCGCCTCATAATCCAGACCCTTACGGATCAGCACCGGTGCGGGGGTTACCCCACGCTCGCCGTGCTGTTCGGGGACAATCTTGCCCTCATCATCAACCATGGACACCATCACGCCCTGCTCGTGGCGGGTCTCCTCAGACTTATCGGGCTGGATGGACTTCACATACTCGTCGGAGCGGATAATCAAATCCACGCTGCTTTCAATGCGCTCACCAATGCCGCTGGCACGGCCCTTATTGCCAATACCGGAGGGGTTTGCTGAGCTTGCGAAGGTCAGGCGCCCGCCTTCCCACAGCTTACGCACGATCTGCTCACCGGGCACACCGAAACGGATCACGAAGCAGCTGGTCGCGCGGGTGTCTCGGGCCAGTTCCTTGGTGGTCTCGTCCGGCAGGTACTTCTCGGCGTCCTCACGCCACGGCAGGATGCACCCCAGCAGGATGTCCTCGTCCCAGTGCTTCTGGTAGAAGTCGCGGATTTCCGGGGTCAGCTGGGCGAGAGCCTCAAGCTGCTCCATGGAACCGCACAGCACAACGCCAGGCTTCTGGCGCTTGCGCTGTTTCGCGTCAAACTTACGTTCTAGTCCTTCGCCGTCGGTTGCCATGAGAATGTAACCGACCTTTGTGGGGGATACAATAAGGCCGCCTTTGCCAGAGAGAATAGATACGGCCTGCGGGGATGCTTCCCCGGTCCATTCTTCGAAGGTGGGGGCTGATGCTGCGTTGTTAGTCATGGGGTTTATTATATTCCGCAGACTTTTGTTGGCGCGACGGTCAGGGCAGACATCCACATAATGAGAAGAGCCTCCGGAAGAAGCCACCGCCAACACGTCACGCTCACGGGACGAAAAACCCGCAAAGGGGGCATCATCATAGAACCCGGGCGAGGATTTCTGGCACACGGTTATAGGCCGCGGCGCGTGTCCTCCTCGTGCAGACGCTCAAACATTTCGTTGTAGGCATTCAGTTCGGCGTCCCCGTCACGCTCGGCCTGCCGGTCAATGCGTGCAGCGAGTTTTTTGTCGGCCTTTGCCCACTGGAAGCCCACCGCAACCGCCACGATCATGGTCGGGATTTCGCCGATACCCCACATGAGCGCGCCGCCCATCTTCTGGTCATCCAGCGCCGACAGGCCCCAGGTGCGCCCCAAGTTACCGAACCAGGAGGCGGCCAGCAGGGCCTTCGAGTTCATGATCGAAATACCCACGAAGGCGTGGTACCCCAGGGTTGCGATCAGCATAATCAGGCGCATCGGGTACTGGGGGCGGTGCGGAATCGGGTCAATGCCAATAAGCACCAGCATGAAGATATAGCCTGTGAGCGTAAAGTGAATCATCATGAATTCGTGCCCGATATGGTACCGCAACATCACCCCGAAAAGCGGCGTGAAATAGACGATAATAATCGAGCCCGCAAAGTTGACGGCGGCAAAAATGGGGTGTGTAACAACTTTCGACCACCCCGAATGCACAATGCGCACAATCCACTCGCGCGGGCCTCGCGTGCCGTCCTGGCGCGGCTCCAGCGCCTTAAGCAGCAGCGTCACAGGGGCACCTAATACCAGCAGAATCGGTACGACCATCGTGAGCACCATATGCTCAAACATGTGCACCGAAAACAGCACGCGCGAATACACGGCGGGCGGGCCGGAGGTGATGTAGTTCAGCACCAGCAGCCCTAACATCCAGGAGACGGCGCGCATCACGGGCCAAGAGTCACCCGCACGACGTACTTTCACGAACGCCCACAGGTATACAATCGCCAGATACCCCAGCGCAGCAACCCAGAACCAGTCCCAACGCCACTCGGTGAACCAACGCTGAAAATGCGGCTCGGGCGGCATGTCGTACCAGGTGATAATGCGCACCGGCGTGGCATCCGGCGCGAGAGTTTCCGGAACCGGCGGCGGCGTGCGTGAGAGCGAAGCCCCCAGCCCGGAGGCCGCCCCCATAATCACAAGCTCAGCAGCTATGGCGCTCCACAGGGCGCGCGTGCCGCTTATCTTACCGGCGGCGAGCGCGGGAATGAGCCTGAGGCGATGCGCCGCGCCAATAGTTCCCAGAATCAGGGTCAGCCCTAGTTTTAGGAGCACAATCTTGCCGTAGTCTGTGCCTAAGTCCCGCCACGACGACATGCGCACCCCCGCGTTCGTAATGCCCGAGAGCAGCACGAGAATGAACCCGATGAGGGCAAGCAGCGAGTAGCGGCGCAGTACCGCATGGGCCATTGGCACGCGACGAGATGCCGCAGTGTGTTCGCCGCGGCGCTCCTCAACGACGGTGCCGGTGCCCGCATCCTTACCCGAAATACCGCGCGAGATAAACGCCAGCGCGATCAGCCCGCCGCACCAGATGCTCACCCCCAGCAGGTGCAGCCCCAGGGAGTTAACGGCGCCCATATGGTCCTGCCCGCCCGAGGAGTGCCCCGAAAGCGCCATATCCGCGATACCGACAAGCGAGATCATGAAGATGAAAAACAGCCCCATGAGTGAACGCACCCCGAAACAGGCGGTGGCAACCACGGCGGCGACCACCACGGTCATGCCTTTTTCTTTGCCCGCATCTAACGTGGTGACGTAGCTGATCAGCTCACTGGCGTACTCGGCACCGGAGCCAATGGGCCGCCCCGAAATATCGGCATAGGAAAGAATCAGCACAGCCAGCGCCGCTAGAGTCCACAGCACGGCGGAGGCTGCGGCAAGGTTCAGCACATCGGCGAATGGCTTGTACTCTTTCTCAGCGGTATTGTGTGCGGAACGTGTACTGTGGCGTGTTCCGGCGGCATCGGCGGCGTAGCGGGGAATAATGCCCATCGCGAAGATTAGCGCGCCCATGGTCGTCGCCATTGCAAAGTTATGCACAACCTCGGTGATGGGCAGCCCCCAACGCACGAGCGCCCCGGCATCCGCTAAGTCCGTTGCGGCGTTGGCGGCGGTAATGCGCAGTGAAATAATCAGCACCAGCAGTCCCACGCCCGCGTAGGCGGCAATCCAGGGTGCGCTCAGCCCGGGGCGCACGGCGGCGCTCTTGGGGCTTGCCTCGGTTTTCTGCGGTTGTGAAGACATAGTAGCCATAGTTCTTTTTATCTGTGGTGTGTGCGATGGTGCGTGTTAGGTATGCGCGTACATTCTGGGCGGCTAGGTGAAGAGGCTTTCGCCGATATACCCGCCTTCCTCACGTACCCCCGCGGGGATAGCGAAAACCGCCGACCCGATAGGAATCGTCCATGTGTTGAGCATATCGAGTTTTTCGAGCCGTTTCTGAATGGGCACAAATTGTTGCACCGGGTCGGTCTGGTACGCCACGAAAATCAGGCCCGCGTTGGAGATACCGCCGGAGACCTCCCCGTGCCGGGACAGCCCGCCCGCGTTCGCCACGGGTTCGTCGTAGTTATAGGCGCGGCGCAGGATGCGCTCCCACGGTTTTTTATCGAGTTCTTCCCCGCGGGCCCGGCGAATATGCGCGTAGGGGGCGATCATTTCAAACCCCAGGTTGTCGGTTTTGGCGAAGTCGGGGTCGTCGAATTCTTTTGTCCCGGTCAGCGGTGCCCCGTTGGAAAGTTTACGGCCAATCGCGTCCTCACGGGCGGGGGTGTCTACCTCATCCCAGGTGTCCAGGTTCATGTGGATGCGCCGAATCACCACGGAGGTGCCGCCGGGTTCCCACGCCTGCGGGTAACCAGCGCTGGCGCTGCCTTTGCCCCATACGATGTCGTCGAGGCTGGCGCCGCCGCGTCCTGGGTTTGCGGCGGGGTCGGCGGTGGGGTTCACGGTGCCGTCTACCTGCCCGAACAGGTTACGCGGCGTGCCGGTGCCCGACCCGAAAGCACGCAGGAACCCGTTCTGCACCCACCTAATACGCCCGAAGGAGCGGGTGTCTTTGGTGAGCATCCGCTGGGCGTGGGAGAGTACCGTGAGGTCGTCACAGCACAGCTGCAGCAACAGGTCGCCGCCGGTGTAGGCGTCCTGCAGCTTGTCGATGGCGGGGAACGCCGGCAGGGGTGCGAGCCAGCCGGGCTTTTTCTCGGGTGCGGCGATATCGAAGATGCGGGAGCCGAACCCAATAGTGACGGTCAGGTTCGCGCTGACCTGGGCAAGTTCAGGTTCTTGGTCGGTGAGCGGGGCGGTTCCTCTCGTCAATGCCGCAGCATCGTTGGTGAGGATACGCAGGAGCCGCTGGATTGCCTCGGCGTGGAGGTTTTCGTTCAGATCAATGGCGATGAACCGGGCGTGCGCTTGGGATTCTGTGGCGATCCCCTGCTGGTGTTCACCGTAGAATCCTGCCGTGGCGTCGGTGAGGGCAATGTCGGCGGGTTTCCGCCCGGGGACCGACATGTCCGAGCGGGGCGGTGACAGCAGCGCGTGGGCGCTGGCCCCGGCAACAGCGCCGACCCCTACCCCGGCGGCGCCGGTAATGACGGTGCGGCGGCGCATCGCGCCTAGGGGCGTTTGCCCCGCAGTATCTGTGGTTTTATGTGGGTTTTCGGGTGGCATGTTTTATCCTGCGCTACTCGTGGTGGTTGTAAGGTGGTGTGCGCATTCTGGATGCTACGGCGGTAGCATCCTGCTGCACCGGTTACGGGCTTTCCTACAGTAGGTACGATAGGGCCGGTTACCGCCCGATCCGGTGCGGCTTAAGTCCATTTATTTTACCAAACAGTTTTTCGGTTCTGAGTGGTTTACCGTTGTTTTTTCTGGGTTTCGCGGCGGGGCCGGTGCCTTGCGGTGCAGGGCTCAAAAGTCCTGCACCGCAAGGCACCGTGTGATGACCTGGCGCCATCGGTTTACCCGCCTCCCATAGAGCGATTTACGGTATTAGCGCGGTGCTGCGGCTACTTGCACTCGGGCAGTGGCGATTCGGAGGCCCCTGCCGCACCGTGCGAGTGCTCGTGGGATCCTTCGCCGTGGTCATGGTCAGCGTGTTCACCGGCTGAGGCCGACCCGGAGGCTGAGGACCCACCGTGCTCATGGTCATGTCCCTCATGCGAGTGGTCGTGCCCATCGTGGCTGTGTGAGTGGTCGTGCCCGCCGTGTTCATGGTCATGTCCCTCATGCGAGTGGTCATGCCCGCTTGCCGAGGCATCGGCGGTGGCTGACGCGGAGCCTTCACCCTTGTACTCTTCCTTCGCGCCCTGGTAGTCGCGGGCCACCGGCTTAAATTCAAGGGAAGCGCCGTCTTCGGTCTTGACCGTCACAGTGGTCGCCCCGCCTGCGGCGAGCGAGCAGCCCATATCCATGAGCATAATGTGGTCACCACCGGGCTTGAGTTCCAGGGTGGCACCGGGCTCAATGGTGAACTCGTGCACCTGCTCCATCTTGGTGCCGCCGTCTGAGCCTTTGGTGGTGGTGTGCAGCTGCACGGTGTCGGTGGCGGTCGAGGAGGCGCTGGTGATCTTCACCGGCTTGTCCCCGCTATTGGTGATTTTGCCGAACACGCCGGTCATGCCGCCCTTGCTGGCTTTCACCCAGGCCCCCTCAATTTTTAGAGTGCCTGACGAGGCGCTGGCCCCCTGCCCGCCGCCTGCAGCGCTGGCCCCCGCTGAGGCTGATGAGCTTGCCGAGGAGGAGGCTGATGCGGAACCGGATGCGCCGGTGCTGGCGGAGCCCCCGCAGGCGGAGAGCAGCAGCACCCCGGCTGCGGCGGTGCAGGTAAAGGTTACGAGCTTCTGATGATTCTTGAACATGGTTGGTTTTCTCTTTCTGGGCGGTACCGCCCGGTGTGTGCTGTGCGCTGCTGCGGTCGAGGGACGACCCCAGCTATTGCGCTTACTGAGGTAGTGCGGCTACTCACTGGTTCCCGGCCCGTCGTTGCGTTTGCGGATGAGCATCACCACAATCGCCCCGACCAGCAGGATCAGCAGCCCGCCGCCGCCCCACAGCCAGGGGGCGAGTCCTTCTTTATGTTCCGTGTCCGACCCGTTCTGCGCCTCACTGCTCTGTTCGGCGGAGGCGCTGCTTACAGGTGCCGAGGCGGTTTTACCGGCCCCCACAGTAAACCTGTAGGTACCCTGAATGGGGTGCCCGTCGGATGAGACCACGCGCCAGGTGACGGTGTACGTTTCATCCGCTGCGGGGTCTTTGAGGTTGAGGGTCTGGGTGACGGTGTTGCCGCTGACTTTAGCGTCGCCTTTCCCTTCAACAAGGGAGTTGCCGGCCGAGTCGGTCACGCGCACCCGGTTGCCGCCCTCAACGTTCATGAGGTTAGCGCTGTAGGTGAGCGTGATTTCGGTGGGTGCCTTGCTGAGGGTCGCATCGGCGGCGGGGGTGCTGCTGACGAGCTCGTCGTGCGCATAAGCGGGCGTGGCGGTGAGCGTCAGCAGCGTTGCCGTGAGCGCGGCAAGTAGGGTACGCAAAATAGTGCGCATAGTGTTTCCTTGTCTGAGTCACGGGTTGCGGTAACCCGGGTGCGGGTGCGTGCACCATCTGGCACACTGGCTTTCTCAGACGAAGGCGGGCGGGCCGCGCTCAATACGGCAGTATTTGAGGGTGGCAACCCGCCCGGTGGCGGGTGCGTTCGGAATATACAGTAGGATGCGCCGCCCCAGCAGCGGCAGCACGGCTGGCGGGGTGAAGAGCGCCACCCCCAGGGCACGCACTTTCATGGCGAGCAGGCGTATTAAGCGAGCGAGGGTGCGCTCAGCACTGTAGAGCACCCCCAGGCTGGCGATAGCTGCCACTAGGTGCACCCCGAACATGGGCATATGCGCGTGTTCGGCCGCTGCGTGGGTGAGGGTGTGGGTGCCGTCTACCCCGCCGCCCGATGGGGCATAGCCATAGGGCGTGTTTCCTGGTAAAACGTGGTTGTGCAGCGTATGGGTATGTGCCCCGTGCGCGGCGGTGCCAGCGTGGGCTGCTGCGATGTGCTCCCCCGCTAGGGAGGGCGCGTGGGAGAGGTTAAAGAGTGTGTGCAGTAGTGCTTGTACGGCAACGGCACCTAGGGCGGTTCCAGCGGTGAGGGCTTGGGGGATGCGGTTGCGCATCCGGATCATAACCAGCAGCAGCCCCAGGCTCATGAGCGCCCCAAGCGCGGTGCACAGGATGAGGAGCATAAGGTGCGGCGCACTGGCCCCGGCAAGGGTGTGTCCGGCTGCGCCGAGGAGCACGGCGGTACCTGAGATAGCCCAGGCACGCCCCATTAGGGCGGTGCGGGTGGGGATGCACAGCGTGTGCACATCCGTTTCAGTACATGCGCAGGGGGTGTTGCAAGGAGTGAAGGCGCGCCGAGCGTAAGCGTTAGCTGCGTCGCGCATATATGCCTCCTCGCTGCTGGTACACCGTGTGTGCGGTTTTTGTGTACAGCACCCATTCTACCGGTAATACCGTGGGGCGCCGCACCCTCCGTTGGATGCGGCGCCTGTTGGGCTACCGGCCGGGGCGCGGAGCGTTACTTGTGGCCCCTGAACGGCAGCTTCCTGTGCCGAGGTGGTTGAGCCGTACGGCGCGCCTTATTTCCGCACTGACGCGCCGCTGCTCTTTCCGCACAGGTTTATGAGCTGGCGGCCTTATCGGGTCAGTTGTTCGCCTGCCGCATACGGTGGTGTAGGCGGCTTCTTTCCCGAAGGGATTATGTGAAGGCGTGACCGTCAGCTCAGCAGCGTGGAGGGGGTTCTAGTGGAGGTGGTCATGAGGGTTTTCCTCTGTGGTGGTTGGTATACGGTTTGGGGTGTACTGCCGCAGTTCGTGCACCCGCATTATTGCAGGCTTGCGGTAGTGATAGGTTCCACTATATAAAGGGTGGCTATGTTTGACCTGTGTTTATACTGTGATACCCACCTGTGAACAGCGAGAGCACTAAATCAGTGGGGTTTGGCGAGGCGGCTCCCGCCTCAGCTGTAGCGGGATACTGCCGCAGCGGGGATACCGTGGCGCCCCTGCCGCAGGTAGTGTGCCTCCGTCTGCTATTAGGATCGCTGCCACAGGTCACACGCTGCTCCCCCGCTTGTTTTTGAGGCCAACGTTTGGGGAGCAGCTGTTATCCGCTCAATGGAGGGAACTATTTGGAGGTCTGTGTGGGTTCTGCTGGCGCTTTGGGGGTGACGTTCTGCCCGCTGGGCACAGCAGGAACATGCGGTGTTGCGGGTTTTTCAGTGGTGGGAGACCCGTTTTTAACAACGGTGTATTCCCCGTCTACGCTCACTTCTGCGGTGTCACCGTTGGCGTAACGGGTTTCCCATGAGCCGTCTGCTTTGACCGTGGTGGTGTCACCGTTGGGGTTGGTGCGGGTCCAAGACCCTGCGGTACCCACTGTGACGGTTGCCCCACCGTTTTCGGTGTTCTTCCAGGCTGGGCTGCTTGCGGAGGTTGCGGGTTTCTGCCCGCTGCCATCCGTCTGGGTGCCGCCGCCTGCGCTGGTTTCGGCGGCACTGGGGCTGGTGCTGGTCTTAGGTTTTTCGTGGGGGTTCGCCTGGGTGGAGGACCCTGCCGTGCCCGGGTTTGTTTCTGCGCCTGCACTGCCAGTGGTTTTGCCTGCTGCGGCTCCTTTGCTGCCGCTGGCGGTGGGCTTCGGTGTGGTGTTTGCGCTGCTGGTTTCACTGGGGGTTGCGGATGCACTGTCTTCAGAGATGGTGTTGGTGGTGCCGCAGGCGCTAAGAGTGAGCAGCCCCGCGATGCTAAGAGCGGTCAGTACAGATATTTTTGAATTTTTGAAGACGGTATTCATCTTGTCCTTTTCATGCAACGGGGCTCATATATCGGTGTGGTGCTATTAGCTTAGCAGGGTGACCTCAGTAAACGCCGGAAAATTACAGCTTATTTTTGAGAATGCGCGGCTGTTTTCCTCATGCATGGCGCTCATCCTGGGGCGCATGAGTACATTTAGTTTCCGCCGCATTGCACACCGCGAATTCTGAGGTTCACCGGGAAAAGAGGTAACGATAGCAGCCTGTTGTTTTACAGAAGGTGCAGTGCCGCTATTTTTCTACAGGTACAGCGGGGTTAATAGGGGTTTTGGGTGTTGCCGCCCCGGGTGCGCTGGCAGGCGTGGGCGTACCTGGTTTTGCGGGGAGCACGGGGGTGCCGCCGCCTCCGGGGTTGTCGTAGGTTCCGTCGGTTTTAACACGCATACTGCCTTTATTAATACCGCCGATCCAGGTCCAGGATCTGTCACGGTTAACGTCAATAACTCCACCTTCGGAGGATCCGGTCCACCGCCATGAGCCGTCGGCGTTTACGGTGATGGTGCCGATGTCGCTACCGGTTGCGGCCCAGGATCCGTCGGGGTTAACGTGCAGCTGAGTTCCGTCAGGGTTGGTGACAAACCAAGAACCGTCTGTTTGCACGACTGCGGTGTCGGTGTTGAAGGTCAGGGCGTGCACACCGCCGGGGTTTTCGGCGGGCTCGGTGTCAGCTGCCACAGATGAGGCAGTACCGGTGGGTGCGCCCGCACCGCTGGTGGTGCACCCGGTTAGAGAGAGGGCCAGCACACCAGTGAGAACCGTAACAAGAAGAACCGGTACGTTTTGAGCAGCCGTCATTGGCAAACCTTTCCGCATATCAGTCACGCACCCCTTATAGCTTGTGGTGGATAAAGGTAGCCCCGGGCCGGTGCAATTTCAGCACCGGCCCGGGACTCTAGATCGCCCTATGCACGGGCGCTAGGTGAAGGATACTCCCCTAAGAATTGCTGTTAACTTTCTTGGGCTGCACAGGGGTCTTTGGAGAAGCCGCATCCTTTGACGGCTTCTCAGAGCTTAAATCTGGAACCTCAGGAATCCGAATATTAGCTTTACCATCTTCTGAAGTTCCGGTATTACCTGCAGCATCAGTAATTACCCAAGTTCCATCGGCCTTCACAGTAAAAATGTTACCGTTGCTATGCTTAACAACCCATGAACCATCAACAGCAGTACTGATAGTTGCTTGGGCATGATTCATAACCCAGGAACCGTCCGCAGCAACAGCTATTTTGCTACCGCTTACAGTCGCAGTCCAAGATCCGTCAGGGCTCACTTTTGCGTCTTCCAGGCCCTTATCTTCAGAACCCGAGCCTGAGCCGCTCTTAGCTGAAGCTGAAGAGTCAGCTGCACCGCTGCTGGAGTCTGAACCACTGGAGCTCTCGGCGGTTGATTCGGTGCTGTCGCTGTCTGCAGACGCACTGGAATCAGCTGCCCCGGAGGAGCTTGCGCTGCTGCTCGAGCTGGCACTGCTTGATGCGGAGGACGATGCGGAAGCACTGGAACTCGCGCTTGAAGATGCGGAGGAGCTTGCGCTGCTGCTGCTCGAGTTGTCGGAGGCAGACCCTCCACCGCAGGCGCTCAGTGCGAGCACACCAGCGAAGGCGAGGGAAAGTAGGGCCGGTGCTTTTTTGTATTTCATCGAGGGACCTTTCGGTAGTGTATATCGGTGTGTGTCCCCACCCCAGACACTTATCCCAACATATGTTGAGCCAGCATAAAGGCAGGGTGCGTCACTAGCGGCTACTTTCACTGGTGCGGAACAGGTTTCACCCCTAGCAGGCCGTTAAAGCACTGATATTCAGTCTACCTGAAAAGAACCGCTGACAACGTGGCGACACGTGATACTACCTCCAGGGCTCAAGCAGAGCTCAATAACAAAGTGTCCGTCTACACGCATCCTCGGCTGCGAGGTTTTTACCACGCTCAGTATCACCCACACCAGCATTATCTTTATGCCATTGCTGCCCTCTCGGCTTCTTCAGGCACGCCTTGCTGTCCATTGTCTGGAGCGTTCTGCCCACCCGAAACACCCTGTCCTGCAGGAACAGCACCTTGACCTTGAGTAGGCGCAACGTTTACACCACTATAGTTATCTTCTTGACCAGGCCGAACTTCACCGATGACTACTGTAACTTTACTCTGACCAGTTGTACCAGAGAAGCAGTAGCTATTACATATTGCGCACCTACGATCAGGGAAATAATGGCTGCTGCCACTGTGTTTTTACGACATCTTAACATCAGCAAACTTCTTCCCAGCCACCAACCAGCCATCCTGAGGATGAAAAATTATACTTATCTCACTCATTTTCTGATTATCACCGGAATGATCATTATGGTGGGTTTTATTATTATGAGTATCATAAACTATAGAATTTTGAATATTTATATGAGTTAATATTTTATATTCTTCGCCAACTTTATGAAATGTTTCTTCGTGAATAGATATATTACGCACCCCACCAACAATCCATCCGTTGTTATTATGATATAAATCATGCACCCATTGTATTGTTTCAGCTTCTTTTTTGTACGCTTTTGAGGTTGTATTAGCCCACGGCACCGCATCACCAGTCTGGAAAGAGTAGTTACGAATATCATTCCAATAATTAAGGAACTTCACCACACCCTCCACCGTCTCCACATTCATCCCCGCCGGCTCCTTAGGCTTCGGAACATTCTGCGCAGGACCATGCTCATCCGCAGGACGATACTCACCCTCAGGGGCCTTCGACCCACCCGAATACCCCTTCACAATAGTCTCCCCACCAGACGACGGCGCCGCAGAAGGCCCCTCCGACACCGACGATGACGATGAGGATGAGCCACTAGCACCAGCACTAGCCTCACTACCCGAAACACCACCATCAGAAGAAACCGCCGACGAAGAACCCGACTGTCCCTCAGCATTACCAGCACCACCACAGGCCGCAAGACCCAACGACCCTAACCCCACACCAGCAAGCAGCAGCGCACGACGACGCGGAACAATACGGTCAGTGTTCGGTTCTACTATCACGGGAGTTCTCTCCTTCATTAGCATCAGAAGGCCCCGTGCACAACAGGCGGCAGAAAATACACCCACATGGTCAGGCCCGGAAGCGCCTCAATCTTATTGGTTCAATGTGAATACGTACCCTTAGACTACGGGCTGAGACTCAACAAATCAAGATAAAACAGTATATAAATACCTAAAACTATATTTTCTATGTTTAATATGGAATATAAAAGCTCACCCAATGTTTACTTTATTCAAGTAAATATTTTAGCCTCGGCTGGAACCGTCTCTGCGAGAGAGGCACCAGCCGAGGCTTTCTATTCATGTGCAGTTAGCAGCAGGTTACTTGCTCGGAGAGATGGGGGTTCGTGGGTCTTTGACGTCAGTGTTCGGCTTAGCAGGTACCTGGGGAGCAACTACTGTACCGTCCTTTGGTGAAGGGGTGCCGTCATACTCAACTGCGGTAACTTTGCCGTTGGGGTCTTTCATGGTCCATGACCCGTCATATTCAACCACAATATGGGTACCGTCCGGCTTATCCATTGTCCAGCTGCCGTCATAATCTACGGCGATTTTAGTGCCGTCTTCCTTCACCTGTGTCCATGATCCGTCATAAGAGATATCCAGCTTTGCTTTGGACGAGCCGCCATTGGCATCAGCAGCGGCAGAAGACTCTCCAGCTTTACCATTGGCGCCTGCGGAGCTGGACGAAGAATCAGCCTTGACCGTCTCCCCCGAGGATGCTGAGGCAGACACGTTCACATCCCCGCCTTTGCCAACATTCACATCCGCCGAGTTACCCTTGCCGTCACTACCGGAAATCTTCACATTCCCGTCAGGACCAACCGACACATTAGCACCAGCAGAAGCTGACGCAGACGAAGAAGCCGATGAAGAGGAAGAAGATTCAGGCGACGATCCTGAAGAATTTACTGAGACACACCCACTCAGCGCGAGCATGCCAGCCACAGCAAGAGACACAAAAACAGGAGCTTTTTGGACGGAAATATTCACAATATTTTCTCTTTTCTTATTCGACAGCTAATCGGCTCATCAGAGTTGGGAGTAAAAGCACCCAACGGCCACATACGCAACCGCTAAAAGATGCGTTAAGAAGCTCACCCACGCCTTCAGGTTTCAGTACCTTATTAGCGTGGGTGAGATCCTCAAGCCTATTGTTTGGGCTGAACAGGAGTTGTCGGGGTGGCCGCTTTATCGTTCGGTTTAGCAGGCACCTGCGGGACGGTGGGAGTTCCATTATCAGAGTGGAATGCCCCATTCACGTTAACAGTTGTGGTGTTACCGTCAGCATCGGTCATGGACCACGCGCCACTAGCGTTAACCGTAATGTGAGTGCCGTCGGGCTTCTGCAGCGCCCACGCCCCACCCGCATTAACCGTAATCTGGGTGCCGTCAGGCTTCACTAGCACCCATGCGCCGCTGTCGTTCATCGTCAGTTTGCCTTCTGCCGAATCAGAAGAAGCTGCAGAGCCAGCTTTGTCGTCAGCTGATGCAGTGGAGTCCTCTGAGGCTTCAGCTGATGTGGTTTCCCCTGAGGACGCCGAGGCAGACACGTTCACATCCCCGCCTTTGCCAACATTCACATCCGCCGAGTTACCGTTGCCGTCATTACCGGAAATCTTCACATTCCCGTCAGGACCAACCGACACATTAGCGCCAGCAGAAGCTGACGCAGACGAAGAAGCCGAAGCCGAAGAACTAGCCGACGACGAAGCCGATGAAGAGGAAGAAGAATCAGACGACGATCCTGAAGAGTTCACTGAGACACACCCACTCAACGCGAGCATGCCAGCCACAGCAAGAGACACAAAAACAGGGGCTTTTTTGGAGGTGATATTCATCGGAAGTTCTTTCTTATGTGATTGTTAGTATGCAGTTATGCTATGCCCCAACGATTCGGGGCACCATCAGTCGCCTGTGTGCCTCCATTTGGCCTGTGTAGGCGGGGTTTTCCGCATCAGTTGAGACCTTTTAATTTTACTGTCGTTTTCTATGCCCCTGCTATGAAAAGCTATGTTTTAACTGTGAAAAGTACCCCATAATATGTGGGGAGCCTCCATATGTACGGCAACTGGGTGCCGTACCCGCAGCGGATACAGCACCCAGTCTCAGTAAGGTCCGTGTTTTTGAACCGTTGAACGAGCCGGAGCCCCTAACCTAGTTTCTTAGTGGGCTGGACGGGGCTGACAGGGTTCGCGGCCTCAGCATTCGGTTTTGCGGGCACGTCCGGGGTGTCTGGCTTATCTGCTTTACCGTCGTGCTCAACCTGATTGTACGAGCCATCAGGTTTTACCGTCACGCTGTCGCCGTCGTGTTCGGTTTTAGTCCACGAGCCGTCAGACTGCACCGATACGGTGTCACCGTCAGGTTCGGTCTTGGTCCATGAGCCATCTGCTGCGACTGTGATCGTGTCGCCGTCAGCCTCTGTGAGGGTCCAAGCGCCGCCTTCACCCATGGTCACGTTGCCGTTTGCCCCACTGGATGCTGCACCCGAAGCTGCACCAGCCGCGCCGCTACTTACGGCACCGGAGGCACCACTAGAAGCACTAGCAGATGCGCCGCCAGTTGCCGCACCGGATGCGGTACCGCCCTGAGTCGCAGCCGCAGAAGAGCTGGCTGCTGATGAAGCGCTTGATGAGCTGGAGCTCGAAGAACTATTGGAAGATGATGCGTTATTAGAACCACCGCAAGCGCTCAGCGCGAGCGCACCGGCGACCGCAATGGTCAGGAATGCGGAAGTCTTCTTGACAGATGCGTTCATTGTCTTGTCCCTTCAAGGGGGTGGTCGGTTGGCTACCACCGGGTGGATGCACAACCACAGCACATTATAGGATCAGGTGTGTGCGTCCCGTATGGGGAGGGAAATTGATTCTCGGCGCTGGTTCGGGTTCGTGGGGAACTGTCGCCAAATGCTAAGAATCTGCTGGACCTGATGTGATTGTATGTTGTCATCCTGTGGTGATATCCCCAGCTTATCAAGGTTTTCTATGTTTCCTCCCAGAAAACCTGTGCTTTAGCTGTGATAGTTAAATCTTAATATTCTGACTTAAGGATTTCGTTGCTGACATGAAAGGTGTTTGCTGTGCCGCACCAGCATCGTTACCCCGCTATTACTGTCTGCACCCGTTTGGGGGTGCTGTGTCCTGTTGGTGAGAACCGGGTGCCGCATCGGCGTTAATGCGGCACCCGGGGATGGGGGTGTCAGGTGGGAACGACGCTGTTCCCGTATGTTGTGGGAGATTCCCGCACAAGCGGGCTAGCTGTTGTCTGTTATGGATTTTGTGGGTTGTACGGGAGTGACAGGGGTAACTGCCGAGTTATCGGGTTTTTCGGGAGCTTTTGGAAGTTTCGGGGGCTCGTTGGATACTGCGCCCTCTTTAAGCACGCGAAAGGTGCCGTCGGCATCCACCCTCGCCGCTTCCTTTATCAGTTGTCCTTTTTCCGAGGCGGTGGTATAAGACCACGAACCATCCGCTAGCACATTTGTGCTTTCACCTTTGGGGCCAGTGATGGTCCAGCTTCCGTCCTGGAAGACGACGTACTTATTACCGTCAGGCTCATCTTTTGTCCAAGCAATGGTGGTCCTATCTGAGTCTGATGAGCCACCAGCACCGCCCGAGGCTGAGGTGTTTGGGGCTGCTGCGGAGGCTGAGCTTTGAGCCGGGGTGCTTGTTGCGGCTGAGGAGGTGGCTTCTGAGGAGGAGCTTGTTGCTCCACCACCGCATGCACTGAGAATCAGCGTGCCAGCTAGGGTGGCTGCAACGAGTACGGAACCTTTGTACAGTGAGGTACGCATCAGAACTGTTGTTTCCCTTCGGTTGGTTGCGGATCGCCGCCTCTCTCGGAGGTACCCGTTGTACGGGTTACAGCGTTAGTTCTACCCTATTCACCGCTGCTGTATGGCCGCTCTAAAAAACCGTCTCTCAGCTGTGAAACCCCTAGGGTGCACCCGATAGAACCCTCAACTTTGACTTTATATTTTATGATTGTGTTTCACTGTAGGTGTTCTTGACGCATAACACACCCCCTGCAGGATGCCGAGGCTAAAATACCCGCAGCACCACCAGCAGAGGGCGCATACCGTTCACACATATGATGTTGTACCGTTCGTTGGCGACGTCAATCTCTGGTGAGGCTCACCGCACCCACCCTTAGGGTGCATAGGGCACAGATGCGGCTATTTCACCACTGCCTTAGCCCGCCCCAGAGCCACCGGGGAGATGGGCTGTGCCGGGTCTTTGGCCTTCGAGTTATCGGGTTTTGCGGGAGTACCAGGCTTGGCAGGGCCCTTAAAATCGTCTTTCTTCCCGGTACTATCGTACGACCCGTCAGCAGCGACGGATATATTGCCGTTCTCACCGGACAGTTCCCAGGAGCGGTCTTTATTCACAGTGATGGAGCCATCCGGGCCATCAGCCCACGACCAGGAGCCGTCTGATTTCACGTCCAGCACCTTCGTGTTCTGTGAATTGCGCACCTCCCAGGCCCCCGATGAGTGCACCTTAAGAGTCATCCCCTGACCGTTATGTGTCTGCCAGGCACCGCTATCTTCAACTGTGGCGTCTTTGGTGTTAAAACCTAAATCCCGTATGCGTTCGGCTGCCTGCGCTGTCCCGGAGCTGGAGGAGCTTACTTCCGTGCCTTTAATAGTTTCACCGCCGCTGCAGGCGCTCAGTACGAGCGTTCCGGCAAACACAATGGTGGCGCAGGTAGCGATTTTACGGGTGTTCGTGGAGGTGGTATTCATAGTCGCATCCCTCAGGTAGATGTTTCAATGAGCTTCTTTAACCATAAAGTTATTCAAGCATTCATTTCACATGTAAAGTGATGCGTGCACCTGGGAATATGCTGAATTTTACATATGCACTGTTTTTACTTCAGCTGTTTCGGGGTCGCTGGAACAGCAGGGGCCGCTGCCTTTTCGTTCGATGGTTTACCAATAGCAGCGGGTTTTGCCGGAATCTGCGGCTTACCTCCACTGGTCGCGCTATACGAGCCATCAACCTTCACCTCAGCGATACCGTACGGCCCACCCGTCCAGGTCCACGAACCATTGCGCTCAACGGTCACCATACCTCCGGACGGGTGGCTCGTCCACGTCCACGAACCGTCGCTGTCCACCGCGAGGATGCCCTTCGTGCCGTTCACATACCATGAACCATCGTCATCAACTTGCACCGTGGTGCCCTGGGCACTGCGTGCTTCCCAGGCACCATCGTTCTCAATGGTGGTGACTTCCTGAATCGTGCCGAACCCCAGATCAATGGTGCCCGTTTCGTTGTGTTGCGGAGATGCCGCTGATGCTTTGACACTGGGGGTCGCGCCAGCTGCGGCCGCACTGGCAGCAGCCGGGGAGCTGCTTGGTGTCTGCGTTGCTGATGCTGTCTTTTCAGGTTCTAAAGGCTGGGCGTGGCCAGATAGGGTGTGGTCAGATGAGCTGGGGGACATGCCCAATGTAGCGCTGGTGCTAGGCGATGCACTGGAGGCAGATTCCGAAGACGCTTTCGCTTTAGAAATTTCAGCCTGCGCCGAAGCCACCGCGTCTGAAGCCTGCCGGGTCTCATTCGAGGTGCCGCCGCAGGCGCTCAATAAGCAGACACCCGCTACGGTACAAGAAAGCAGCACATACAGTTTTCGTGCGGAACTCTTCATCAGGGGCTCTTTTCTCACGTGGTTGGTATGCCGCCCCAGCTAAGCGGCACAATGATTGTACCGGAAAATAGGTACCTCATGCCTTGTGAGTCAGCGCCCCGGCATACTGCAGTGTGCCATTATTAGCGAGGCTGCACCGGTGTTTTCGGTGTGGTCGCGTTCTGGTTCGGCTTCGCGGGGAGCTCAGGCACGTCCGGCCGGTCATGTGAAGGAGCCCCGTCCTCAATCATCACAAACGAGCCATCGGAGTTGACGGTGACAGTGTCCCCGTCATTCTCACGTTTCGTCCATGAGCCATCAGAATTCACGGTCACCACGTCGCCATCAGGCTCGGTTTTCACCCACGAGCCGTCCGGGTTTACCGAGACAACATCGCCGTCAGATTCGGTAGTGCTCCACCCGCCGCCAGCGGCAACTGCTTGAGTGTTACCTCCCGAGATATTGACGGAAGAACCGCCACTGTTCTGGGAGCCTTGCCCCTGTGTCGCTCCGCCCTGTGGCTGCTGTTCACCACCGTGCGGGGCAGCGGCGGAGGGGCTGGAGCCGTTCTGGGCCGCAGGTGCAGGCGCAGCGGTACCGCCGGCACGTGCACTTGGTGCTGCGGCGGCCTCAGTATTCCCCCCGTTTCCCCCGTTTGTCGTCTCATGAGCAGTATGCGCTGCCGTGCTCTCATGCACCGGTGCGGCGGTGGGCGCCTCAGAGCGGTGAGGCCCACCACCGTGGGAGCTGGCGGATGCTGAAGCGGACGGGGAAGCAGAAGCTGATTCTGATGCCCGTTTCGCCATCTCGGCCTGGGCTGAGGCCACCGCGTCCGAGGCCTGGCGGGTCTCATGGGATTTTCCGCAAGCGCCCAACACTAAAACACCCGCAAGAGCTAGGGGTACCACCGCATAGTATGTTTTCTGTCGGGGTGTCATAGGGAAGTCCTTCTCTTGTCCTGCGTGTGAATCGCTGGGCGTTCCCGAAAGACGGAATAAACGCCGTATCTCGTAGCCCAGACGGACCCTGAACTGCGTGCCCCAGCGTACGGGGTGGAGGCTTCTACCGGCGTGGCGCGGGGGCCGCTGGCCGGATAGCTACCATGCGCCGCCCCATCATTACCCATATCATAGCAACGTCCACTATGCCCCAGCTAAGAAAACCTGTGTTTTCCCTGAGAAAACCATGAACGCCCGGCGTGTCACACGTTATAAACCCTGTTTTCGGCGGGTGACCCACCCGAAACCGCCTACAATATTCGCCACAGGTCTATCCCACAGCCCCGTACAAAGGTACCCAGCACCTGTGGCTTTCACATCCTTTTATCTGCGGTATAGGTTGGCTCCCTGCTTCGTATGCGGACTGGCCGCACACAAACAGAGCCGCCTCCCCACCGGTACGGCGGGGAGGCGGCTCTTCACAGTT
>ERZ773075.389-NODE-389-length-35273-cov-53.1628_pt1 | contig 35273 bp, 30 predicted proteins | sample MGYA00580614_ERZ773075 | MGnify/ENA primary metagenome ERZ773075 (study PRJEB29015, sample SAMEA2738021) | human oral metagenome | biome: human oral; feature: human-associated habitat; material: dental | place: China | collected 2043 ...
GTACGGCAAGATGGGCAAGTCCCTGAAGAACATCGTCACCCCCGACGACATGTACTCCGCCTACGGCGCCGACACCTTCCGCGTCTACGAGATGAGCATGGGCCCGCTCGACCAGGACCGCCCCTGGGAGACCCGTGCCGTGGCCGGGGCCCAGCGCTTCCTGCAGCGCCTGTGGCGCAATGTCGTCGATGAGAGCACCGGTGAGCTGACGGTGGTCGATGAGCCCGCCGATGAGGAGACCCGCCGGCTCGTGGCCAGGACGATCGTGGGCGTGCGCGAGGACTACGAGGGCATGCGCCTGAACACGGCCATCGCCAAGCTCATCGTGCTGAACAACCATCTGACGGGCCTGAAGCGGGTGCCGCGCGAGGCCGTCGAGGCCCTGACCCTCATGACGGCGCCGGTGGCCCCCCACATCGCCGAGGAGATCTGGAAGCGCCTGGGGCACGAGCACTCGCTGGCCCGTGAGGACTTCCCGGTCGTGACCGACGAGTCCCTGCTGGAGGCCGACAGGGTCACCTGCGTCGTCCAGGTCAAGGGCAAGGTCCGCGACCGCCTCCGGGTCTCCCCGGACGTCTCCGAGGCCGAGCTGGAGAAGCTGGCCCTGGCCGCCCCCGGCGTCATCCGCACCCTGGACGGGCGCGGCGTGCGCAAGGTGATCGTCAAGGCGCCGAGGCTGGTGAGCATCGTCCCCGACTGACGCGAGATCGGTTCCGTCCGATCCGATGATGACCGGCGTCCGTCCGGCGCGGGCCTCCGCGTCATCCAGTACGGAGATCGATGAGTCCGGCGAGCGCCCGAGCAGGCCGGCGAGTTCTGCGGGTCCGCCCGGGTCGCGTCGGGGGCCGGGATGCGAGCGCGGTCTCGGCTCCCCCGGCGGACATCCCGGGCGGTGGGACGCGGTTCATCGTAGGGTGAGCAGGCACAGGCTCGCCGCCGCCCCCGACTCGAGGAGTTCACCGTGCAGCTGCAGTGGTGGTCCGTTCTGCCCTTCGCCACGATGCTCGCCTGCATCGCGGTGCTTCCGCTCGTGCCGGTCACGGCGCACTGGTGGGAGAGGCGCTCCAGTCAGCTCGCCATCGCTCTGGCCCTGGGTCTGCCCGTGGCCGTATGGATGTGGCTGGTGCTGGGCTGGGAGCCCGTCTTCGCCGCCGTCGTCGAGTACGGCCAGTTCATCTCCCTTCTCCTGGCCCTGTTCATCGTGTCCGGCGGCATCTTCCTCAAGGGCGATATCGAGGCCACCCCGCGCAACAACACCATCTTCCTGGCCATCGGCGCCGTGCTCGCCAGCTTCGTCGGCACCACCGGCGCCGCCATGCTGCTGATCCGCCCACTGCTCAACACCAACTCGGAGCGCCGCTATCGGGTTCACACGGTGCTGTTCGCCATCTTCGTCGTGGCCAACTGCGGCGGTCTGCTCACACCCCTGGGCGATCCGCCCCTCTTCCTCGGCTTCCTGCGCGGCGTGCCCTTCACCTGGACCTTCCACCTGTTTGCCGAGTGGCTGTTCGTCAACGCGATGCTGCTGGCCGCCTACTTCTCCCTGGACACCTACTACCACGCGCAGGAGCCGGCGTCCTCCGTCCGCCTGGACCGCACCGAGATCGAGCCGCTGGGCCTGCGCGGCAGCATCAACTTCGTGTGGTTCGCCGTCATCATCGCCGCCGTCGCCCTCGCCCCGTCCATCGACGCCGAGGCCATCGAGCTCGGCGAGGCCACCGCCATGGACTGGGTGCCGCTGCGCGAGATCATCATGCTCGCCGCCGCCGGGGCCTCGTACGCCCTGGGCGACAGGCGGACGCGCTTCCAGGACAACCAGTTCGAGTGGGGGCCGATCGCCGAGGTCGCCACCCTGTTTATCGGCATCTTCCTGACCATGATCCCCGCCCTGCACTACCTCGACGAGATCGCCGACGCCCTGCCCCTGAACCAGGTCACCTTCTTCATCTTCACAGGGGGACTGTCCTCCGTGCTGGACAACGCCCCGACCTACGCGACCTTCTTCGAGCTGGCCGGGCAGGTCACCCACCCCGGGGGAGCGGTTGTCGCCACGGTGCCCGAGACCTACCTCGTGTCGATCTCGCTGGGCGCGGTGCTGTGCGGGGCGATCACCTACATCGGCAACGGCCCGAACTTCATGGTCAAGTCGGTGGCCGACTCCCGGGGCGTCGAGATGCCGTCCTTCGGCGGGTACGTCGTGCGATCCTTCACCTACCTCGTGCCGGTCCTGGCGGTGATGGTGTGCCTGTTCATCGCAGAGCCCGTCTGGGCCAAGGTGCTCGGAGGGCTCGGCGCGGCGGCGCTGCTCGCCAACGACGCGCGTCTGATCCGCGCAGGACGGCGCCTCGCCCTCGTCGACGGCTGAGCCCGCGACCCCGCCCCGCTCGACCCGATCGGCCCGGTCCTCCACCCGCCGGGCGGGGACGCCGAGCGAGCGGGGCGCTGGTGGACGTCGAGTCGTCCGACGAGCGCGAGCTCGTCGTCGGGTCCGAGGAGCAGGCGGCGAGTGGAACGGTCTGCAGGAGGAGACGGCGCGATACAGGCATGGTCGGTCCTTTCGGCGAGCGGATGGTCCTGCTGGATACGGGAAGCCTCGTGGAGGATCGTGCGAGCCGTCGGCGAGTGGCTTGTGCGCCGTCTGCGAGAACTCGGCACGGAACCGGACCGATCTCGACGCGGAACCGGACCGATCTCGGCACGGAACTGAACCGATCTCGGTGAAGGGGGGGGATCCGGCAACCGGGAGCCGGGGGTCAGCGGCTGCCCGGAGCGGTGACGAAGTCGATGAGCTCCTCCATGCGACCCAGCAGGGCCGGTTCCAGGTCCTTGTAGGTGCGCACCGCCGCCAGGATCCGCTGCCAGCCCCTGGCCACGTCCGCCTGGGTGGCGTGCGGCCACCCGAGCGCCTGCAGGGTGCCGTGCTTGATGTCGGTGCCCCGCGGCACCGCCGGCCACTCCCGCAGGCCCACCCGCTCGGGCTTGACCGCCTGCCACACGTCCACGTACGGGTGGCCGAGCACGAGCACGTTCTCACCGCCGGGCAGGTCGCGCACGCGCCGGGCGATCCGCGACTCCTTGGAGCCGGCCACGAGGTGGTCCACGAGCACGCCGGCGCGTCGTTCGGGGGAGGGGCCGAAGTCGGTCATGACCTCCTCGAGGTTGTCCACGCCGTCGAGCATGAGGACCACGACGCCCTCGTGGCGCAGGTCGTCGCCCCACACCTTCTCGACCAGCTCGGCATCGTGCCTGCCCTCCACCCAGATGCGCGAGGCCCGGGCGACTCTCGCCCGCTCATCGGTCACCGCGTAGGAGCCCGACGCCGTGAGCCTGCGCCCGCCCGCGCTGACCGGGCCGCGAGGGGCCCGGGAGCGCGGCTTCGGCGGGTCGAGGATCACGGGACGCCCATCCAGCCAGAAGCCGCCGCCCAGGGGGAATCCACGGCGCGCGCCCCGGCGGTCCTCCAGGACGACGACGCGGCGCCCGCCCGACTTCTCCACCGCCATCGCTGCTCCCACGAAGCCGCTCTCACGATCCTCCAGGACCATGCCGCGCTCCAGGGGCACGTGCACGGACTCGGGGCGATCGGCGTGCGGACCCACCCGGTGCGGATCGACGGCCAGCACGTCGCCGCCGTAGCGGTCCGAGGCCGACGGCCGCGACGGCGGGGGACCGGCGGGCCCCGTGGCCGGGCGCCGTCCGCCGGTCCCGGGGTCGGAGGCCCCCGCGGAGGCCTGGGCGCGCAGGGCCATGCGGCGCTCGACGGTCGAGCCGGGCACGGGGCGGGAGCGGTAGGGCATCGCGTTCACCCTGGGCACGGTAGGGGAACCTCACGCCGCTGAGGCGGCTGACCCGCCGGGCCCCGGCGTAGGATGGCACTCACACTCCGCGAGTGCTAATCGGCGTCGCGGGCGGCCGACGAGGAAGGAGCACGACCATGGCCGACGACCGTCGCCTGAAGGTCCTGTCCGCCATCGTCACCGACTACGTGCGCACCCGTGAGCCCGTCGGCTCGCGCGCCCTGGCCGAGCGCTACCGGCTCGGCGTCTCCCCGGCCACGATCCGCAACGACATGGCCTCCCTGGAGGATGAGGGCTACATCCACCAGCCGCATACGAGCGCCGGCCGGGTGCCCACGGAGAAGGGCTATCGGCTCTTCGTCGATGAGATCGCCCGCGTCAAGCCCCTGTCCTCCCCGGAGCGCCGGGCCATCACCGCATTGTTGTCGGGCGCCGTCGACCTGGAGCAGATCGTGGCCCGCACCGTGCGGGTTCTGGCCCAGCTCACCGGCCAGCTCGCCGTCGTGGAGTACCCCAGTTTGCGGCGCACGGCCCTGCGTCATCTCGAGCTCGTCGCCCTGGGACCCACCCGTGTGCTGCTCGTCATCATCACCGACACGGGCCGCGTCGAGCAGCGCACCGTGTCCGTGCCCGCGGGGCGCGTCATCGACCCGCTGGCGCTGGAGTCCCTGCGCACCCGCATGAACGCGGCCCTGGTCGGCCGCATCGCCACCGACGTCGTCCCCATCCTGGCCTCCTTGGCCGAGGGCGTCCCCGAGGAGGAGAGACTCCTGCTCGCCGCCGTGTCCGACGGTCTCGTCGAGGCCTTGCGCCCCGACGGGGAGGAGCGCATCGTCGTGGCCGGTACGGCCAACCTGGCCCGCTCCACGCCCGACTTCTCCTCGCTCGGACCGCTGCTGGATGCAGTCGAGGAGCAGGTGGTGCTGCTGCGCCTGTTCGCGGAGGACGCCGCCTCCGGGCTGCCCCGCTCACGGGAGAATGAGGGCATGCGGGTGTCGATCGGCAGCGAGAACCGCGACGACGCGCTGGCGGAGGCCTCGGTCGTGACCGCGTCCTACGGGGCGGGGGCCGGGGACGTCGTCGCGCACCTGGGCGTGATCGGCCCCACTCGCATGGACTATCCGGCCGCCATGGCGGCTGTGCGGGCCGTTGCCCGCTACCTGTCCCGATTCCTGACCGACACCGATTGCACCGGCCCATGAGGGGCACTATTCGAGGGCACGGCCCGAGCCTACCCTCGATCGCGGCCTCCGCTCCGGCCGGAGGCCGCCCGGCACCTGTTACACCACCGACCAGAGAGCACGACCAAGCGTGAGCGACTACTACGAGGTTCTCGGCGTGAGCCGCCAGGCCACCACCGACGAGATCAAGCGCGCCTACAAGAAGAAGGCCCGCAAGCTGCACCCGGACGTGGCCGGCCCCGGCCACGAGGACGAGTTCAAAGCCGTCAACGCCGCCTACGAGGTGCTCTCGGACTCCGACAAGCGCCAGATGTACGACCTCGGCGGGGAGGACGCCGTGCACGGTGGCGGCGGCTTCGGGGCCGGGGGCTTCAGCGCCTCCGACCTCGGGGGATTCGGGGACTTCCTCCAGCAGGCCTTCTTCGGCGGCGGGGCCGCCTCGCGCGGTCCGGCGTCCCGGGCGCGGCGGGGGCAGGACTCGCTCGTGACCCTCGAGGTCGACCTGGCCGATGTGGCCTTCGGCGCGACCAAGGCCCTGCCCATCGACACCTACGTCACCTGCGAGACCTGCGGCGGCTCGTGCTGCGCCGAGGGAACCAGGCCCGTGACCTGCTCGGAGTGCAACGGCCGGGGTTCCATCCAGCACATGCAGCGCTCCTTCCTGGGCAACGTCGTCACCTCGTCCCCCTGCCCGCGCTGCCAGGGCTTCGGCACCGTCATCGCCTCCCCGTGCCGCGACTGCAACGGCGAGGGCCGCAGGCGCGTGCGCACCACTATCGAGGTCAACATCCCGGCGGGGGTGTCCACGGGTACTCGTATCCGCATGTCCGGGCGCGGGGAGGCCGGCCCGGCCGGCGGTCCCAACGGCGACCTGTACGTCGAGATCCACGAGACTCGCGACGAGACCCTCTCGCGCACGGGCGATGACCTGTACACCGAGCTGCGCGTGCCCGTGACCGCGGCGGCGCTGGGGGCGAGCTTCCCCCTGTCCACCCTGGACGGTGAGCGGACCGTGTCGGTCAAGCCGGGCACTCAGAACGGCGACGAGGTGGTCCTCTCGGGTCTGGGGGTGGGGCGCCTGCGCCGCTCCGGGCGCGGCGACCTGCACGTGCAGATCGTCGTGGAGACGCCCACCAGGCTCGATGACCGCCAGCGTCAGCTGCTCGCCGAGCTCGCCTCGCTGCGGGGCGAGGACGGCTACGCGCCCGCCAGGGACGAGTCCCTGCTGGGCAAGTTCAAGAACAAGTCCAGGCGCCGCTGAGACGAGCCTCAGGCTCCGGCGCCGCCATCGGGCCGGTGGGGGCCCGGGGTCGGGCGCCGCCCGAAGATGGCCCGGCCGACGCGAACGCAGGTCGAGCCGCCCTCGACGGCGAGCTCGAAGTCCCCGCTCATGCCCATGGACAGCCGCCCGTCGCCGACCGTGCCCGCCTGGAGCCCGGCGTCGCGCAGGGCCCGCATGAGGCGGAAGCACTCGCGGATACGACCCTCGTCGTCCGTATGGGCGGCCAGCGTCATGAGCCCGCGCACGCGCAGCGAGGAGTAGGCGGGCAACGCCGCCAGGAAGGCCGTGACCTCGGCCGGGTCGAGCCCGAACTTGGAGGGCTCGCCCGAGGAGTTGACCTGCACGTAGACGTCCAGGCCGCGGCCCGCCGCCTGCAGACGCCGATCGAGGGCCTCGGCCACGCGCAGGGAGTCCAGGGCCTGGAACTCGCTCGCGAAGGCCGCCACGTCCTTCGCCTTGTTGGTCTGCAGGTGGCCGATGACGGCCCAGCGGATGTCGAGGTCGGCCAGGGCGGCGGCCTTGCGCCGGGCCTCCTGGACCTTGTTCTCACCCATCCGGGTGATGCCGGCGGCATGGGCGGAGCGCAGCCGTTCCTCGGGAACGGTCTTGGACACGGGCAGCAGGCGGATCTCGGAGGCGTCGCGTCCGGCGCGCGCGGCGGCGGCGGTGAGCCGGGCGCGCACGGCTGCCAGGTTGCGGCGGAAGTCCTCCACGGTGGTGGCGGTGATGAGCCCGGATCCCCCCGGGGCGGAGAACCTCTCGGCAAGCGGCTGCTGCGACTCCTGCGGCTTCTGCGGCTCTGTCATACCGGTGACGCTACACCGGCGGCGCCGGTCGCGCGGCGGCCGTAGGCTGACCCGGTGACCGCCCCCGTCTTCATCGTGAGTCCCGACGCGCTCGAGTCGATCGGCGGAGCCGGGGCCGCCCGCTCCGGCGACGTGCTGACGCTGACCGGCCCCGAGGCCCGTCACGCCGTGGCGGTGCGCCGGTTGCGGACGGGGGAGCGCGCGGACCTGGTCGACGGCGAGGGCCTGCGACTGATGTGCGAGGTGGAGGCCGTGAATGGCGGGGCCGCCGGGGCCGGGCGCGGGAGTCGCCTGGTGGTGCGGGTGATCGAGCGCGTCGTCGAGCCGGCGGCGCCGCTGCGCCTGACCCTGGTGCAGGCCCTGGCCAAGGGCGGCCGTGACGAGCAGGCGGTGGAGACGGCCACGGAGGTCGGGGTCGGGGCCGTCGTGCCGTGGCGGGCTCAGCGGTGCGTGTCGGTGTGGAGGGGCGCGAGGGCCGTCAGGGGGCGCGAGCGGTGGCGGGTGACGGCCCGGGAGGCCGCCAAGCAGGCCCGTCGCGCCCGGGTGCCGCAGGTGGAGGAGGTGCGGACGACACCGGAGCTGGCCGCGTGGACGTCGGGGGTCGTCGCGTCCGGGGGAGTGGTGCTGGTGCTCCACGAGGAGGCGACGACGCCCATCGGCGGGGTGGGACTGCCGGAGCCGGATGACGCGCGGCCGCCGGTACTCGCGGTCGTCGTCGGCCCGGAGGGCGGGATCGACGAGACGGAGACTGCGGCGCTTCAGGACGCCGGAGCGACCGCGGTGCGACTGGGGCCGCACGTCATGCGGACGGCGTCAGCCGGACCGGTCGCGCTCGCGCTCCTGGCCCAGCGTGCAGGCCTGTGGGGCTGAGGCGCCGGGTCCGCGTCGGCGGCTCCGCAGCATTCTCAGAGTCTTCACAGGCCGAGCGGGGGCTGGTATTCAGGTCCAGCGGGTTATATATGAGTCACCGCCGGACGGGCGGGGCCGTGAGGGTTGGGGAACCCGGTGACCGGCCTCCTCCGAGGTGGCTCGGGGTTTAAGGGAGCCCCGGGTCGATCGTTCCGGCGAAGGAGGGAGTTCCCCCGATTCGGGAACACGGGAGCGGAGCCCCTCGATGACAAGGGCCCGCGGGCCGGGGAGACAACCCGGTACCGCGGGTCTCGTCGTATTCGAATGTGCGTGAGGGCATGCGAGGGCGCTGCGGAATTCGTCGGTCCCGCTTGTCGCAGCGGCGGCGCCCGACTAGTTTTCGAGTATGGCCTTTGAAGCTGTTCCTCCGCTCGTTCCGGGGCCGGCTTCTCCGCCGGTCCAGCCGTGGGCCAGGGCCGCGTGCTGGACGGCGTGCCTGTGCGCGCTGCCCTCGGCTGCTTGGCGAGTGGCCATGATGACCGGGGCGGATGCGGGCTTCGGTCGGGCGGACCTCTACCGCGGCAGCGCGGAGGGGACGGCCTACGTCGTGACCCTGGAGCTCCTCCAGGTCGGCGCCGGGCTGCTCTGCCTGGGGCTGTGCCAGTCGTGGGGCGAGAGGGCCCCGCGATGGGTGCCGGCCGCGGGAGGGAGGACGATCCCCCGTACGCTGCCCCTCCTCCTGGGCGGAGCGGGGAACCTGCTGCTCTACCTCATCATCTACCCGGTCGCCCTCCTCTTCGGACTGGCCCTCCTGAGCGAGCCGCCGTCCTGGACGCCCATCGAGGGCATGAGCGTCGGCCAGCGCATCGTCTTCTCCCTGTGCTACGCGCCCATGCTGCTGTGGCCCATCGCCCTGACGACCGGCCTGGTCGGCTACTGGCGCAGGCACCGGCTCGGCGGCGCCCGGGCCCGCAGCTGAGGCGCCGCGCCGCCGCGCTGTCGTTCCGCCGCTGCGCCTCCATGGGGCGCCCGTGCCGGGGGCTCGGAGCGGCGCGGTGCCCCGGCTCCAGCGGCGCGTCACTGGCCTGAGTAGCGTCCTGCACTCCGGTCACTCGACCTCGTCGCCCTTGAAGGGGACCCAACCGGCCGACTGCACGTTCTCGGACAAGCCTGGTGCAATATTTCGGCGGACAATTGATCCATTCATGTTCCGATCAAGGAGAACGCGATGGTGCCCGACCATTCCGACTATGTGACGGTGGAATCCTTGGCGGTCACCTATCCGGGCCGTGCAGAGCCTGTTCTCCGGGGCGTCGATCTGACGGTGGAGCGCGGCCGGATTCGTGGGCTGCTCGGCCGGAACGGCGCCGGCAAGTCGACGCTGATGCACTGCCTGCTCGGCCTCCTGCCGATCGGCGCGGGCACCGTGGAGCGTGCTCCCGGCGTCAGAATCGGGTAGTGCGCGCAGAAGCTCGTCATCGACTGGTTCCTGAACGTTCAGGACAACGTGCTGCTCGGCGCCCGCCTTCGCGGTCTCAGCGGCCGGGGCGCCAGGGCGGCGGCGTCCGATGCTCTGGCGGCCGTCGAGCTGAGCGATAAGGCGACGAGAGGCCCCGAGGAGCTGTCCGGCGGCGAGCAGCAGCACCTCATGATCGCCCGCACCCTCGCCTACGCGCCGGACGTCTACGTCCTGGACGAGCCCTTCGTCGGTCTCGACGCGCTCGCCAAGGAGAGTCTGATGAGTCGGCTGCGCGAGCGCGCCGACGCCGGAGCGAGCGTGCTGGTCAGCTCGCACGAGCTCGACGTCCTGGGCGAGGATATGCACGACGTCACGCTGCTCGACGGGGGGGCGCATCGTCTTCGACGGCGGGCAGGAGGAGTTCTTCACGCACTTCGTGCCGCAGGAGACCGTCGTGCTCACCCTGCGCCGGCCCGCGGACGGGGAGCTGCGTCGAGCGCTGGGAGACGTCGTCGCACGTGCCGACGGAGCGACGTTGGAGATGCGCATCGGCCGGGGCGAACCGATCGGGGACCTGCTGGCCAGGGTGGTGTCCAGCGCCGACGTGCTCGACATGACCAGAAGCAGTGCGACCCTGAACGATGCCATTCGTACAGCTTATGCTCGATCCGCTGCCGCAGATGAGGAGAATTCGTGATGACCAACGTTCTGAGGGGTGCCGTCCTCACCGCGGAGTTCGAGATCAAGGCCGCGGACCTTCTCACTCCCGGGGGCTTCGCGCGGTTGATCGCCGAGCCCGTTTTCTACAGCGCATTCGTCGTCACCGCCCTGTCGTCCCGCGGAGGCGGCGTGGATGTCGATCTCGTCGGTTTTCTGACCATCGGCGTGATCGGCATTCAGTACGTGCGGATGATGACGCAGGTCATCTACCGCTGGACACTTGAGCGCAAGTGGTCACCGGGCAGCCTCAAGCTCAGCTCCGGGGTACCGCAGCTGGGGTACTACGCGGGAATGCTGTCCGTGCCGCTGGTCTCCCTGTGCATCCAGGTGGCGTGCGTGCTCGCGGTCGCGTTCGTCTCGTCGTCCTTCCGGCTGGCGCTGCGACCGCTGCCGCTCCTCGGGGGATGCTGCTGTGCGGCCTCTTCTGGTCTGCGCTGGGTTGCGTGCTGACCGCGATCATCAGGTCCTACAGGACCCGTGATTTCGTTGTGGCGATGATGCTGACGCCTTGATGTTCAGCGCTCCCACGCTGTACTTGCTGGATCAGGTTCCGGCGTTCCTGCGCGCCGTAGCACGACTGAACCCGTTGACCTACCAGCTGCATTTCCTGAGGTCCGCCGCCAACGGCGAGTGGGTGACGAGCGGACTCCTCGTCGTTCTCTCCCTGACGCTGATCATGGTCTGCATCGGATACGTCAGCACGGGCCGGATGCGCACCGTGTCGAACGAGGGGTGATCGGGCGGAGCGCACCGCTCCGCTCCCGCCTCAGTCCTCGCCGGCCCTCACGACGATGCGATGACCGCCCAGCAGCGCCACGGCCACCACCGCGAACATGACGATAGCGGGAATGCCCACGATGCTGGAGGTGACCGGGTTCCAGGAATCGCCCACGGCGACCAGGGCGAGGGGCATGGTTCCGTAGGCGTTGAGCGTCCCGTGGGCGGCGGCCGCCGGCAGGACGCTCCCCGACCTCATCCGCAGCCACGCCAGCACGCAACCGAAGGCCACGCAGGAGACGGTGAACAGGGCGATGCCGAGTAGCGGCGGGATCTGATTGTTGTACTCGTACCCCATGGCGATCAGGGGCGCATGCCATAGTCCCCACACGACCCCGGTGAGCAGCACGGCGCGCGTCGCACCGAGCGGAGCCAGCGCGGACAGGAGCCAGCCCCTCCACCCGGTCTCCTCACCGAGCGCCACAGCGGCATTGATCGTGCAGCCGGCCACAAGGGACTCGATCGGGAGGAGGGCCAGGAGGACGCCCGCGGGCGGAAGCGGCTTCGAGGAGTTCGTGTTCAACGCCGCGATCCTCGCCATCAGCCCGGACAGGGTCCAGTCCGGCCGCATCCACCCGGCGGCGACCGCCACCGCCAGGCAGGCGGCGCTGACGGCCACGACCAGCGCGGCTCCGATCAGCGCCGACGTCAGAACCCGGCCCCGGCCGCCCGGCGCGGGCCGCCGGAGCCCGACGGCCCGCAGCCAGGGCTCTCCGGTGACGAAGCGGCAGACCACCCACGAGGCCAGAGCGGGGGAGAACATGCGAATGGCGAGGAGCGCATAGGACAGGGGCGTGCCCAGGCCGCCCGTCAGGGCGCAGACCGCGTCCAGCGCGAAGGCGGCCCCCATGGCGACCGCGACGAACAGGCCGACCGCCCGCCATCGCACAGACTGAAGTGCGATTGTATCCATGCAGGGCACCTCCTGCGCACCTGGGCTAGGGACGACGTCGCCGTTCACTCTAGTCGCAAGACGGTCCCGGGGTGCGGGTGGAACCTTTGGTCTCATCACTGTGAGACGTAGTGCGGGAAGGGCCCCGGGGCATGCGGGACGGAGTACGCGTCCTCTCCCCGCCCAGCGGCCCAGGTCGAAGGGCCCCGGGGCATGCGGGACGGAGGCTAGGATGCGGCCATGTCGAATCTCCCTGCGCTTCGTCTGCCCCGCAAGAAGGCGCGATCGATCTTCCAGATCGTCGGGTCGGCCGGCTTCGTGCTCATCAGCCTCATGCTGCTCGTCATCGGCCTGACGTCGAGGTCCCTCGACGCCCAGGCCTTCGCCTTCGTGACGGCAGGGCTCCTGGGGGTGGTCGTCTTCGGCTTCTTCGCCTTCCTGAGCCTGCGCACACTGGCCCGCCCGGCCCTGATCGTCGACGACCAGGGCATCTGGGACAACACCTCGGGGCTGTCGATCGGCTTCATCCCATGGGAGCAGACGCTCGGCTTCCGGCCGATGCGGGTGATGCTCAATGACCTCGTGGCGGTCTTCTGGGTGGACGAGCGATGGGCGTGGGACCACATGGGGCTGATGTCCCGGTGGCTGAACCGGGTCAATCGGGGCGTCACGCCCGTCGGCCCGATCAGCGCGGACTTCCTCGAGGTGACCGGCCCGCAGCTCGCCCTCATGCTCCTCGCGCAGCGGCGCCAGCGTCGCTCGGAGCTGTCCGAGGTCCCCGGCATGCCCCCGACGCCGTGACGACTGCGACGGCTGCGATGACTGCGACGGCTGCGATGACCGTGACAACGGCCATGACGGCCATGACAACGCGGCCGATCGCGGCGGCCCTCTCCTCCCGCCGGTCGGGCCCCGCGGAATGACCCCGCGCGGACGCCGGCCCGCGGGCAGCCCGGACGCGCGCGAGGCGATCCTCACCGCGGCGCGCACGGCCTTCGCCCGCGACGGCTACCGGACCTCCCTGCGCGGCATCGCCCGCGATGCCGGTGTGGATCCCGCTCTCGTGCACCACTACTTCCCCGAGCGCGCCCGACTCTTCACCGCCGCAGTCCTGGCCACGCCGGAGGGGCGCGAGCTGGACGCCTCCGTGCTGATCGACGGCGTGCTCAATCTTCCCGACTCCAGGCAGGGCGAGGCCCTGGTCCGAATGTTCGTCACCCAGTGGGATGAGTGGGATGCGGAGGGGGAGCGATTCGCCGCGACCGTCCGCGTCGTGCTCGAGGACGGCGCGGTCGCGGCGCGAGTCCGCGACATGATCGTCGCGGGCCTGGTGACCCCGGTGGTGGCGCGCATAGCCCCCGATCGGGCGGACCTGCGGGCGCAGCTGGTCGCCAGTCAGCTGATCGGCCTGGGAATGGCGCGGTGGGTCTCGCGGCTGGAGGCCGTTCGCGCCGCGGACGCGGACGCGCTGGCGGCCGCCGTCGGGCCGACCATCCAGCGCTACATGACCGGCGACCTGACCTGCTGAGCCCGCTGCGAGACGGTGCCCGTGAGCACCGCTCTTGAAGGGGCGACGCTCCACGCCATATATTCATCATATGATGAAAAACCTGGGCGCGTCCCCGCCCGCCACCGCGTCGGCTCCGGGGGGCGAGGGGGCCTCGGACGGATGCGCGTCCGTTCCCCCGTCCTCCGACTCGTCCTCGTCCGCCTCGCCCGCGGCGGTTCACGTCTGCGGGCTGCGCGTGAGGCGCGGCGGCCGCCCGATCCTCCACGGGCTGTCCTTCGACCTGCCCACCGGCACCATCACCGGTCTCCTCGGTCCCTCCGGATGCGGCAAGACCACGCTCATGCGAGTCCTCGTCGGTGTTCAGCGCTACGACGGCGAGGTCCGCGTCCTCGGCGCCGACCCCGGCGCGCCCGCTGTTCGGGACCGCGTCGGCTACGTCACCCAGGAGGCCGCCGTCTACAAGGACCTCACCGCCCGCCAGAACCTGCGCTACTTCGCCGCACTGGCCGGGACCCGAGCCCGCAATATCGATGAGGTCCTGGAGACGGTGGGCCTGACGCCCATGGCCGACCGCGTGGTCGGCACATACTCCGGCGGCGAGGCCAACCGGGTCTCCCTGGCCTGCGCCCTGGTCGCCGGTCCCGAGGTCCTCGTCCTCGACGAGCCCACCGTCGGCCTCGACCCCCTGACCCGCGAGGACCTGTGGGCCACCTTCCACTCCCTGGCCGAACGGAGCATCACCCTCGTGGTCTCCAGCCACGTCATGGACGAGGCCTTCCGCTGCGACTCCGTCCTGCTCATGCGGGACGGGAGCCTGCTGGCCACCACCACCGCCCCCGCGCTCCTGGAGCGCACCGGGGCCGCGACCCTCGACGAGGCCTTCCTCGCCGTCATCCGCAAGACCGAGGAGGACCCCGTCCGATGAACGCCCGCACCTACGCGGCCACCGTCCGTCGCGTGCTGGCGCAGCTGGTCGCCGACCGGCGCACGCTCGCGCTCATTCTGGCCGTGCCCACGGCCCTGCTCACCCTGCTGTACTTCGTCTACCGCGACTACCCCGGCGCCGCGACGCTGTTCAATCACGTCGCCGTCTCCATGATGGCGATGCTCCCCATGATCGTCATGTTCCTCGTCACGAGCGTCACCATGCTGCGCGAGCGCGGCTCCGGGACTCTGGAGCGCCTGTGGACCACGCCCCTGCACCGGGCCGATCTCCTTCTCGGCTACGCCACCGCCTTCACGGCCGTCGCCGTGGGCCAGTCCCTCATCCTGTGCGCGGTGGCCGCCTGGTTCCTCGACGTCGTGATCGCCGCCTCCTGGGCCTGGGTCATCCTGACGGCACTCATCGACGCCTTCCTCGGCGTCGCCATGGGGCTGTTCGTCTCGGCCTTCGCCCGCACCGAGTTCCAGGCCGTCCAGTTCATGCCCGTGGTCATCGGCCCGCAGATCTTCCTGTGCGGACTGCTCGTCGCCCGCGACCAGCTTCCCCGTGCCCTCGAGCTGTGCAGCAATGTCCTGTCGATGAGCTGGGCCGTGGACGCCGTCGGCGAGCTCACCGTGAGCACGACGCCCACGGCGGACTTCGCCGCCGACGTGGGTCTCCTGGCGGCCGCCGGGCTCGCGGTCCTCACCGTCGCCGCACTGACCGTGCCGCGCCGGACCCGGTAGGGGCTTCGCCCTTCCTCACCGAGGACCTGTTCCGGGCGTCTGACAGAGGTTAGGATCGCCTTATGTGGATCGTCTTCGCAGCCGGGGCCGCGCTCTTCGCCGGTGTGACCGCGGTGCTGGCCAAGGAGGGGATCCGCACCACCGACTCCACGGTCGCGACGGCCCTGCGCACTCTCGTCGTGCTGGTCGGCGCCTGGGGGATGGTCCTCATCGTCGGCTCTCAGAGGGGGCTCGCCCATATCGACCCCCGTAGCACGGTGCTGCTGGTGCTCTCCGGCCTGGCCACGGGCGCCTCGTGGCTGTGCTACTTCAGGGCCCTTCAGCTGGGCAGCGTGAGCAAGGTGGTGCCCATCGACAAGCTGAGCACGGTGCTGACCGTCGTCATGGCGCTCCTGCTCCTGGGGGAGCGGATCGGAGTTGTCGGCGCCGTCGGTGTGGCACTGATCATGGGAGGTACCTTCCTCATGCTCGACGCCGAGGATGTGCGCCGTCTTCCCCGGTCCGTGCGCGCCGGTGGCAGCTGGCTGCTGTACGCCCTCGGATCGGCGTTCTTCGCGGCGCTGACGGCGATTCTCGGCAAGGCCGGAATCACCGGGGTGGAATCGAACCTGGGCACGGCGATCCGCACGGCAGTGGTTCTGGTCATGGCCTGGGCCATGGTTCTGGTGACCGGGAGGATGCGCGAGACGCGGGCGGTGCCGCGCAGGGAGCTCGGCTACGTGCTCGCCTCCGGAGCCGCGACCTGCGCCTCCTGGCTGTGCTACTACCGCGCCCTTCAGGACGGCCCCGCCAGCGTGGTGGTGCCCATCGACAAGCTGAGCGTCCTGGTCACCGTCGCCTTCTCGGCGCTCGTGCTGCACGAGCCCATCACCAGGCGCTACCTCACGGGCCTCGCGCTCCTCGTCGCCGGAACTCTCGCCATGCTCGTCCCATGACGGCCCCGGGCGTCGGCGGCTGTCGCACGAGCGGCGCGGGACGATCACAGTACGATCGGGGCACGATGACAGACGACTCCTTCGCCGCGCCCGCCGAGCCGCCCCCGGGCCGCGCCCCCACCGGGGACGGTCCCATGAGCGGTGAGCCCGTTCCCGGCGTCGGCTCCGCCTCCGGTCCCGGGGCCGACGTCGTCCGCACCCTGGTCCTGCCGGAGGACATCTCCCCGGTGACGCTCCTCGGCGCCCGCGACGAGGTCCTGCGCGCCGTCGAGGGGGGCTTCCCCGACGTCGACCTCCATGTGCGCGGCACCACCGTCACCATCACCGGTGAGCGGTCCCGCGTCGACGTCGTCGTCCTGCTCCTGTCCGAGCTCATCGACGTCGCCCGCGCCGGCGCGCCGCTGACTCCCGACGCCGTCGAGCGCGCCATCGGCCTGCTGGACGCCTCCGCACGACCCGCCGAGGTCATGACCGACCGCGTCCTGACCGCGCACGGCCGTACCGTCCGCCCCAAGTCGCTCGGCCAGAAGGCCTACACCGACGCGATCGAGACGGCCACCATCACCTTCGGCATCGGGCCGGCCGGCACCGGCAAGACCTATCTGGCCATGGCCAAGGCCGTGGACGCCCTGGCGCGCAAGCGGGTCTCCCGGATCATCCTCACCCGCCCCGCCGTCGAGGCCGGGGAGAACCTCGGGTTCCTGCCCGGGAGCCTGGCCGACAAGGTCGACCCCTACCTGCGGCCCCTCTACGACGCCCTCCACGAGATGCTCGAGCCCGAGGCGCTGCCCCGGCTCATGGCCTCGGGCGCCATTGAGGTCGCACCGCTGGCGTACATGCGCGGGCGCACCCTCAACGACGCGTTCGTCATCCTCGACGAGGCTCAGAACACCAGCCCCGAGCAGATGAAGATGTTCCTCACCCGCCTCGGCTTCGGCTCCAAGATGGTCATCACCGGCGACGTCTCCCAGATCGACCTGCCCGGGGAGCGCTCCTCGGGCCTGCTCGTCGTGCGCGGTATCCTCGACGGCGTGGACGGCATCGCCTTCTGCGAGCTGGGGAGCGCCGATGTCGTGCGGCACCGGCTCGTGGCCCGCATCGTCGACGCCTACTCCCGCTACGAGGCGCAGGAGGCCGCCGCGGAGGCCGCCCGATCCGCGGCCTCGGCCGCCCGCGGGCGCCGTCGCGGCCGTGCGTCCTCAACCACCTCAGAATCCCTCTCAGGAACCGCCTGAGAACTCCGCGAGAGGAACCGCCCGTGAGTACCGAGGTCGTCAACGAGACCCAGACCGTGATCGACGGCGCTGAGTTCGCGGCGCTGGCCGACCACGTCCTGCGCAACCTGCACGTCAACCCCCTGGCCGAGCTGAACATCCTGTTCGTCGACCCCGAGCCCATGGCCGAGCTGCACATGCGCTGGCTCCAGCTGCCCGGCCCCACCGACGTCATGAGCTTCCCCATGGACGAGCTGCGTCCCGGCACCGCTGAGAACGAGACGCCGGCCGGGACCCTGGGAGACATCGTGCTGTGCCCGCAGGTGGCCGCCGGGCAGGCCATCGAGGCGGGTCACTCCGCCGTCGAGGAGATGCTCCTGCTGACCACCCACGGAATCCTCCATCTCCTGGGCTACGACCACGCCGAGCCGCAGGAGAAGAAGGAGATGTTCGATCTCCAGCGGACCCTGCTGCTGACCTTCCTCGCGGAGCGGGGCCAGTGACGGGCACGCCCGTCGGCCTCCTGGTCGTCCTGGCCGTCATCGTCCTGGCCTTCGGCGCCGCGCTGACCGCCGGGGAGGCGGCCCTGACGCGCATGACCCGTGCCGCCGCCGAGGACCTCGTCCAGGACGGGAGGCGCGGTGCGGGCCGGGTCCTGGCCCTGGCCGAGAAGCGCGGGCAGGTGCTCGGCTCGGTCGCCCCCATCCGCGTCGCCGTCAACATGCTCGCCGCCGTCCTGCTGACCCTGGCCGTCGCCGGGGTCCTGAGCCGGTGGTGGCAGGTTCTGGGGGTCGCCGTCGGGCTCAACATCGTCCTGCTCGGCCTGGTCGTCGGCTTCTCGCCGCGCTCGATCGGACGTCGCAACCCCGACGGCACTCTTCTGATCCTGGCCGGAGTGCTCCTCAACGTCGATTCCCTGGGCGCCCCGTGGCGCTGGGTCGACTCCCACTACGGGCGCTCGGCCGCCCTGACCGACGCCGAGACGCGGGCCGAGGTCACCGAGGACCTGCGCGAGATGATCGACGAGATCGGTGAGGCCGAGACCATCGAGGACGAGGACCGCGAGATGATGCGCAGCGTCGTCGAGCTCGGCCGGACCCTCGTGCGGGAGGTCATGGTGCCCCGCCCCGACATGGTCACCATCGACGCCGGCAAGCCCGCCTCGGCCGCCATGCGCCTGTTCGTGCGCTCCGGCTACTCCCGCGTGCCCGTCGTGGGGGAGGACGCCGACGACGTGCGCGGCATCCTCTACCTCAAGGACGTTCTGCGACGCCTGTCCGACCACCCCGAGCACGAGACCCGCCCCGTGTCCTCCTTCACCCGTGAGGCCGTCTGGATCCCGGAGACCAAGCCCGCCGATGACCTGCTGCGCGAGATGCAGACCGGCCACGTCCACATGGTCCTCGCCGTCGACGAGTACGGGGGCACCGCCGGCCTGGTCACCATGGAGGATCTTTTGGAGGAGGTCGTCGGCGAGCTCACCGACGAGCACGATCACGCCGAGCCCGAGGCCGTCGAGGTCGGACCCGGCACCTACCGGGTCCCCGTCCGCCTGGGGCTCGACGAGCTCGGCGGACTGTTCGGCCTGGAGATCGACGATGACGACGTCGACACCGCCGGTGGCCTGCTCACCAAGGCCATCGGCCGTGTTCCCCTGCCCGGTGCGCACGGCAGCGCCCAGGGAGTCGAGCTGACCGCCGAGGAGGCCGTCGGCAGGCGCCGTCAGGTCGCCACCCTCATCGCCAGACGCGCCCCCGATCCCGACCCCGCCGACACCGAGGAGCAGTGAGGAGCCCCCATGACCGACACGCCCCCCCGTTCTCCGAACCCTCCGGGAGACACCGGGCCCGGGGACGCCCCCGACGTCGTCGCGGCCCCCGGCGGCCCCGGTTCCGAGCCGCCCGCCTCGGCGCGTGTCGAGATCATCGTGCCCGAGGTCCCCGAGGGCTTCCGCGCGGGCTTCGCCTGCCTGGTCGGGCGCCCCAACGCCGGCAAGTCGACCCTGACCAACGCCCTGGTGGGCGCCAAGGTCGCCATCACCTCCGGGCGCCCCCAGACCACCCGTCACAACGTGCGCGGCGTCGTCCACCGAGCCGACTCCCAGCTCGTGCTGGTCGATACCCCCGGCCTGCACCGTCCCAGAACCCTGCTCGGCAAGCGCCTGAACGACCTGGTGCGCGAGACCCTCGCAGGCGTCGATGTCGTCGCCTTCTGCATTCCGGCCAACGAGAGGATCGGTCCCGGCGACCGCTTCATCGCCCGCGACCTGGCCGAGACGCGCACGCCCGTCGTCGCCGTCGTCACCAAGACCGACACCGTCTCCAAGGAGGCGCTGGCCGCCCAGCTCCTGGCCGTCGATCGGCTCGGCGAATGGGCCGACATCGTCCCGGTCTCGGCCAGGCGCGACCAGCAGGTCGATGTTCTGACCGATGTCCTCGTCTCGCACCTGCCGCCCTGTCCGCCGCTGTATCCCGCTGACGAGATCACCGACGAGCCGCAGGCCGTCATGATCGGCGAGCTCGTCCGCGAGGCCGCCCTGGAGGGCGTGCGCGACGAGCTGCCCCACTCCCTGGCCGTCGTCGTCGACGAGATCCTCGACCCGGGCACGGACACCACCGGTTCGCGCGTCAAGGGCGCGGGAGGCCGCCTGCAGGTGCGTGTGAGTCTCGTCGTCGAGCGCGACTCCCAGAAGGGCATCATGATCGGCAGGGGGGGATCGCGCCTCAAGGAGATCGGCATCACGGCGCGCGAGGGCATCGAGAAGCTGGTGGGAAGGAAGGTCTACCTCGATCTGCACGTGCGGACGGCCAAGGACTGGCAGTCCGACCCCAGGGCCCTGGCCAGACTGGGATTCTGACCCGTGCTCTCCCGTCCTCGGCCCAAGGGGGAGCCCGCCCACGTGACCGCCGTCCAGCTGCGGTCGGGCTGGTTCTGGATACGAGCCTTTCCACGGCGCTCGATCCTGCTCGTGCGCGGCCTGTGGCGCACGGAGCGGCGCCGCACCGTTCTGACCCTCCTCGCGGTGCTGGGCGGCGTGATCGCCCTGGCCGTCCTGGGCGCGGGCGGCCGGACGATCTGGGAGATCCTGGTGACCCTGGGCCTGGGGGCTCTGGTCGTGGCGGTCTCGGCCGACCACCGCACGGTGGGGTCGGTCGTCGTGGCCGTGCTGAGCCTGAGCCTCATCGGGACTCTCGCAGGCCCCCGCTGGACTCCCGAGCCCGTTGCCGCCCCGCTGGTCCCGGCCACCGCCGACACGACCATCGGCGGTGACGCGCCCACGGCCGCGGTGGGCACCTACCGCGTCGAGGCCGCCACGGTGTCCATCACCCAGGCCGACGGGGAGCAGGTCCCCGCCCTTCTGCGACGCCCCGTCGGCGCGGACGGTCCCACACCCGGCGTGGTCTTCCTCCACGGCGCGGGCACCCATGGCGTCGATGGCTTCTCCGACCAGGCCGAGGCGCTGTCCTCCGCGGGCGCCGCGACCCTCGTGCCCGCCAAGCCCATGGAGGACTACTCCCTGACCTCCCGCGACTACCGGGCCATGGCCGCCGACTACCGGTGCAGCGTGGACTACCTCATCACCCTCGACGGCGTGGACCCGGAGCGGGTCGGCCTCTACGCGGAGTCCGAGGGCGCCATCCCCGGGGCCGTGCTGACCGCCGACGACGAGCGCGTCGCCTTCCTCATCATGGCCAGCGCCCCCGTCGTGCGACTGCGCGAGCAGATGGCGCTGGCCATGGACTCCTACATGCGCAACGTCGGCGTGCCCGAGCCCATGCTCACCCTCATCCCGCGCGTCCTGGGATCCGCCGAGATCCCCGGCGGCGGCTTCCAGTACGCCGACTTCGACTCCGCGCCCTATCTCAGGAGGATCACCGTCCCCGTCCTCATGCTCTACGGCACCGCGGACGCCTCCATGCCCCTCGTCCAGGGGCCGATGACGGTGCGGGAGGCGGTGCGCCAGTCCGGCGACGACGCCCTGACCGTGCGCTACTACGAGGGCGCCAACCACGGGCTCAGGCTCGGCGCCTCCACCGACGGCGACCTCGCCCCCGGCGTCGCCCGCGATCTCGCCCGCTGGGTGGTTGGCCTTCCCGGCACCGCCGATGCCGCTCCGCACGTCGCCGGCGCCACTCCGACTCAGGCGTACTGGGCGCGGACCCCCGATCCGACTCGCTGGTACGCCTCGGGCGATCTCATGCTCGCCGCCTTCATCCTGGGCTTCGGGCTGCTCGCCCTGGGCTGCGTCGTGTGGGGCGTCGGACAGGCGCCGCGGCTGCGCGGCCGCCGCGGCATCCACCTGCCCGACCCGATCGGGCGCTGGACCGCCTCCCTCGTCCTGAGCATCGTGGCGGCCTGGGTGCTGTACCTCGCCTACATCCTGGGCGTCATCTCCCTGGCGACCAGCTATCGCACCAACCACCTGTTCTCCTATGGCGGCTGGGTGCTCGTTCAGATGGTCGCCCTGAGCACCGTCGTCCTGGGCGTCAAGCTCACCCAGCGCGCCTGGCTCATGCGCGGGCACGTGCGTCACGGCCGCGAGGAGGGCGGCCGCTGGCTCACCGGGCCGGCCGCCTGCGTCCTCGGCTCCGCCCTGAGCGGCACAGCGGTTCTTCTGGCGGCCCTGGCGTACTGGGGGCTCTTCCCGATCCTGTACTGATAAAGACTGATAAAGACTGATAAGGACTGTTAGGGACTGATGCCGACCCGCTCCTGATCTGCTCCTGAATCCGTCCCGCTCGTTTCGGGCGGCCCGCGCCGGGGCGGAGCTCCAGGCGGCGCAGCAGGGCGCCCGGCCGAGACCGCCGGCTCACGGAGGCGGTGGGATAAGGCACACTTGGAGATGTTCCGTACCCGAGCCAGGAGTACTGCACATGTCAACCACCGTCGATCACCCCCTTCCCGACGACACCGGACGCCGTTGCCCCGAGGAGCTGTGGGACCTCGGCGGCAAGGCGACTGCACGCGCGCTCCGCTGGGCCGACGAGTCGGCATCCCAACCCGTTCCCCGCAGTGCGCGACTTCTGGCGCGCATCCTGTCGGATCCGGAGGGACTGGGCTTCACCACGCGCTTCGTCGACAATGTCGTGCGGCCCGCCGATCTCGATGTCGCCAGTCGGGCCCTGGCGCGCCTGTCCGCCGAGCGCACCGACTTCCTGCCGCGCTCCCTGGGCGCCGCCATGGGCCTGGGGAGCAGGGCCGCCCGCCTGGCTCCGCATGCGGTGACCACCATGGCACGTCGCGTCTTCCGCGAGATCGTCGGCGATCTCGTCGTCGATGCCACCGACCGCAGCCTCGGTCCCGCCCTGGCCCGTCTGCGCGCCGGCGGAGACCGCCTCAACGTCAACCTCCTGGGCGAGGCCGTCCTGGGGGACAAGGAGGCCTCCCGGCGCCTGGCCGAGGTCTCCCGCCTCGTGACCCGCGAGGACGTGGACTACGTCTCCGTCAAGGTCTCGGCCGTCACCGGCCCGCACAACCCCTGGGGCTTCGACGAGGTCGTCGCCCACGGCGTGGAGGTGCTGTCGCCCCTGTACCGCCTGGCCCGCGACCACGGCACCTTCATCAACCTCGACATGGAGGACTACAAGGATCTCGACCTGACCATCGCGGTGTTCACCGCCATCCTCGATCAGGAGGACCTGGCCGCCTACGAGGCCGGTATCGTGCTGCAGGCCTACCTGCCCGATTCTCCGGCCGCCATGGAGCGCCTCCAGGCCTGGGCGGCCGCCCGGGCGGATGCCGGCGGGGCGCGCATCAAGGTGCGCGTGGTCAAGGGCGCCAACCTGTCCATGGAGCGGGTCGATGCCGCCCTCCACGGCTGGGAGCCGGCCACCTGGCCGACCAAGCGGGCCACGGATACGAACTACAAGCGACTCCTCGCTCTGGCCATGAGCCCCGAGCGCACCCGCGCCGTCCGTCTGGGAGTGGCGGGGCAGAACCTGTTCGATATCGCTTTCGCCCATGAGCTGCGGATGGCCCGCGGCGTGGTGGACGACGTCGAGTTCGAGATGCTCGCGGGCATGGCCCCGGGCCTGCAGGAGGTCGTGCGCCGCGACATCGGCCACCTGCTGCTGTACGTGCCGGTGGTCGATCCGGCCGAGTTCGACGTCGCCATCTCCTACCTCGTGCGTCGCCTGGAGGAGAACGCCGCCCCCGAGAACTTCATGTCGGGCGTCTTCGACCTGGCGGCCGACGAGACCGTCCTCGCGCGCGAGGAGAATCGCTTCCTGGAGTCGCTGGCGGACCTCGACCCCGACGCCCCCGCGCCGGCCCCCAATCGGATTCAGAACCGCTTCGCCGAGCGCGAGGCCGGTCCCCCCGACGCCACCGCGTCGGCCGAGCGCGCCCGGCGCCCCTTCGCCTCGACCCCCGACTCCGATCCCTCCCTGGCCGCCAACCGTCGCTGGGCCCGCGATATCGCCGCCGCGGTCCCCACCTCCGTGCGGGGGATCGCCCAGGTCGAGGCGAGCGCGGTCCGCATGGTCGGGGCCGAGGGGGTCGACGCGGTCGTCAACGCCGCCGCAGCCGCCGCCGCGACGTGGCGGCGCCGCGATCCCGTGGAGCGGGCCGCCGCCCTGAACCGGGTCGGGGACATCCTGGCCGCCCGCCGCGGTGAGCTCATCGAGGTCGCCGCCTCGGAGACCGGCAAGACCATCGATCAGTCCGACCCCGAGGTCAGCGAGGCCATCGACTTCTGTCGCCACTACGCCGAGACCTCTCTGCGCCTGCACGACCCGGCGCACATGGCCGGCGCCCGTTTCGTGCCGGTGGACCTGACGGTGGTGGCCTCGCCGTGGAACTTCCCGCTGGCGATCCCCACCGGAGGCGTGGCGGCGGCGCTGGCCGCGGGCAGCGCCGTCATCCTCAAGCCGGCGCCGCCGGCCAAGCGCTGCGCCGCCGAGCTGGTGCGGGCCTTCCACGACGCCGGCCTGCCCGAGGACCTCGTGGTCCTCGCCCCGCTGGACGACGGCGAGGTCTCCCGTCACCTCGTGACTCACGAGCGGGTGGACCGGGTCCTGCTCACCGGCTCCTACGACACCGCCAGGCTCTTCCGGTCCTGGAAGCCGGACATGCGTCTGCTGGGGGAGACCAGCGGCAAGAACGCCGTCATCGTCACGCCCTCGGCGGATCCGGACCTCGCCGTGCGCGACGTGGTCGCCTCCGCCTTCGCCCACGCGGGGCAGAAGTGCTCGGCGGGCTCGCTGCTCATCCTGGTGGGCTCGGCCGGCGACTCGGAGCGCATCGCCCGCCAGCTGGTGGACGCCACCGCCTCACTGCGGGTGCGCGGTCCCGAGCACCTGGACTCCCAGCTCGGCCCCGTCGTCGTGCCCGACGACGAGAAGGCCCTGCGGGGCCTGACCGTCCTGGGGGCCGGCGAGCACTGGGTCCTGACTCCGCGGGATCTGGGCGATGGCCTGTGGCGGCCGGGCATCCGCGTGGGCGTCGTCCCCGGCAGCGAGTTCCACCTCACCGAGTACTTCGCCCCGGTGCTGGGCGTCATGCGGGTGGGGACTCTTCAGGAGGCGATCGACGCGGTCAACGCCGTCGATTACGGCCTGACCTCGGGCCTGCACACCCTCGACGCCGAGGAGCTCGCCATCTGGCTGGAGGCGGTCGAGGCCGGGAACCTCTACGTCAACCGGGGCATCACCGGCGCGATCGTGCGCCGTCAGCCCTTCGGGGGCTGGAAGCGCTCGGCGATCGGCTCGACGACCAAGGCCGGCGGACCGTCCTACCTGCTCGGACTGGGCGAGGTCGTGCCGGCCGCCGACCGGGACCACGAGGCCGTCTACGAGGGGCACCACGACTTGGCGACCACCCTGGACGAGCGCGTATCCGCGCTCTACGACGCCGTGCGCACGCACCTGGATCGTCGCGACATGAGCGAGCTGCGCCGCGCGCTCGTGGCCGACGCCGAGGCCTGGGAGACCGAGTACGGGGTGTGCCGGGACGTCACGGGGTTGGCCTGCGAGCGCAATGTGCTGCGCTATCGGCCCACGCCCGTGGTCGTGCGGGCCGCCGGCGGTACTCATCCCGCCGACCTGGTGCGTGTCGTGGCGGCGGGGGTGCGCACGGGGGCCTACGTGAGCCTGTCCGTGGCCGACGAGCCCCCGGTCGAGCTGGCGGGCGCGCTGGCTGGAGCCGGTGTCGATGTGGACGTCGAGGCGCCGGGCGTGTGGAGCGCGAGGCTGGCGGACCTGGCGGCGGCCGAGGTGCTCGGACTGCGCGTGCGCATCCTGGGGCCGCGGGAGGAGACCGCCGACACCCGATGGCGCGAAGCGAGCCGCCTGACGAAGGGCAGCCCCGACGTCGCCCTGTACACGGGGCCGGTGACGACCTGCCCGCACACCGAGATGCTGCCCTTCCTGCACGAGCAGGCGGTGGCCATCACCAACCACCGTTTCGGCACCCCCCTCGACCTGGCCGCCGGGCTGCTGTGAGCGGTCGGCGAGGGGGCTCCGCCGATCTCCCATGAGGGGTCGCACATCGGCGCCCCGGGGCGGGCGCCCCGACCAGTACGTGGGCGGCGTCAGCCGGATCTCCTGGATCCGGTGGGGGAGCCCGTCCGCGGGAGGGAGGAGGCCCCCGTCCCGATGAGGACGAGGGAATAACCGCATCATGGTGCTCTTCCTCGTCATGACGGGAGGACATGCCATGCGCGAGTGGCTCGGCGGCTGTCTCACACTGCGGTCCCACGCGGCCGCGTCACCTGACGACGGATCGTCATCGGAGTAGGGTCGGGCCCGTGCGAGCGACTCCACGGCCTCAGGTCTGGCACCAGGTGAGCCTCCTGCTTAGTCGCCGCGGCGGGGCCCGATAGGCCGGCACCCCGACCGCGGCTCATTCGTGTTGCCAGCCGACGGGAGTCGCGCCCATCCTGCGGCGGCTCCCGAGCAGAGCGCTCATCCCGAGGAGAAGAACCATGCGCACCGCACGTCCCGCCCCCCAGCAGCCCTCCGGAATGCCCTTCGGCAAGTACGTCCCCTTCCTCGACACGGTCGATACCGACCTGCCCGATCGCACCTGGCCCACCAGGCGCATCACCCGCGCCCCCCGCTGGCTGAGCACGGACCTGCGCGACGGCAACCAGAGCCTCATCGAGCCCATGGATCCGGTCGCCAAGCGCGCGATCTTCGATCTGCTGGTGCGCATGGGCTTCAAGGAGATCGAGGTCGGCTTCCCCGCCGCCTCCCAGACCGACTACGACTTCGTTCGCTCGCTGGTGGACGATGACGCCATCCCCGATGACGTCACCATCTCGGTGCTCACCCAGTCGCGCGGCGACCTCATCGATCGCACGCTGGACGCCTGCGTCGGCATGCCGCGCGCCACCGTCCATCTCTACAACGCCCTGTCCCCGCTGTTCCGCGAGATCGTCTTCCGCATGGGCCGCGACGACATCCGCGAGCTCGCCGTCGACGGCACCCGCCAGGTCATCGCGCGGGCCGAGAAGGTCCTCGACGACGACACGATCTTCGGCTTCGAGTACTCCCCGGAGATCTTCGTCGACACCGAGCGGGAGTACTCCCTGGAGGTCTGCGAGGCCGTCATGGGCGTATGGCAGCCCGAGGACGACCGGGAGATCATCCTCAATCTGCCGGCCACCGTCGAGCGCGCCACGCCCAACGTCTACGCCGACCAGATCGAGTGGATGAGCCGCAACCTCTCCCACCGCGAGAGCGTGTGCCTGTCCCTGCACAACCACAACGACCGCGGCTCGGGCGTGGCCGCCGCCGAGCTCGGCCTCATGGCCGGCGCCGACCGCGTCGAGGGCTGCCTGTTCGGCCACGGCGAGCGCACCGGCAATGTCGACCTGATCACCCTGGCCCTCAATCTCTTCAGTCAGGGCGTGGACCCCATGCTCGACATCACCGACATCGACGAGATCCGTCGCACGGTCGAGCACTCCACCCGGATGAACGTGCCGCCCCGCACCCCCTACGTCGGCGAGCTCGTCTACACCTCCTTCTCGGGCTCCCACCAGGACGCCATCAAGAAGGGATTCATCTCCCGGGCCGAGCAGGTGAGGGCCAGGAGGGCCGAGGGCCTGGACGCGGAGGCCGCCGAGGGCGCGGTCGCCTGGACCATGCCCTACCTGCCCATCGACCCCCACGACGTGGGCCGTTCCTACGAGGCGGTCGTGCGCGTCAACTCCCAGTCCGGCAAGGGGGGCGTCGCCTACCTGCTCAAGCACGCCCACAACCTCGACCTGCCGCGTCGCCTCCAGATCGAGTTCTCCCGCATCATCCAGCGCCACGCCGACGCCCACGGCGGGGAGGTGGACGCCCGGAGCATGTGGTCCATCTTCGCCGACGAGTACCTGCCGGCGGCCGCCGCGCCCGACGCCGGCCTGCCGGCCTGGGGGCGTTTCGCGCTCAAGGGCGCCACGCTGACGGCGACCGGCGAGGGCGAGGCGATCCTGACCGTGACGATCGCCGACGGGGCGGAGCGCAGGCTTCTGACCGCCTCTGGCAACGGCCCTCTCGACGCCTTCGTCGCGGCCCTGGAGCAGACCGGCGTGCGCGTGCGCATCCTCGACTACGCGGAGCACGCGCTCAGCGAGGGGCGCGACGCGAGGGCCGCCTCCTACGTCGAGTGCGAGGTGAACGGGCAGGTCCTGTGGGGCGTGGGCATCGACCCGTCGATCACCACCTCCTCCTTCAAGGCCGTCATCTCCGCGGTCAACCGCGCACTGCGCTGACGGGCGCTGCTGATAGGCATGTGGCAGGCACTGGCAGGCGTGATCGAGATGCGGGATGGGACGTGATGGCGAGCAGGCTCTACCGCGACGAGGCCGTTGTCCTGCGCACCTACAGGCTGGGGGAGGCCGACCGCATCATCGTCATGCTCACCCGCTCCCACGGACAGGTGCGCGCTGTCGCCAAGGGAGTGCGGCGCACGACCTCGCGCTTCGGCGCGCGCCTGGAGCCCTTCTCCATGGTCGACGTCCAGCTGCACCGCGGGCGCAGCCTGGACGTGGTCGCCCAGGTCGAGACTCTCCATCCCTTCGCGCGCGCCATCGCGGGCGACTACGCCGTGTTCACCTGCGCCTCCACCATGGTCGAGACGGCGGAGCGGCTCACGCAGGACGACGGCGACCTGGGCACCTCCGACTCCCCCCAGCAGTACCTCCTGCTCTACGGGGCCCTGTCCGCCCTCGCCCGCCGGCGCCATGCGTCGGGACTCGTGCTGGACTCCTACCTCCTGCGCGCCCTGGCGCTGGCCGGGTGGGCGCCGTCGTGCTACGACTGCGCCCGCTGCGGTGCGCCCGGGCCGCACGCGGCCTTTCACATCCAGGCGGGCGGGGCGGTGTGCGCCGTCTGCCGGCCCGGGGGCGCCGTCGACGTCCCCTCCGGGGCCATGGTGCTTCTCGGCGCCCTGCTGAGCGGCGACTGGCCTGTGGCCGATGCCGCTGTCGAACGGGAGCGCGCCCAGACCTCCGGGATCGTGTCGGCATACGTGACTTGGCATCTGGAGCGCCGTCTGCGATCCCTCTCATTCGTCGAAAGGGCCTGATGTGACCGATCAGCTCCCCGCCGCCCCGGACGGCTCCCTCGCCGACGGCCGCGTCGCCCTGCACCGGCCGGGCCTCACTCCGCCGAACCTGCCGGCTCAGCTGATCCCCGCTCATGTCGCCTGCGTCATGGACGGCAATGGCCGCTGGGCCAATGCCCGCGGACTGGCCCGCACCGAGGGGCACCGCGTGGGGGAGGCGACCATGATGGACGTCATCGCCGGAGCGGTCGAGATCGGGATCAAGGAGCTGAGCGTCTACGCCTTCTCCACCGAGAACTGGCGGCGCTCTCCGGCCGAGGTCCGCTTCCTCATGGGATTCACCCGTCAGGTGCTGCGCGCCCAGACCGACGATCTGCTCGAGTGGGGCGTGCGCGTCAACTGGGTCGGGCGCGAGCCGCGCCTGTGGAAGTCGGTTCTGTCGGAGGTGCGCCGCTCCGAACGGATCACCGCGGGCAACGAGACCCTCGTGCTCAACATGTGTCTGAACTACGGGGGGAGGGCCGAGATCGCCGATGCCGCTCGCGCCGTCGCCGAGGAGGTGGCGGCCGGCCGCCTCAAGGCCTCCGCTGTCGGCGAGCGGACCATCCGGCGCTATCTCTACTCGCCCGCCATGCGCGACGTCGACCTGCTGATCCGCACCGGTGGGGAGCAGCGCACGAGCAACTTCCTCATGTGGGAGTCGGCCTACGCCGAGCTGTACTTCTCCGCCCTGCCCTGGCCGGAGTTCGATCGCACGCAGTTATGGCGCGCGTGCCGGGCCTACGCCGATCGGGATCGCCGCTTCGGCGGCGCCGTCGACCACGTCGCGCGCGACTGATTCGCGGGTCCGCGGCACCGGTCGGCGTCGCGGTCAGCCCCTCCGCTCGTCCTGCGGACCCCGCTCGGCGTCGGTCCTGCTGGAGCACTGCGAGCACAGCCCGAAGAACTCCGCCGTGTGCTCCATCTGGGTGAATCCGTGCGTGGCGGAGACGGATGCGATCCAGGCCTCCAGCTCGCCCCCGCTGACCTCGACCGTGTGCCCGCAGGAGCGGCACACGATGTGGTGGTGGTGCTCGGGCCTATGGCAGCAGCGGTAGAGCGTCTCCCCCTCCGCGTTGCGCACCTGGTCGACCTCACCGGCCTCGGCCATGGCGGTCAGGTTCCGGTAGACCGTGGCCAGACCTACTTTGGTGCCTTCGGCCTCCAGCGCGGCATGGATCTGCTGGGCGGAGCGGAACTCCTCCGTGCGCTGGAGGATGTCGGTCACCGCGGCGCGCTGCCAGGTCGCCCGGGGGCGCGTCGAGGTGGATCCTGCGGTGCTGCGAGTCCTTGTCATGGCTGTGTCTCCTGAGCCGGTGCCTCGATCGGCGGGGTGGTCTCTGCTCCAGTCGGTTCCTGTACCGCAGCGGGTGCGCCGTCCGGTCGGGGAGCACGACGCGTGCGAAGAGGGCGCGCCACCAGGCGGGCCAGGGCCGCCGCTACCGCGACGACAGCGTACAGGCCGACGAGGATCACGACGATCATGGCGCCCGAGGACACCGACACCACGTAGGTGATCAGCAGGCCCGTCACGCAGACGATGACGCCGATCCCCATTGACAGCCGCATTGTCACGACGAAGGAGCGGGACAGCAGCTGAGCGGTGGCGACCGGGACGATCATGACCGCGGAGACCAGCAGCGTTCCCACCACCCGCATGGACACCGAGACGGTCAGGGCGGCGACCACGGCGATGGTCACGTTGAGCGCGCCGGTGGGCAGGCCGATGGAGCGGGCGAATTCCTCATCATGGCACAGGGCGAACAGGGGGCCTCGCAGCCCGAGGCCCACCAGCAGGACGGCGGCCGCCAGGACGATGGTGAACCAGGCGTCGGAGACGGAGACCGTGGCGATCGACCCGAAGAGGTAGCTCGTGAGGTTGGTCGTCGTGCCGCCCGCGACCTTGATGAGAATGACGCCGCCGGCGATGCCGCCGTAGAACAGGATGGCCAGGGCGACGTCTCCGCGAGTCCGCCCGTAGGAGCGGATCACCTCGATGAGGACGGCGCCGACGACGCTGACGACGATCGCGCCGGGAACCGCCCAGGCGTCGTGCGGGGAGGCATTGGCCGCCGCGCCGGCGATCCATCCCAGGGCCACGCCGGTCAGCGCGATATGCCCGATGCCGTCGCCCAGGAGGGCGAGTCCGCGCTGGACGAGGTAGGTGCCGATGACGGGGGCCGACAGGCCCACGAGGATGGCGACGATGAGCGCGCGCTGCATGAGCGGGCTCGCGAGCATCTCGCTGTACGTGGTGACGAGACCGGTCATGAGCATGGGCGCCCCCCGTGGCATGCGGCTCCCGGGGGCGAGGGGGCGAGGTCGTGGGCGGGGCCGTCCGCGGAGACCCGGCCCTCCACCAGGACGACGGCGCGCTCGACGACGTCGCTCAGCTCTCCCATCTCGTGGAGCACGGTGATGAGCGTGAGGCCCCGATCGTGCAGGGAGGCGAGGATCTTGGCGAGGGCCTGCCGCGAGGCGCGGTCGATGCCGGCCAGCGGCTCGTCGAGGATCAGCAGCTCCGGGTCCCGAACGAGGGCGCGGGCGATGAGGACGCGTTGGGCCTGGCCCCCGGAGAAGATCTGGACGTGGTCGCGGGCGCGGTGCGCCAGTCCGACGGCCTCCAGGGCCGCCATCGCCCTCGTGCGGGCGCGCTGGCCTCGGTCGGCGAAGGGGCGGCGCGGGTCGAGCAGGCCGGAGCGCACGACTTCGAGGGCGGTCGCGGGCACGCCCGATGCGGCTCCGACCCGCTGGGGCACGTAGCCGATTCGGCTCCAGGGCACGTGGGACCGGCGCCTGACGTCGTGGCCGAACAGGTGCACGCCGCCCGCGTCGACCGGGTGGAGTCCGAGGATCGTCCTGACCAGGGTCGACTTGCCCGAGCCGTTCGCGCCCAGGAGCGCCATCGACTCGCCTCCGGACACGGTCAGGTCGATGCCGGAGAGGATGACGGCCGAGCCGAGCACGACCGACAGGTCGGTCACGACGACGGGCGGCACCGCATCGGAACCCGCCGGACCGGTGGGACCGAGGGCGGAGGCCCCGGGAGCTGCTGCGCCCGGGTGCCCGCACGACGTCGTCCGGGACCGCCCGGACGACGTCGTGCACTCGCGCCCGCGAGAGGCGGGGGAGAATGCGGACGTCATGCGCTGCTCGTCATCGCGAGGCGCCGCGTCACTGGCAGGCCAGCGCCGTGCGCAGCTCGTCGAGGTTCTTGGACATCGTGCCGGCGTAGTCGCTCTCCTCCGGAGCGGACTCGATCGGACTGAGGACGGCAGTGGTGGCGCCGGTCTCGCCGGCGACCGCCTCGGCGGTCTCCGGGGAGACGAGCTCCTCGGTGAAGATCGTGGTGGCGCCCGTGTCCTCGACGGCCTTCTTGGCGGCGGCGATCTCTGCGGCGCTCGGGCTGGACTCGGGGTCGATGCCCGAGATGGAGACCTGGGTCAGTCCGTAGCGATCGGCGAGGTAGCCGAAGGCGGAGTGGGAGGTGATGAAGGTCTTGCGCTCGCACTGGGCGAGGCCGCCCTTGTAGGAGGAGTCCAGTCCGTCGAGGGTGGAGGTGAGGGAGTCGAGGTTGGCCTTGTAGTCATCGGCGTGATCGGGGTCCGCGGCGGCCAGGGCCTCCTCGATGGCGGTTGCGGCGGACGTCATGCGGACCGGGTCGAGCCAGAAGTGGGGGTCGAGCGAGTCGGCGTCATGATCGTGGTCATGGGTCGCGTCATGGCTCCCGTCGGGATCCTCCGCGGCCTGCTCCTTCTCCGCGGACCCGGCCTCGTCATCGTCCGAGTGCTCCTCCTCGACGCCCTCGTGGTGCTTGAGATCGACCTTGTCGGCCAGATCGACCACCGTGGGGCCGCTGACCTGGGTGACCGCCTTGTCGAGCGAGGGCTGGAAGCCCGCGACGTAGGCGATGAGGGAGGCGTTGTTGAGGGAGTTGACGGTTTCGAGGGGGATGTCGTAGTCGTGCGGCTCCTGGCCGGCGGGCGTGACGCTGGTGACGTTGACGTGGTCGCCGCCGATGGCCTCGGTGAGGTACTGGATCGGGTAGAAGGACACCGCCACCGAGAGGGCGCCCTCGGCGCCTCCCGAGGCCTTGGAACCGGAGGAGTCCGAGGACAGGGCCGAGCAGGCGGTCAGGGACAGCCCCAGTGCGGCGGCTGCGGCGGCGGACAGGATGCGACGGACGACGGGAACGTTCATGGGCGCCATTGTCGAAGTGATAACGATTATCGTCAAACTGCGCACGCATCGTGAGTTCCGATTGTGACGCGTCAGACGTCACGGAGCCCGCGGCCGACGCGACCACCGCCCGGCCGGGGAGCGGGCGGGCGTACCCGTAGGATGACCGTGTTCCTTCGTTCCCACCGACCAGGTGCGGACGTACGACGACACCAGGAGACACAACGGTGGCACAGACCCCCTCCGCGCTCGAGCGCGTCATCAACCTGGCCAAGCGGCGTGGTTTCGTCTTCCCCTGCGGGGAGATCTACGGCGGGACCCGCTCGGCCTGGGACTACGGCCCGCTCGGCGTCGAGCTCAAGGAGAACATCAAACGCCAGTGGTGGCAGTACATGGTCCGCTCCCGCGACGACGTCGTCGGTCTGGACTCCTCGGTCATCCTGCCGCGCGAGGCATGGGTGGCCTCCGGGCACGTGAGCGCGTTCACCGACCCGCTCGTGGAGTCCCTCCACACCCACAGGCGCTACCGTGCCGACCAGCTCATCGAGGAGTACGCCGCGCGCAAGGGTCTGGACCCCGAGTCCGTCGATCTCGCCGACGTGCCGGATCCGGTCACCGGTCAGCCGGGCTCGTGGACCGAGCCGCGGGCCTTCTCCGGCCTGCTCAAGACCTATCTCGGCCCCGTCGACGACGAGGCCGGCCTGCACTACCTGCGACCCGAGACCGCTCAGGGCATCTTCATCAACTTCGTCAATGTCATGAGCGCGGCCCGCAAGAAGCCGCCCTTCGGCATCGGCCAGGTCGGCAAGTCCTTCCGCAACGAGATCACGCCGGGCAACTTCATCTTCCGCACCCGCGAGTTCGAGCAGATGGAGCTGGAGTTCTTCTGCGAGCCGGGCACCGACGAGGAGTGGCACCAGTACTGGATCGACCACCGCAGGGCCTGGTACGTGGATCTGGGCATCGATCCGCGGAACATCAGGCTCTACGAGCACCCGAAGGAGAAGCTCTCCCACTACTCCAAGCGCACCGTCGACCTGGAGTACCGCTTCGGATTCGCCGGTTCGGAGTGGGGCGAGCTCGAGGGGGTCGCCAACCGCACCGATTTCGACCTGTCCACCCATGCCGAGCACTCGGGCAAGGACCTGTCCTACTTCGACCAGACCAGGAATGAGCGGTGGGTGCCCTACGTGATCGAGCCCGCAGCGGGTCTGACCCGTTCCCTCATGGCCTTCCTCGTGGAGGCCTACTCCGAGGACGAGGCCCCCAACACCAAGGGCGGGGTGGACACCCGCGTCGTGCTCAGGCTCGATCCGCGTCTCGCTCCCGTCAAGGCGGCCGTGCTGCCGCTGAGCCGCAAGGAGGAGCTGGTCGGCCCCGCTCGTGAGCTGGCGGCGCGCCTGCGCCGGAGCTGGAACGTCGACTACGACGCCACCGGCGCCGTCGGGCGGCGCTACCGCCGCCAGGACGAGGTGGGAACCCCATTCTGCGTCACCTACGACTTCGACTCGCCGGAGGACGGGGCCGTCACAGTGCGCGAACGCGACACCATGACACAGGAGCGCATTCCGCTCGAAGGCGTCGAGCGCTACCTGGCCGAGCGCCTCATCGGCTGCTGATGCCGCGCCCGGCCATGCCGCTCCGACGGCGTGACCGGGCCGCGGCCCCTGCCCCCGCCTTGCTCACCGATTCGTTGTGCGCTCGTTTCCGCGCTGCCCGCGGTTCGGGCCATCATGGACCCATGACGAGCGAGGAGACCCCCGTGCCCGCGTCCCCGACCCGGGGCCGCCATTCCCACTCCCACTCCCATGCGCATGCCCATGGCGAGGTGGCCGTGCCCGTCCATGAGCGGCGGCGCACGCGGATCGTGCTGGCGGCGATCGTCATTCCCATTGTGATCGCCACGCTCATCGGCCTAGTGGTGCTGTGGCCCGGGAAGAGCTCCCTGGTCGGTTCCCAGTCCTTCGGCGCCGAGGGGACCAGCCTGGAGACCGCCACGATCACGTCCATGTCGGTGGACGACTGCGACGAGACGAATCGCGCGTTGGGCGAGGCCTCCACCGGCGGCCTGCTCACCGACGCGGTGTGCGCCCGCATCAACTCCGGCAAGGGGAAGGACCTCATCGTGCCGGTCCACCTGCCCGCCGAGTCCATGAGCGCCGCCGGTGTCGGCGATGAACTGCGTGTGATGTACACCCCGGCCGCGGTGACCTCGGGCACGCCCTACGTCTTCGTCGACTACCAGCGCCAGGTTCCCGTGCTGGCGCTGTCGATCGTCTACCTCGTGCTGGTCGTGGCGGTGGCCGGTCGCAAGGGCATCCTCAGCGTCCTGGGCCTGATCCTGGCGACGGCGGTGCTCATGTTCTTCATGATCCCGGCCCTGCTGGACCTCGCCTCGCCCATGTGGGTGACGCTGGTGGGCGCCAGCGCCATGATGCTGCTGGCGGTCTACATCGCCCACGGCGTCTC
>ERZ773075.390-NODE-390-length-35184-cov-84.9003_pt1 | contig 35184 bp, 26 predicted proteins | sample MGYA00580614_ERZ773075 | MGnify/ENA primary metagenome ERZ773075 (study PRJEB29015, sample SAMEA2738021) | human oral metagenome | biome: human oral; feature: human-associated habitat; material: dental | place: China | collected 2043 ...
AGTTCAACGGCATGCTGGACCGCCTCCAGGAGGCCTTCGACGGCCAGACCCAGTTCGTCCTGCGCGCCCACCAGGAGATCTCCGGCCCCCTGGCCGTCATGGACGCGCGCCTGGCCAGCCAGCCGGCCACCCGCACCGTCCTCCAGCAACGCACCCAGATCGCCGAGCTGCAACGGGTCCTCGACGACCTCCAGTCCCTCACCCAGGCCGAACGGCGCGACTTCGCCCACCCCGCCCCCGACGTCGAGGTCACCGAGCTGGCCCGCACCCTGCTCGACGACGTCGAGGCCATGGCCCCGGGCCGCTGGAAGTTCGACCTCAGGGCCCGCGGCACGGCCACGCTCGATGTCGAACGCATGCGTCAGGCCACCGGCCACCTCGCCCGCAACGGGCTGCAGCACGGCGACGGCCCCCTGACCCTCACCATCGCCCCCGGCACCGATGGCTACGGCCGCAGCGGGCTGGAGATCTCCGTGACCGATGAGGGTCCGGGACTGGCCGACGACGACGTCGACTGGCTCTTCGAGCGCTTCACGCACGGCGAGGCCGACGGCAAGCCGCGCGGGAGCGGGCTGGGCCTGGCCATCGTGCGGGCCATCGCCGACGCCCACGACGGCACCGTCTTCGCCGTCTCCGCCTCGGGCCAGGGGGCCACTGTCGGCCTGCGCATCCCGGCCGACAGCTCCTGGAACCTCTCCTCGGACCCCGACCCCGCCGTCGTCGCCTCCCCGGCCACCGCCCCCTCCTCACGCACCTCGGCGGCCACGGCACCTCAGGTGACCACCGGTGAGCCGGCGGTCGCCCACGATGAGCGCGCACACGGCGCCTCGGGAGAGGAGGCCGGCTCATGACCACCGCGACTGCCGCCACCGGCTCCTTCGAGACCGACACGCCCACCGTGCGCGAGACCCTGCCACTCTCCCTGGCTCGGCATGACGAGCCGGCCCCGACCCGGCGCCTGCCGTGGCGACGCATCGTCTCCGCCGTCCTCGCCGCGAGCCTGTGCGCGGCGGTCGGGGTGGCCGCCTGGCGCGCGGGCGGCGGCGAGGGGAGCCTGTCGGTCACCGGAGCACTCACCCTGATCATCTTCATCGCCTCGGTGTGGGCCTGGGCCTTCACGAGCGTGGACGACACCTACATCTCCCTGGGCGCCGCCACCGCCCTGGTCCTCACCGGCGCCCTGAGCCCGGACGAGATGTTCGCCAGCCTCGGGGACGACACGATCTGGCTCCTGGTGGCGGCCTTCGTCATCGCCGTCGGGGTGAGCGCCTCGGGCCTGACCGGCCGCCTGGCGGCCTGGCTCGTGACCGGCACGGACCATCCGCGAATCCTGCTTCACCTGGTGACGGCCGCGATCGTCGCCACGGTCTTCGCGGCACCCTCCACCTCGGGACGCGCCGCCCTGCTGCTGCCGGTCTACACGGCTCTGGCCGGCGCGCTGCGCACCGGCTCGGGAGACGACGCCGCTCTGGCGGCCTCCCGCAAGCGGCTCATCCACGCCCTGTCACTCATCTTCCCCACCGTCATCCTGCTGTCCGCGGTCGGCTCCTTCCTGGGAGCGGGCGCCCACCTGGTGACCTCCCACATCGTGGCCTCGGCCGGCGGGCAGGAGTTCTCCTTCGCCGGCTGGCTACTGCTGGGCCTGCCCCTGGCGGCGCTGTCCAGCCACCTGTCCACCGAGCTCATCATGCGACTGTTCACCCGCAAGGAGGACATGCGCCGTCAGGTGCGCGTCGACATCGCCGACCTCGCGGAGGCCTCCCCGACCCCGGTCACCGGTCCCCTGACCCAGGCCGAGAACCGAGCCGCCCTGCTCATCGGTACGGTGGTGGTGCTGTGGTGCACCGAGGCCCTGCACGGGATCGACCCGGCCATCGTGGCCCTCCTGGGGGTCCTGGTGACCTCGCTGCCCGGCTACGGCTCGGTGGCGCTGCGCAAGGCGCTGGCCAAGGCCCCCTGGTCGCTGCTGGTCTTCATGGCGGCCACCCTCGCCATGGGGGACGCGCTGGTGTCCACCGGCGCCGCGAAGTGGGTGGCGACCTCGGCCTTCAACGCACTGCGGATCGACTCGCCATGGCCCTTCATGCTGGTCGTCGTGGTGCTCTCGACGGCGTCGCACCTGGTCATCCAGTCGCGCTCGGCCCGCTCGGCCGTTCTCATCCCGATCGTCGTGGCCCTGGCCCCGGCGGTGGGCGTCAGCCCGGCCGCGGCCGCTTTCGCCTCGACCGCAGCCGCTGGCTTCTGCCACACGCTGCCGTCCTCGGCCAAGCCGGTGGCCATGTTCTCCGACATCGAGGGCATGGAGACCTTCTCCCCCGACGACCTGCGACGTCTGTCGTTGTTCCTCGGGCCCCTCATGGTGGTCCTGGTCATGGCGTGCAGCGCCTGGCTGTGGCCGCTGCTGGGCCTGAGCTGGTAAGGCCAAGCCGCCACTGCGCCTCGGAGCCCGCCCTATCCCCTGAGAACCCCCTCAAACATTGCAATCCTGGAGGAAAGTCATGCCCACGTCCATACCCACCCGTATTCTCGTCGCCCCTTCGGGCTTCAAGGAGAGCCTGTCCCCGGAAGGGGTGTGCCAGGCCGTGGCCGCCGGGGTGCGCCGTCTCCTGCCCGGCGCCGTCGTCGTCGAGCTGCCCCTGGTCGACGGCGGTGAGGGCTCGGCGGCCACGATGGCCCGAGCCACCGGCGGCGACCTCGTCACCACCCGCGTCACCGGCCCCGTCGGCGAACCGGTCGACTCCTACCTGGCCCGCCTGGGCGGCTCGGCCCAGGGGACCTGGTTGGTGGAGATGGCCGCGGCGGCCGGCCTGCGCCTGGTGCCCGCCGGGATGCGCGACCCCGGTGCCACGACGACGACCGGCGTCGGCGAGCTCATCTCGGTGGCACTCGACGGCGGGGCCCGGCGCATCATCATCGGCTGCGGCGACTCGGGGACCTGCGACGGCGGGGCCGGCGCACTCGTCGCCCTGGGCGCCCGACTCCTGGACGCGGGCGGCCATGAGGTCGACCCGATCGGCTCGAATCTGGCCCGGGTCCGGCGGATCGAGACCTCCGGCATGGATCCCCGCCTGCGCGACGTCGAGGTCCTCGTGGCCGGCAACATGCACAACCTCCTCACCGGTGAGCGGGGCATGTCCCGTGTCTTCGGGCCGCAGAAGGGGGCGAGCCCGGAGCAGGTGGAGGCGCTCGAGGCCGGCCTGGCCCACTGGGCCGAACTCCTCGCCGAGGCCTTCCCCGCCCAGGCGGCCCACCATGACCTGCTCACCGGCCCCGGGACCGGCGCCTCGGGCGGCCTGGGGGCCGGGCTCGCCGCGGGGCTGGGGGCCAGGCTGTGCTCGCGCTTCGACGTCCTCATGGACGCCGACCTGTGCGGGGTCGACCTCGACGCCCAGATCGCCCGAGCCGACCTGGTCATCACCGCCGAGGGCGCCGTCGACTTCCAGACACCGCGCGGCAAGATCCCCGCCGAGGTGGGACGCAGGGCCAAGCTGGCCGGCAAGCCGGTCATCGCGCTGGCCGGCTCGATCGGCCGCGGCTCCGAGGCCGTCCACGCCGCCGGAATCGACGCCGTCATGGGCATCATCCCGGTCCCCATGGATCTGCCCGAGGCCGTTTCACGCGCCGACGAGCTCGTCACCGACGCCACCGAGCGGGCGCTGCGCCTCATTCTCCTGGGCGCCGCCATCGCCGCGTGAACCGATGCGGCCGGGTGCAATCCGCTCCAGCCGGGAGCATTCCATGCGTACGGGGACGGGATTTCTGTCCCCGTACGCATGAGATGTCCCCGGCCACGAGGAGAGAAGGGCCGGTCGCGGTCGGCCCTTCGACCAACTACAACCGGCCCCGACTGGGTCCGTCTCAGAACGCCGGGATGACGGCCTCGTTCGGCCAGGTCTTGGTGATGTAGTCACGCAGCTTTTCGTCGTTGAGGAGCTTGGCGAGCTTCTTGAGGTGCTCGTTGTCCTTGTCGTCCTTGCGCACGACGAGCTGGTTGGGGTACTCGGAGTCCTTGCCGCCCTTCTCCAGGACGAGCGCGTCCTTCTTGGGGTTCAGCCCGGCGTCGATGGCGTAGTTGCCGTTGATGACCGCGGCCTCGGCGTCCGGCATCGACTTGTAGACCTGGGCGCCGTCGACCGTGGTGAACTTGAGGTTCTTGGGGTTGGACGTCACATCGGTGTCGCTGGGCAGCTCGGCGGACTTGTCCAGCTCGATGAGCCCGGCCTCGGCCAGGAGCTTGAGGCCGCGGGCCGTGTTGGCCGGGTCGTTGTTGAGGACGATCGTGCCGCCGTCCTGGATCTCCTTGACGTCCTTGTAACCCTTGGAGGTGTAGATACCCATGGGCTCGATGTGGACGTCGGCGATGGAGACGAAGTCGTAGCCCTTCTCCTTGTTCTGCTGGGCCAGGAAGTTGGGGGTCTGGTAGAAGTTGGCGGCCAGCGAGCCGTCCTCAAGCGAGGAGTTGGGGGTCTGGTAGTCGTTGATCTCCTTGATGTCCAGCTTGATGCCGGAGCCCTTGGTGAGGTTGTCCTGAACCCACTGGAGGATCTCGACGTGGGGCTTGGGAGTGGCGCCGATGGTGATCGTGGCGGTGTTGCCGTCGACCTTGATGCCCTGGACGTCGCCGTTCTTGCCGGACTTGGAGCCGCAGGCGACCAGGGTGAGGGCGGCGGCGGTGGCCAGGCCGCCGGCGATGACGGTACGCCGGGAGATGGAGGAGGACATGGTGGTTCCTTTCGCGGGGCCGGACGGCCCCAATAACGGGAGAGAGGAAAGGCTTGACAGTGCTGGGCCGACGACGCAGCCGACCGGCTCTGGACGGCTCAGCGCGCTTACCCGGCTGGTGATCGCCTCAGCGGTGGTTCACCAGCCGGCTGAGCATGTCGCCGATGAGCTGGATGATGCCGACGATGATGACGATGACCACCACGGTGATGACCATGACGTCCACCTGGTTGCGCTGGTACCCGTACTGGATGGCGAGGTCACCCACGCCGCCACCGCCGACCGCGCCGGCCATGGCGGAGTAGCCCAGAAGGGTGATGATGGTGACGGTGGCCGACTGGATGAGGATCGGCAGGGCCTCACGCACGAGAACGCCCCAGGTGATCTGCCGACCAGAGGCCCCCATCATGAGGGCGGCCTCGACCTTGCCGTGGTCGACGTCGTTGATGGCCGTCTCCACGAGGCGCGCGTAGAAGGGGATCGCACCGATCGTCAGCGGCACACAGGCAGCCTGCCACCCCAGGGAGGTGCCCACGAGCATCCGCGTGATCGGGATGAGGGCAACCATGAGGATGATGAAGGGCATGGAGCGCCCGATGTTGACGACCTGAGAGAGCACCCAGTACAGGGCGGGGTTGCGGAACTGTCCGCGCTTGCCCGTGGAGACCAGGGCGAGCCCCAGCAGAAGCCCGAGGATGACTGTGATGGCCCCGGAGACGAAGGTCATCGCCAGGGTCTCAACGAGGGCGTAACCGAGCTTGTTCTGGATGGCCGGGTTGTCGAACCAGGTACGGCTGCTCGACAGGGCGGCGGCGTGGGTCAGCGGAAGGAGAATCGGGTTCATGAGCGGACCTCCGCAGCAATACCGGCCTGGCGCAGGGTGCTCACGGCCTGTTCGGTGTCGGACGCGGGGACGGTGACGGCCAGGCGCCCGATCTGGGCCTGCCCGATCGTCTCGAAGACGCCGGCGGCGATGTCCCCGCCGAGCTCGGCCACCATGGACATGAGGGCGACGGCGGCCGGCTGGCCCGGGTGGGCGGTGATGGAGACGTCGATGACGCTCTCCCCGTGAGCGACGGCGGCTTCGGGCACCTTCGGGAAGGGCACGATCTCGCGCGAGAGGCGGGAGTCGACGTCGAGCACGATGTCCTCCAGGCGGCCGCTCTCGACGATCCTGCCGGCCTCGAGCAGGCTGACGGAGTCGCAGACCTGGCGGACCACGCTCATCTCGTGGGTGATGATGATGACGGTCAGGCCCAGGGTGTCGCGGACGTTCTTGATGAGGTCGAGGATGGAGCGGGTGGTCTCCGGGTCCAGGGCGGAGGTGGGCTCGTCGCACAGGAGGACGGCCGGGTCGTCGGCCAGCGCCCGGGCGATGCCGACGCGCTGCTTCTGACCGCCGGAGAGCTGGGAGGGGTAGGAGGCGCCGCGGTCGGCCAGGCCGACGAGGTCAAGCATGCGCTGCACGATCGGGAAGCGCTTCTCGCGCGGCACGCCCGCGAGCGCCAGCGGGTAGGCGACATTCTGCGCTGTGGTGCGCTGGTCGAGGAGATTGGCGTGCTGGAAGACCATGCCGATGCGGCGCCGGGCCTCGCGCAGCTGCCCGGCGGACAGGGCCGTCATGTCCTGGCCGTCGACGCTCACGTGACCGCCGGTGGGGCGCTCCAGGGAGGTCAGGCAACGCACGAGCGTGGACTTGCCGGCCCCGGAGGTGCCGACGATGCCGTGGATGGAGCCGGGGGCGACGTCGAGGCTGAGGCCGTCCAGCGCCCGCACCTCCTTGCCACTGCGCAGGCGGTAGACCTTGTGGACGTCGCGCAGGGAGATCATGGGTTCGACGGCGGAATCCGCCTTGGAGCCCCGCGAATCGGTGCCCCGCGGGCCGGCGCTCACGCCCTCCTGGTAGTCGACGCTCTGCGGGCCGGACAGGTTATCCCCCTCGCGCCGGTCAGAACCGGCGGCCGACTGATCTGATGTCGTCACGTACTCCTCCATCGTTCCTGGCGGAAGCACCCGCACCATGAAGGGGGTTGCTGCAATGTCGTCGAGCCAGGTCTCTCGGTTGCTCTAGATGGCCACGAGTAACTTACGCAGCGTCTCATCGACTGCGCAAGCGACGACGCCGTCAAGGGACCCAGGTCACGCCACCGGCCTCCTCTGGCCGTGCCGCCGCCACGGGCCGGTTGGGAAGGCGGGCTGGGCCGCCGTCCGGCCCCCTCGTCGTCGGAAGGGGTCCTCTCGATCAGACCTTCGTCGACGTTTCGGCAACATTCTGAGTATTCTCAGGTCTCGTATCGGCGACGCTACTCGCACCGCACAGGGCGGCATGTTTGGATCTGTTCATGAGTGCGACCTCAGATCAGACGTCCCCCGAGCCGAAGCCGGAGCCGACGGACCCGACCTCCCCTACCGGCCCGAGCGCCGCACCCACGACCGCAGGCGCCTCCAGCAGCTCCGACGACGCGATCACGCCCGATATCCTGGGCGAGCCGTGGGTGGCGCGCCGCATCCCGGTGACCGAGTCGCCCACGAAGGCGCCCGGCGCCGACCACGCCGTGCTCGTCTTCCAGCGCGAGGCGGCCGGTCGTGCCAGTCGGCCGCGTCACTCACGCGCAGTCCTCTACCTTCACGGCCGCAGCGACTACTTCTTCCAAACCCACCTGGCGCAGGCCTATCTCGACGCCGGCTTCGAGTTCTACGCACTGGACCTGCGGGCCTGCGGGCGCGCCGGCATCGGGCACGCCTCCCCACACGACGTGCGCGACCTGCGTGTCCACGACGAGGAGATCTCCGAGGCGCTGCGCCTCATCCGCTCCGAGCACGGGCACGACGTCGTCGTCCTCAACGGGCACTCGACCGGCGGGCTGCAGGCGGTCATCTGGGCGGCCGACCATCCCGGGACCGTGGACGCGGTCGTGCTCAACTCCCCGTGGCTGGACCTACGCGGCTCAACACTGGTGCGCTCCTACGGGTCGGCCTTCGTGGACCTCCTCTCGCGGCGGGCCCCCGAGCGAGTCATCGGCGAGCCCGGCAGCGGCAAGGAGGACAACTACGTGGCAGCCCTGCATCGGCGCTGGCGTGGGGAGTGGGACTGGGACCTGGCACTCAAGCCGGCACCATCCTTCCCGGTGCGGGCCGGGTTCCTGGCGGGGATCCGGCGTCTGCAGCGGGAGGTCCACCACGGGCTGGGCATCCGGGTGCCGATCCTCGTGTGCTGCTCGACGGTCAGCGGCGGCGTGAGGGCGAGCCTGGAGGAGGCCCAGCGCTCCGACGTGGTTCTCGACGTGGAGCAGATCATCGACCGCTCGCAGTACCTGGGCGATGACGTGACCGTCCGTCAGATTCCCGACGGCGTCCACGACCTGGCCCTGTCCGGACCGCTGGCGCGCGCTGAGTACCTCCAGGCCGTCATGCACTGGCTGGACAACCGCCTGCACTGAGCTCAGCCGAGGAGCGCGGCGAGCTCGTCAGCGAGCTCATCACTGACGCGTTCGACGACCTCGAGGGTGTCGACGAAGTCGGTCATGGTGCCGTACCAGGGGTCGGGGACGTTGAGGACGCCGCGGGAGGCCCGGCCGGCGGCGACGGCCTCGGTCTGAGGCGCGGCAGCGGGGTCGAACTCGCGATACATGCGGATTCGGGAGGGCTCTGCCCCCAGGCCGGCGGCACGGCGCTGGAGGATGTTCCAGTGGGAGTCGGTCATGGCCAGCAGGAGGTCGGCCTCGGCTATCTCGGCGTCGGTGATGCGGTGGGCGGCGTGGGAGGTGATGGCGATATCCGTGGCTCGCGAGACGTCGTCGGCGCCGGTGCCGTAGCCGGCCTCGGCCAGGACGCGGCGGGCCCGGGAGTCGATGGGGTTGCCGCGCTCCTCATCGGAGACGCCGGCGGAGGTGACGACCACACCGCCCGGTCCGGAGCCAGGGATACCGGCGGCGGCGAGGCGGTCGCCCAAGACGATCTCGGCCATGGCGGAGCGGCAGATGTTGCCGGTGCACACCATGATCACGCGGTAGGGGCCGGAGCCGCGGGATCGGGGGAGCGAGGCCCGTGCAGGGGGTACGGCGGTTGTCTCAGGACTGGTATCAGCGGTGGTCACGGACCCGAGCCTTGCGCACGCCCCGGGCGCCTGTCCACCGGCGAACCCTGCGGCCGGGGACGTCTCGCACGTACGGGGACGAAGCTCCTGTCCCCGCCGGCGATGCGAGCACGGCTACAGCGCGCGGCCGTCGAGGACGTCCGCGACCCAGGAGCGGGCCACGACGAAGTCCTTATCGCTGGTGCCGGCCAGCACCGCCGTCGGGCGTGCGTCCAGCCGCGGGTAGGAGCCCAGAAACCGCACCACCGGGCAGGTGCGGTGCAGCCCGATGAGGGCCGCCTGAACCCGCTCCTCACGCACATGCCCCTCGACGTCGATGGAGAAGCGGTAGCGCCCCAAGGAGTCGCCCACCGGCCGGGACTCGATGCGCGAGAGGTTGACGCCGCGGGCGCTGAACTGCTCGAGCATGTCCAGCAGCGCACCGGAGCGGTCGTGCGGGAGCTGCACGAGCAGGGTGGTCTTGTCGGCGCCGGTGGGCTCACCCACGCGGCCGGGCCGGGTCACCTTGACGAAGCGGGTGACGGCGTCGGGGTTGTCCGCCACGCCCCCGGCGATGACCTCCAGCCCGTACTCCTGGGCGGCCAGCGGGTTGCACAGGACGGCCTGGAAACCGGTGTCCTCGTCGGAGGCGGCCAGCGCGCGGGCCGGCGCCGAGGTGGAGGTCCCGGCCACGTAGACGGCCTCGGGCAGGTTCTGGTGGACCCAGCCGCGGCACTGCGCCCAGGCGTGCGGGTGGGTGGAGATGGCGCGCACGTCCTCCAGGCGGGTGCCGGGGCGGCCGGCCAGGACGAAGGTGATCGGCACGGCCATCTCGGCGGCGATGACCAGGGGCGTGGAGGCCACGAGGTTGTCCAGCGTGGCGTTGACCCCGCCCTCGACGGAGTTCTCGATGGGCACGACCGCCGCCTCCACCGCGCGCTCGCGCAGGCGGTCCAGGGCCGTGGGGACGTCCGGGCAGGGGTCGAGCTCGACGTTGACGGGAGCGACCTGGCGCAGCGCCATCTCGGTGAAGGTACCGGCCGGCCCGAGGAAGGACCAGAGCGGGGCGGGAGCAGTCATGGGCACAGGGTAGCCAGGTCCAGGCCGGTCGGCCGGAGGTGGACTGCTCCGCGGGACGACGTGGGACGCGACGGCGGCCTCGGCCCGGCACAGAGCCTCCGCAGCCCTCCCGCCGCGGCGGCGGGCCTGGCAGGCTGGGGCCATGAGCGTTTTCCGCAAGCACGACGACGGCCCGGTCTCCACCGCCCTGGAGGCCCAGGGCCTGACCTGGCTCGCCGAGGCGATGGCCGACGGCGGGGCGCACGTGGTGCCGGTGACCAGCGGCCCGGGCTGGCTGGAGGAGCCGCGACTGACGGCGACCAGCGTGACGCCGGCCGGGGCGGAGGCCTTCGGCCGAGCACTGGCCGTCACCCACGCGGCGGGCGCCCCGGCCTTCGGGGCCGCGCCTCCCGGATGGGACGGCCGGGCGCAGATGGGCCGCTCGGATATCCGGCTGCGGCCGCACGCGGCCGAGGAGGGCGAGCCGCGCCGCTGGGGTGAGTTCTACGCCGAGGACCGGATCCTGCCCTACCTGCCGCCCAGTCGGGACAACGGCTCGATCAGTGCTGGTGGGGCTCACGTCATCGAGCGGCTGTGCGAGCGTCTGCGCGACGGCGACTTCGACAACGATCAGCCTGCCCTGGTGCGCGCCGGCGCCCGCGAGCGCGGTGAGCGGCTCGCGGTGGCCCGCACGCACGGGGACCTGTGGTGCGGCAACGTCCTGTGGACCCCGGCCGACGAGGCCGCCCAGTGGGCGCCGCCGCGGGCCGGACTCGGGCCGCAGACGTCATCCTCCGTGGAGGCTCTCACGGGTGACTCGGCAGACCGACCCACGGTGGTCGGCGTGCTCATTGACCCCATGGCGCAGGGTGCGCACGCCGAGACCGACCTGGCGGCCCTGGGCGTGTTCGGGCAGCGCTACCTGGACCGCATCTACGCGGCCTATGACGAGGTCTCGCCGCTGGCGGCGGGATGGCGCGAGCGAGTGGGCCTCCACTCATGGCACATCATCATGATTCACGCCTTCCTCTTCGGTGGGGGTTATGGCGGCGAGGCGATCGCCGTGGCCCGCCCGTACCTGTGAGCCGATGCCGGCCGGGACATCGCGCCCATTTTGTCCGCCTGGGACGACTTTGAAACCGACTACGAGAAGAGCCGTCCGCGTTTGTGCAGGTCAGGGCAATTTGCCTGCGCGTCGACCACCGGAGACGACGTCAAAGTCGTCCCCTGTGGACACTTTTCGGGCTACGAGGCCCCGTAGGCTGGTCGGGTGAGACCTCGACGACGCCAACAACGCCTGGTGCGCGCGGTCGTGTACGTCCTCGTGCTGCTCGTCGTCATCGGCATGATCCTGGCAATGGTGGGTTCGACGCTCGCCGCCGCGGCTCCGACGGGGCCGGCACCTGAAGCCGCCTCGTCCTCGCGGCCGACGCCGGTCGTCGTCCTGGGGACGAGCAATCTCACCTGGGCGGACCTGCAGAAAGCCTCCCACACGACCGCCGGCGAGGACCTCGGTTCCCGCGACGTCGGCTCGGCCGCCACCCACCTACTGTCCTTCACCTCGGAGGGCGAGCCGATGAGCCTTTCCGTGCGTACCCCGGCGGACCGCACCTGCCCGGCCGACGGCTGGCTCACCCTGGGCCGGGGCGCCCGCGCGAGCGCCGTCGAACCGACCGATTCCTGCACCGGCACCACCACCGCCATCCCCGGCGACACCCCCCTGATACGGGCGCTCGGGGGTGACATCTCAGTTCAGGCCGTCGGCCCCAGGGCACAGCTCGCAACCGGAGCACCTGGGAGCTCGCCCAGCACGTCCGTCTCCTTGGCGCCCTCTCTGCCCGAGGCCCTGGCCGACGGTGCCGACCTCACCGTCGTCGATACCGCTCGGGACGTCTCCACCGACGCCGAGCGGATCAACGCCCTCGACGACGCCTTGCGCACGGCCCAGGAACAGGCGCCCCCCGGCACCCGCTTCATCGTCGCCTCCCTGGCCGACGACGAGGACCCCGGCCCCCAGATGGCGGTCCTCCCGGCAGGTACGACGAGCACCCGTGGCACCTCCGACGGGCTCGTCATCGGAACCTCGACGCACCGCCCCGGTCTGGTCCAGCTGACCGACCTCACCCCGACCCTCACCACCGCCCTGACCGGCCGCAGCGACCCGGCCTTCGACGGCCAGTCCCTGGGCCTGCCCACCGGCGGCGGCACAAGCGTCCCGCCCAACACCGCCGCGCCTGACGACTCCCGCATCGCCCGGCTCGCCGACGACGCCCTGCACGCCCGCGCCTCACAGCGCACCGTCATCCCGGCCGGCGCCCTGCTCATGGGGTCGGCCGTGGCGCTCCTGGTCTGGGCGGCCGTTGCCCTGCGCGACCCGAGAGCGGATCGGCGTCCGGCACGTCGCCGTCGGGCTGCCGGGGCAGCCACCTTCCTGAGCGCGCTGCCGACGGCACTGCTGCTGGTCAACGCTGTCCCGTGGTGGCGCGCGGGAGTCCGGGAGGGTGCTCCCTCGGCATGGTCGCAGGCCGCCGCCCTCACCGGGACCACGGTCATCGCGGCCTGTGTCACGGGCCTGGCCGCCGGCACCACGACGCTGGTACGCCGACGCCGCCACCTCCGCTCCGTCATCTCATCCTCAGCCTCTCCGGCTCCTTCGATCTCGGATCTCGACGCCGCGGCAGCAGCGACATCCACCGGATCCGCCAACGGTCCCCGTTCAGTCGACCTGCACGAGGCCACATCAGCGCGGGACGAGGCCAGCGCGCCACCCCTCCCCCTGCGCCCATCACCCAGCCCCGTCGGACTCACGTCACTGCTGGTGACGGCGACGATCCCCCTGGCCTGGCTGGTGGACGCCGCCACCGGCGCACACCTGGCCTTCAACAACCCCCTGGGCATGAACGCGGTGGTGGCGGGTCGCTTCTACGGGGTCTCCAACACGGCCTTCGCGCTGGTGGCCGGCGCGCTCGTTGTCGTCATCGCCGGGACCTGGGAGCACCTGGGCCGTGGCCGCCGAACCGCACTGGTCGCCACCTGCCTGCTGGGCGGCGCGGCGCTGGTCGTCGACGGCGCCCCCCAGCTGGGCGCGGACGTGGGTGGCGCCCTGACCCTGGTGCCGACGCTGGCCTTCCTCGGTGCGGGCCTGGCGGGCATGCGCCTGAGCTGGCGGCGATGGCTGGCCATCGGGGGGGCCACGCTCCTGGTCGTCGGCGGGTTCGCCGTCGTCGACCTGCTGCGGCCGGGCGGCCCCACGCACCTGGGTCGCTTCGCCCGTCAGGTGGCGGACGGTTCAGCCCTCGGTGTGCTGGGGCGCAAGGCGTATGCGCTGGTCGGCCCCTTCATCGCCAAGCCGATGGCCACGGCCGGTCTGGCCTGCGCCCTGGCGCTCCTCGCCGCAGCCCTGTGGTGGCTGCGCCGCCAGGTGCGGGACTGGCACGCCGGCACCAGCCCGTACGCCTGGGTCGCCCCCTCCGTGCGATGGGTGACGGTGGCGTTGCGGTCGCTGGGGGTACTGACGCTCATGTCGGTCCTGGTCAACGACTCCGGCGTCACAATGGCGGGTTTCATCCTGGCGGCGGCCGCCCCCGCCCTTATGGCACTCCTCCTGGCACCGGCACAGATCGAGACCAACACGGCCCTGAGACCCACTGACGCCTCACACGACGCCGGCGTGTAGCACCGAGCCGAGAGCGACGACGCCTCGACCAGGCCTCACGCCTACATCCCACCCGAGAGACGGGCCCGGTGCGTCAGTCGTCGGCCGTCTCCGACGACACCGCAGCCTCCGGGGCATCGGCATCATCGCGCGGCTTCTCGTCGGACTCGACATCGTCGTCGGCCTTGGGCGGCAACGGCACGGCTCGGTAGGCGAAGAAGTGGTCCTGCTCAGCGGCCGCCTTCTCGAAGACTCCCCGCCGCACCCGGTGACGGCGCAGCTTGCGCCGGGTGACGGCCCGTAGGACGTCCTTGTACTGGGACGCTCGGTGCATCGTGCCGACCCGGTCGTTGCCGGTGACACGGTGGGTGATGTCGCAGGGAACCTCGATGACGGCGAGCCCGGCCACGAGGACGTCGATCGTCAGGCCCACCTCGACTCCCCAGCCGTCGGCCAGGGGCACGGCCTTCTCATAGGCCTCACGGCTCAGACATCGCTGGCCGGACAGCGGCGCCACCGGCAACCACCCGGTGGCCAGCGAGATCGCCCTCCTGCCGGCGCGCACCACCCGGCCACGTCCACCGGCCCCGGCCTGCTTGGGCGGGACCGCGATGGACATGTCGGCGACGCCGTCGACGACCGGGGGCACCAGCTCGGCGCAGGAGGCGGCCGAGTCCCCCAGGTCTGCATCGATGAACATCAGGAGCCGGGCGGGCCCGTCGGAGTAGTCACGCATCGCGACGACGGAGGCCCCGGTCTCCATGGCGGAGGCCTTCCCACGTGAGACGGAGTGGCGCACCGTGACGGCACCCGCGGCGCGGGCGTGGTCCTGGGTCCCGTCGGTCGAGCCGTCGTCGACGACGATGACGAGATCCACCCGCGGGATGGAGCGGCAGGCCCGAACAGTGGTAGCGATGCGCTCGGCCTCGTCCTTGGCGGGGATGACCACGGCAACGCGCTGGTCGGGGCGCTTGGTGGGACTCACGCCACCAGGGTATCCAGACTCTCACCCTCCGGCCGAGCCCCGAGCGCACCGTTGTCGCACAGCTTTTTTGTGATGCCCGTCAAGTTCACCAATTTTGTACGGTTTAGTGCGGAATCCTGGGGTTCACATCGAAGCGGCTTCTCACTGACGGCGCTCCGGAGGCACTCTCGTCCACCGCTGCGACACGCCGAGGGGTGGTCGACGGCGGTCGGAGCGCAGCCCTCCCACTCAGACCTTCCTCAGTGATTCTGTGTCAAACCTCCACCATGGGACATCGGTCCCCGGAGAAACCGACAATTCTTGCTGCAAAGCATCACATTTCCTCAACAAAGCGCTAGAGTTTCCCGTTTCGGCATGTCACCCCACTTTTCATGGCACAGTGGAGCGCATGGAGCCCGTCAACGGCGCCGGGTTCCGCCGACGCATCACGCGTCCTTCCGTGTGCCGGGGCGACACCCCTGCCGCCCCGGCACGCTCTGACCCCACCACGGGCCAACTGCCGCACATCGCATCTCAACCAGCAGCGTTTGCGCAGGCGGCGAGCCCTCTCGCGTCAGGGAGACCTACCTCCGGGAGCCTCGAGCGGACACGTTCCAGCTGGCCGCTGCTCCCTGAGGAAGCCCGTGAACGGCCAGACCCCACCGCCCCTGAACGCTCCGTACAGGTCAATGTAAGGCGTTTGCGAGCAGATCGAGCCCCACGCTGCCCAGGTCGATGCCCCGGTTGTGGAAGGCCCGCAGGTCCAGCTCACCGCCCTCGACGCGAGCCCGTTCCTGGGCGCTGTGCCGACCGGCCTGCCAGACCCGCTCGCCGACCGCATAGGCCAGCGGCTGGGCCGGCCATCCCAGGTGCCGGGAGACCTCGAAGCGCAGGCGCCCCTCAGAGATCACGGTGTGATGGCGCAGCACGGCGGTCACGGTGGCCCGGCTCCACTCGCGGCCGGCTCCCGGGAGGGCCGCGACGTCGTCGGGCACGGGCAGGCGGGAGTGGACACCCAGGTCCACAAGCACCCGGGCAAGGCGCCAGCGGCGTGCCGCCAGACGGCCGAAGCGGTCCTCTGGCGTGGGCATGAGCCCGAGCTCGTCGGCAAGGGACTCGGCGTACAGGCCCCAGCCCTCGTCGCAGCCGGGCACAGAGCCCAGGTAGCGCTGCCAGGCGGTCAGCCGGGTGCTGGTGGCGTGGGCACCCGCATGGACGTGGTGCCCAGGGACCGACTCGTGCAGGACCGCGGTCCGCTCCATCCACGGCCACACGAGCTGCTCGCCATCGGCCAAGGACCGCAGGACCATGCCGGGACGGCGCTCCCCGCCGGTTCCGCGCGGCTCCTCGTAGTGGACGGCTCCTGCGCCGGGCTCGCCCAGGCTCACCCGGGGGCGCCCCAGACCGTCAGGCGGATCGAGGACACGGCCGACGACGGCGTCCCAGGCCTCGTCAGCGACCTCCTGAGCCCAGGTCGTGTAGTCCCGTGGAAGCAGGGCGTGGGTCGGGTCGGCGCGCAGGTGCCGGTTGAGGCGGTAGGCGTCGGCGCCGGAGCCGAGGATGTCGACGGCAATGGCGTCCTGCTCGGCGATGACCCGGGCCAGCTCCTCGGAGGCCCAGGCGTAGGTCTCCTCGGGATCCACGCGGGTGCCGAGGATGCGGCGCATCCACAGGGCGTGGCGCAGGGGGCCGACCCCCTCGGCCTGCGGCGCACGTGGTGAGAAGGTGGTGCGCAGGTGCGAGGCGAAGTCCAGAGCGGCTCGGCGGGCCGCGATGTCGGCCTCCTGCAGCTGGACGTGCAGGGTGGCCGGCAGGTCCTCGGGCAGGGGCCGGGTGCGGCAGCGGGCGAGATCGCGCGCCTGCCCGGCGACGACGTCGACTTGGCTGAGCGGCGCGATGGCGCCGGCCTCGGCGGAGGCGGCCAGGGAGGCGGCCAGCCCCTCCAGGGCAGTGGGCAGAGCCTCCAAGCGGGTGCGATGCAGATTCCAGGCGTCCTCCCACTTGGCCTCGGCCTCGGCGAGATCGGCCTCATCAGAACCGGCGCGGTCGGGGGCCTCAGGGGGCCGGCGCAGCTGGCGGGCGATCTGCTGGAAGGGAGAGGAGAGGAAACCGAGGTTCCCGCCCTCCTCCCCGGCGGAAATGAACTGGATGGAGGTCTCCAGGCGCTCCAGGAGGTGGCGGCGCAGGAGCTCATCGGAGCCGGTGGAGCGGTCGACAGCGGCCACGCGGTGACGCAGGGAGCGCTCGGCGCTGAGACGCTCGGTCAGGCCCGCGGGCGAGTAGTCGGGCAGGATGGCCCTGCCGGGAAGGCCGGCGCGAGCGGCCGCCTCAGGGTCGTGGGCGCACAGGAGCAGGGCGTACTCGTCGGCGAGATCCCGCAGAACGACGCCGGCTGCGGCGGTCTCCGAGGGGGAACGGACAGAGGAGCGGGCGCTGGCCTGGGCGGAGGTGTGGGCGGCGGGGGCGGTGGAGGCGGCAGCATCCACCTCGCGCACGCTCAAGGGCGCACCTGCCGTGCTCACGGGGTGCCAGGTTCCCGAGCTCGGGTGCTGCGGGTGGACCGGCGGACGCTCGGGCGGCCCAGTGCTGACCGGGCTGGCGACGGGCGCAGGGGTAACGTCCGCACCACGGGTCCGGGAGTCCTGCTTGTGGGAAACGGTCGAGGGTGCGGCGGTGTCAGTGTGAGGTCGGTTCGTGGGGTCAGAGGTCATGACAACAGGCCTTTCGCTTCACTCACCGCATGGCGGGCGGGCCCGGCGGCGACGCTGCCGTCCCACCAGAGTGCCAGGAACCGGGTTCGAGGTCCATAGGCATCATGAATCTGACAGCAACAAAGATCGGATGAGTTGAGTTGCAGCCTCACATTGCCAGGAGGCAACGGGCATCACTGGGAACTACATTGAGCAGGAACCCGGCTGACGAGGCTCGACGACGAGCCGGAGCGGGCCCCTCGGGGACGGGTTCGGAGACCTGATGCTCCCCAAGCCTCTCCGACCAGCTGGCGGTTCGAGACGTCAGCGAATGGTCATCGGGTAGCAGTCGACTGGCATCGATGGCGCCGGTTGGACGACCGGACGGAGCACGGCAGCGTGACGCGCATCGGTGTCGACCGCAATGCGGAGCCGCAGGGGGTACGCGTCATCAGTGCTCCTTTCATGCCGGACGGGCCGGGGGCGTCCCGGCCCGGCGCTGCTGAGGCGTTCGTCGTGCTGTGATGGACTTGAGATGATTCAAGGCCTCTGCGGCGGAGGTGTCAAGGTCCTGGCCCCCGAGGTTCACCCGTACCGATATTCGCGCTGGTCAGCGCCATTCTTGCCGGCCGTCCGACGTCGTTGCACTGCCGCCTTTGGCAACGTTAACAACGGCAGCATCCACACCTTTCGCGGGCGGAGTCGCAGACCTCGGTTCGACCACATAGTGGTCCCTCACGGTTGACAGTGACGACCATGGGGCGTGAGACCCCGGCACCCCGCCCCACCCTTGACAGATAGGTGAACTGCGTTAACCTACCTAGTGTGAAGATCGACCGGCGCAGCACGGACACCCGTCAGCGGCTCATCGACACCACCCTGGACCTCATTGACTCCGACGGTTGGCACGCGGTGACGCTGGGCGGTGTGGCCCACGCCTGCGGGGTGACCACACCCGCCTGCTACAAGCACTTCCCGTCCAAGACCAGCCTCTTCGAGGCCGCGGCGCACCAGCTGTCCGCCTCGCTGGGCCAGCGCGCGGACGCCCTCATCCAGGACGATCCGATCGAGTCGCTCGTCGGTATCGGGACCCTCCTGGTGGACCTGGCCGCCGAGCACCCCAGGCTCTTCGAGTTCAACCAGGTCAGCCCCGCCGCCGTCGCGGCCTTCGACCGCCTCGACGAGCACCCGCTGCTGGCGCTGACCTACGGTGAGGTGGAGCGCCTGGCCACGCAGCGGGGAACCGACCCGGAACCGCTTCACCTCCTGGTGTGGTCCTGCCTGCAGGGCTACACCCAGCTCATCGCCGCCGGCGCCACTGACGCCGACGCCACCTTCATCCGCGCAGCCCTGTGCGCCATCGTCACGATTGGAGACAGCTGATGACCGCCAAGAACCCCCTCAAGAAGACGGGCGACCGCACCCTCATCATCTACGCCCACCCCTACGACGGATCCTTCAACCACGCCGTGCTGGAGGCCGCCACCTCCGCACTGGACAAGGCGGGCAGGCCCTACGACGTCGCCGATCTCTACGCCGACGGTTTCGACCCGCGCATGCCCGCCGAGGAACTGGCCCTGTACACGGAGGGCGGCACACTGGACCCGCTGGTGAGCCACTACCAGAAGCTCATCGAGGGGGCCTCGCGCATCATTGTCATCGCCCCGATCTGGTGGAGCGAGCTGCCCGCCATCGTCAAGGGCTTCGTGGACAAGGTCATGAAGCAGAACTGGGCCTACCACCCCACGGCCTCCGGGGTGAAGGGGCACCTCGGCCACATCAAGCGGGTCCTGGTGCTCACCACCTCGACCTCTCCGACCTGGTTCCTGCGCCGGCTCTCCGGCAACTACGTGAGCTCGGTGTTCCTGGGCGCCGCCCTCAAGCAGGTGGGCATGAATGGGCGGACCTGGGTCAACTTCGGCAAGGTGGGCAAGGCCAGTAGAGGCCAGCACAAGAAGCACCTCAAGCGCGTGGCCCGGCTCGTGGTGAAGTGACGCATGAGCCCCACCGCAGATATCGCCGCAGAACGTCAAGTCGGCCTGAACTCGGGACGGGACGAGTCCCGAACACTGGCAGAGATCCTGGTCATCACCCACTCCACACTTCTGACGCAGGTAGTGCCGGACCCACCAGAGGATCTGCTTGAAGCGGCCAAGCACGCCGACTCGCTCGGCATCCTGGCCCGTATGCAGACCATGGGCGAAGCGCTGTATACACACCTTGGGCACTCCGCCTGCCTGGATCTTGCCGACCACCCGGCCGACACCGTTCGGGGCTGGGCGGTCTTCGCCCTGGTCTCCCAGGAGAAGGACGCCGACGTCGACACGCTGTTGACCCTGGTGCGACCAGCCGCGGATGACCCGCACTTCGGAGTGCGCGAGTGGTCATGGATGGCAGTGCGTCCGCACTTGGTGCCCCAGCTCGACGAGGCGATCCGTGCGCTGCGACAATGGACCTCGGAACCCTCGGAGCGCATTCGGCGCTTCGCCAGCGAGGCGCTACGTCCACGCGGCGTGTGGGCACGGCACATCCCCGCGCTCAAGAAGGAGCCCGAGCGGGGGCTTCCACTACTCGAGCCACTGCGCACCGACTCCTCCCGCTATGTGCAGGACTCAGTGGCGAACTGGATTCACGACGCCTCCAAGACACAGCCCGCCTGGGCCATTGAGCTCTGCGAGCGCTGGCAGGAGGAGTCACCCAGCCCAGCTACCGAACGGATCATCAAGCGAGCACTGCGCTCGATCCGGCGGTGATGGGGACTGGTCAGAGGTTGACCTGACGGGAGATGATGCCGGCCCTGGCGCGGCGGACCTCGGGGCCACAGGGCTCTCGTCCGCCAGGGCGACGTCACGGTACGGCATACTTCGGCCGTGCCTGAAACCGCGCGCCTTCCGCTGAGTCGGTGGCGACTACTCCCCCGCCGCCTGGTCCAGTTCGCCCTCCTGGAACTGGCCTGCTGCGCCTTCGCCATCGCCATCTTCGCCGGGCTCGCGGTCAGCGCCCTGATCTGGAACCATGCGGATCCTCCGATCGCCCGCTACGACGCCCTCCTGATCTACGTCGTCGTTGTTCAGATCGCCTTCGTCGCCCTGAAGCAGGAGACCTGGCGCGAGCTCGGCGTCATCTGCGCCTTCCACCTCATCGGGCTGGCGCTGGAGGTATTCAAGGTCCACACCGGCTCCTGGGCCTATCCGGACGCCGGGGTGGTGCGCATCGGCGGGGTGCCGGTCTTCTCCGGGTTCATGTACGCCTCCGTCGGCTCCTACATCTGCCAGGCCTTCCGACGCCTCGACCTGCACGTGGGCGGCTTTCGGTGGTGGCCGGTGAGTCTGCTGGCCGTGGCCGCCTACCTCAACTTCTTCACCCATCACGTCATCGTCGACCTGCGCTGGGTCATCGCCGCCGGTTTCCTCATCGCCCTGTGGGGAAGCGCCGTCCACTTCACTGTCGACGGGGACCGCTACTGGATGCCGACGACGGTGGCCTTCATCCTCATCGGGGGATTCCTCTGGCTGGCGGAGAACCTGGCCACGGCGCTGAGTGCCTGGCGCTACCCCGACCAGGCCGACGGCTGGCACCTGGTGCATGCCGGCAAGTTCGGCAGCTGGGCGCTGCTCATCTCGCTCAGCTTTGTGCTCGTCGCCGCCGTCAAGGCGAAGGAGGGCACCCTCTACGGACGCGGTCTGCCGCGCGTGATGCGCCGGAGCCTGCGCATCACCGAGACCTGAACCAACGTCGAGCTGGGCATTCTTCGCGGTGCCCAACAGAAATTCCGTAGGGCTACGCGAAGAATGCCCGGTTCGACGAAAGAGAGGCGAGGGAGGGCTCAGAGGTTGACCTGGCGGGAGATGATGCCGGCCCTGGCGCGGCGGACCTCGGGGCTCAGGGGGCTCTCATCCGCCAGCGCGGCGTCCAGGCGCTTGCCCATGGCCTGCAGCGGCTCGGTGAGCTCCTCGGCCTCCGTACCCGGCACGAGCTCCCACACGGGGATGGCCACACCGTTGGCCCGGAAGGCACCGACAAAGCGCGCCCCCTCCTCCAGGTCGGACTCGCGCGCGGCGTAGATGCGGGCGAAGGCGTTGAAGAACTCGTCCTCGTCCTCCCCACGCACCCAGCGCACAAACTCCTTGGCGCCCAGTCGGCACCAGTAGGCGTGCTCGACGCCGGGCACCGGCCGGGTCGGGGCGATCTCGTCCTTGGCCTTGGCGATGGCGTCCTCAATGATCTGGCGGGCCTGCTCGTTGTCGCCGGCGGCCTCGGGGTCGACCCAGAAGTCGAAGGTCTCGCGCACGGAGACGGCCGGCGGCTCGCTGGTGTCGAGGATGTCCTGAAGGCGCGGGCCGGGCTCGGGCAAGCCGTCGGCACGCAGCGCCTGTCCCTCGGGCAGCTCGAGGGTGGCCAGGAGCGCGGCGGCGACGTCGCGGGAGGCGTCCCCGGAGTGCATGGAGGTCTGCATGGCCACGAGGACCTCGCCGTCGGAGCGCTTGAGCCCCTGGACGAACTCGGGCAGGAGCGTGACGAGCTGGATCTGCCCGCCGCCGTACTCCTCGGTCAGGCGCACCGTGGCCGTGGCGGCCGGGATGATCTGGGCCATCGCCACGAGGTCCTCCTCCCCCGGGAGGGCGGCGAAGGGGCGGGCGACGAATTCAATGCTCTGCTTGCGGGGCTTGGCCGACTTGGCGGCCGGACGGCGCCCGTGGCGCTTCTTCTTCGACATGTCCGCCAGCCTACCGGCCGGCCCGCGCCGCTCCCAGGCCGACGACGGCCCGTCGGCGCCCCATGACGCGCCTCACGACCGCCGGTGGCTGCTCATCCCCGTCGAGGGCCGACGACGGCCATCAGACAACTGAGGCACTCCCCCGGCTCAGAAGCTCGAGGAGGAGCCCGCCCCGGAGAAGCCGCCTCCGCTGTAGCCGCCGGAGAAGCCGCCTCCTCCCGAGAATCCGCCACTCGGGGTGAAGGTTGACGCCGAGCTGTAGCCCGTCACCAGGGACGAGACCGGGGCGAAGGAACGGAAAGCCACATTGCCGAAGCCACTGAGGCCGGCGATCGCCGGCGACGCCGAGTTGACGCGGATCGTGGCATGGGGGTCGTACTTGCCGTAGCTACCGCCCAGGGACCAGGAGCCGCTGTAGGCCGCGTACTGACCGGAGCTGCGGTAGCTGTCGAAACGGCGACGGCGCTCATCGGCGTACCGCGAGGTGTCGACGTCGATGGCATAGCGAGCCAGGCCATCGGCCTCCCCATGGGTGGCGTCGGCGATCCGGTCGAGCTCGTCGAGAGCCTGAGACGGCTGGAGCCTACCCGCCGAGAGGTCCATGGTCATGTGGTAGAGGCGCTCATGAAACCAGCGAACCTTCTCCCGCGTGCCCGTCGTGTTGACCGGCAGCCTCCCGGAGGAGTCGATCTGCTGGCACAGGGCGGTGAGCGCCTGGAGATCCTCCAGGACCGGGCCCTGCTCGTTGTACCAGGCCTGCTCCCAGCCGCGGTCCTGATTGAGGAAGGTCGCGGTGTTGGCGACGACGTCGTCGAGCGTGTCCAGCGCGGCCGATCGTCTTCGCAGGTCGGTCGCTCTCTGGAGCATGGAGAGACCGAACCACTGGGTGCCCCGGGGGCTGCCGAAGTCCTGCCAGGACCGGGCCAGGCTCTCGTACTCGCCGCGGAACCAGCGGTAGCGGGCCATGACCTGCGCCCCGTGGGACTCCTCGGCCGGGATCCGCTGGGCGTGCCGTTCAGTGGCCCTGTAGTCATGGGCGACCTGCGAGTAGTGACGCTGCGCCTCGCCGGCCCGACGGCGGGCCGTGAGCCCTCGCCACAGGTAGACACCGACACCGGCGGCACCGATCCCGGCGACCGGGAAGGACAGCTGCAGGAAGAAGGCTCTCAAGTCGCTGCGAGGCCTACCGACGTACTCCGTGGACTTACTCCCCATGGAGAACAGGCCCCCGGCCCAGTCCTCCTGCTGGAACTGGGACTTGGCGGCGTCCTGGATGCCGGTCTCCTGGCTGCTCATCACCTTGACGTCCTCACCGAAGTAGCAGCCCACCTTGCGCGAGTCGGGGGCGACCGCCAGGATCACCAGGCCGTCACTCCAGTACTTGGGGTTCGACTCCGAGATCCACGGGACGTCAGTGTCACCCTCATGCGAACGGGCGTACTCCAGCACCGAGTCATTGAGGTTGGAGACGTCCTCACCCGGCACCGTCAGGACGGCCACGTGAACCTGCTTGCGGAACTCCAGATTCTTGAGCTTGTCGCTCAGCGCTGTGCTGTCAAGCACCCCCGCCTCGTCCTGGACCTCGACCGTGGGCCGGTAGGTGGCCACCGCCTCCTTCTTCGACGGCCAGAGCAACACGATCAGCGGTGAGAGGACCAGTGTCAGGCCCAGAACCATGACGGCGGTGAAGGCCACCACCGAACGGGTTCCGCCCGAGCTTGTGGCGGGGTCCTGCTCCAGCTGCTCCATCCGAGCCTCACCTCCCTACTGACTGTCAGTTTTCAGTACCGATAGTAGCGAGGTCCCGGCGACCCCGGAGCCGGGCAGAGACAGCGCAGACAGGAGCCCGGCCGCCCCGGCTCAGAAGCTCGAGGAGGAACCGGACCCGGAGAAGCCGCCACCGCTGTAGCCGCCGGAGAAGCTGCTTCCCGAGGAGCCGGAGCTGCTCGACGGCGTGTAGGAGGAGGCCGAGCTGTAGCCCACCACCAGGTCGGAGACCGGGGTGAAGGAGCTGAAGGACCCACCGGCCCCGGAGCCCGAGCCGGACGAGTCGATGGCGGAGATCGCCGGGGAGGAGGGGTTGAGGCGAATCGTCGAGTGCGGGTTATAGCTGCCGTGTCCCCCGCCCAGGTACCAGTAGCCGGCGTAAGCGGCTTCCTTGGTCGAGTCCGAGTCGTCGTAACGCCGACGGCGCTCGGTGGCGTACCTGGAGGTGTCCGCGTCAATGGCCTCACGCGCGAGTCGGTTGGCCTTCGTCCTCGTCTGACTGGCGAGCTCATCGAGCTCATCGAGCGCGGCCGAGGGCCGGAGCGATCCGTCCTCCAGCTCGGAGGTCATGTCGTCCAGGCGCTGCTTGCGGGAGCGGACCCACTCCCGCTCCTCCTTGGTGCGTTCGGCGATCGAACCGTTCTCGGCGACGTCGGAGCTGTCGATCTCGTGGCACAGCCGCCGCAGCGACTGCAGGTCCTCCAGGACCGGCCCCTGCTCGTTGCTCCAGACGCGGTCCCAGCCGCGCGACAGGCTCAGGAAGGTCGCGGTGTTGGCGATGACGTCGTCGAGGGAGTCCAGACCCTCGGAGCGCTTCTCCAGCTCGGTGGCCCGTTTGAACGACGACGTGCCGAACCACTGGGTGCCATGGGGGTTGCCGAACTCCGCCCAGGAGCGGGTGACCTCCTCATACTCATCGAGGAACCACCGGTATCGGGCCATGACCTGGGCGCCGTGCGGCTCATCCTCAGGGATCGTGCCGGCCATGAGCTCGGTGGTCTCGTAGTCGTGGGTGACCTGCGAGTAGTGGCGCAGCGCCTCACGCGCCCGACGTCGCGCCGTGACGCCACGCCACAGGTAGTACACGAGCCAGGTGACGCCTGCAAGCGCTGAGATTCCGGGCAGAATGTAGGTCATGACGATGCCACCGCCACCGACCCGGCCGACGACGTCCGCGGTCTTGGCCGCCATGGAGACGGTGCCCCCGTACCAGTCGGCCCGGCGGTACTGTTCCTTGGCGGCGTTCTGGATGGCGGCCTGCTGCTCCAGGGGGACCGCGACGTCCTCACCGAAGTAGCAGCCGACCTTGCGCGCCTCCGGGGCGACCGCCAGGATCACCAGGCCGTCGCTCCAGTAGTTGGGGTTCGACGTCGAGATCCACGGTACGTCAGTGTCGCTCGCGTGCGAACGGGCGTACTCCAGCACCGAGTCATTGAGGTTGGTAACGTCCCAGCCCGGAACCGTGAGCACGGCGACGTGGAGGTCCTGACGGAATCGCATCTCCTGGATCTTCTTGGCCAGCGGCTCGGTCCGGAGTATTCCGGCCTCGTCGTGGACCTCCACGGTGGGGCGATGGCTCCCGCCGAAGGGCCAGATCACCATGATCGGCAGTACGGCGATGAGGGCAAGGCTCACCGCGATATTGGCGATGAAGGCCGTCACTGACCGGATTCCGCCTAAACCGCCTCTACAAGACTGTTTCATGTGATTCATCCACACTTTCCTTTCTTTCTGCGGAAGTAGGGTGTTGAAGGCCTCGATATCCTGGCGGGCCACCGAGGTAGAAGACTGATCCTATCGAGCCGATTCAGAAGCTGGACGACGATCCGGTTCCGGAGAAGCCGCCTCCGTCATAGCCACCGCTGCTGGACGAACCACTTGATCCGGAGCCGGCACTGATATCCGAAGGAATTGCGGCCGAGTAACCGACGATGAGACTGGATACCGGCGTATGACATATAGGTCCTCCTGAGCTCGAGAACTGATGCCGTACGACACCGTCGGTCACATCACCAGCACCGCCATCAACTCCCATTAATACGGCCACGTCAGGAGTTCCGGGATTAACGCGAATCGTTGTCCTGGGATCATACTCTCCCTTGCTACCAGCGATCTCCCACTTACCTTCATAACGAGACATAGTATTTGCTGGCGGCTCTGACTTCATCTTCTCGTATCGACGCCGGCGCCTTGAAGACCCTCTCGACCCATCACTCTCAACTATCCTGGCCATCAAGCTGTCCACTCGGACGCGCACACCATCAGAAATTTTGTCTAACTCGCTGAGCGCCTGCGACGGAGTAACGCTCCCCTCCCTGAGACACGCAGGTAGTCTTCTCAAATGCTGCAGGCAGAGAGCCGCCCACTCTCGCTCCTCATCTCCGTCCACAGCCACCTTCGACCTCTGAACCTCCCGGCACAGATGCACGAGGGCCTGAATGTCCTCCATGACCGGACCGCACTCGTTATCCCACACAGCAGGCCAGTCCGATGCCCTTGAGAACAAGATCGCGGCGTGTGAGACGATGGTCTCAAACAACTGCAATGCTTCCGACCGTTCCTTCAGGTCATTGACACTGCGTCGAGTCGCTCCGACGTACCACTGGAAACCATAAGGTTCGGGCAGCTCATTCCACATCCGGCTGACCTCTGTATACTCACTGTCGAACCATCGACACCGAGACAGAATCAGAGCGCCATGAGTATTATCATCGGGAACGAGTGCAGCGCGTGAGATCGTTTCTTCGTAACCATACACCACCCGGGAGAAGGTCCGACGGGCAATCATATACTTCTTACTGGTATTGGGCCCGCTCCACACATACCAAATGAGCCAAACAGTCGCAACGCCTCCGACACCAAGCAACGTCAGCAAGAAGACAGTCCTTTGCGGGGTGTTGCCGTTCGCAATAAGATCAGCACTTCGCTCCGCCATCGACTTGACACCGCCATTCCAATCCTTGGCACGGAAGTGATCCTTTGCTGAATCCTGAATATCGGCCTGCGACTCTTGCGAAATTTTGAGATCCTCACCAACATAGCACCCCACTTTGCGGCCATCCGGAGCAACAGCAAGGATCAGCAAACCGTCGCGCCAGTAGTTCGGATTGTCCTTAGATATCCACGGACTGCCAGCCATCTGAGTCTCCGCGTACTTAAGGACCTCCGCATTGAGGTTCACCACATTCTGTCCAGGAACTGTGAGAACGGCAAGATGGGTCTTCTTTCTGAAGCGTACTTCCTTCAGATCCGCCTCAAGATCATCAACGTCAAGAGCATTCGCTTCATCATGAATCTCAACAACTGGCTCGTAACGTGGCGCATGTTTTTGAGAGTACCAGTTGTCCACAACGAACGGAGAGGCCACGAGAATTGACGCCACACCGACGTGAATAAAAAATGACAGAACTGCCCGAAATCCACCGAGACCAACTCCCGCCGCATTCCGCATCGCTATCCTACTTTCGTCAAGTCGCACTATCGACGGACAGCACAACGAAGACCGTCACTATCAAGTGAAAATAGATGAATAACCGGCTCCCCTTCACTCAGAAACTCGACGAAGAACCTGCTCCGGAAAAGCCGCTACCAGAACCGTAACCGGTAACGCTCGAACCACTTCCACCGGAGAAGTCGCTCGCTCCTCCCGCACCGCCACTCAGAACCTGGACATACCTCGATGAGGCGACATAATCCGACAACAGATGAGCCACGGATACCACAGCATCGAAAGGAGTTTCATCGTCTGAGCTGATGGCGCACGCTCCCGGCGAGTCCGCGTTCACACAGATCGTGGACGCAGCATCGTAGCGTCGAAAAGCGTTGTCAACGGCCCATGAGCCACCGTAAGCCTTTCCCGACCTCGAACGCTGCCGCTTATTGAAATGCTGAATCCGAGAGGAAGCACGCCGAGACGCCTTCGCCTTCAAGGCCTCTCTGGCCAGGCTGCGAGCCTCCGCCTTGGAAGCATTCGACATGATCGTCAGCTCATCAAGCGCAGCCGACGGCGAGCATGATCCGCTTTCCATTTCAGACGTCACCTGGGCAACACGCAGGCGCCACCAGCGGATCCAGTCACGAGTCTGAGAGGTATCCACCTTCACCCGTGAGGAGTCGATTTTCGCGCACATCCGCTCAAGCGACTGCAGATCCTCCATCAGTGGCCCGATCTCATTGTCCCAGACGTCCTCCCACCCTGGAGACATCGTTAGAAAACATGCTCCGTTGGATACCGCGTTCTCGAGGGATTCAAGATCACGGGACCGAGTCCTCAGGGAAAGCGCCTGCTTTACCGTACCCGCCTGGAACCACTGTGCTCCCGCAGGAGAGCCGAAGTCGTTCCAGGCACGAGTGACATCCTCATACTCGTCGCAGAACCAGCGATACCTGGTCAAAATCTGAGCCCCATGATCCTCCCCGTCAGGGATCATTGACGCACGCAGCTCAGTCGCATCATAATCGTGGGTCGTGTTCGAGTAGCTGCGCAGCGCCTCCTTCGCAAAACGGCGAGCCATGAGCCCTCGTCGCATGTAGTAGACGAACCACACCGCTCCACACACTGACAACGCACCCGGGATCACGATCTTCGTCAATAGGCCGCCAGGAGGCCTCCCAATCAGGTCGGAGGACGTCTCCGCCATGGAGATCATCCCTCCATACCAGTCGGATTCGGAGAATCTATCCCCGCCAGCAGCGCGAATCACGTCCTGCTGAGTCAGTGACACTTTAACGTCCTCTCCGAAGTAGCAACCCACTTGTCTTGGGCCAGGAGCGACTGCGAGAATCATGATTCCATCAGCCCAATGATTCGGATTTGATTTTGATATCCACTCCGACGCGCCCACGCCGTGCTGTCGAGCATATGTCAGAACTGCCTCATTAAGAGACGCCTCATTCATTTTGGGAATGGTGACCACAACGATATGCACTTCTTTTCGAAACTCCATCTTCTGGATCTCCGTCACCAGTGGAGCAACCTGGAAGAGATGAGCATCATCGCGAACATCTACTGTCGGATGATAACTTCCCCCGAACGGCCAGAACCACATGATCGGAAGCAATGATACAAGCACCAGGCACAGGACGATATTGGTCACGAATGCCACAGTCGCTCTTAGCCCTCCAATCTTGCTCAGCATCGATGATCGCACCGCCAGTGCATCCTTTCACTGATAGAAGCTGGTTCCGAATCGACTCAGAAGCTGGATGACGAGCCGGCTCCTGAGAACCCACCTCCGTCATACCCTCCGGAGAAGCTGCTTCCTGAGTATCCTGATGACCCGTCTCCGCCCGAGAACGACGAGGACTCCGAGGACGCAGGTGCATAGGACACTGCGGATGTGTACCCCACGACCAGATCAGACACTGGGGTGAAAGCACTGAAGGATCCCGCACCGCCCCAGTCCGACGAGGACGCACTGTCATCAACAGCAGATGCAGCCGGAGAGTCGGAGAAGAGGCGAATTGTTGAGTGAGGGTTGTAGCTACCGCTGTCACCAGATAACAACCACTGCCCTACATAGGCAGAATCATGTTGTGAAGACAATGATGAGAGGTAACGCCGCCTACGTTTTTTAGCATACTTGGATGTATCGGCATTCACTGCACGGCGCGTCAGATCCAGAGCCTTGTCCTGAATTGATTGCGCTATGCTCTCCAACTCGTCGAGCGCAGCAGAAGGATTCATCCTGCCAGTTGCCAACTCTATCCCCATATCATCCAGGCGCGCGCGCTGATCCCTGACCCACTCACGTTCCTTCCTCACACTCAAAGGCACGTCCCGAGACGCGGAGATCGTGTCGCAGAGTTTTCTCAGCGCCTGCAGGTCCTCCAGCACCGGCCCCTGCTCATTCTCCCAAGCCTTCTCCCAGGTGGATGACATGTTCAGGAGAGACGCAGTGTTGGAGATTGTCTCACTAAGAGACTCCAGCGCGGCAGAGCGCTTTTTCAACTCCGATACGCGCCTCAGCATTCTCCAGGAAAACCACTGAGGACCGCGAGGACTTCCGAAGGCTTGCAGATCCTTGGTGATGCTCACGTACTCCTGACAGTACCATCGGTATCGCATCCTCACCTGCGCACCATACGGTTCGGTTTCAGGAATGGTGCGCGCGTTCAGCTCGGTCTCATCATAACCAAACGCAACCCGAGAGTAGCTCTCCGTCACTTCCTTCCCAACAGCTCTTGCACGCAGTCCGCGGCGCAGATACTTCTGGAGCAACCAAGCTCCTATCATGGCGACCGGAGCCGGGACGATCAAGGTGGTCAACCAGCTCCCTTCAGCAGGGCGCCCCATGAGGTCAGCCGCCTTCTCCGTCATCGCCACGACCCCATCGTCCCAATTACGGTTGTTGAATTGTTTTTTCGCGGCGCTCTGGATCGACGCCTGATTACTCAAGGACAGGCGTACATCCTGCCCGAAATAGCACCCCACCTTCCTGGAATCGGGCGCAACTGCAAGAATGACAGTGCCGTCACTCCAGTAGTTGGAGTTGGATGAGGAGATCCACGGTCTCGGAGCATCCTGATGGGTGCGCGCATACTTGAGCACCTCGGCATTGAGGTTCTCAATCATGTACCCGGGCACTGAGACAACAACGACGTGAACGTCTTGACGAAAACCTATGTCCTGTATCTTCTCCGCAACCGTGTCAGACGAAAGGATATGAGCCTTATCGTACACCTCCACCGTCGGGTTGTGTGTTCTACCGAACGGCCAGAACCACATCACTGGAAGGGACAGGATGAGGGCAAGAAACACCGTCACATTGAGAATAAAATTCAAAGAAGAGGTAAACGCCTTCAGAACCCGGATAATCGATCTCAACACATTCACCTCTTTTCAAGCGGATGACGATGCCACCGCGAGCCAACATGTTGGGATCCCCGCCGATTATTCAGTTCTGTATTCACTTCTGCAATATTCATCGGTTGTATTCGTTTCTGGGATTCGTGGGGTTTAACTCCTGACGTGCAGTCGCACCGAGTATCAGGAGCCTGGGAACGTCCCGTCCCCGAGGAAGCTCACGCGGGCCGTCGCATACGAACGGGGACCGGTGCGAACGCCAGCCGGGTGCCAGTAGCCGGCGTTCCTCCCAGATCCGATGACGCCCGGCAAGCTGCGGGCACTCGGCCGGCGGGGCGCTCCGACGTCGAGAGCGTTGAAGGGCGGCCCCGCACCGGCCGCGCGGAGCGACAGGCCGCTCACCGACCGGTGGACGTCGGCCGCAATCCAGCTGAGCTCATCAAGTGCCGCCGAGGGCTGCAACCGGCCGGAGGACAACTCGGCGGTCATCTCGGTGAGACGCTGGTGGTGGGCCCGGACCTGTTCGCGCGCCTCGACCGTGCCACCGGGCGCGAAGGCGTGGAAGTCGATCTGCTGACACAGTCCCAGTAGCAGGTCGAGATCGCGAAGGACCGGCCGCTGCTCGGCGTGCCAGAGCCGCTCCCATCTGGAGGACAGGGTGAGGAAGGCGGCGTTGCCAGCAATGACGTCATCAGTCGAGTCCAGCGCGACCGAGCGCCGCTCGAGCTCGGTGACTCGCTTAAGCATCCCCGGATCGAACCACTGGACACCCCGAGGGCTACCAAGATCCTGCCAGGAGCGGGTCAGGCTCTCGTACTCGTCACGGAACCAGTGGTAGTGGGCCATGACCCGAGCACCATGGGACTCGTCCTCCGGGATGAGGCGGGCCTGGAGCTCGGTGGCCTCGTAGTCGTGGGTGACCTGCGAGTAGTGGTGCCGAGCTCGCTCGAACAGGCGGCGCGCGGAGAAGCCACGCCACAGGTAGTAGGCGATCCCGCCGGCACCCGAGAAGGCCAGCAGCATCGAGACAGGCAGAAGAACGGGAGCCCAGAGCACCACGGCCACCGGTGAGAGTATCGCTGCCGCACTGACGGTCATGATGACACCGAAGGTCAGCAGCGAGCGGATCCCGCCGAGGCGAACGATGAGGGGCAGGTGCGTGCTCGGCATCATCTTCCTCTCATGGCGCATCGAAGCAGTGTTGTGGCCGGCCGGCATCTGGGTGACCGCCCGGCGTGGCCCATCCTTCCTCTCGGCCACGCCACCTGCCATGGGGAGAGCAACACGGGGCGCCCCCGTGAAGAGAACGCCCCGTGGAAGCGGAACCGTGAGAGAGCCTAGTGAACGGGACGGCCCAGTGGGAGGGTCCAACGCCCTACACCGGAAGGGGTGGCGCCCCGTTCAGACGGACAGGCCGGCCTCTGCACGTACAGCCGGCGTCGACCGCGACGGCTCTCAGCAGTGGGTCCGGGGCAGATCGACTCGGGACAAGCTCAGGCCCGGGCGGCGATGGCCTCGATCTCGACCCCGGCCCCCAGCGGGAGGGCGGCGACACCGAAGGCGGCCCGGGCCGGGAGGGTCTCGCCGGTGAAGTAGCGGGCGTAGACCTCGTTGACGGCGGCGAAGTCGGCGATGTCGGCGAGCAGGACCGTGGTCTTGACGACGTCGTCGTACCCGAGCCCGGCCTCGGCCAGGATGGCGCCCACGTTCTTGAGGACCTGCTCGGCCTGGGCCTGGATGTCGCCCTCGACGAGGGCGCCGGTGGCCGGGTCGAGCGGCACCTGACCGGAGACGAAGACGAGCGAGCCGGCCTCCTGACCGGTCGAGACGCCCTGGGAGTAGGGGCCGACGGCGGCGGGGGCGCTGGTGGTGGCGATACGGCTGACGGTCATGGTTCCTCGTTCCTCCTGGGCGCCGGAGTCCGGTCGCGTTGCTGGGTCGTTGCTGCGGGCAGCGCTAGGGCCGCGCAGCAGCACGGCGACGAGCGCCCGGGCCAGACTACCCACGCGCCCCATCCATCGGCACCGGCAAGCCGTGCCGCCTTACAACGGCAAAGGCAACCGGCCAGACAACCAATCGAGGCGTCGGAGCCGACGCCGGACCTGGACCAAGCCGATCGAGAAGGTACCTTCACATCGAGGAATGCGTGTTCCCGCAGATGACTGACGGTGGGCCGTAGTAGTTTGCGCCAAAGCGCAGTCCTCGCGGCGAAAGTACGTTCCTGACCAGATCCAGCGCGGCCCGGCGTCACCGTTGGTCCACCTCACTCCGCTGAGCTCCTCGTTCCTCGCCCTACAACAGTCAAGTAACATCAATCCCCCTCAAGATCCACCACCTAAGACTAAAAGAACTTCCATATACGCCGAACGATCCAACAATTTCAGTATTCATGGATTTCAAACTCCCAACAACGCCGCGCATGAACTATACTTAGGTGCCTGAGACTGAAGACAGTTCATGGCGCAACACTTGAAAGATTGACGTTCACTTCAGTTAGAGATTTCAAGTGAGTTTTTGACATCTGCACCTCAAGGTATTGGCATTTATCTGCCACCTCGAAGAACGGAGCTAAAATGCGCAGTCAGCATGCAATTCAGAAGGCAAAACGAAAGAGGCAACGCAAGCATCACCACGATCAATCTACCAACTCCACAAAAGCAGAGAACAAACCGTTTAACGCCTCCATATTGCTTGTTCATGGGATAGGGAACCAAAAACCGAGTGAGCTGCTCGACAAGTGGGGAGAGTCTATACTTAAAGAAATCAACTATCTAAGTTCACAAAAGGGATGGAAATGTGATTCGCAGATTATTAACGAAACCACAGTAATTTCTCTAACGAAGAACGAAAATTCTTACACAATCTCATTGTCAGAATGCATTTGGTCCAACAAGTTCAAAAGACCCGAACGTAGGGAAATGGCCTCCTGGATCCTAGGAAGGTTACCTGCACTTTTATTACTATTGCTACCTGACAGCCGGGACTTCAATAACTTACTTGGCAACAGTGATATCGTCTCAAATATTCGACTTGCAGCCAATTTCATAATTCGACTATTTTTGTTTGTTGGAATAATTTCCTGGGCAGCTTGGGCGCTTAACAGCATTTCGCACAACACAATTGGATATATTGCATTATGTGTGCTAGGTTTAGTAATTTTATCACTTGGTTTTACATTCCATTCACATTGGAATTTCGCTGGCCATGTCAAGGTAGCTTCCGACCTCAATTCAAAAGAGGCCAGCAGAATCACTGAAATAGTGCGAAACAAAATCGAGACTACACGTCTTCAATCACTTAATGCTAATATTGTGGCGCATTCTCAAGGTGGCCTATTATCCCATGATGCACTCGCTCACAACAGCGACGCCGAGACCTCCCACCTACGTCTCTTTGGTATTGGTTCCGGCATACGTCCGATCACACTCTTCCGAGTGCTCAAAAATTGGCCTGGAATTATGTTTCTATGGTGCTGGTCTTTACTTGCATTTTCCACCTTTCCCTTACTTCAGATCATATTCTATACTCCTCATGTTCCGCAGTTGTTGCTAGTCGTCCTGAGACTATCAGCGCTCGCAGATTTGTCGTTTCTCACAATGCGAAAAATCCCCACTGAGCTGTACTTAGAGACGTTATCTCAACTGCCAAAACCAAGACTATTGGATATTTTTAACTTTAGTTCTATCTCCCCTGCTCTGGTTATAGTGTTCTTTATTTCGATAACCGGCATTGTAATCGCTTCGCGTAAATTAAAGGCACATACAAGACATATTGACGACATCCCCAACATTGAGTGGGTAGAGATCACAACCCCCCACGATATTGTGGGTCGTTTCGCTTTCCCGCCTTTACCTTCAAGAGTACGAGAGATTATCGTTCCTTCAGAAGGAAATCCGCTTTTCGATCATACCCACTACTTCAAGAGGGGCGCTCTCGTTCCTCGTATCATCGCAGCTTCGACACTCAGTGATCTAGGAATTCTCTCTATCGACGATGGCATATCTAGGTACGAGTCAGTTTCCAAATCTTTCTTAGAAATAACACGAAAACGCTGGAGGTTGGTGTCTTTTATTTCTCTGGGAGCAACATTTCCATTTATTCTTGTCATGTCAATGCTTCCTCCAAATATTGCAATATTAATATTCACCTCTATGTTATTCTGCTTCATATCAATCCCATTGCGATTCGGACAGTACGTAGTGAATCATCTAAGACGGGAAGCAGATATACGGCACGCCGCGGAGAGGGGGAAGAACGTATTTCCGCCTTCATCGGCAGTTTTCTACTTTAGTGTGATACCGTTACTGATTTCAGGTGGACTTGGATTATTAGGCGGCTTTCAGTGGAAGTTGCTTATTGATGCAAAATATCTTCCTTTCTCTCTTACTCCATTTTTATTTTTAGCTGTCTCTTTCATTCACCTCATTTGGGCTGCCATCCTTGCATCCAATTACAAACCCAAAAAAGTCGTTCTGTTTCTAGTTTCCGCAGCACCAATTCTATGTCTATTTTTCATAGATAATGAAATACGATCGCCCAATATTTTACCGATAGGATTGGCTCATAGTCTCCTTTTCCTGGCATCTTCCTCGTTGGTGAACTGGGTGGCTCCATGTCTGACAATGTTTCGCACAGCGAAACGGGCTGATTCAACCAGTGGCACGTGACACACTGAGCCCCATGCACGCACGCGCAGGACAGCCAGCACAGCCCGAAGACCTCATCGACGT
>ERZ773075.391-NODE-391-length-35181-cov-14.7262_pt1 | contig 35181 bp, 33 predicted proteins | sample MGYA00580614_ERZ773075 | MGnify/ENA primary metagenome ERZ773075 (study PRJEB29015, sample SAMEA2738021) | human oral metagenome | biome: human oral; feature: human-associated habitat; material: dental | place: China | collected 2043 ...
GGTGGTTCACCCCGTACAACGGTTTGCCAAGATGCGCGGCGAGGGCCTTGGCGGCTGAGATCCCCACCAACAGGGCTCCCATCAGGCCGGGGCCGGCGGTGACGGCGATGGCGTCGATCTCGGCGAGGTCGACGCCAGCGGCGGCGACGGCGCGTTCCAAGGTCGGCACGAAAGCCGAGAGGTGCGCACGGGATGCGATCTCCGGCACGACCCCACCGAAGCGCACATGCAGGTCGACGGAGCTGGCGACCTCACTGGCCAGCAGCTGGTCGCCGCGGACGATCCCCACGCCGGTCTCGTCGCACGAGGACTCGATACCCAGGATCAGCGGTTCGCTCATTGGTACTCCTTCACGCCTTCCGGTGCCAGCGTCATCTCCAGGATCAGCGCATCGGCGCCGCCGTAGTAGTTTGCACGCCGGGCGACGGCGGCGAACCCGGCTCCACGGTAGAGCTCGATGGCCGCCGGATTGTCATCGGCCACCTCCAGCATCACATTCCGTGCGCCCTGCTTTGTGGCCCAGGAAAGCCCGCTCTCCAGGAGTCGAGCCGCGATCCCCCGCCTGCGATGCTCCCCAGCGACGATGACCCGGTCCAGGTCGACGGTCTCCCCGGAACAGCGCCAGGCAGCGCAGGCAATCACCGTGCCGGCTTCAGCAACCTCGATGAGCCGCCCGGGCCCAGAGATCTCTTCCAGCCAGGACACCTCCGACCAGCGCCGCCGCACCGGGAACGCAGTCTCCAGGCCGGCCAGCGCGGGAGCATCCGCCGGGTGAGCTGGACGAACAATCATCGCGGGGCCCTGAGCCGGGGCAGCGCCGACTTGCGGGCCTTCGGCACCGTGGCGTCCGCGGGCCGTAGGTAGAAGGGCTCACCGTCAACGGGCGGCAGGCTGCCCCAGCAGGCTGCCAGCACGCCCGCGTCGAGGGCCCGCGGACCAGCGGGATCATCGAAGACCGGGCCGGCCGCAGGCAAGCCGGGCAGGGTTTCCGGTGCGCTCACCTGGGGGTCGCCGACTCTGGTGCCGTCCCGGTAGAGCGCCCAGTAGAACTCCCTGCGCCGGGCATCGGAGGCCACGACGAACTCCGGCGGCGCGTCGACCCACTGCGCGGCCAGCACATCCAGGGAACAGACGCCATGCAGAGGCCTGCCCGAGACCGATGCCAGAGTCCGGGCCGCGACGATTCCGACCCGCAGCCCGGTGAACGGCCCAGGACCCATCCCGACGGCATAGGCGCCGACGTCGGTCACGGCGATACCCACCGAGGCGCAGAGACGCTGGACCAAGGGGATGAGGGTCTCGCCGTGGGCCCGGGTGTCGGGCACCACCTCGGAGGCCACCGGCTCCCCGTCCCGGGCGAGGCCGGCGGCCACATGGTGGGAGGTGTCGATTCCCAGGGTCCAGGTCATGGTTGCCTCCTCAGGGGTTCCAGCGCTCCGGCCCAGCGGGGACCGACGCCGGTCAGGGTCACGTATCGGGCATCATCACCGGCCTGACGGTCGATGTCTATCTCCAGACGGTCCTCCGAGAGCCATTCAGCAAGCCCCTCCCCCCACTCGACGAGGGTCACCGCCTCCGGCAGGGTGGCATCGAGGTCGATGTCAGCCAGTTCTCCCGCGTCCGTCATGCGGTAGGCATCGACGTGCACCAGGCTGGGGCCGGCACCGGCAGACGGGTGGATGCGGGAGAGCACGAAAGTGGGTGAGATCACCGGCCCCTCGACGCCCAGGCCCTCACCGATGCCCTGCGCAAGGGTGGTCTTGCCCGCACCCAGCCCGCCGGTGGCGATGATCACGTCTCCGGCCCGGAGCAGGCCCGCCAGCTCCACTCCGAGGGCCTGCATCGCCCCAGGTGTGGGGACGGTAATCCCGACGGGCAGGTCACGTCCCAGGACCAGCCCGTCGGTGTTCTGGCGGACCAGGGTGAAGCCATGCTCCGACCACCACTTCGCGAGCTCCGGGAATTCAGGGCGGCACAGGAGTTCCACTCTCCGCAGGCCTGCGTCCACCGCGAGCGAGACGGCGCCGCCAACCATGGCCTTCGCGACTCCGCGGCCAGCCGCCTCGGGCAGGACGCAGACCCGCCGCAATGTGGCGGTCTCGCCGTCGCGCGCCACCAGCAGGCTCCCGACCATGCGACCGCCGTCGAAGGCGCACACCCCCCACCCCTCGGCCAGGGCCCGCTCCACATCAGCGAGACTGTCTGAAAGCGCAGCTGGCGGGGGCCCTGCAGGACGACGGGTGGAAAAGGCGGTCTGGCTGACGCGCAGCATCCCTGGGGCATCGGCTGCGGTGGCCAGCCGTACCTGAAGAGTGTCGGTCATGGCGGGCAGATTTTAATCCCGGTCTTCCCGGTGGCCACGATCCCGCCGCCCGCCACGCCGCCAGGGGCCGCGGCCACGGCCGCCGCCGGGACGGCGTCGCTGCTGTGGGCGAGGTGCGATCAGGGCCTGGTAGTCGGCCTCCGTGACAGGCGCACCGAGGCAGGGCCGGGAACCTGTCAGCGACGTGAGCGCCTCGCTGCCCGGCGTCACCTCAACCGGTTCAGTCTTGACCCCGGCCTGACCCACCATGCGGCGCATCTGCTTGCGCTGATGCGGCAGGACGAGACTCACCACGGCCCCCTCCTCCCCTGCCCGGGCAGTGCGCCCGGCGCGGTGGAGGTAGTCCTTGTGGGTCTTGGGCGGGTCCACCTGGAGCACCAGGGAGACGTCGTCGACGTGGATGCCCCGCGCCGCCACATCGGTTGCCACCAGGACAGGCACCTCCCCGCTCTTGAAGGCCGCGAGGATGCGCGCACGCGCCCCCTGGGTGAGACCGCCGTGCAGCGCCCCCGCCATTACCCCGGCGTCGCGCAGCTGTCCCGCGATGCGGTCGGTTCCCATCTGGGTGCGGGCAAAGATGACGGTCCTGCCCTCGCGGTTCGCGATCTCGGCCGTGACCTGGTTCTTGTGATGTGGTGCCAGGAGCAGCACGTGATGACTCATGGTGGTCACCGATGCCTTGCCAGAATCCACCTCATGGGTCACAGGATCCGCGAGATAGCGCCTGACCAGCTTGTCGACGGCGCCGTCGAGGGTGGCGGAGAACAACAGCCGCTGCCCGTCGGCCGGCACGGCGTCGAGGATGGTGGTGACGGCTGGCAGGAAACCGAGGTCGCTCATGTGGTCGGCCTCGTCGAGGACCATCACCTCGACCTGGCTGAGGTCGGCGGCTCCCTGCTCCAGGAGATCGATGAGCCGGCCGGGGGTGGCCACCACCACGTCCACGCCGCGTTCGAAGGCCTTGATCTGGGGGCCGTAGGCCATGCCGCCCGCCACCAGGTGCAGGCGGAGTCCCATCACGGTGGCCAGCGGGGACAGGTTGTCGGCGATCTGCAGGGCCAGCTCGCGGGTGGGGGTCAGTATCACTGCGCGCGGGGTGCCGGTGGGCTCGTCAACGGCCAGGCGGGTCAGCAGCGGCAACCCGAATGCCAGGGTCTTGCCGGAGCCGGTCCGTCCACGGCCCAGCACGTCGCGCCCGGCGATGGCGTCGGCGATGGTCGCGCGCTGGATCGGGAAGGGTTCCGTGATGCCCTGCTGCCTCAAGGCAGCCACCATGGGGGCGGCGACCCCCAGCGACGTGAAACCGGAGGGCTGATCACCGTCAGTGGCCTCCACATCGGCCACCTCGACGGTGGCGGCCTCCCAGCTCATCTGATCCTGCTCGACAGGATCGAAGCCGCGGGCCTCGTGGGAGAAACCCCGGGGCTGCCGCGGGCGCCGGTCATAGCGGTCATAGACGCGTTCATCCTGGTCACGGCGGCTGTAGGGCCGCTCCCAGTCAGTCTTCCGGAACCCGCGCGAACGGTCGTCACGGTTGACGTCGCGCTCACGCCGCCAGGGACGCTCACCCCACTCGCCACGCTTCCGGAAGTCATTTCCCCTGCGACCGGAGCGATAGCCCTCGCGCCCGTCCGCACGACGTTCCTCGCGCTCGTAACGATCGTCGCGCGACCGGGACTCCCGGTCCCAGCGCTGCCCGCTGCGATCAGGGCGCCACTGCCGGTCCCCACCCTCTGCCCGGCCATGCTCAGGCGCTCTCCCAGCACCAGGACCGCGCCTGTCGCCGCGGCTGAGGGAATAGCGGTCGTCGCGGCTCCTACGGTCGTCATGTTCAACACGCTCACCGCGCGCTCCGGAGTTACGCACTCCCCCCGATTTGCGGGGTTTGTGCCCGCGGGCGGCGCGTTCAGCGGCGCTCCAGCGTTTCTTGGGGGTGCCGTCCGACTTGAACGACTTGGGTTTCTTCCTGGGCATGGCCATGGCCGGTCCTTACAGCGGTATCGTCTCGGGCCCGACGGATGATCCCGCGGGCAGTGGCTCGTCTCGTCCCAACGAAAGCTTCCACAACACAAGACGGCCATTGGCGCACTCAGCGTCCAGCTGACAACCGGAAAACCCGGCGATGGGGAGCCCAGGGAAAGTCAGCGGATTCCCCGGGAGGGCCTTTCAGGCCAATTAGCAAATATATCCCCCAACTACCAGGAGAAACAAATGACCGCCCACATTCGTATGCTCTGGGCTGATGGGGTCATTTCGGTTCCGAGGGTGCCAAGGCGGCAGCAACCCCGTCCATGACCACTTCCAGTTTCTTCAGGAACCAGTCATAGGGAGCAGAATCGACGGCCTCGAGCTTGGCCTGGTTGATCAGCTCACGGCCAGAGACCGCATCACCGGCCGGCGTTTCCGGGGCCCAGTGCCTGCGGAATCCAGCACGCCCAGGCCCGGTCTGGCCCAACAGGCCATCCAGCTGTTCCACCCCGCGACGATTGTCGGCCACCATGTCGAAGAGCAGGTCACAGGCCAGCAGCGCATTCCGGGGGGTGAATCCGCGTTCTATCAGGAAGGCGCACAATTCGTCGGTGAATTGCACCATCATGGGGACGATGATGCCGCGTGAGGCCTCGGTGGCCGCCCCAGGATTGGCCTCCCAGAAACGCCAGGCACAGACGGCGTAGTCGGTCAGGACCTGCCGCCATGGGCCGTCCATCGCAGGCCATTCCACGGACTCCATGGCCAGCTCAAGTCCCAGCCGCACCAGCTCATCGCGATCAGGGGCGTAACGGAACAGGGTGCTCTCCCCCACACCGAGGCGTTCCCGCACCGCCGCGAAGGTGAGCTGCGGAAACCCCACCTCGAGCACGGCCTGCGCCACCGCGTCCTGGCTCAGCCTCGGTGGCCGCCCCCGGCGCGCTCCGCCCGCCATCACGCTGTCTGCCCCGTAGGGAAATCACGGAATGCAGAATGCACCAGGACGAACACGACAACACAAGCAAGCACCACGATGGAAACAATAATGGGAAGCGGCTGCCACACACCGTAGAAGAGGGTGCTCAATGTCGGCGCCAGCACATAGGTGAGCCCATTGGTGGCACCGATGAGGCCCGCCAGCCCGCCTTGCTCATCATGGCTCACCAGCATGGTTGGCCCGGAGGTGTAGCCGGGCATCGCAATACCGATGCCCAGTCCGATGATCAGTGCGGCGGCGAACATGACCCAGAGCTCGGCCTCAGGCAGCATCACGAGGAAACCAAGGGTCCCGATGATGGAGCCGACGCGCAGCAGCATGGGCGGAGCCCACTTGGTGAGGGGAATGATCACCGTCTGGGCGACGATCATACCGATCCCTATCACCAGCATCACCAGGCCGGTGATCTGCCCACCCGCCACTGAGTCCAGGTGGAACCGGTCTATGACGATGAAGCTGGCGGTGTTCTGGATGAATCCGAGCGCGGTGAAGATGCCGAATCCCACCACGAGGAAGGGCATGACCCGGCGGTCAAATGGGCTCACCCTGGCGGGACTCTCAACGAGCTGGTTGCGTGCCCCTGGCCGCAGGCAGATGCTGACCAGCAGCAGGGCTATGCCGATGAGTACCGGAACCACGAGTATGGGCGTCAGGAGACCGAACCCGGCCAGGGCTCCACCAAGGATCGCGCCCAGGATGCTGGCGATGCCCTGCACCGCCCCCACCCCGGCCATCCCCTTGACCCGGGCCTCCCCCTCGGGCGTGAACTCGGCAATGTATGCCTGCGCCGTCGGCGGGACGGCGGCGATCGCGATCCCGAAACCGATCCCCCGGAACAGCACGAGCAACAGGAACAGGAGGATCCCACCCACCAGCTGCTGCATAGCGGCGGCGGCCACCCCTGCGAACAGGCTCATGGTCACGATGGCGAGCACCAGCGCCGCTATCAGCACGGGTTTGAAACCCCATGACTGGGCCCGACGCCCCCAGGTCTGAGAGGTGATCACCACCATGACCGCGGCGACCGAGATGATGACGCCGAGCTGCCAGTCAGCCAGGCCCACCTGGCGGGAGAGCGGTGCGATGATCGGCTGGAGGGTCATCTGACCTACGTAGACCATGAGCACGGTCCCAAGTAGCAGGGGAATCTGAGGCTTTGCCGCTGTGTCGGGGAGCCCTTCAGTAGTTGACACGAAGCTAGGCTACATCTTTTCGACGGTAGACCACCATAATTCTTGCGTAGCGATCACCCAGCCGTCCTGACGCTGGTAATGACCGGCTCTTCTATCACGAACCGCGCTGAGAGCCTGCCAGCAGCTCCCACACCATCGCGGGAAAACGCCTCGCCTGGACATCGGGCGGGTATGGCCCGGGGAAACGCGATGCGGTCAGCGCCTGGAGGCTGGCCGCCATCACCGCGGCCCGCCCGGCGGGCAGTCCTGCGGCCAGGAGGGCTCCACAGGCCCCGGCCAGCACGTCGCCAGAACCAGCCTGCGCCGTCCAGGCCGGCCCGGGAAGAGCCAGCCGGACGGACCCATCAGGCGAGGCCACCGGCTGGAGGGAGCCCTTGAGCAGCACCGTCGCCCCGAATCGCCCGGCGGCCAGGACCGCGGCGGCCACCGGGTCGGCCTCGATCTCGGCACGCTCCACCTTAAGCAGTCTCGCGAGCTCCCCCGCGTGCGGCGTCAGGAGGGTATCGGGTGGCAGCTCCGCGGGCAGCAGCTGCAGCGCATCGGCGTCGACCACCAGCGGCACCCCCCTGGCCAGCGCAGCCCGGAACCGGGAGCCCGCATCGGCGATGCTCCCCCAGCCCGGGCCGGCCACCATCGACTGGACCTGCCCGTCGGCCAGCACGACGCTCGGGAAGTGCCCGGTCACGAGATCGCGGGATACCGGCCCGAGGTATCGCACCATGCCAGGCCCGGCCCCGAGCGCCCCGGAGATGGCCAGCAGGGCAGCCCCCGGATACTGCTGCGATCCGGCATCGATCCCGACCACACCCCGGGTGTATTTGTGGCTGTCGGCCCCGGGGACCGGCCACCAGGTCGTCAGGTCCTCGACGGTCACCTGCGTCACTGCCCTGGTCATGACTCACACACCACCACCGCGGTGGCGAACCCACCGTCGTGCGAAATGCTCAGGTGAACGCCACCGATCCCCAGGGCGGCGGCGCGCTCCGCAACCGTGCCGGACAATCGGAAGGACGGCGCCCCGGCGGCGGAGGTGACCACCTCTGCATCCAGCCAGCGCAGCCCACCAGGACTGCCGAGGGCTTTGGCGAGGGCCTCCTTCGCCGCGAACCGCGCGGCCTGCGACTGAACGGGAAGCGCCCGCTCGGTCTCCGTGAGCAACCGCTCCGCCAGGCGGGGCCGCCGGGCCAGCATGGCCTCAAACCTCGCGACGACACACAGGTCTGTGCCGATGCCAACGATCATGCGCCCAGCCTATGGCTTAGCACTGGGGGTTACTCGACGGTCACCGACTTCGCCAGGTTGCGTGGCTGGTCGACGTCGTGACCCCGGAGGGTCGCGATCTCGCAGGCGAACAGCTGCAGCGGCAGGATGGCGGGCAGCGGCTGGAGCAGCGTGGAGACGCTCGGCAGCTCGATGAAGTGGTCGGCGTGGGCCCGTGCGGCCGCGTCGCCTGCCTCCGCCAGCACGATGGTGCGAGCGCCCCGGGCACGCACCTCCGCGATGTTCGAGATCACCTTGTCCCGCAGCTGGTCGCGGCTGTATGGCGGCACCACGACGAACACCGGCAGGCCCTTGCTGATCAGGGCGATCGGACCATGCTTCAGCTCACCGGCAGCGAAGCCCTCCGCATGGATATAGGCCAGCTCCTTGAGCTTCAGTGCCCCCTCAAGGGCGACGGGGTAGCCGACGTGACGGCCGAGGAACAGGATGGACGGGTTGTCCTTCAGCTGGGCGGCGAGCTCCAGCACCGACTGCTGGGCGTCCAGGACCCGTTGCAGTTCAGCGGGCATCCGCTCCAGCTCCGCGAGGACCCCGCCGATCTCGTCGGAGTACTTGGTGCCGCGCACCTGCGCCAGGTAGAGGCCGAGCAGATAACAGGCGATGAGCTGAGTGGTGAACCCCTTCGTGGAGGCGACCCCGATCTCAGGCCCAGCGTGGGTGTAGATGACCGCGTCGGACTCGCGCGGGATGGTCGCGCCGTTGGTGTTGCAGATCGCGACCACCTTCGCGTGCTGCTCGCGGGCGTGCCGGATCGCCATGAGGGTGTCGGCGGTCTCTCCGGACTGGGAAATGGTCACCACCAGGGTGGTGGGGTCGATGATGGGGTCGCGGTAGCGGAACTCGCTGGCCAGGTCGACCTCGCAGGGAATGCGGGTCCAGTGCTCGATGGCGTATTTCGCGACGAGCCCCGCGTAGAAGGCGGTGCCGCAGGCGACGATGACAATCTTGTTCACCAGCCGCAGCTCCTCGGGGCTGATGCGGATCTCGTCCAAGACGATCTCACCGAGCTCGTTGGTGCGCCCCAGCAGGGTGTCGGCCACGGCCCGGGGCTGCTCGAAGATTTCCTTGCGCATGAACCAGTCGTAGCCCTGCTTCTGGGCGGCGCTCAGGTCCCAGTCGACGTGGAACTCGCGGGTGGTGGCCGGGGTGCCGTCGAAGTTTGTCACGACCACGCCGTCCCGGGTCAGCTCGACGACCTGGTCCTGCCCCAGCTCAATGGCATCGCGGGTGTGCTCGATGAATGCGGCGACATCAGAGGCGAGGAAGCACTCGCCGTCGCCGATCCCGACCACGAGTGGCGAGTTGCGGCGGGCCGCGACGATCTTGTCGGGCTCGTCGGCGCTGACCGCGACCAGCGTGAATGCCCCCTCCAGGCGGGTGACCACCGCCCGCATCGCGTCGACCAGGCTGGCCCCGGCGACAACCTCGCGGTTCAGCAGCTGAGCTGCCACCTCGGTGTCGGTCTCCGAGGTGAACTCGGCGCCCAGCCCCTCCCTGAGGGCCGCGTGGTTCTCGAGGATACCGTTGTGCACCACGGCGATGCGGCCCGCGACGTGCGGATGCGAGTTCACGTCCGTGGGCGCCCCATGGGTGGCCCAGCGGGTATGGCCGATGGCGGTGCCTGACTCCGGCAGCGGGTCAGCCTCGATGGCCGCCACCAGATTGGCGATCTTTCCCGCCTTCTTGCGGGTGTAGAGTTCCCCTCCGGCGACGACGGCGATGCCCGCCGAATCGTAGCCGCGGTACTCGAGCCGACGTAGTCCGTCGATGACAACCTGCCGCCCATCGCGGCTTCCGAGGTATCCAACAATTCCACACACGTTGGCAAACTGTACATCAAAAATGCTCACTTCTTGACTTGAGAATTCTGTGACTTGTCTCGAAGAGACGTCGGCGCTGATGGCAGCTGTCTCTATGCCTCCCGCATGGACCTCTATGCTTCCCGCATGGACTTCTTCAATGTCTACGCCCAGGGTTTCGCCCGGGTGGCGGCCGCCACGCTGCCCGTCGCCGACTTCGATCCGGCAGCCAATGCGGAACGCACACTTCAGGTGGTGCGCGAGGCCCATGAACGTGGCGTCGCGGTGGTGGCCTTCCCGGAGCTGGGAATCAGCGGCTACGCCATCGATGACCTGCTGCTGACCGACTCACTGCTAGACGCTGTCCTGGACGCGGTGGTTCAGCTGTGCCGGGGAACCGCGGACTACCGGCCGCTGATCGCCGTCGGGGCTCCGGTCGCGCTGGGCAACCGCCTGTACAACTGCGCCGTGGTGATCCAGCACGGCCGGGTGCTGGGTATCGTCCCGAAGTCCTACCTGCCCAACTACCGGGAGTTCTACGAGAAACGCCATTTCGCGGCGGGTATGAACGATCTGCCGCTGACCGTCGGCATCCCCGGCTGGGGAGAGCTGATCCCCGTCGGCAACGACCTGATATTCACCGCCACCGACGTCCCCGGCCTCAAGGTGCACGCCGAGGTCTGCGAGGACATGTGGGTGCCGGTGCCGCCCAGCCACCTCGCTGCCCTGTCCGGGGCGACTGTGCTGCTGAACCTGTCGGCCTCCCCCATCACGATCGCGAGGGCGGCGGACCGGCGGGCGCTGGCCGCCTCCACCTCACAGCGCTGCCTGGCAGCCCATGTCTATGCGGCCGCGATGTTCGGGGAGTCCACCACGGACCTGTCGTGGGACGGGCAGACGATGATCCACGAACTCGGCTCCCTCCTGGCGGAAGGCGAGCGTTTCCCGGACTCAGCCCAGCTGACGGTCGCGGACGTGGACCTGGACCGCATCCGGCAGGAAAGGCTGCGCCAGGGCTCCTTCGACGACAACCGCCAAGGCCTGGACGCCCCGATGCCGCACGCCACCATCGAGTTCACCCTCGGCCCCCCATCCGGGGACCTGGGCCTGGAGCGCCCCATCGACCGCTTCCCCTTCGTCCCCGACGATCCCAGCCGCCTGGAGCAGGACTGCTACGAGGGCTACAACATCCAGGTCTCGGGCCTGGAACGGCGCATGCTGGCCATCGGCGGAGGAGACGCGGCACGCGCCCCGCGCCTATGCATCGGGGTCTCCGGAGGCCTGGACTCCACCCACGCGCTGATCGTCGCCGCGAAGGCGTGCGACCGCCTGGGCCTACCGCGCACCCACATCCTGGCCTGGACCATGCCGGGTTTCGCGACGACGGACCACACCCGCAACAACGCCCAGGCTCTCTCAGAGGCCCTCGGGGTAACCTTCGAGACCGTCGACATCCGGCCGATGGCCACGCAGATGCTGACGGACCTCGGCCATCCCTATGCGGAGGGCGAGGAGACCTACGACATCACCTTCGAGAACGTCCAGGCCGGCATCCGCTACGACTTCCTGTTCCGCGCCGCCAATCATCATGGCGGCATTGTCGTCGGTACAGGCGATTTGTCGGAGCTGGCCCTTGGCTGGTGCACCTTCGGCGTCGGTGATCACATGAGCCACTACAACGTGAACGCCGGGGTGCCGAAGACCCTCATCCAGCACCTGATCCGCTGGGTGGTCTCCTCCGGTCAGTTCGACGAGGAGGTGAACCAGGTGCTGGCCTCGGTGCTCGACACCGAGATCAGCCCAGAGCTGATTCCCGCGAAACCAGGCGAGGCGCCACAGTCCACCCAGGCGGCCATCGGTCCCTACGAACTGCAGGATTTCACCCTCTACCATCTGCTGCGGCATGGCCTGCGGCCCCGGAAGATCGCGTTCCTGGCCCACCACGCCTGGCATGACGCGGCGGCCGGCAGTTGGCCGGCGGGCCATCCCACCGGGGAGCGCCGCTCCTACGACCTGGCGGCGATCCGCCGCTGGCTGGAGACCTTCGTGCGCCGCTTCACGACGAACCAGTTCAAGCGCAGCACCCTCCCGAACGGCCCCAAGGTGGTACCCGGCGGCTCCCTGTCACCACGCGGCGACTGGCGGATGCCCTCCGACGTCGGCCCCCGCATCTGGCTGGATGAGATCGCCCGCGATGTCCCCACTGCCTAGCCACGCCTTGCGGACGACAATGCCCGGCATCGGTGAGGCCTACATGCCTGGTGCCAGTGGGATCATGGGCGCATGACGAACCTGTTCAAGCAGCCAGCCCTCGTCGTCGTTGATGTGCAGCGGTCCTTTGACGATGCGGACTACTGGGGCGTGCGCGACAACCCTGAATGCGAGGCCAACATCGGCAGGCTGATCACCCTGTGGCGCGAGCTTGGCCGGCCGCTGGTGTTCGTCCAGCACGATTCCACCGATCCGCGCTCGTCACTTCATCCGGATTCCCCAGGACATGAGTTCAAGGACGTGGTGACCGGCGCGCCTGACCTGCTGGTCCGCAAGCAGGTCAACTCCAGCTTCTACGGCACCCCCAGCCTTGACGCATGGCTCAAGGACCAGGACATCACCCAGGTTGTTATCTGCGGCATCACCACGAACCACTGCTGCGAGACAACAGCCCGGATGGCGGGGAACCTCGGGTATCACACGTACTTCGTCATCGACGCGACCCACACGTTCAACCGCACCGCCCTGGACGGGACGAACGTGCCTGCGGAGACCCTGTCCTTGATCACCGCGGCGAACCTGCATGAGGAGTTCGCCACCGTCGTGACCACCGGCCAGCTGGTGGCACTCGCTGAGAGCTCAGCTCCTCCCGCTGAATGACGTCCCGGTGCACGGCGCCAGGAACCCCGGGAGCAGCAGACTGTCCGTCAACCGGGTCGTGGGGCCTGCTGATTCTCGCTGGGCGAGGTGCCAGCGACACGGTCGGACCAGCTTCGCGACACCCTGCTAGCATTTCCTCGGTATGGCCTACCCCGACGGAGAGATGAAGTGTCCCGACCCTACGTGGTATTGCGGCGCGGCGCGTGGGCCTCGCTGGCAAACAACACCCAGATCGATCTCGACGAGGCAACCCTCGCCCGGCTGCGTGGCCTCGGCGACCCGACCTCAGCCGAGGACGTCGCCGAGATCTACCGCCCCCTGACCCAGCTGCTGCACCTGTACATAGCGAACGCCGGGAAGCTATGTGCCGACTCGAACCGCTTCCTGAAGCTGAAGGTGCGCCGCACGCCGTTCGTGATCGGCATCGCCGGGTCGGTGGCGGTCGGGAAGTCGACGACGGCCCGCCTGCTGCAAGAGCTGCTACGCCGCGCCCCCGGCAAACCGAAGGTAGACCTGATCACCACCGACGGCTTCCTGCTGCCCACAGCGGAGCTGGAGAAGCGGGGCCTGATGGACCGCAAGGGCTTCCCGGAGTCCTACGACCGCCGGGCGCTGCTGCAGTTCGTCATCGACGTCAAGTCCGGGGAGCCACACGTGACCGCCCCCGTGTACAGCCACAAGATCTACGACATCATCCCGGGCGAGCGGGCGGTGATCGAGAACCCGGACATCCTGATAGTCGAGGGGCTCAATGTGTTGCTGCCCGCCCGGGTGGATGCGCAGGGACGCTCCGGGGCCGCGATCAGTGACTTCTTCGATTTCTCGGTATACGTGGACGCCGACGAGGCAGACATCAAACGCTGGTTCCTGGACCGTTTCATGGTGCTGCGCGACACCGCCTTCCGGGACCCGGAGAGCTTCTTCAAACGCTTCACCCAGCTGAGCCGTGCGGAGGCCCTGCAGTTCGGCAGCCACGTATGGGACACCATCAACGGCCCGAATCTGCGAGAGAACATCGTCACCACCCGGGACCGGGCCACCGCGGTTCTCCGCAAGGGCCCGGACCACCGGGTTCAGACGATCGCCATCCGGAAGGTGTGAGTCTCCCGCCGCTCAGATGGCCAGACGCGCTTTCACGAGCGTAGCCAGGCGCTCGGCGATCTCGCGGGCCTGAGCGTCAGTCGGGGCCTCAACCATGACACGCACCACCGGCTCGGTGCCGGAGGGACGCAACAGGACTCGTCCTGTGGTGCCGAGCTCGTGGCTGGCGTCGGAGACCGCCGAGGTGATCTCGGTGTCGATGCCGGCGCGGAGCTTGTCCACACCCCGGACGTTGATGATCACCTGCGGCAGCTTCGTCATTACCGAGGCCAGCTCCTTCAGGGACTTGCCCGTGGTCGCTACCCGCTTGGCCAGGTGCAGGCCCGTCAGCACACCATCGCCGGTGGTGGCGAACTCATTCATGATGACGTGCCCGGACTGCTCCCCGCCGAGGGAGAAGCCGTTGGCGCTCATGGACTCCAGCACATAGCGGTCGCCGACCTTGGTCTGGTCGATCTGGATGTCATGCTCGGCGAGCGCCAGTTTCAGCCCGAGGTTGCTCATCACCGTCGCGACGACCGTGTTGGAGGCCAGGCGGTGGTCCTCTTGAAGTGCCAAAGCGAGGATCGCCAGGATCTGGTCGCCATCGACGAGGCTCCCCTCGTGGTCGACGGCGAGGCAGCGGTCGGCGTCGCCATCGAACGCCAGGCCGAGATCCGCGGACGAGGAGACGACAGCCTTCTGCAGATCCTCGGGATGGGTGGAGCCACAACCGGCATTGATGTTGATCCCGTCCGGGGACGCGTGGATGGCGGTCACAGACGCCCCGGCCGCCTCGAAGGCCGCGATGGCGGTCTCGTAGGAGGCACCGTTGGCACAGTCGAGGACGACGGTCAGGCCCGCGAGGGGTTTGTCGGCGCGCAACGACTTCACCAGATGCTCCACGTAGGAGTCGACGGCCTGATGCTGATCAACAATACGCCCGACCTTGTCGCCGACGGGACGCTGCCACGACTCCCCCATCCGCTGCTCGATGGCGTCCTCGAGGTCGTCATCGAGTTTCACGCCGCCGCGGGCGAAGAACTTGATGCCGTTGTCCGGCATGTCATTGTGGGAGGCCGAGATCATCACGCCGAGATCCGTGCGGTACTCGCCCACCAGGTAGGCGGCTGCGGGCGTGGGGACCACGCCCACCCTCAGCACGTCCACGCCTGCGCTGGCCAGCCCGGCGCAGACCGCGGCCTCCAGGAACTCCCCCGAGGCGCGTGGGTCGCGTGCCACGAGGGCCGTCGGCTGGCGCCGCCCGAACACCCCGGCCTCGCCGAGGGTATGGGCAGCCGCCACCGACAGGTTGAGAGCCAGTTCAGCGGTCAGTTCCTGATTCGCGACGCCTCGCACGCCGTCAGTTCCGAAGAGTCGAGCCATGGGAGCAAGCTTAGGGGGTAAGGAATCTACGTGCCGCCCCAGCGGTCCACACGCTCCGGCCGCGAGGGACCAGCTGTCCCAGCGAAGACCCACGCACCCATCACAGCTGCGGCCCGCGACCTGGGGACTCGCCGGTCAGTCCCGTTTCCATTTGCGGATCTCAGCAGCGAGTTCCTCATGGAGGAATAGCTCTCCAAGAAAGTCCCCTCCCCGATGGATGTCTTCCATCAGTTTTTCCGCCGGAGCGCTCCGCTCGCCCGGCGCTCAGAGGAGGACGCAGGAGGGCTCCCACCGGGGTGGGAGCCCTCCTGACTGGCGTGTGAGAATCAGCGCTTGGAGTACTGCGGGGCCTTTCGGGCCTTTTTGAGGCCGGCCTTCTTGCGTTCCTTGACGCGAGCGTCGCGGGTCAGCATGCCGGCCTTCTTCAGGGCTGGGCGGCTGGCCTCAGCGTCGACCTCGTTCAGGGCCCGGGCGATACCGAGACGCAGCGCCCCGGCCTGGCCGGTGACGCCGCCGCCGTCGATGCGGGCGATGACATCGTAGGAGCCCGTCACCCCGGCCGTCGCGAATGGGTCCGAGACCAGCTGCTGGTGCACCTTGTTCGGGAAGTAGTCCTCCAGGGTGCGGCCGTTGATGGTCCACTGACCGGAGCCCGGGATGATACGGACGCGGGCGATGGCCTCCTTGCGGCGGCCCGTGGCGGCTCCCGGCGCGATGACGGCGGGCCGGGCGGTCTCGCTGGACGCGGCCCCGGGGGTGGAGTCGGAGCGGTAGGCGATCTCGCGGTCCTGCTCGTCGACGAACGGCTTGATCTCGTCGGCGGTCTCCTCGACCGCGGTGGTGGTCTCAGTCATCGAACTTCCTAGGCTCACTGGGCAATCTGGGTGATCTCGAAGGGCTGCGGCTTCTGCGCGGCATGCGGGTGCTCCGGTCCGGGATACACCTTGAGCTTGCCGATGAGCCGGCGGCTCAGCTTGTTCTTGGGCAGCATGCCCCAGACGGCGCGTTCCACGGCCTTGCGGGGGTCCTTCTCCAGCAATTCGCCGATGGAGACAGCCTTGAGGCCACCGGGACGTCCAGAATGGGAATAGCGCATGTCATCAGTGCGCTTGTTGCCCGTGAGGGCAATCTTGGAAGCGTTGACGACGACCACGAAGTCACCACCATCGACGTGCGGCGCGTAGGTCGGCTTGTGCTTGCCGCGCAGCAGCGTGGCGACCTGGGAGGCCAGACGACCGAGGATGACGTCTTCAGCATCGATCACATGCCAGTTCCGGGCGATCTCGCCAGGCTTTGGGGTGTACGTGGACACAGCAACTTCCATTCGTTATCAAACACTTGAGAGGTCGCACACGCGCAGCCGCTCGACCTGTTGGATCGACGGCACGGCGCGCAACAGCTACCTATCCTATGCGCGGCGAGCGGCCGCGGTCAAAAACCACCCAGGCTCCGCTGCTATGAAGCGGTTCCAGGACCTCGCCCACCTGCATGAATCTCCGGCCTGCTTGTCTGAGGCTCTCAACGGCCGGGCGCAAAGCATCCTCAGCTCGGTCATCTGGGAATGGGAAGGTGCGAAAGAACCGTCGTGAACAACGTCTCTGCCGTCGATGGTCGTAACTCCAATGGCGTCGATGGTCGTCATCCAAGTTCCTTCTCACGACTCTGGTGGCCCGGCAGGCCGTGCCGGAAGGCTGGAACACATGTCCCAAACACTTCCACGACGCCTGATGGCAGCCATCTTCATCGCAGTACTGGCCCTGCTCAGCGCATGCAGCAGCCCGCCCACGAGCCCACCACCACCAGTGACCCCACCAACCGGGGCACATGAGCTCACCAAGACCGACATCGATGCCTGGCTCGACGGGAAGCTCACCGATGCCCTCGACAATGGCGACTTTCCCGGTGCCATGGTTGTGGTGGTCAAGGACGGCGAGATCCTCACCAGCCGAGGCTATGGCCACGCCACCATCGGCACCGATGCCAGCACTCAGGTGCCGGTGGACCCTGAAACCACTGTGTTCCGCTGGGGATCGATCTCGAAGATCCCCACCTCCATCGCGGCTATGCAACTCGTCGAACAGGGCAAACTCGCCCTCGACACCGACATCGCCACCTACACCGATGTCCCGGTCAAGAAACACCACAGTGAACCAATCACACTGCGCCACCTGCTCACCCACACCGCAGGTTTCGAGGGAAGTCTCAACACTGGCAGCCCTGATCTCCAGCACATGCCGCTGGCCGACTACGTCAGATACAACCCACCCGTCTCCGTGTACCGCCCAGGCACCACCCCCGGCTACTCCAACTACGGCATCGCCCTCGCTGGATATCTCGTCGAAAAGGCCAGTGGGCAACCCTTCCAGGACTACCTCCGCGAGCACGTCCTCGCCCCAGCCGGAATGACCACCGCAACCTTCGAACAGCCTCTACCCGACGGCATGACCAGCCAGTTGGCAGACGGCTACTCCCTCGACGGTGATCCTGTGCCCTTCGACGCCATGCCGGACAGCCCAGCGGGTGCGCTGAGCGGTTCCGGGGCCGATGCCGCCGCCTTCATGCTCGCCCAGCTGAACCGCTCACCCCACCTCCTCAGCGCTCAGGGCTGGGAACAGATGTGGACCCCCGCTCTGACCGAGGACACACTGGGCAACCTCGCCAACTCCCCCCGCACGGGGCTCGGCTACTTCACCGGCACTCGCAACGGCCACCGGTTCGTCGCGCACAGCGGGGACCTGACTGGTTACCACTCCGAGTTCGAGATCTACCCCGACTCCCGGGTCGGCATCTTCCTCTCGGTCAACGGTGATGGCAACGCCTCGGCAGGCCTCGGCACGCACTTGAGAGCCGACCTCACCGAAGGCTTCGCCGACCGTTACTTCCCAACCGACAGAGTCGAGACCCCCCACCTGGAAGGCTCCGCCGAACGCGCCCACCAGGTCGCAGGCGTCTACTTTTCAAGCCAGTCGGTTCACACCACGTGGTTCTCCGCCTGGAGCACACTCGTCTCATCCAGCACCATCCAGGTGTTGGACAACGGCAACCTGCTCTACCGCGACAAACGCGACAAAGCAGACAAGGAATACGTGGAAGTCGCGCCCTGGATCTGGAAGGACCCGCACACCGACGCCACCCTCACCGCCCGAGTTGTCGACGGCAAGGTCGAGGCCGTCGGCGTTGGACCAGGACCAGCATCGGCTCTGCTCCCCGTCACCCCCACACAACAGGCCCTCCTCCCGGTGTTCATCGCCAGCCTTGCAGCTCTTGCCTTGGTTCTGGGGGCATGGCTCATAGGCGCCATCACGCGCCTTGTCCAGAACCGCCGCGGTCAATCCGTCCCAGGCCTACCCTGGCCGGCCCGGATCGCCCGACTCGGCGCAGTGAGCGCCGCCACCGCCCTCACCGGATGGTGCAGCGTCTTCATGGCCGTGATGGGTAGCAACTTCGACCTGCTCGAAAACACACTCCTGCGCACCATCCAGGTGCTCCAATGGGCAGGAATCGCCGCCATCATCCCCGCAGCCCTCGACTTCATCACCACCATCAAGACCAGAGCTGGGTGGAAACGCACCACCATGGCAGCTCTCCTCCTGGCGGCGCTCCTGGCCACCTGCTGGTGGGCCATCACCGGCAACGCCATCAACCCCAACCTCGGATTGTGAGACGAGAGGATGCGCGGACAGATGGGGTCATCACGAGAATTGTCATGGTGCCGTCCTGGCAAGACGAACGACGAAGATCGCACTGGACCGTGCGCTCAAGGAGACCAACGCTGCCAGGAAGGCACCAGGATAACCGCAGTAGATCTCACCTTTCTGCGCGCCATCCACGGCAGATTATCCATCATGGTCCGACAAGGTGACGTGCTACTGGCCCTGGGAATCGCTGCGTTACCATTGCTCATCAGCCTCCTGACGGGTCTCCCCACGGCTCCCCTCGCTCCTGGAGCATGGGAGACCGCGGTGGTGCTCATGGCCCTGGGGGGACTGGCGCTGATCTGGTGGCGCAAGCACCCCTTGCTGGTCCAAGGAATCATCTTCCTTCTTGCCATCCCCTTCGTGTGGCTCTTTCCGGATGATCTGTCTGGCTCAGGCATCGCCCAACCGGTGATCTCGTTCTGTCTCGGACTCCGGCTGCCCCTGCCCCGGGCAACAGTTTTGCTGACCGGTCTGGCCTCAGTCATGGCGCTCATCACGATTCTGGTGAAGCAGCCGGACTGGCCCACCGGCATCACAGTGGTGATTGCCTATTTCCTCAGCTTCGTGGTGCCCATGCTCGGCGGAGCCATGCTGGCCAGCCGGACACGGCACGAGCAGGCCGTCAGGAGACTGGAGAGTGAGGAACACGAGAAGCGACTGGCGATGACCCTCCTTGAGGAGAGGCGACGTCTGGCAGGCGAACTTCACGACGTCGCAGCCCACCACCTGGCTGGGCTGGTGGTGCAGGCAGCCGCGCTCGAACAACTGATCGACCGGGACCCCACCCGGGCCAGAGACACGGCGAGACAACTGCGCGGCCTGGGGAAGGAAGCCCTGGCCGGGCTGCGTTCAGTGGTGAAGCTGCTGCGCCACGACAACCCGCAACAAGGGTTGCGCGACATCCCCGAACTCATCGATACCACACGCGCACTGGGAGTGCCCATCACCTTGCGCCTAGCCCAGGCACCCACGCTGCCCCCACTGAGCGATACCGCCGCGTACCGGATCGTCCAGCAGGCCATCAGCAATGCCATCCAACACGCTCCCGGTGCCACGATCCACGTCGAGATCGATGCTGAGGGGCTCCGGGTTGGCAATGGGCCGGGACACGGTGAAATCGGCCTCGGCAGCGGCGGCGTCGGCCTGGAGGTGATGCGGGAACGTGCCGCCGCCATCGGAGCTGCATTCGATGCCGGGCCCACAAGTACTGGCGGATGGCTGGTGCGGCTGACCTGGCCACAAGTGAGCGAGGAGGAGACATGATCTCTGTGGTGCTGGTGGATGATCAGGCCGTGGTGCGCACCGGGTTCAAGATGCTGCTGGAGGCCGAGCCCGACATCCAGGTGGTCGGTGAGGCCTCCGACGGCCGTCAAGCCGTGCAGGTCGTGGCCAGAACAAACCCGGATGTGGTGTGCATGGATCTGCGGATGCCCGCCGGGGACGGCCTGGAGGCCACGCACCGCATTGTTACCGAGCGGCAGAGGGAGACGCCTGCCGTGTTGGTGGTGACCACCTTCGACATGGACACCGACGTGTTCGGAGCCCTGGAGGCCGGAGCCGACGGATTCATCCTCAAGGACTGTGAGCCTGAGGAACTGGTGACTGCGGTACGGCGCCTGGCCGCAGGTTTCGGCTTGATGGATCAGGCAGTCACGAAACGGGTGATCGCCGAGTTTGCCCGCAGGCAGGCCACGATCCCCAGCACCGAGGCCACCCAGCTCCTCACCCCTCGTGAGCAGGAGATCATCACGCTGCTTGCCCGTGGCATGTCGAATGCGGAGATCGCGAGCGAGCTGATGGTGGAGGTCAGTACCGTGAAGTCCCATCTGACCAGGCTGCTGCCCAAGATCGGGGCCAGGGACCGGGTGCAGGCCGTCATCTGGGCCCATCGCCACGGTCTGACCTGACACAGCGGCTACGAACTTGCAGGTTGCTCTCCGTCGGGCGCTGGGCATCCAGTGCCCGGCAGCCGAGACGCCTGAAGGATTCGCTGCCAACCATCGCCAAGGTCTCGACACTGTTCCTGCTCAAGCTCCGGAACCGGCTCGACCAACCGAAGGCGGACACTTCGCTCCCTCGTCCCTTTCAGGCATGATGACGCTCGAAATCCAGCAGGGCCTGCTTGACCGGCAATCCATATGCATAGCCGCCTAGGCTGCCATCGCTGCGAAGCACGCGATGGCAAGGCACGACGAGAGGAATCTGGTTGCGTGCGCAGGCGGCACCCACAGCCCGGACGGCCTTGGGACGCCCAGCCAGGGCCGCAAGCCCGGCGTAGGAGAGGGTCGTCCCGCCAGGGATCCTGCGCATCTCCTCCCAGACTCGCTGGAAGAACTCGCTGCCCGGCTGGCGTACGGCCAGCTCGTCCAATGCCGTCACATCGCCGGCCGCATAGGCAGCCAGCGCGGCTCGGACTGGGTGATCCTGTGGCGCTGGTGACAGCTGCCCCAGCGCATCGCCCTGCCAGGCCTTCACCAGCACCTCGTCCTCCACGATGAAGGCCCACCGGCCACCCGGTAGCTCCATGGTCAGTTCTTGCTGCACAGATAACTCGCCTCCGTCCACAAATGCATCACAGCGTAAGCACGCCAGGGCCGCCAGCTCTCGGCCCGGGCGCGTACCTCGCGCCCGCCCGCTACCCCGAGAGCGCGCCGTAAGACCAGGTCACCAGCAGGACAGGCGTCGGGATCGCCCAGGGCCCGCATGGCGATGAACTCCGCGGTCCACTCTCCCACCCCCTTGACCGCGAGCAGCCGACGGCGGACCTCACTCCGGTCCGCCTGCCCGTCCAACCGCAGGCCGGCCGCCAACAAGGCAGCCACCGCGTGCAGGGTCGCCGCTTTGGTCCGGGTCAGCCGTAGCTCTGCCCGGAATCTATCGGGCCCCATCCCGGCCAGCACATCCGGAGCAGGCGGGATAGTCCATCCAGCACCCAGTTCAGGCGCAGCCTTCCCGTAGGTGGAGACCATGCGCGCAGCCGCGGTCTTGGCGGCGGCCAGAGAAATCTGTTGCCCCAGGACGGTGAACAAGGCGAATTCCCCGCCATCGACGGCCCCCGGTATCCGCAGCCCGGGCCGTGCGGCAATCAGCTTTCCCACAGCGGGATCAGTTCCCAGCAACGCCTGCGCTGGCTGCGGGTCGGCATCGAGGGCCAGCCACCGCCGGACAACCGTCAGGGTTTCAGTCAGTGCCGACAGCCCCGGCAGGTTCACCTCAAGGTGGCCGCGCAGATCGACCGCCACTGTCGCAGTCCCCGCACCAGTTGTGATCAGGCGCTCTATGCGGTCCCCCACCGCCCGTTCCACACCAGGGACGATGTGGGCGGCCAGCGCAGCGCGCATCGCATCACCCGCAGCCGCCCCAGGACTAGGTATCCGCAACACCAGGCGGCACCGTCCGCCATCGTGGCGCTCCACCGCCGACGCACGTCGCAGCCGGGACGGAGCAGCACCGAACTCGGCCCGCATCACGGCATTGAACTGACGGACGCTCCCGAAACCCGCGGCGAACGCGATATCTGCCAGCTGCCAGCCGGTTTGATCCATCAGCGCCCGGGCAGTGTGGGCTCGCCGGCTTTGCGCCAGCTGCTGGGCGGTAGCGCCGACCTCCGCGACCAGCACCCGGTTCAGATGCCGCTGGCTGACACCCAGCCGCTTGGACATCGAGGCGATACCACGCTCATCGGCCTCACCATCGCGAATGGCCCGGATCGCGCATGCTGCCAGGTCTGCACGGTCGTCCCATCCCTTCATCCCAGGAAGCCGGTCGGGACGGCAGCGTCTGCACGCCCGGAAGCCAGCCGCCACGGCTGCGGCCGCGCTGGCGAGAAAACGACAGTTCTCCCGCCGGGGCAGCCTGGCAGGACACGATGGGCGGCAGTAGATACCGGTGGAGGTCACCGCAAGCACGAAATGCCCATCCCACGCCTGGTCACGACCGGAACATGCCCGGTAGCAGGCGTCTTCGTCAAGAGGCAGCAGACTCACCCTCCCAAGTCTGCCCGCGGCATAGGCATGATCTCTGGCGGGATCTGGACATGGCAGTAGTGAAATTCAGCCAAAATCCCTCGCCCTGTCCCTGTCACCTCCCAGCAAGGCACTAATGTTCATGTATGGCCTCAAAGTCGAGTATTCACGTAGCAATCAGTTCTCCCGACCAGATCCGTAATGTCATCCTCGTCGGAGCCAGCGGGTCAGGGAAAACCACCCTTTTCGAACACCTCTTGCGCGCCAGGGTGGAGGGGTATCGCGGCGAGAAGGACACCCCGGAGCGGGCGGCCTCGCTCACCTTGGCCTCCATTCCCGCCCGGGACGTGCAGATCAACCTCCTGGACGCCCCTGGACATCCTGAGTACGTCGGTGAGCTACGCGCCGGGCTACGCGCTGCCGACGCGGCGGTGTTTGTGATCCCAGCTGGGGAGGAGATCCAGCCGGCCACCGTCGCGCTCTGGGAGGAGTGCCAGGGAGTGGGGCTGCCCCGCATCATCGCCATCACGAAACTGGACCAGGGCCGCGCCGACTTCCTCACCATGGTCGAGGTCTGCCGCGACGCCTTCGGGGAGGGCGTCGTCGCGGCGCTGCTGCCAATCCGCGAGGGCGACCGCTCCACCGGCAACATCTCACTGCTGAACAAGCGCATCCACGACTATTCCTCCGGCACCCGCGTCTCCCGCGACGCCAATGAAGAGGAGACCGCCTACATCGACGAGCAGCGCTCCCCGCTGCTTGAGGCGATCATCACCGAGCTCCAGGACGAGGACCTCATGGAGCGCTACCTCGAGGGCGAGGAGATCGCCGTGGCCGAGGTGTACGAGGTGCTGAACAAGGCGATCATCAGCGCCCGTTTCTTCCCAGTGCTGCCCGCCCACACCACCAGCGACGTCGGCACGGAGGAGCTGCTGCGCTGGATCGAGAAGGGTTTCCCGGCCGCGAACACCACGACCGTTCCCGATATCGTCACCCTCGATGGCGAGACCCTGCCCCGCGCCACCTGCGACCCGGAGGGTCCCCTCGTCGCGCAGGTGATCCGCACCACCAGCGACCAGTACTCGGGACGCCTATCGCTGATACGGGTCTTCTCGGGCACGCTGCGCACCGACGACGCCATCCACGTCTCGGGCAGGCGCGAGTTGTTCGGCGAAACCGAGGATCCGTCGCACCCCGACCACGACGAAAGCGACAAGGCGGGCCAGCTCTCCGCCCCCATCGGCCTGGAGCTGGTGGGCAAAGACAAGGCCATCGCGGGTGAGATCGTCTACGTGGCCCGCCTGGCCAAAGCCGAGACCGGGGATTCCCTGTCCAGCCCGGATCGCCCGGGTGCGATCCGGCCCTGGCGCGTCCCGCAGGCGCTGCTGCCGGTCGCGATTGAGGCCGACACCCGGGGGGACGAGGACAAGCTCGGCGGCGCACTGCAGCGGCTGGCCGTGGAAGATGTCACCGTCAGGCTGGAACGTCACCCCGAGACGGACCAGCAGCTGCTCTGGACGATGGGGCAGGCCCACAAGGAACTGCTGCTGGCACGTCTCAGGCAGCGCTATGGGCTGAGCATCCACGAGGTCCCGGTCAAGGTGCCGCTGCGGGAGACCTTCATCGCACCGGCCAAGGCTCAGGGGCGTCACGTGAAGCAGTCGGGCGGCCACGGACAGTACGCGGTCTGCGACATCGAGATCACTCCCCTGGAACGCGGCGCAGGATACGAGTTCATCGACAAGGTGGTCGGCGGCGCTGTTCCCCGGCAGTTCATCGGGTCGGTGGACAAGGGCATCCAGACGCAGATGGCCAAGGGCACCCTGTTCGGCTTCCCGATGGTCGACATCGCCGTGACCCTGTACGACGGCAAAGCCCACTCCGTGGACTCTTCGGACATGGCCTTCCAGACCGCGGGAGCCCTGGCCCTGCGTGAAGCGGCCACCGAGAGCAACATTGGGGTGCTGGAGCCGGTGGACCGAGTCCGGATCACCGTCGGCGAGGCCCTGCTCGGACCGGTCCTGACGGACCTGGCGGGCCGCCGCGGGCAGGTGCTGGGCAGCGACGCCGACACCGAGCACCACGCCATCATCGACGCCTTGGTCCCGCAGCTGGAATTAATCAACTACCCCATCGACCTGCGCGGCCTGGCGCAGGGCACGGGTAGCTTCACCCGTGAATTCCACAGCTACGAGCTCATGCCCAGGGAGCTCTGGCCACAGAAGTAGGGCTCCCCACCGCCCGGGGACACTACGGCCCAGCCCGTCCGGGACCTCCTCCACACGCAGCCCTGAGCGCCGCTGGATGATCCAGCGGCGCTCAGGGTGTGAAAAGTCTGCCGGATGGGTCAGATGGAGTGCAGCGGCCGGTCCCAGGGAGCCAGGTTGTTGCGGTCCACGATCTGCTTGCCGAACGGCGAGCAGGTGACCGGGATCATCTTGAGCGAGACGACCGCATTCACGATCCCGACGATGGTGATCGCCTGGACGACGGCGGCGACGATGTGCCCAATGGCCAGCCACCAGCCGCAGAAGATGAACCACACGATGTTCATGGCGTCGCTGCCAACCCCTGCGTCCGGCCTGCGGATCACGGCCTTCCCGAAGGGCCAGGCGACATAGGCAGCCATCCGGAAGGCGGCCACGCCGAACGGGATGGTGATGACGAACACGCAGGCGATGACTCCCGCCAGGAAATAACCGATGGCCAGCCAGACACCAGCGAAGAGGAACCAGATCAGATTCAGCAGGGTGCGCATGGACTCCAGGATAAGGATTCCCGGCTCACACGGCCTCAGGTATCCCCCTGAATCCTCTCCTGTTCCAGCAGCCTTCGCCTCGACACGAAGGTGTAGGTGACCGGGTCAAACTCCGCCTCGCCGCCGAAGGCAGTTTCCATGACACCGGCGGCGGCCAGGTCCGCGGGAGTACCCGTGCACATGCCGTCGCCTGCACCGGCTACCCAGAGCTGATCGGCGTGCCGGGCCGCGACCTCGACGTCGTGGGTGCAGACCACCACGGCAAGGCGGTGGCCATGGGCCAGGTCCTGCAGCACCTCGAACACCCGGACCCGGCCCGGAGGGTCCAGGAACGCTGTTGGCTCGTCGAGCAGCAGCAGCCTCGGCTCCTGCGCGATGGCGCGGGCGATCATCACTCGCTGCCGCTGCCCGTCGGACAGCTCCCACAGCATCTGGCCTGCCAGCTGACCCACGCCGACATCGTCCAGGGCAGACATGACCGCGGCGCAGTCCGTGGCCCCAAGGCGCCCAGACCAGCCGGTGTGGGGATGGCGGCCGAGCGCGACGACGTCGAAGACCGTGAGACGTCCCGGATCCACCCGGTCGGTGAGCACGACAGCGACCTGGCGGGCCACCTCGTCGCGTTTCATCCGGCTGATCTCCTGGCCAAGTAGCTTCACGCTCCCTGCAAGCGGCGGCTGCAGTCCGCTGATGGTCCGCAGCAGAGTGGATTTGCCCGCCCCGTTCGGTCCCACCAGTCCGACCAGCCCGCCTGCCTCCAAGGTGGCGTCGAGTCCCGTGAGGACTGTCCGGACCCGCCGGTGGGTCCGGTACCCGACGGTGAGTCCCACCAGTTCCAGGACGTTCACAGGGCAAGCCTCCTACGCTGCAGCAGGATCCAGATCACCACGGGCGCACCGAAGGCGGCGTTGATCGCGTTGAGTGGCAGCACGCCGTCCCCGGGAAGGGCGGCGATGATGTCAGCCAGCAGCGCCAGCAGCGCACCCACCAAGGCGGTTGCGGGAATGAGGATACGGTGGTCAGAGGTGTTGAAGATGCCCCGGGCCAGGTGGGGCACGGCGATGCCGAGGAACTGGATCGGCCCGCAGAAGGCGGTGACGGTTCCCGCCAGCACCGAGGTCAGCGCTATCAAAGCGGTGCGCATCATCGTTAGGCGTAGTCCCATGCTCTCGGCGTAGCGTTCCCCCAGCAGCAGGGCGTTGAGGGGCTTCGCCAGCGTCAGGGAAGCCAGCAGCCCGGCCCCGATCACGAGGCTGATCAGGACGAGGTTCCCCCAGGTCACCCCGCCGTAGCTGCCAAAATGCCATCGCGAATAGGCCGCGATCAGCTGGGGGGTTGAGAACGACATCATGACGCTGACGCCCGCCGACACCAGGTAGCCGATCATCACGCCCACCAGCAGCAGCGTCACGGCGGAGCGCACCACTCGTCCCAGCAGCAGTACCAGGGACATCACGGCTCCCGCCCCCAGGGCGGAGGCGACGATGACTGCCAGGTCACCGCCAATCCCAAGCCCAGCGGTCAGGAAGGCCGCCCCTGTACCACCGCCCACCAGGATCACCCCCGCCACGCCGAGGGATGCGCCGGAGGAGATACCGAGGATGAAGGGGTCGGCCAGCGGATTGCGGAACAGGGTCTGCATCGCCAGCCCGGTTGTCCCGAGCGCGGCTCCTGCCAGACAGGCGGTGATGGTACGCGGTAGGCGCACTGACCCAACTATCAGCTGGGCGATGGGCCGGGTGGGCTGACCGGTCAGCACCGCCCAGACCTCCTGGAGGGTGATCTGAGCGGGGCCGAGCAGCAGGCCCGCAGCCACCGCCGCCACCAGGGCAGCGGCGAGGACCGCGAACCTGACCGGGTGACGCATCAGGCCGGCAGCTGCTCGTAGAAGGTGAACTCCTGGTCGGTGAACAGATCTGGATGAGCAACCTTGGTGAGGTCGCGAAGAACCAGGTCGGGACGCACCACGCCCAGCTGCCAGTAGTCGTTTCCGCCACCCGCATTGATGCGCTTGGTTGGGTTGTAGACCCGGCCATCCTTAGCGCCCTTGATGGTCGCCAGGTTCGGGTCCTCGGCCCCGATGGCGGAGATGGTCTGCCATTTCTTCGTCATGTCGGCGTTGACCCAGATATCGGCCTGCGCCCCGGCCTCCAGCATCGTCTCGATCTGGGCGGGATCGCTGCCGCTGGATTCGTCGTCGGCGAACACGTACTTCATCCCGGCATCGGCCAGGAACGCCGCCAGGTAGCTTCGTCCCCCGGCCCGGTACCACTGGCCGTTGAAGGGGGCACCGGCTATGACGCTGGGCCGGTCGGACGCCTGCTGGGCCTTCTCCTTGACAGCCGTGTAGTCGGTTTCAATCTGGGTGAAGACCTGGTTGGCGGTGCTCTCGGTGTTGGTGAACAGCGCCGTGAACTTCAGCCACTCGGCACGACCGAGTGGAGTGTTCTCCAGCCATTCAGCGTTGCCTACCACAGGGATCCCGAGTTCCCGGATCTTGTCATAGGCCGGGTCTGGGGTACCGCTGGAGAAGAACACGTCGGGCGTCGCGGCAGCCACGGTCTCCACGTTCATTCCACCGGACTCGTTCCCGAACCCGGTGATCTTGCCCTCGGCAATGCGCTTGACGATGGGATCGGACCAGACCATCGCCGGCGACTCCACCGCGGCCAGGGAATCGGTCACGTTCAGCAATTCGAAGGCCGGCAGCTGCGTCGTCGATGAGGTCGCTGCCCGATGGACGGGGATGCTGATGCGTTGTGCGCTCGCAAGTTCGGCGGGCAGCTCGGGGCTGGCCCCGCACTGAACGAGCACGTAGGTCTCAGGTGAGGCACCCTGGACGGGTTCCTTGACGGTCACGGTCTTGTAGGAGCCGTGATATTCCACCGTGACACCGGCGGCTTGGGTGAAGCTTGCCTTGTCGGGGAAGTAGTCGGCATTAGCGTCGTACTGGGTGACGCAGCCATCACTCCCACGCCCGGTGGGGCTTGCGGAGGGGCTCCCATCACCTGTTGTGGCCGACTGGGAGCAGGCCGCTAGCGGCAGCAGCGTGACGGCAGCGAAGGCTGCGAGGGTTCGGGTGAATTCCACGTTGATCACCAATCCTGGATATCGCGTCCTTTGGGATGGTCATCGAAGGCAGTTCCTGACTTCCCCACGCAGGGGTCACAGTGGCGCGACCGTTCCGGATTCACACCGGATTCCTGCGCAACGAGACTAAGCGAGAACTTACCTTGAGTTGCCCGGCCAGGTCTAGGTATCACGGTTATCATCGCGGGGTGAAACCGTCTCGTCCTCAGCGCACCGTGGTCAGCTTCGTGCGTCGCAGCACCCGGATGAACGATTCCCAACAGGCCGCCTGGGACCGCTACCGGGACCGTTTCATGGTCGAGGTGCCGGCGGCCGACATGGACACCTCGATCGCCGACGACGCCCATGTCGACTGGGACGAGGTGTTCGGACGGCGGGCGCCACGCATCGTGGAGATCGGCTCGGGTAATGGCGACTCGCTGGTTCCCATGGCCAAGGCGCGTCCGGAAACCGACTTCGTGGCTTTTGAGGTTTTCCCGCCCGGGGTGGCTTCCACGCTGGGCCGGCTGGGCCGCGAGCAGGTCGGCAACGTGCGTATCGTGCCGGCCAATGGCGCTCAGGGTCTGGCAATCCTGTTCGACGATGCCTCGCTGCAGGAGTTGTGGACCTTCTTCGCGGATCCGTGGCGCAAGGCCCGCCATCACAAACGACGTCTGGTCAGCACTGGTTTCGCCGACCTGGCGGCGGCGAGGCTCCAGCCCGGCGGGATCTGGCGGCTCGCCACCGACTGGGAGGACTACGCCCTATGGCAGCGCCAGACCCTCGATGCCCATCCCCGCTTCGAGAACATCCACGGCGGCTGGGCACCACGCTATGAGGAGCGGCCCGTCACGAAATACGAAGCCAAGGGGCTGGTCCAGGGCCGCAGGGTTTTCGACCTGGCCTACCGGCGGCTGCCATGACGCGGCTGCGCATCGACCTGGCCTACGACGGTGGCAGGTTTCACGGCTGGGCTGCCCAGCCCGGGCTGCGCACGGTCCAGGGAGTACTGGAGGAGTCGCTGGGCAGGTTGCTTCGCCTGGACCCGCCGCCGTCGCTGACCGTCGCGGGACGCACGGATGCCGGAGTGCATGCCCGCGGGCAGGTGTGCCACGCCGACCTGGAAAGCACTACCCCGCCGGCGGACCTGCTGCGGCGGCTGCGCCGCATCTGCCCTGACGACATCGCAGTCCGCGACGTCACCGAGGCCCCCGAGGGTTTCGATGCACGGTTCTCTGCCATCTGGCGTCGCTACTGCTACCGGCTGATCGACTCCGAGCAGACACCGGATCCGCTACTGCGCACCCAGGTGACCCAGCTCAGGCACCCCTTCCACCTCGGCACCGCCCAGCAGGCGACGCGGCTGCTGACGGGGCTGCGCGACTTCGCCCCGTTCTGCAAGGCCCGTCAGGGGGCCACCACCATCCGGGAGCTGCGGGAGTTCTCTGTCTCCCAGCGCGTCGACGGGGTAATCGAGGTGCATCTGCTGGCCGACGCCTTCTGCCACTCCATGGTGCGGGCCCTAGTTGGCGCGCTGACCGTGGTCGCTGGGGGCCGCCGGAATCTGGCCTGGCTGGAGGAAGTCGCCGCCAGCGACCATCGCTGCGGCCAGGTGCCGCTGATGCCTCCCCACGGCCTGGTGCTGGAGGAGGTGGGCTATCCCGCTGACGATCAGCTTGCAGACAGGGCCAGGCAGGCCCGCGCCCGCCGGAGCCTGGAAGAACCAGGGGAAGCATGAGCCACTATTTCACCAACGACGACTCCCCCATGGTCACCCGGGAGATCCGGGCCACGGTTTTCGGACGGGATCTCGTCTTCACCACCGCAAACGGGGTGTTCTCGGGCTCCCGCCTGGACCTGGGAACGTCGGTGCTGCTGCGCAGCGTCGAGGCACCGCAGTGCGGGCACCTCCTCGACCTGGGCTGTGGTTTCGGACCCATCGCGGTGGGGTTAGCCGCTGTCAGTCCGAGGGTGACAGTCGATGCGGTCGACATCAATGAACGGGCACTTGCCCTAACCCGTCTCAATGCGGAGCGTGCCGGGGTGGCCGGCCGGGTGAGGACTTTCTCGCCCGATGACGCCACCTATGACGAGATCTGGTCTAATCCGCCGATCCGGATCGGCAAGCAGGCTCTCCACGACCTCCTGCTCACCTGGCTGCCGCGACTGAAACCCGGTGGTGCCGCCTACCTGGTGGTGGGCAAGAACCTGGGAGCGGACTCCCTGACGGCCTGGCTGACCGGCCAGGACTGGCCCACGAAGAAGCTGGCCTCTGCCAAGGGATTCCGGGTGCTGAGGGTCCAGCGCAGCGACTCGCCAGCCTGATCCATCCGGCAGGCACCCGCGAGGCTGCATAGGATAGAGCAGACCTGCGCGGCCCGGCCGCGTGTCCCCAACCGAGGAGTCTCGATGACCTACGTCCTGCCCGATCTCGACTACGACTACGGTGCCCTGGCCCCCCACATCGCTGCGGAAATCATGGAGCTGCACCACGACAAGCACCATGCTGCCTATGTCGCCGGGGCCAACACCGCGCTGGAGCAGCTGGCCGAGGCCCGCGAGTCAGGCAACTTCGGCGCCATCAACAAACTGGAGAAGGACCTGGCCTTCCACCTGGGCGGCCACATCAACCACTCCACGTTCTGGAAGAACATGTCGCCGGAAGGCGGCGGCCGTCCCGAGGGTGAGCTGGCCGCAGCCATCGACGAGTACTTCGGCGGTTTCGAGGGCTTCCAGAAGCAGTTCAACGCAGCCGCCAACGGCATCCAGGGGTCCGGCTGGTCGATGCTAGTCTTCGACACGCTAGGACGCCGCCTGAACATCAACCAGCTGTACGACCAGCAGGGCAACCTGCCGGCCGCGCAGATCCCGCTGCTGCAGCTAGACATGTGGGAGCACGCCTTCTACCTGCAGTACAAGAACGTCAAGGGCGACTACGTCAACGCCTGGTGGAACATCGTCAACTGGAAGGACGTTGCCGAGCGGTTCGCCAAGGCCCAGGCCTTCGCCGCCTGACCCGATGACGATGGCCCCGGCAACTCACTCAAGATTGCCGGGGCCATCGTCTTGTGTGCTTCCGGGCTCAGCGGCCTCGGTGCCCGTTCCAGCACAGAAAATCCCCTGTGGTTTCCGGTGCCGGCGTACCTGTTCTTTTGGACAGGCAACACTGTTCTCGCGGCTGGGGCTTAGACGGAACAAAGTCCGCGAGGCTGGTGCTATGAAAGATTCGACGAACAACTCCGCATCATCTGCTGAGAAGGAACGAGTACTGACGGCACTACAGAGCCTGGTGGACGAAGACTTCCCAGCGGCCTTGGCTACAGTGCGTGATCCCCAAGGCAACACCACCAGCGCAGTCGCAGGTGTAGGCAACCTGGAAACCGGCGAAGCCCCACCCCTCGACGGCGAAGTCCGCATCGGATCCAACACCAAAACCTTCGTAGCCGTGGTAATCCTGCAACTCGTCCAAGAAGGCAAAATCACCCTCGACGAACCCATCGAAACCTACCTCCCAGGCCTACTCCACGGCGAAGGCATCGACGCCACCAAGATCACCGTCCGCCAACTCCTGCAACACACCAGCGGCCTCCCCGAATACACCGACACTGTTCCTGGCGAGACCGACATCTTCCAGATCAGAGACAACTACTACTCAACCCGCGACCTACTCGATGTCGCCCTGAGCAAACCAGCAGCCTTCGAACCAGGCAGCCAGTTCAGGTACACCAACACCAACTACATCGTGTTGACCTTGCTGGCTGAGAAGGTCACCCACCGGCCCCTGGCCGAGCAGATCACCCAGCGCATCATCGAACCCCTCGGACTCACCCACACCTACTACCCGAACCCCGGAGAGGAAGACATCCGCAACACGCACCCCCACGGCTACCACCGCAACACCCCCACCGAGAATTGGCAAGACATCACCCACATGGACCCCTCCTGGGCCGGCGGCGCGGGAGCCATGATCTCCACCCCCAGCGAACTAACCACGTTCATCCAGGCAACCTTCGACGGCACCCTCCTGAGCCCGGACTCCATCACCGAGATGCAGAAGACCGTCGATACCGACCACCCCGAGCTCGGGATGAACGGCTATGGCTTGGGCATTTTCAGCCTGCCTCTCAGTTGCGGTGGCGAGGCCTGGGGACATACCGGCGGCCTCTTTGGCTATACCAGCCAGAGCATGATCGGCCCCGACGGCACTGCTGTGGCCATCGCCGTCACCGCCATGCCGTTGGCGTTCGCCACCGGAGTCGCGGATATGGAGCCTATGCTGCAGAAGCAGAAGCTGATGTCCGACACCATCGACTCGCTGCTGTGCAACCGCTGAAAACAATGCCGCTCCACAGGACCGTGACCAGGACACACGACTGCGCCTGACCCACGACATATCCGGCTCACCCAGCTTGCTGCAGAATGCCGCCGCGACCTGCAGGTCGCGGCGGCATTCTGGGTCTCAGGGGTAGTTTGAGTCCCAGTCCACGATTGGAGAACTGTATGCGTATAGCACTGATCACCGGTGCAGGACGACGGGAAGGGCTGGGCCACGAAATCGCCAGGCAGCTTGGGGAGCGGGAATATCACGTGATACTGACCGCCCGTCAGCTGGGACAGGTCGAGCCTCTTGCCCAGGAATTGAGGAATTCCGGTCTGGGCGCCTCCGCGCTGAGCCTGGATGTGAGCGACGAGGCGAGCGTTACAGCGGCCGCACAGGATGTAGCCGCTGAATTCGGTCACCTGGATGTTCTCGTCAACAATGCCGTCATGATGGTGTCCTCAGGAACAATCATGGAAAAGGACCTGGCCGAGCTCAGCCAGGAGTTCGAGACCAACGTGGTTGGTGTCTGGCGCGTCACGAAACACTTCGTCCCGCTGCTCGCCTCGGGTGGGCACGGCCGGGTGGTGAACGTCTCCAGTGGGGCGGGTTCCTTCTGGGATCCGGACTATGGGCTGGTCAATTACCCGGGGTTTGCTCTCGCTGGTTCTGGCGATGCACCGATCACCGCTTATGGGCTGACCAAACTTGCGCTCAATGGTTTGACCATCAAGATGTCGAAAGACCTCAGAGGCGACCACATCCTGGTCAACTCGGTCTGCCCAGGAGTCACCGACAGCCGGGGAGTCGGCTTCGGACGTTCCGCAGCGGAGAGCGCCAAGGGAATCGTCTGGGCGGCGACACTGCCCGACGATGGGCCAACTGGATTGTTCTTCCGCGACGGCAAACAGCTGCCCTGGTAAATAAACCCACACAACGACAGAGGGATAAGAAATGCAGACCATCACACTCAACACCGGCGCGAAGATGCCGGTGATCGGGCTGGGCGTCTTCCAGATGGACGACGCCACGATCCGCGACGTCGTGCCCGCCGCTGTCGACGCGGGCTACCGCCTAATCGACACCGCCTCGCGCTACTACAACGAGAAAGCCCTCGGCCAGACTCTCGCCGAGCTGGACGTCCCCCGCGAGGAGCTCTTCATCACCACCAAGCTGTGGTTCAAAGACTACGGCCAGGGAAAGACGAAGGACGCCCTCAAGGTGTCGCTGGAGAACCTGGGCCTGGAATATCTGGACCTCTACTTGATGCACCAGCCGTTCAGCGACTACTACGCGGCCTGGCGGGACATGGGGGAGGCCATGTCAGAGGGTCTGGTGAGGGCCATCGGCGTCTCGAACTTCTACCCGGACCGCTACCTGGACTTCGTGACCCACGCGGGAATCATCCCGGCCGTCAATCAGCGGGAGACCCACCCCTACAACCAGCAGATCGAGATGCAGGAGCTGATGGCCGAGTACGGCACGGTGCTGCAGGCCTGGGGTCCACTCGGACAGGGCAACACGGCGATCCGGGAGGATCCCATCCTGGTAGGGATCGCCGAGGCGCATGGTGTAAGCGTCGCCCAGGTGATCATCCGCTGGCTCATTCAGCGCGGCGCAACCCTGGTCGCCAAATCCACCCACGAGGAGCGGCTGCGCGCCAACCTCGACGTCTTCGGTTTCGCCCTGTCCGAGGAGGAGATGAACGCCATCGCCGGTGTGGACAAGAAAACCCCAAACGCGGGCTTCACCCACCAAGACCCCCGGATGCTGCAGGCACTGCTGCGCCTGGAGTGACAGCGGTCTGACAAAACTGCACGGCTGCCCGGAGAACACCTGGCTAACCCCATGACGATGAGAATGCAGGAGCACCCAGCTCGTGCGATGCCACAGTTGACAAAGCCACCGGGCAGCCTGTGGATCAAACCCGCTCCGCTAGGGTGAGAAGATCTTCTCCCCCTAGCGGAGCCAGTGGCAGATCGCACCATTTATGCTTACGTGGAATGCAGCTTCCGGTCTTCCTCTCTGCGATTATCCACACCCAGGGAGCGGATTATCCGGTGCCGCATCAAACCCCGCGCCAGACTGATTAGGCCTGGCAACCAGAAAAATAAGGGAACACTCCATGGCTCAAGACGGAAACTACATCTTCCCACTGGCCGAGAACGTGACAAGGGAGCATGTCTCGTACCTGAATCGTTACGGTATAGGAATCGTTGCGGATCTCTACGCTCCCGCAGATCTGGGCCGTTCCACGAGGCATCATGCGCTACTCGTCGGCTCTCCCTATGGAGCGGTGAAAGAGCAGGTGGCGGGAATCTCTACGCCAATAAGCTGGCGAAGCACGGCTACGTGACCCTGGCGTTCGACCCCTCTTACAACGGATACTCCAGGGGTGAGCCCCGCCACGTCTCCTCTGGCCTGAGTTGTCGCAGTTTAGTGACCCAGGATTTTCTCGATTATTGCTGTGGTGTC